>Ga0207430_10016_pt1 | contig 125226 bp, 126 predicted proteins | sample YelNatsi3bottle8_FD_187544 | JGI IMG/M metagenome (GOLD analysis project Ga0207430, IMG submission 187544) | Hot spring thermophilic microbial communities from Obsidian Pool, Yellowstone National Park, USA - site 3 bottle 8 (SPAdes) (version 2) | ecosystem: Environmental > Aquatic > Thermal...
TAGCATTTCATATTGTGATGGTACTGATAGGATATTTGTTCTTCCAGCTATACAGAGATATGGAAGAAGGGAAGAGATGTGAGGGAAAAAGTTTGCCTGTAGCAGCAAAGAAGTATGTGGAAGAGGGACCAAAATCGGTTATTGTATATGCGGGACAGTACTTTGGCATCTTTGGATTTCTGGAGTTTATTCAGTTGTATGCGTCATGCAACGCAGAAGTGAAGCAGCGCTTAGATTCGATTCTGGGTAGAGTATAACATGAAAAAGGAGTTGTTGTTCAAATTCCGAATTGCAGGTTGTGAAAAAGAAATGCTTGAAAAAGTGATAGAATAGATGTATAATAAAAACAGAAAATAAAAAGGCCCTGCCAAATCGAAGCTCCAGGTTCCTACCTGGAAGGAATTTGTAGAGGCGGTGGGGCTCTATTTTTTTGCCTTACTTGGGTCAATTACATGATTTTTTGATACAAATTTCCAATGTCTATAGGGATGAAGCCATAAATTTTTCCGATTTCCTTTTTTCCCAGTAGTGTCTCCAATATTAAAGTTCTTAAAATCTGGTCTCAGATTACAAATAAGATTTCTAATATGTTCATAGAGTTCTTTTTTAGCTTTTGTTTTATTTCCCTTCTTTCCGGTAGCAGGGTCTATTTTTTTATGTTCATCATTTAGACGGAATTGAATTGCTCCCATTATAACATCCATGCCTTGCAAGATTACGTGTTTATGAGACTCTACCTCAGCGATATCTTCTTTTCGAATTTTTATATTTGCCTTTTTGAATTCATCTAAAAATTGGAGATTATAAATAAATGTTTTAAATTTTTCGTTCTTTTCAGTTGTATCCGGTAACTTATCAAAATATGGTATCAAGTAAATTTCTTCTTTACTGTCGTTGCAATATCTAAAACCAAATGCGTGTTTAAAAAATTGATAGTAAAGAAGATAAAATTCATTTTCTTGTTGTTCTTTTGTAAGTCCTACTGTTTGAAAATACTTTTGTTTAAACATAATTCTAATTTTTATTTTATTATCCTTCACAAACGAAAAATAGTATTCTATGAAACTTTTATATTTATCTAAGTATTGCAAACTAACTTTGCTCCATTTTACCTCTCCGTATAAATTAAGCTCCCTCTTTTTTTGATTTAATTTATCATTTATTTCTTGAAAATATTTACTTTCCACAAGTGCCCCACCATAAAAATTTGTGTAGTATTTTCCCTGTTTAGTAGATTCATCACAATAAATTATGTAAGTCTTCATTCTGTTCCTCCTAACTTATTTAAGTTGTTGCTTATTGCAAAATATAATAAAATTATATCACAAAAATTCTGGGAAGGAGCTGATACAATGCCTGTTTACAAACACAAGGCTGACAGAGAGGTGGAAAAATTTGTATATGATTGGGGAGCTGCAACTTTAAAGCATCTTGCAGAACTTGTTTATCCTTTTCCAGAAGCAAAGCTTAAAAGATTGATAAAAGGTTTGAGGGTTGAAGAAAGGGATGGAGTTTACTACGTTCCGTTTAGAAGACTGAAACCTGATGTTGAAAGAAGAAGGCTTGCTTTCCTTGACTTCATGGTAGATTTTTTACAAGACAGAGTAACATTTTATTACCCAGCAGACTTCCCATTCACCGCACTTGTGAAAACAACAAAAGGCAAACTTGCATATGTTACAGTAATATTCCCTGGCGAAGAAGAGCTTGTTTCAGAGATAATCAACATGAATCCTCCAGAAAGTATTATTTGTGTGCTACAGAACAAAGAGCAGAAAGACAAAATAAAGCTAAAATCAAAAATAGTAAAATTTTACTTGAAAAACGGCGAGGAAGTTGTATAATATTTTCATAGAAAAAGTGTTTGCAAAGTTAAAAAAATTGGGTATAATATAATCAAGAAGGAATTTCAGAGTCTAACCTTTCAAGAGAGTAAAGCCACAGAGAGTTTGCAGTAATATCGCAAATAATCTCTGTGGCTTTCTTGTTTTTATAAGCCTTTCAACAGTCTGTTCTCGGAGTCCCACCGAAAAAGGAGTGAGTTTAACTTGAAAAAGTTAATCGGGAGTTTGTTGCTTAGAAACTACCAATTAATGGAGTCTTACAAAATTGTTGAGTATGCTGATATAAACTATATGGTAGTCAAGTACATCTTTAGGGCCAAAGATGGCACAAACCGCAGCAAACTGCTAAGCACAACGCAAATCTTCAAAATAGGACAGCAACTTCCGACCAGTAGTCAGATGTGGAAAAGCCTTGGCGGGAAATAACGGTGGGGTTCTCCCCTCCACCTTCTGGAGTTATACCAAGATGGGAGGGAGTTAAACATGCGAAGTTCAACAATCAAACTCAAACTCGGTCAGGTATTTTTAACAAGAGAGGTTGCAAATAAAGTCCCAGAACATGAAATTCTGTGGTGTCTTGGCAAACATCAAGAAGGCGACTGGGGTGATATGCCAGAGGAAGACAAAAAGATAAACGACTGGGCAGTAGAAAAAGGAGAAAGAGTTGTTTCCAAATACCGTACAGAAGCAGGCGATATATACATCATTACTGAACCTGACCGTTCCTACACAACAGTGCTTTTCACATGGGAGTATTGACAGAGCTGAGCCTCAGCTGCCAGCTCTGTCTTTGGAGTCAAACTAAAATTTTGGAGGGGGAGTTAACATGGAAAAGAGTATTGTACCTGAGGTAGTTTACATCTCTGAGGATGGGAGAGAAATTAAACTTACGTTTGACTTAGTAAAAAGGTACCTTGTCAGCGGTGATGCAACAAAAGTAAGCGACGAAGAAGTTGTACTGTTCATGAAACTGTGTGAAGCCCAGAAGTTGAACCCATTCCGGAAAGACGTGTACCTTATAAAGTTTGGTGACGAGCCGGCCAGCTTAGTGGTAAGCAAGGATGTCTTCATCAGACGTGCGCAAAGAAGTGGGTTTTGCAATGGCTGGAGAGCAGGCATTGTCATTAAGAATAACGATGGCAGTATCGAATTTAGAGAAGGCACGCTTCTCCTTGATAACGAGCAGCTGATAGGAGGCTGGGCAGAAGTCTTTCGAAAAGACTGGCAGGTACCTCTAAAAATCACAGTATCGCTTTCGGAATACCTCAGAAGAAGAAAAGACGGGCAACCTATGAGAAGCTGGCAGCAAATGCCGGCTACAATGATTCGCAAGGTTGCTCTGGAACAGGCATTGAGGGAAGCATTCATGGAAGAGCTTCAGGGACTTTACGGCATTGAAGAAATGTCAGACCCACAAGAAGTTGAAAACAAGCCTGCTATAGTTGTCCAGCCAGAAGAAGTTCAAGAAGACCAAAAAGTTCAAGAAAAGGTCAAACATCAAGAAGAAGTTCAAACTTTGCAGAAAGTAGTTAGACCTGTTGAAGAATCAAAACAATCAACTACAGAAGTACAACCAGATGAATATCAATTATTTTTCATCAGAGAAGTAAATATTATTAGAGCAAAAAACGGAAAAGATTATTTCAAATTAACTGCTTACACAGAAGATGCAGAAAAGAAAATTCTATATGCTGAAGCAAACGAAAAAATGCAGTTTGAAAAGAATATAACAATCAAAGCTAAAATCCAAAAAGAAAATAACTTAATACTCGATTACAAAGTAGAAAATACTGCCTAAAATTTGGGAGAGGTTCATCCTCTCCCTCTGAGTTCCACCAATTAATGAGTCAACAATGCAGGCAAGTCACCCCCTTTTTAAAAATGGGTGTGTTGGGGAACCAAGTAGAGAAAAAAGGGGGGTGATATGTTTGGGTAGGGAATTTCTACAACTATCATTAAAAGCAGGTACAGTCATAATAATTACATTTTTAGTAATAATTGCAAAGGTTAATATCGAAATAGAGATTGGATTTGATCCCCTGAAGGTTAAAATAAAAAAGAAAGTAGTTAGGTAATTTCATACCTAACTACTTTCGAGCCACCCAAACACCTGCATTTCTATAAATCTTAAAACTTTCCCAACACACCCTACCCTTATTATACCACATTTTAAAAGTTTGTGACATAACAAATTTCAGGGTAACTGCCTCGGAGTTATACCAATAAGAAAGGGGAGTTAAACCATGATAAGAGTTATTAATAATGGAGAAGTTGTACTTATAACCTTTGTTGAGGGCAAAATAAGAATCACTGTAAAGAAAAGCGGTACTGTATTAAAAGTGGTCGACAATGAGCTGATAAAAGATGCACTAAAACAAATAAGAGAGTTTGTCGATGAGGGCACATATGTAATGGTAACAGATGTGTTAAGGACAATCTTAAGAGCTAAGAAGCAGAGAGAAAATGTGCCTGCATAGCTTTCTGGCAGGGATTCTTCCCTGCCTCTGGAGTAAAACAATAAGAAAGGGGAGTTGACCTATGAAATGCCAAAATTGTGGCGGAAAAAATTTTGAGTTATACTTTCGTTGGTTTGAAGTATATATTGAACAAGGTATTGGAGCCTATGTAGCAGAGCATGATATTTCTGAAGCGCAATATGCTGACTGCGGTCAAGAGCTTTCAGACGAGGAGGTAGATGAATTATTTAAAGAAATTGATTTTATCCGAAACGACTGAGCAAGGAAAACATCCCTTGCTTCTCAGGAGTCAAACCATAAACTGAGTCAACAATGCGGGTAAGTCGCCCCCTTTTTTAGACATGGGGATGTTGGGGAAGGAATCTTCAAAATAAGGGGGTGACAATGTTGAGCATTGAAATAATAAAAATTCTTTCAGTCAGCGCAGTCGTTGCAGTAAGCATACTTGCAATTTGTCTGACTAAAGCAAATTATAGAATTAGTTTAAGCATAAGACCTTTCAGAGTTCAAATAAAAAAAGAAGTGGCAAAGTAAACTTTACCACTTCTTGCTCAGCACCCGCATTTTATAAATATTTCACCTTTCCCAACATCCCCTAAAATCATTATACCACTTTCAGATTATTTCTACAACCAATTTTCAGGCAACTATCTCAATAGACAACGTTCATAACAACATTCTTCAGCCCGGTAGAAGCCCTGCGGTGGGAACTTTTCCCTGCCTCTAAAGTAAAACAATTAAGAAAGGGGAGTTGAACAATGGTTGAGCTTGATGTCATGAAAGGAAGTTATTCAAAACTTCAACTTTTTGAGAAGTGTCAGATGGCTTTCTATTACAAGTACATCAAACAACTGGAGTACACCACACCTGCAATGGAGTTCGGGAAAACCGTTCACGAGGAACTGGCAAAGTTTTTGACTTTAAGTGTTGAAAGTGAGAACATCAAACAATTCCTTACCCAGAAGGTAAGACATTATGCTGGTGTCCATCCTGAATACGTTGAGTTTGAACTCAAATTCACATCACCTGCTGGCACAGAATACACAGCTGTGATTGACCTTTTTGATAACAGAACATCAAAAGTGTTGGACTGGAAGACAAGCTGGCAGAAGAGTTCAGATGTAAAACAGTTATACCTTTATGCAAATGCACTTAAACAGAATGGTTATGAGCCACGCTACCTGTCATTCTTCTATTTGAGATACAACGAGGAAGTTGAAATGGAGTTAGAACAAAACAAACTGATTGAGACGTTGGACTGGATGTCAAGAGTTGAAGAAATGATGAATGAGAAAGTATTCTTGTATTCGATAAGTGGTGATGAAAATGAATTTGATAAAAACTATTCGTCATGCAGAGGTTGTCCATACTCAGCAGTATGCCTTGGCGAAAATATTACTGACAAACAAAAAGCGTTGGAACTTGCAAAGTACATTGAAGAACTTGAAGCAAAATTAAATGCAGCAAAAGATGCCTTAAAAACATATTTAGAAGAAACAGGAGAAGAACTTGTAACAGATTCAGGAGTGTGGCGCTTGACCCCGGTAAATAGTTTTAGTTTTGATACTCGTAAAGTTTGGGAATATATTCAAAGTCTTGGTAAAGATCCGATTGAATTTGCAAACTTCACTTTGACGTCGCTTAAAAAACTTAAGATTTCTGAGGATGTCTTAGAGCAGCTTGGCGAAAGAAATATAACTTATCAACTTAGGAAGACGAAAAAGTAAAAAAACAGGGTTGAGAAGGATATTCCTTCTCTTCCCTCTCCTTTCGGAGTAAAACCGAAAGGGGGAGTTGAACGTGAAAAACCAGCTTAGTTTTTTTGATAGAAAGGGATATGCACCTGAGCTAAGATGTATTGCACAAAAATACCGGATTTCACTAATAAAAGAGGAGTCTTTTTCATATAACTTTCAACTTGCGAATGTTAGTCTTGCAGTTGACTTTCTAAAAAAACATCTAAAATTACATTTAGAACCTGAAGAAGTTTTAGTTGTACTTTGCCTCGATGTCCAACTAAACCTGAATGCTATTTTTGAAGTAAGTAGAGGGACACTCGACATGGCTCTTGTTCGTACACGTGAAATTTTTAAGAGGGTACTATTAACAAACTGTCACAGCATAATCATTGCGCATAACCATCCCGGTGGTTCTTTAAAACCATCAATGGATGACATCGACACGACAAAGAAAATAAAAGAAGCTGCACAACTGCTGGACATAAGGCTCAACGACCACATTATCGTAACAGAAGATTCCTATTATTCGTTCTCACAAGCAGGAATACTATAGGAGAGGCGCTCCCTCTCCCTCTTGTCGGAGTTTCACTCAAAAAGCTAGTAAAACAAAATCTGAGTAAAAAATAAGAAGGGAGAGGGAGCCATGAAGCATGAACTTATTGACATTAGAATGGATGATGTGTTGAACTTGTTAAGACTTAACATTGTAAAACAACATGGTAACGAGTTAAACGCTTATTGCCCTAAGTGTGATATACACAAGATAAAAGGAGAAGGGCACCTTTACATCAATGTTTACAAGAACACATTTTTCTGCCACAGGTGTGGCGTGGGCGGTAATGCCCTTCAGCTCTATGCGTGGTTGAACAATATAGACACTAAAGAGGCTTACAGAGAATTGGTGCAAGAACTAACGAAAGGCACGAAAAGAGTACGAAAAGCTGTTGCAGAACCTACTGCCACATATAACGTCAATGTTGTCAAGACTGAAAATCTTGCACCAGTAGAGCAAAGAGATTTGGTTTACAGGGAGTTCTTGAAACTATTGGACCTTGATGAAAAACACAGAGAACACTTAATTGCAAGAGGTTTGACTGACACGTTTATTAAATTCAAAATGTATAAAAGTTTGAATATCAAAGATGAGAAAAAAAGAAAAGAGATTTGTCAGACTTTGGTTGGGAAAGGTTTAACCTTGGAAGGAATACCGGGGTTCTTTAAACATTCCAGTGGAGAGTGGGACTTCATAAACTACGACGGTTTTTGTATACCGGCTAAAGACCTCGAAGGAAGAATCCAGGGGTTACAGGTCAGAATTGTTAAAGAAAATGGTACTCAAGGTAAATATCGCTGGTTTTCTTCAGGGAGTGTTCCAACAGGTACTTCAGCTAAAAATTTTGTACACATCACAGGTGCATTCGACGAAGAAAAATACCGTAGAGCTTTTATAATCGAAGGTATACTGAAAGCAGACATATGTTCATATTTAATGGACGGCGAATTGTTCATAGGAATTCCTGGTATTGCAAATAGCCACGATCAAGTAGTTGAAGTTGTAAAAAAGCTTGGACTGAAATACGAAGGAGAGGTATATATAGTAGTTGACAACGATTACTATGATAAGAAGGAAGTCCAAGATGCATTCGAAAGACTAAAAAAGAAATTCAAAGAAGCCGGAATTAGTATTTTAAGACTTGGATTTAACTTGGGTTATAAAGGCTTTGATGATTATCTGCTCGCAAAGGCTCGAGGAGAGTGCGCTTAAAAGTTGCACTCTCCTCTTCTGTTTTAATATTGCAACTTTCTGTGGTATAATAAGATTAGAAAAGTAAAAAGCTTCCCCCTTGTTTTCGGAGTAAACATAAAAAAAGGGGGAGTTAACATATGAACAACAGTCTACCACCGCAAGAGCATGATTCAACCTTTAAGTTTTTGTTTGAACATCCAAAAGATATTCTCTTCCTCGTTAGAAATGTAATAGGCTACAGCTGGGCAAAAGATATTGAGGAGGATTCAATTGAACTTGCCGATAAAGAGTTTGTAGATGAAACTTTTCACCAGAAAAGAGCAGACATCATAGCAAAGGCAAAACTAAAGGACAGGGAAGTATATTTCTACATTATCATTGAGAACCAGTCAACTGTGGCAAAAGATATGCCTGAAAGACTACTAAAATACATGATTTTGCTGTGGGCAAGAAAAATAAGAGAAGGTGCAGAAAAACTACCTGCAATAATCCCTATAGTAACATACAACGGGCTTGAGAAAGACTGGGATATACCACAAGAAATAATCAGTGAATTTGATATTTTCAAAGACGATATTTTTAAATACGCTCTTGTAAACATTTCAAAATTGGATGTAAAGACTCTACTGCAAGAGGAAGAGGATGTCCTAAGCCCAGTAGTGTTCTACCTTGAACAGGTAAGGGACGACACAGAAGAGCTTGTCAAAAGACTGAAAGAGATTGAACCGAAGCTTAAAACCTTTAGTCAAACCAATTTAGAGAGATTTTTAATATGGGCAGGGAATGTAATTCGCCCAAGACTTGCAAAGGAAGACAAAGAGAAGTACGACGAACTTGCACAAAGAGTTAAACAAGGGGGGAGTAGAAAAATGGGTGAGTTTGTATCCAATGTTGCAAAACTACTGGACGAATCACAGACGAGAAAGTTTAATGAAGGGAAAATTGAAGGGAAAATCGAGGTAGCCAAGAAGCTAATTCAAAGAGGTTTTAGCGATGAAGACATTGCCGAACTCACAGAATTAGATTTGGAAAAAGTAAAGGAACTGAGAAAAGAGTTGTCTAACTAGGGTTTAATTTAGATTATAAAGGCAGATATTTATTATCTGCCCTTTATTTTTTAAAATAATAAAACAAAGGAGTGGAAGGTTATGTCAAATCACAGTGGCAGTTATATGCTCAACTATGTTTTGCACAAGCTTGATGAACTTGGAGCGTTTGAACTACTGGGAGAAGACAAAACTTTAGAGTTTATTAGGTGGCTCTGTACTTTCACCGAAAATAGATATGATACAAATCCACATGAGATACTATATGGTTTGGGCGAGAAATTAAAAATCTGCTATAGGTGTCTTCAGAAAAAAGACGATGTTGCTGGTGAATACCCTATATGCAAAGAATGTTCAAAAAGTTAACCACTAAAAGGAGTAGTATAAACTAAATTCAGGAGTTGCACATTCAAAATTAATGTGCTAAAATCAAATTATACTTCTTCCCAGTAGTGTATATTTTAGGTGTTTATATAGAGTGTCAAATTTTTTGTTGTTGTAATTTTAAACAACAGTGGTATAATATATTCAGAATCAATTGCCATAAATGTATCTTTTAGGTGTTAATACAAAGTGTCAAATTTTTTTTGAGCAAAGAAAAAAGGCAGGTAACAACCTGCCTTTTTTTGTAAACTGCAAATAGGAGAGAGCAAACATGTTAATGCATCCGCTGGTTATTGTGTTTCTCATATGGTACATTCCTTTAGCGCTGCTCAAAATATTGGCAATTTTAAAAGGTGAAGATGATTCAGAATTCTAGTAATACCCTGTTGATACATTTATTCGGTTGTGATAAAATATAATCAAAATGATTGCCAGAACTATACTTTTTAGGTGTTTATACTGAATGTCAAATTTTTTTTGAGGGGGTATCTAAAATACAAAAACGCATGGTATAATTATCTTGAGAAAACTTGTTCGTGTTTTGGGGTGTTTAAAAGGGAGAAAGGAAAAAACCTTTCTCCCCCCCCAAAAAAAACAACACATCAAACTCACAGAAGGCGGTGTAACTCCCGACCATATAGTGATTATATCACAAGTCCATTGTGTAGGCAATGGACTTGCAGCCAAAACTTATGGCAGGGGCGGAGGGACTCGAACCCCCAGCCGACGGTTTTGGAGACCAGAATTTTACATTTCATCACCTATCAACGTCAATTCCTTGATTTTTCGGCATGGGATATTCTGCCATTTAGTAGCTAACACGCTTAACCATATTCCCTATTTTTCACCGACGGTCTTCCCACTTTTTATTAGACAGTTTGCCAATTTGTGCTGGTAATTACTTTATACCTTCTCATCAACAATCAGTCAATACCGCTTTTTTGTTCTCTATGCATGGTAGCAACTTTGCAGTTAGGGAAAAACACAATGTGCTTTCAAACTTTGACCGCAGCGGTCAAAGTTAGGATTTGCAAGGACTGACAAGCTTTTAAGAGAAAACAAAAAAAGTCAAAAAACGAAAACATTTTTTAACACGCAAAAGCCTGCCACATCAGTAAACCCAAGTGCTGGCTGTATGTTAATTTGCATTACTGCCGACGAAATTCGTCGTCTGTTTAAATCTTGCTAATTCTTGACCTTCTAAAAGAAGGTGTCTTAAACGTTGCGAAATGTTGTATTTCAAAACTGTGTTTTAGGGTGTTCCAAGTTAGAACATCCTTCATCTCATCAACTTTTTGACCGTACAAACTATTGATGACTTCAGTAATACTTAACTCGTCCTTTCTATCCCATCAACATTTGGAATGTGCGTGAATCGGTGACCGGAATTGAATTCCATTCATCTTCTTCTATCCCATCAACTTGTTGGACTGCATTCTAAAACGCTTTAAAATGTTTTGCATATAAATAATCACTTTGTAGGGATGGGATATTTCATCCTATCCTCTTCTTATTCATCTTCTTCTATCCCATCAACTTGTTGGACTGCATTCTAAAACGCTTTAAAATGTTTTGCATATAAATAATCACTTATGCACTTCTGTTTTACCTCTGTTCTTCTTTCCTCTTCCAACCTGTCACGCTACCTTTTGCTTTTGTCACGTTTGACAACCTAAATTTTGCCTGTTTTTAGGCAATTATAAATGTTTTTCCTTCTTTTTTGTGCAAAATAAAAACTTTTGTCGATTTTTGCCTATTTATACCCCCCTCGTGTATGCATAAGGTGCAGGTTTTTGAAGGTGGCCCCGCCGGTCTTTTGAAAAGCTTGTCGGTTTCAAAGGTGGGGGGGGGATAGGTTGAGGTTTATATATCCTCACTTGGCAATTAGCATTTGTCTTTGCACGCTGGTTAGAGTCTTAACCATCACAAAGCACCTCACAAAATGCTATCTCCTTGGCAAAAAGTCAACTTGCCATTTAGCAGTATTCCACATTCATAACCTCATTGCTTTGATTGTCATAGCAACGCATTCAAACCACTCCCAAACTTGTGTTCTTGATTTGATTATACCACGTGGGAAGTCCGCATGTCGAATTTTGTCATATCGTTGTTATGACTGTGCAATGACAAAGCAAAAGGTATCGATAAGTTATCGACACCTTAAACGAAAATACTCGCAAACCGCAATAGCTTAGCATACCCCCATACCCTATTTGAAACCGATTTCTTTTGAACGCAAAATGAAAGGGACATATTTTTATATGTCCCGACATTTTTCTGTGTGTTTTAAAAGCCTTCTGTGCAATTTCTCGCTAACTTTCTGTTGGCAAAGCTTCTTCACCGCAACCATTACAAACCCAACCTTCCCATTCATCGCTTTTAACCCATTTGAAAGATTCACCGCAGCGTGTACACAAACTGTTAGGGATGAGTCTTCCTGTCCCTAACGTTATGCGGTTTTTCCACTCTGGCACATCATTTTCAATTGATACACAAGCTACAAACTCAACCCTGCCTGTCTCTTTCAAACACGGCAAACACACAAAACCTTTTTCCTGCCCTTTCTCTGCAAACTCAAAATCTTTGCTGCCACATACAGGACACTTTGCATTTAGGGAAGTTTGTAACTTTTCAATTTCCCAATCTCGCTGTGCACATTTTGTAAACTTTGTGTAAAGCTGCAGGTCAAGTTCGTTTGGATTTTTCTTTGCAAACTCCTGTGATAACCTTTCCAGCATAGCCCAAAAGTGCCCTTCTTTACTGCAAAGTTGCTTGTCATAAGCCTTCTTTTTCAGCTTTGCAAAGTAGGAAGGCTTTTGACTTTTTGCAAGTTCCCTTATCTCAAGGTCAGGCATAAGCCTTATTGTGCGGTTAACTTGCTGACTTGCTGCTTTTACTGGGTTAACTTGGTTAACCAGCGTTACAGCAGCCTTATTCATTGCAGCAGTAGCAACCGATGGACAGGCAGCAGCGGCACCTGCATTGTTTGCAACATTTCTGGACTCTTCAATTAGGGAAAGCCACTCCCACGGTCGCATGAAGTACACCCCCACACAAATTTGAACAGGTCAACAAGTCACATACATGCGGTTGGTCGCCACTAACAAAGCAAAAACTGGATTCAAGTTTATGCAACTGGGGGAATATGCATAAATACAAATCCAACTTTTCCTAATAGGAAGAGTCGTAAGACTCTCCTTTTTAATTTTAATTTTAATTTTACCCGTTTTTGTGCCTGCAAACCCTTGTCCTAACTGCATTTACCATTTTCTTCCCTGCGATTTTCTGTAGGTATATACTGCGATTTTTCATAGGTATATACTGCGATTTTCTGTAGGTATATACTGCGATTTTCCCAGCCGATACCAGTATGTTTTATCTGTATATTTATGCGTTTATTTGCGAATATTTATACAAACAACGTCTTTGTCGATTTTGTAAATTATCAAGCCCATGCTTTCCAACTTGATGAGTGCCAAAATTACCTTCTCTTTGCCTTCCTCTAATGGTAGTTCTGGGCAAATATCTTGTTGCACAAACTGTGCAAAGTTGCGTTTGTAGGTCTTGTTGCGTGTGCATTTGCCCATTAGGAAGTGATAAAGCCTGTGGGCTATCTTGTGTTTGACAAGCTGTTTAGCGATGTCCAAATCGCCACGTGCGACATAGCCGTTGTCTAAATTGTGACAAATTTCTTTGGCAAGTGTTACAGTAAGCTTTGTTTTGTAACCACGTCCTTTGTTGCCTTTCTGGGTTATACGATAGGAAGGCAAAAGTACAAACTTTGCTATATCCCGCTTGAATTCTTTTCCATTTGTAAAACCATATCTCTCTACACCAACTTTTGTTGCCATTAAACGGTCAAGTGATTGTAAGACCAGCTTAACATTTTCTGATGATGTAACGTCTAATCCTCGCTTCTCCATGATGTATTTAAGCGGTATTTCGAAAGTATCTCCTGTCTGTCCTGTTTCCTGCCTGTAGGTGGTCAAGATGTATAATGTGTTTATGTCGGCTGGTGTTAGCATATAGTAGTTTGTACCGATTTGTACTTTACCGCCATCATTTGTTTCATACTCATAAACAAGCTTGCATTCTCTACCCTGTCGTGGTTGAATGCTATCTTCCAATAGAGAAAAGATGTTGATAGGTAGGTTTGCATCTGTGATGTAAAAGTTTTCATTGTTTTGGTTGTTTATCATTGCAACTCCTCCTATCCGAAAAGTTTTTTGTTTACAACGCCGCCTTGCCGATTCCCGCACAAGGCAGCGTGTTTGGAATGAGAATTATAAACTGTTGTCATTTTTGTCTATTTCTTCAAACAAGTAAATCCCGCCCCAAAATCGCATTGTGATATCGTCTCCTATGCTGCCATATCTGTTCTTGACACATTTGAAGTTGATTGTGTAGCCATTGCCTTTGTAGCTATCGTGCACAACTCGGTTGTGGTCTCTTTGCATTAAAAACGCTGCTGCTGTGCCATATTCAATAGACCCAGATTCCTTGAATGCTGTCATGTCGTCTTTGTCATAGTTTTCTCTGTTTAAGCTGCTAATAGCAACAACTGGGATTAAAAACTTGTTTTTAATCTCAAACAACTCTTGCATTATCAAGTCAACTCTTTGTTTGTCGCTTTGATATGTTTTTGCTGGTTGCAAAAGCTGTAAGTAGTCAACAAACAGAATAGGCTTTTGCAAGCGGTCAAGGACATAATAGACCTCATCAAGTCGTTGGCTTTCTAAAATGTGAAGTGCAAAAGCATAACGCTTGATGTAGTCTTGCACAATATACATAAACTCTTGCATTTCCTCTTTGGTCGCTGTCCTTGTCCTAAGTTTGCGGTAAAAATCGAATGCAGGTACTTTGACGTTTGCCTTTTTAAGACCATATTCACGGCAAAAAATTCTTGTCAAAATCTCTTCTTTAGGCATTTCAGCCGATAGGAAGACGCATTCATAACCTTGCTGCAAGAAGTTGTCTATAAGCTGCAACAAGAATGTTGTTTTACCGACGCTTGGTTTTGCACCAAAGACATACAGGTTTCCTGCTATAAAGCCACCATTTAGCACAGCATCCAATTGCTTGAACCCTGTAGAAATGGCTTTGAATTTATCAGACTTAATAAAATCAACATACTGGGCAGCAAAATTAATGAGTGCATAGGGATAAAAAGCCGTCTTTAACTGCCACAACAAAAAGTTAATGCATTCTGATTGAGAATTTTGCCAAAACTCGTTGATGTCTTTGTAAGGTGCACCTTCCCATTTGCAAATAGCCACTTCATACTGGTTTTTCATTTTATCAAAAAGCTGTTTTGCAGCTTTGCAGCCTGCCTCGTCATTGTCAAACAGGATGTAAAATTTCTTGTCTTTAGACTTGCTTTGATTAAGCACTTGCAAAAACTCTTTTTGATTTTCACAACCATTCAAAGCTATTGCTGGTTGCCCAATTGCTGTCTCAATGGTCAATGCGTCAAATATTCCTTCAGTAATGAAGACATCAGTTTGCTGCTTATCTTTCACCAAGTCAACATTGAATGGTATTGCATTGCTGCCTTTAGGAAATTCATAGCGTGGCTTGTTATCATCAAGATTGCGACGCACATAGCTTATTATCTGCCCGTCTTGGAAGGTGGGTAGCACAATTGCATTGTTTTCTACATCAAAGCCCAGCTTGTATTTGTCAATTAAGCAAGTTTGGATACCTCTGTCTGTAAAGTAATTTGTCAAACCTGCGTATTGATGGCATGTTTCAACATATGCTATAATCTGGTCAATAGAAAGCTTTTCTACTTGCGTGTTTTCTTCTGTTTGCTTGCTGCCAATAGACAAGCCTATTTCGTCAGCCAGCATTTTTACCGCCTCCTTGAAGTCTACATTGTGGTATTTTATCGCAAACGTAATAACGTCGCCTTTGGTATCGCAACCAAAACACTTGAAAAACTGTTCGCTGGGCTTGATGTAGAATGATGGGTTTTTATCAGGATGGAAAGGGCACAAAGCTTTGTAGCTGCTACCTTCTTTCTCTAACTGCAAGTATTTGCCAATGTAATCAACAATGTCGATTTTGCTTTTAATTTCTTTGACAATTTCTTGCATTTGCATTACAAACACCTCTCAATTGGTTTTGGTCGATAGCTTTCTAATCCATAAAGCCGCCCTACCGATGACCGAATAGGGCAGCGATGATGTGAATCTATGAGGCAGCCTCTACTTTTGTGAAGTATTTGAGTGGCAAATAATACTGTTCTGTGGAATTGCCAAATGTTCGCAAAATAGCTTTTTCGATAAACTTGTCAAAGTCAATTTCAAATATATTTCCTGTATTGATTTCCTCAATCCGTATTAGCTTGCAACCTCTTGTCCTGAGTTCTTCAATGATGCTTTTTTCGATTCCATACGCATTTAGGACAAATAGTTTACTGTGGGTGGATACAGCTTTGTAAAAGACTTTTGTTCGTTGGTTAAAATCTCCTGCAACAACTTCACGCCCTAAAATTTTGTTATAAACCTTCATTAACATTTCTCAACAGCCTCCTTTTTCTGAAAAGTTGTTCGTATTTTCGGACATTTTTTGAACATTTTCGGATAACTCTTGATTTTTAGTTGTGATAAAATTAACTTTCAAAGGGGATAAATTGGATTCTTTTAAAGACGTGGCTTTAAACCACTCTTTTTTTTTATGCCGTTTTGCTATCCACCTCCTTTAATGTGCCATCTGGGTTGGCTATCTCCTCTATGGGCACACCAAAATACGCTGCCAAAGACTGCAACAATTTGGGATAAGGTTTTCGCCAACCCCTTTCTATTTGGGAAATTAGGTTGGGATTTATCCCAATCGCAAACCCCAGCTTGCTTTGGGACAGATTTCTTTCTTTTCTCAACTGTTCTAATTTCGTCATCATTATTACCTCCCAATTTTTAAAAGTTTTACTTGACAGTCTTTACTTTTTAGTTTAAAATAACTTTTAAACAAAAACAATATCTTTAAAAGTCATTTTAAAGTCATAAAAGAAAGTGAGGAATGACTTAATGCAATTTGAAAATGTTCACAACTGTGTTACTTTTGTGTGTTCAGAAGGGTATGAATGGGTAGACGATGGTTTAGAAATAGACGATATGCTTGCTTCTCTATATTTCAAAAATTTATCATGGGGATATTGCGAAAAATTCGGTATGTGTTATATAGGAAAAATAGGACAAACTGTCGAATGGATATTCGGTCCCACAATAAAAATTGAGATTAAATACCCTATATTAATTGCAAAATCTAATTATGGAATGCAAATTAATGTATGGCAACAATTCCCTACACTTTATAAAAAATTTGCAAGTTTAACCCCATCAAAAGACAAAATTTTGGAGTTTGCAAATTCTTATGGTTGCGTTAAAAATCACTTTTTTTTAAAGAAAACAACAAATAATAATGGTATAAAGTCGTATAGCGTCAATAATATTTTAGTAGGATGTGCTTACGAAGAATGGCAAGAAGAAATTTTTCAAATGTTTATCAACATAAAATTGTTAGAAATAATTCAACAATATGATGAATTTGAAGTTGACAAAATAGTGCAAATAGGGGAAGACTTAATAGACATTTGGCTACCTTCTGAAATGTTGCCCAAATGGGTTTATCCATGTGAATTTGAGAAAACATTTGACGAAAAAACACAGGAACTATTAAAAAATGTTTTTTTGCAAAACGAAGGAAAATACAAAAAATTTTGTTCAATAGTAAGGGGAAAATACCACTTAAAACGTATACAGAAATCTTATTTCCAAAAACTTATAGGGGAAGACACAGTTTTTGAAGATTGGCTAAAACGAAATGGGAAAATTCAAATTTTAAAATATGTTTTAATGGAAAATGTAAACGAAAAAATAACAGGAAATGTGACTATGCGGAATTTGATAAATGCGGATATTGGTGAAATTAACGAATTTATTTTTGTAGACGATTTGTTAACTGCTTTATATTTGCAACTTAATAACGATTTTTTAAAAAAAAGAAGTTTAAGACGGTGTTTGTATTGTGGAGAGTATTTTGTTCCAACAAAAGAAAATCAATATTATTGTCCAGAGGAAATTTCAATAATAGTTCAAGAGGGAAATAGATTTAAAACAAAAACTATGCCTACAGGAAAACATTGTAAAAAATATGATTACACTAAAAACAGATCTAAAATTTTCGAAATGTATAAGCAAGGGAAAACAATAGAAGAGATAGCACTATTAACAGGTCGACCAATTGAACAAATCAGAAGATGGTTAAAAAAAAATAAATGAATAAGCCTTGTACTAATCGATTAGGACAAGGCTTGTTTGTCAACTCTTGATAAGATTAATCAATCTTTTCACCTTGGTTGTTCTCTTCACAAAGTTGTTTACTGGGCTTGCTACCATATGTTGCTGTCTTATATCCTGCTGGGTTAATTGCAAATATCTTTTGGTGGTACTGATGTCTTCATGTCCCATTTCGTACTGAAGTGCGAAAACATTGCCGCCATTTCTTAAAAACATTATGGCAAATGTGTGCCTTAACTGATAGGGAGTGATTTTGCAGCCTATCTTTTTGCTGTATTCACTTAGCCTTTTTTCCCATCTGTTGATTGTCATTTCATTGCCTTCAACAGTGTGGAAAACTTTGTTGTCCCAATCTTTTGGTGTGACTTCAAACAAAGCCTTAAGGGTTTGGGCAGTCTGCGGAGAGATAGGGAGAATCCTCTCTTTGTTGGTTTTCGAATACTCTTTCCTAATGGTAACGGTAAGTCGTTCAAAATCTATGTCCTCAAAAGTTAAAGCAAAAGCCTCTTTGGGTCTTATGCCAGTGTCTAAAGTTAGCAAAATTAACGCATAATCTCTTAGCCCTGCGTATGTCTTGACGTCAATTACAGATAGAAGCTTTTTTATGGCTTCTTCTTCAACATGTTTCAATTTGCCATCATCTCTTTTCTTTTTAAGTCCCAATACTTTGATTGGGTTTTTTGATAGGAAGTTGTTTCTTTTGCACCATTCAAAAAATGTGTGAAGATTCGAATAGGGACGGTTATAGGTTGCAGGTTGCTTGTTTGCTTTGGATTTTAAGAATTCAATCACAGCTAACTTTAGGGCGTGTTCATCTATTTGTTTGTGAAAATCAATGTACTTGCTGAATTCCTTGAAAGTGTAGAAGTAATCCTGAAGCGTTCTTTCACGCAAACCTTCAGCTTGCTTAAAACTAATGAAAAGGTCAATCACGTCTTTTAGCAACAGTGTAGATGTGTCGGTGTTCTTAGTTTTTCCTTTTCTGGACATCAAAAAAGTCTCCCCTTTCACTTTTTGCTAATTAGGGGAGACCGTCGGTTGTATTTTCACTGCTACTTTTTTTCCACTCTGCAAAGTCAGTTGCCTCAAAACATGGCAGGGGCGGAGGGACTCGAACCCCCAGCCGACGGTTTTGGAGACCGCTACTCTGCCAATTGAGCTACGCCCCTACACCTAATTTATTATAAGGGAAGAGATGTAGAATTGTCAATATCTTTTTAGGATACACTTTTGAAAAGTCAAAGAAAAAACCAGATATGCTGGGTATAAATGAAAGTTAAAGATAATAATGGTTTGGTTTTGAGTGAGATTTGTGATATAATTTATTTGAAATTCACAATTATTATAGGAGGGAGTAATGTTGAATACCACATCAGAACAACAGAAACAAATCAATATAGCATACATTGGTGGGGGTTCACGCGGCTGGGCATGGAGGTTGATGACTGATTTAGCGTTAGAAAAAGACTTGAGTGGTACTGTTAGACTTTATGATATTGATTTTGAAGCTGCTAAGACAAATGAAGTAATAGGCAATAAGCTTTCAAGCAAACCTGAGATAGTGGGGAAGTGGAAATATGTTGCTGTAGAGAGCTTAGATGAAGCTTTATATGGTGCAGATTTTATTATCATTTCGATTTTGCCTGGGACATTTGAAGAGATGTATTCGGATGTCCATGCTCCTGAGAAATATGGTATATACCAGTCTGTAGGTGACACAACAGGTCCAGGAGGTCTTATCAGAGGACTTAGGACTGTTCCTATGTATGTTGAATTTGCAGAAGCTATAAAGAGAAATTGTCCAGATGCTTGGGTTATCAATTACACAAATCCAATGGCTATATGCTTAAAAGCCCTATATGAAGTATTTCCTAAAATAAAAGCTTTTGGCTGCTGTCATGAAGTTTTTGGTACCCAGAAGCTTTTGACCGAAGTTGTAAAAGAATTTTTAGGAGAAGAAAGAGAAATCTCAAGAAGAGAAATCAAGGTAAATGTTCTTGGTATAAATCATTTTACGTGGTTTGATAAAGCATCATATAAAACTCATGATTTATTCCCTCTTTACAAGGAATTTGTGCACAAATATTATGAAGAAGGTTTTGAAAAAACAAAAGGATTGTGGGAAAAAGATTATTTTGCTTCTGCAAATAGAGTGAAGTTTGACTTATTTAAACGCTTTGGACTTATTGCTGCAGCAGGTGATAGACACTTGGCTGAATTTGTCCCATACATTTATCTTAGAGACAAAGAGACAGTTTATAAATGGAAATTCAACTTGACACCTGTCGAATGGCGAATTAAACACAGAGAAGAATTGATTAAACTTAGCAAAGAATACGCATCTGACCAAAAAGAAGTTCCATTGAATCCTTCTGGAGAAGAGGGAGTTATGCAGATGAAAGCTATTTTAGGTTTGGATACGTTGGTGACAAACGTGAATTTACCAAATATGGGTCAAATACCAAATCTTCCAATAGGAGCTATAGTTGAGACAAATGCAGTGTTTACCCATGATGACGTCAGACCTGTCTATGCAGGAAAGCTACCTTCAGATTTGGCAAGCATAATGACAAGGCATATCAGCAATCAAGAACTTATAGTTAAAGCTGCTTTAGAAAAGGACTTGAACCTTGCAAAAAGAGCATTCTTAAATGACCCTGCAGTTGAAAGACTACCGCAGAACAAAGCTGAGCAGCTTTTTGATGAGATGATAAATAACACTAAAAAGTATTTGGCATATTTAGGCTTGTAAGGATTACAACAATTTCAAAAATAACCATCAGGGGCTTGTTATGTGTCTCATAACGAGCCCCTTTATTGTTGTACTATATTTGAATTTGAAATTTTAATTTAATGATATTAATGTTTCGTTATTAGCTTTACTTTGTCATAACTCTTCAAATTTGAGAAATCGACAAAAAAGTTTCACTTATATTTATTTAGTAGTATAATGTACAAAAAGGAAACATTATTATTGGAATACCTTGTCAACTTGTTAGATTTACAAAGCTCATTAGAGATTCAAAAATTTAGGAAATATATTGAATTAATTAGACAAAGACTTGAAGTTTCAGATGATTTGGTAGGTTCTTTAGAGACTCTTGTATTTGATTTGTTAAAAAATTTAGTAAGTTTATTAGATTTATTTTACCAGTACAGTTTATTACGCAAACTCGAAAGAATACAACAAAGAAGGTGATTTAGATAGAAGAAAGAATATCTAAGGTTTACACTTATGCAGACTATCTTGGGTTTCCACAAAACGCAAGAGTAGAGCTAATTGATGGTGTCATCTATGATATAAGCCATGCACCTTCAAGAGTGCACCAAGAAATTATTTTTGAACTTACACTAATCATTGGGAATTATATTAAGCAAAACAACAAACCCTGCAAAGTATATACAGCTCCATTTGATGTTGTTCTTGTTGAGGAAGGACAGGATGAAAAACAGGCAATCAACGTTGTCCAGCCTGATATATCAATCATATGCGATAAGAAAAAACTCACTGATAAAGGCTGTGTTGGAGCTCCTGAGATGATAATTGAGGTTGTATCTGAATATAATCCATCTCACGACTATGTAAGAAAGCTGAACCTGTATAATCAGTATAAAGTCAAAGAATATTTGATTGTTAACCCTAACAATCAAACAATTTTAGTATACAGACTCAAAGTTACCGAAGATTACCTGCCACCAGAACTATACACCTTCAATGACAAGGTCAAGGTTGGTATTTTTGAAGACCTTATAATAGACTTTGCTCAAATCAAAGAGGTGTTATAACAACCTGCCCGATATTATTCCAAACCTCAAAACCCTTGAAAATAAATGGCGCGCCCAGGAGGACTCGAACCCCCAACCCTCAGATCCGTAGTCTGATGCTCTATCCAATTGAGCTATGGGCGCGCATGCCATACATTTTTCAATTGTTGAATAAAAAATAAAGCCCTTTTTATAGGGCCTTATTTGCTTTTTTAATTGGTGCCGAGAGCGAGACTCGAACTCGCACGGGCATAACGCCCACTACCCCCTCAAAGTAGCGTGTCTGCCAATTCCACCATCTCGGCACCTCATTGACTTTGCATTATATATTATAAAGAGCTCTTTTGAATTTGTCAATACATTTTTCAAATTTGCGCTCGAATAGGTGTAAAGATATTTACCACAGCGAAAAAATGTGCGAAAATAGTAAGGAGAAACTCATAAAAAGAATTGAGGCTGCCTCCCTCCTGTTTGATATAATTAAAAAGTGTAATCTCCCATTCAAAAGAAAAATTCAAAAACTACCTGGATGGGAGGACAGCCTACTATGAATATTATATCATATCATGAGCTAAGAAAAATATCTCCTGAAAAAGCAAGAGAATTAGTTCGAAAAGTGTTTGAAAATAATAATAAAAACGTATCAAAAACTGCTAAAATATTAGGTGTATCAAGGCATACTGTAAGAAGAGCAATATATGGTCCCCTTGAGGACAAATCAAGAAAACCTAAAACTTGCCCCAGAAAACTTTCTTCTGAACTTGAAAATCTCATAATCAAAGAATCTAAAAGAACTGGCTTTAGAATACAGACGTTTATCTCTTTACCTGCTCAGAAAATATGGTATTAAAATAAGCGAAAATACAATAAAGTCTATTCTCAAAAAAAACGCCATACCAAGAAAAACAAGAAAGACAAAAAAGGGTGAAATAAGTTTGTATGATTATGAAGCCCTCATTCCTTTTTCTGAGTTTCAACTTGATACAAAACACCTTTTAGACAAAGACAGCCTCCCAAAAGAAGTATACGAACATATGAAAAAATACAATTTACCTTGCTATGAGTGGAACATGATAGATATTGCAACAAGAGCAAGATTTACAGCCTACTTCCTATGAGCTTTCATTTGCTTTTGGATTTATGTTTATATCCTTGGTTGCTTTATGGTTAAGAACACATAATGTAAGAAACCCAATAAAAATCCGATTGGACAATGGAGAAGAATTTTGCGGAGGAAGTGAAAGAAAGCTAAAGGAGTGGAATGAGATGTTTTCTATTTTGGGTGTAGAACTAAATCCTATCCCACCAAAAGCAAAACACTTGATGGGAGTAATTGAAAATTCACCAAAGAAGCAGATGACGAATATTTTTTAATGATTCATGCTGAGAGATGTAAAAACAAAGATGACTTTATTCAACGAGCTCAGAGATGGCAAGATACGTGGAACTTTTTTAGACCTCATAGTGGCAAGGGAATGAATGGGAGGACACCATTTGAAAAATTCATAGATTCAAAAATTCTGGTCTCCTCCCATATATTTCAATTTTCTACTTCACTTCTTTAAAACTTATTAAAGAAAGTGGCTTTTCATTCCTTGTTCTGCAATAAATTAGGTGGTAGATATGTCTTCACCACGTGCCATTTTTTATTATACCAGCTGTTTTTAAAAAAAGCTCAAAATTATTTTTAGCTTCCACAACAACCTTTTGAGCCTGAGCATGTACTACAACTGCTACTTTTTGCACCACTTCCTGCAGATGTTCCAATGTTTATTTTTGAGTAATCTCTTGTGACGTCACTTGAAGCACATTTTGGACAGACGACTTTAAGGCCATTTGAGATTTCTGAAATTGACGCTTTTATTTCAAAAACTTCTTGACAGCTGTTGCAAATAAATGTATAAAACATCTTTTTGGTCACCTTCACCTAAAATTTTTATTGCCTAATATAGTATAGTGCAAAAGGACTTTAAAATCAATAGGGCTAAAAACTGGATGCCTCCTAATTTTCCTGCAGAATAGATGGCGGTGTGTACACTCTTGTTGAAAGTTCTTTGTCCAAAAACAGAAGCCCGCTTGGGTCTTCTTTTATGAATTTCAGCTTTCTTAAAATTTTGTCCATTGTTTCTTCTTCCTCAGCTTGTTCATTTATAAACCATTGCAAAAAATTGTGTGTAGTAAGGTCTTTTTCCTCTAAAGCTGCCTTTGCAATCTCATGGATGGATGAGGTTATAAACTGTTCATGTGAAAGTGCAAGTTCAAAAACTTCTGTAGGCGAAGAATAATCTATTTTTGGCTGTTTTAACTCTTTTAAAATTACTCTTCCACCTATTTTGTTTATATAGTCAAATATCAATCTTGCATGGTCAAGCTCTTCTTTTGTTTGGACCATAAAAAAGTGAGCAAAACCATCTAAATTTTGTGAAGCAAAATATGCTTCCATTGCTGTATAAAAGTATGCCGAGAATAGTTCTCTGTTTAACTGTTCATTTAACATTTCAAGGATTTTTTCACTTTTCATTTGGACTGCACCTCTCATTTATAAATTTTGATTTTCAATCATATTAATACCCTTTCAAATATAAAAAATAACACTATATTTTTTGCTAAGTTGTGGTATAATTAATTATGAAAAGATGGCATCGACAAGATTGTCGAGCCATACTTTTAAGATTCTTAATATTTAAAAATTTAAAACTGAAAATATTAAAACGCTGCCCTGATTTTTGAAGAACAGGGACTGCATATGAGCTTGGAAAACAGAATTTTTTCAAGCAAAGAAAAGGCAGACTCTGTTCTGCCTTTTTTAGTTTTTATATGGAGGTATATTGAAGTGAAAATAGGCTTTTATGGGGCATCTAAAGCCGGAATTTCTCTTGCGCTTTATTTTAAAGAGCATGGGCTTGAGATTACAGGGTTTTATAACAGAACATATGAAAAAGCCATAAAAGCTTCTTCCATGACAAAAACGCATGCATTTAAGAGTCCTGAAAAACTCGTAGAGGCTTCTGATGTGCTTTTTATAGCCATTTCTGATACATTTATAGAAGAAGTTTCTAAAAATCTTTATTCGCCACATTTGTCCCAAAAGGTGCTCGGACACTTGTCAGGTGCGCTGACGTCTGATGCTATTAAAACCGAATGCAGAGGAAAATTTTCTCTTCATCCTATTCAGACTCTGAGAGGGCAGCCTGAAGATGTCCAGATTTTAAAAAAGGCGGTGTTTTCTTTAGAAGGCGATGATGAAGGTAAAAAGATTGCCAAGATAATTTTGCAGAAAATAGGGAATAAATATATAGAGCTCAAAAAAGAGGACAAAGTAGTTTATCATCTTGCAGCAACAGTTGCTTCAAATTACCTTGTAGCTCTTTTGAACTTTTCGTATTTGCTTTATAAAAAAATCGGACTTGAAGATGAGGTTATTTTTTCCATAATAAAGCCTCTTTCTTCTGCATCACTTGAAAATTTTTTAAAGGATAGGCTTAACTGTTTGACAGGACCTGCCGCAAGAGGCGATGTTTTGACACTTCAAAAACACTACAATGCTTTGCCGGATGAAAAGAAGACTGCTTTTTTAGAACTTTTAAAACTTGCGGCAGATCTAATATTTGAGAAGAGCGATAAGGATGTCTATGAAAAACTTCAACAATTTATAAATTCTGTAAGGTGGTGAAAAAAATGAACAAGGTGACAACCAAGACGCTGTTTGAAAAAAAACAAAAAGGCGAGAAAATAACCATGCTTACTGCTTACGACTACACCTTTGCAAAGATATTTGACAGCTGCTCTGTAGATATCCTGCTTGTTGGCGATTCGCTTGGTATGGTGATCCTTGGCTATGACTCTACAATTCCGGTCACAATGGATGATATGGAGCACCATGTCAGAGCTGTTAGCCGAGGTGCAAAGTATTCAATGGTTGTCGCTGACATGCCGTTTTTGTCATACCACACTACAATAGAAGATGCTGTGAAAAACGCAGGAAGGTTAATTCGTGCAGGTGCTTATGCGGTCAAGATGGAAGGCTGCGACGATGTATATGATAAGATAGAGGCTGTTATCAAAGCCCAGATACCTGTTATGGGACATTTGGGGCTTACACCCCAGTCTGTCAACATCTTTGGAGGCTATGACCTTCGCGCAAAGGAGGAAGCTGAAGCAAAAAAACTTGTGGAAGATGCTAAAAAACTTGAGAAAGCTGGGGTATTTGCAATTGTGCTTGAAAAAGTGCCAGCTAATGTTGCAAAACAGGTTCAAGAGAGTGTAAAAGTACCTGTAATTGGGATAGGTGCAGGACCATACTGTGATGGTCAGGTGCTTGTGTGTTATGACATGCTTGGCATGTATGAAGATTTCAAGCCAAAGTTTGTAAAAAGATATGCTGAAGTAGGGAATATAATCAAAGATGCTGTGACAAGGTACATTGAAGAGGTTAAAAAAGGAGAATTTCCAGGAAAGGAGCACAGTTACTGATGGTTGTTGTGGAGAGGATTCAGGAGATGAAAGATATTGTAAAAAGACTTAAAAAAGAAGGCAAATCAATTGGTTTTGTTCCAACAATGGGGTATCTGCATGAAGGACATTTGAGCTTGGTAAGGCTTTCTAAACAGCAAAACGATATTACCATTATGAGCATATTTGTAAATCCTATTCAATTTGGACCCAATGAGGATTATGAGAGATACCCGCGCGACTTTGAGAGGGACAAAACCCTTGCCGGAAAAGAGGGTGTTGACTATATATTTTATCCGTCGGTAGAAGAGATGTATCCCGAAGATTTTAAAACAGTTGTGTCAGTGAAGAAGATAACAGAAATGATGTGCGGCAAATCAAGGCCGGGTCATTTTGATGGTGTTGCAACAGTCGTATTAAAGCTGTTTAACATTGTAAATCCGGACAGAGCTTACTTTGGGCAAAAGGATGCTCAGCAGCTTGCTGTCATAAAGCAGATGGTAAAAGACCTAAATCTTGACGTTGAGATAGTTCCCTGTCCGATTGTCCGTGAGCAAGATGGGCTTGCAATGAGCTCGAGAAATGTATATCTTTCTGAAGAGGAAAGAAAATCTGCAACCGTTTTGTACAGGGCTTTGAATTTGGCAAAAGAGATGATTGAAAAAGGAGAAAAAGAGGTATCAGTTATAAAAAAGGCAATGGAAGAGATGATTTTAAGAGAAAAATATACAAAGATTGATTACATTGAATTTGTAAATAGTGATAATTTTGAAGTAATCTCAAAGGTTGAAGGAAAGGTTCTCATAGCTCTTGCTGTTTTTGTTGGAAAAGCAAGACTTATAGACAACATTGTGGTGGAGGCGAAATAGCAAAGATGTTCATTGAGGTTTTAAAGTCTAAGATTCACAGAGCAACCGTTACAGAGGCAAATCTAAACTATGTTGGTAGCATCACGATTGATGAGGAGTTGATGAAAGCAGCCGGAATATATGAAAATGAAAAGGTGCAAGTTGTGAATATAAACAACGGCGAGAGATTTGAAACTTATGTAATAAAGGGTGAAAAAGGCAGCGGAACTATTTGCCTAAACGGAGCAGCAGCACGTCTTGTGCAGGTGGGCGATAAGATAATTATAATGGCATACTGTCTTCTCACCATGGAAGAGTATTATAATCACAAGCCAAAGATTGTGTTTGTGGATGATGAAAACAGGATTGTAAGACTTTCGGATAAAGAAGAGCAATCTGAATGTATTTGTTAATTAATTTTGAATTTCAGAGGTGGGGAAAAGCAGATTTTCAATCCCCGCCTTCAATTTTTTAATAAAATTTCTGTCTTTTGCATAAACTATATCTATTGAAGTGCTAAGATTTAAATTGTAAAAATGAAAAGAAAAAGTCCACTCAAGGTTGTACTCTCAATTTTTGTTATTTTAATACCTTTAATAGCCATCTCGGGTATATCAAACCACAACAAGAATTCGTATCTTATATATGTCTCAATTGATGACAGTAGGCTATATGTATTTAAAGAAGGGATTTTATACAAGTCATATCCAATTTCACCAGGCAAGCCTTCAACTCCTACTCCAGTTGGCACATTTAAGATAATATCAAAAGACTACTGGGGTGAAGGGTTTGGAGGAAGGTGGATGGGGCTAAATGTTGTATATGGCAAATATGGCATTCATGGAACGATATATGAAAATTATATAGGGGCTCATGTGAGCAAAGGCTGTGTTAGAATGCTCAACAAGGATGTGAAAGAACTGTTTTCATATATTTCTGTTGGAACTACAGTAGTAATTTCAGAAGGCATATATGGAGAGTTTAGAAATGGTTTTAGAACAATCTACCCGGGTGATACTGGAGAGGATGTTATGGCAGTTCAAAGAAGGCTCAAAAAACTCGGATTTTATTCAGGGAGCATCGATGGCAAGTATGGAGCAGCACTTGAATATGCAGTAAATTTATACCAGAAGAAAAATAAGCTTCCTGTAACCAACAAGATTACACCATATTTGCTAAGAAAAATGGGTTTTTATTTATTTGAATAAAAGCAGTTTAAAAATAAAAAAATAATTTGTGTAGCTTTTGAAACACCAAGATTAAAACTTCAAAAAAGGGAGGTTTGAAGAAAGTGGCTAACATTACCTCAAAAGAGCTCATGTTTTTAGAAGACAATATCAAGATGATGCAAAATTCTATCAACTTTATTGCAGGAGTTTCTGATCAGATTACAGATGTATCTTTAAAGAACCTATGCCAGCAGTGTGTAAACCACTACAAAAGTGACATAAACATCCTGTCAAGATTTATTGAAAATCCAAGCATTCAATAACCTAAAAAAGGGGTGATAGCCATGAAGACACTTTCAGACAGAGATATTGCTTTTTCACTTTTGAACTCTTTAAAGCTTCAGGCAACAGCTTTGACAAACTTAGTTTTAGAGAGCACAAACAATGCCCTCAGAAGAGAAGCTATGTCAGTTTTAAACAGGGTATTTGACCATCAAAAACAGATTTTTGATTTCCTCTCGCAAAAGGGCTGGTACCCTGTTGAGATGGCAAAACAAGAAGATATTACAAAGGCACAAAGGGATGTTCAAACAATTCAGAGCAATATCCAGATGGTCTCGATGTAAGAACCTTTGTTTAAAGGGCAGACCTGCAGTTTTAAAAGGCTGCCCTTTTTGATTTTTAGAAATTTTTTTTCATAACAATCCATTTACCTTGAGGGTCTTGAGACATTCCAATTTGATAGAATCCAAATTTTTTGTATAGTTTTATAGCAGGTAGATTATCTGGTCGCACCTCTAATTTTACTTCTTTTACTCCTTTTGATTTTAAAAATTCAAGTCCTGCTTCAACAAGTTTTGTTCCAATACTTTTTCCTCTGTAGCTTTTTAGCGTTCCAATAGAAAGAATTTGTGCAGAGACTTCGCTTGCATATCGTGTTTGAAATCTGAAAAAGTCAAGCTTGTTAGAAAGTATTTTCCATATAGGTCTTATGCCAAAACCGTACAGGCCCAAAAACCATTTGATAGTCCACTTTAAAAACGAAAGGGTCAAGATTGCGGCTATCCATACCTTTTTGATGTCTCTGACAACACATATATACCCTGCAATCTTTTTATTTTCTTCATCTTCATAGACCAAGAAACCATGAGGTTCTGCAATGAGCACAACTTTGAATATGTCTTCTATGGCAGAGTTTTTGATTCTGTTCTCAAAGTAGAACTCAATGCTATCAGAAAAAGCTTCTCTGAAAATTTGTGCTATCTGGGGAAGGTCAGAAAACTTTGCACATCTTATCATACGACTCACCTTGCTGAAATAACAAATCTTTTTTAAATGCTTTGTTACGTTTGTTATTTAATTATACCCGTTTTTGAAGAAGAAAGAAAGAAAAATAAGAGTTTTGTAGGGAATGCTTTCCAAAATATTACAGCAAAAATTTTTTAAAAAGGATATTGACAAAAAATCTTTTATAAGTATAATAAATAATGTCGACGGCGGGAAACAGAAGACGCCGAAGACAAAAAGAAAGAGAGGTTCCTCGGTAGCTCAGCGGTGGAGCATCCGGCTGTTAACCGGAGGGTCGTAGGTTCGAATCCTACCCGGGGAGCCAATTTTATTAAGGGCCTTTAGCTCAGCTGGTAGAGCGGCCGGCTCATAACCGGTTGGTCTGGGGTTCGAATCCCTAAGGGCCCACCAATTTTAAAAATAAAAGCAAGTCTTTAAAAAGACTTGCTTTTTTGTTTTTTATATATTCTACTATTCTTTTTCAGGTTCTTCATGATTTCGTGCTAAGTTTTCAAAAAGTAGTCTGTATACTGTCTCAGCATTTTTACTCCAATTTTTACAAATCCTTTTTGCAATCTCAACATGTGGTACATTTACTTTTATTTCAAATAAGACACTGTTTCCCTCACGAAGAGAACATATAACTATGTATTCGGTCGGGCTGAGAATTTTATAATCAGAATAGATTTCTGTATTGAGTTTAATCTTTCTATAATTCTTTTTTATGTATTCTTCTACTTCCTCGACTATAGCTTTTGGAAGCAAATCCAAAAGAATGTTTAGGACATCTCTACCAGTTTGTGATATCTCAATATACGTTCTGATCTCATCATCATATTTATGAATTAGCTTTTGAGCTTCCAGTTCTTTGAGATACTGCTGGTATTCAAAAAAGTTCATGTACTTTGTTGAGAGGACAAACTCGTCAAGCTGCTGGATAGGAATGGGAATGTTTATCTTACTTAAGAAAAATAAGATTATGAGCTTGTTTTGGGCAAGGGTATGTATTTCGTTGAACTCATCAGCCATCTTTTTCCACTCCTTTTTTACTTTTAAAGCCGCCATATGGTGTTTGTAAATATGGCGGCTTGTATATTTTTGTCCGTTTTAAAAACTGGCATCTTACCTTAAGTTAAATTCTCCCAGTGTCTTCATTCTCTCAATTTCTTTGATTATGATATCATACAGGTTCAAATCTAAAGTGTTGCAGATTGAAGCTAAATAAAATAATGTGCTTCCAATCTCTTTTTCAATCAGATCTCTACAATTTTCACAAAGCTGTCCTTCAACATGTGTTTTGAGGTACTTTTTTGCTTCTTTCAAGCTCACATCTATAGGAATCTCCTGTTTTTTAGCATTTATTCTTATGCATCCACAGTTTGTGACCGATTTTATTATGCTTCTGTTGACACGTGCTGCCGATTCTGAAAACTTTGTAAGGCTATCAAGTATACTTTTGTTTCGTATCAAAAGTTCATCGACAACATATTGAAAATCGTCTATGAAGATATCCTTCAACATCTTTCACTCCTAAAAAAACAACTTTAGTTTAATTATAAATTTCTTCAAAATCAAATGTCAATAGAATTTTACAAATGGCTTTTCATAACAAAAACAAAGTAGTAAAATATTAAAAACAGCATTTTTGCGAAGGAGGAAATACAATTTAATGAAGATTGGCTTTTCAACAGTAGGATGTCCTAACTTTACCTGGGATGAGATCTTAGCTGCTGCCAAAGACTTTGGATATGACGGTATTGAACTGAGAGGACTTGGAGATGAACTTGAAGTATATAAAGCAGAACCTTTTGCTCCTGAAAACTTGCCACTGACAAAAAAGAGGTTAAAAGAACTGAATTTGGAGATTTCATGTTTGGCAACATCATGTTATATATTTGAAAAATCTTACCAAGAAAACATATTAAAGTCTGCAAAAGCGCATATTGAACTTGCTAAAGAGCTTTCTTGCAAATACATAAGGGTTTTAGGTGATAGGTGGATAACACCTGGAGAAAATATCGATGAGGAATTTGTAAAAGAGATGCTTTGCAAGCTGTGCGACATGGCAAAAGAGTATGATGTTGACATTTTGATTGAAACAAATGGCGTGTGGGCAGAGTCAAAAAGGCTTGCTGAATTGCTTGAAGATGTACCATATGAGAATGTTGGTGTTGTGTGGGATATTCACCATCCTTTCAGGTTTTTTAAGGAGAATATTGAAGAAACTTTTAGCAATTTGAAAGGATATATAAAGCATGTTCATGTAAAAGACTCAAAGATTGAAAATGGCAAACTTGTGTTTAAGATGATAGGAGAAGGTGATGTGCCCATCAGAAAAGCAATGAATCTTTTATTAGAACAAGGCTACAGCGGTTATTTTTCTTTTGAATGGGTAAAAAGATGGTTTTCTGATCTTGAAGAGCCGGGAATTGTGTTTTTGGAGTTTATTAATAGAATCAAGAAGATAATAAAATAAAAAGAAGAGGGGCTGATAATTTACAACTTTGCTCAGCCCCTCTTGCTTATTTTTATTTCCCATTACTGTTCAGAAGGTGAAGTTTAAACTTGTCATGTATAGCTCTGACAGCTTTGTCTGCATCCTTTTCATCAATTAAAACTGAAATCTTGATTTCTGATGTTGAAATCATTTCAATGTTGATACCTGCATCATAGAGTGCTTCAAACATCATTGCAGCAACGCCTGGATTGTTGACCATTCCAGCACCTACAATAGATACCTTTGCGACATTATCAGCATATGTTATATCCTTTGCACCAATTACGTGCAAATTCTTTGTCAAAACATCAAGTGTCTGTTTTAAGTTGCTCTTTGATACTGTAAAGGATATATCCTTTGTCTTTTCTCTTCCAATTGACTGCAAAATTATGTCAACATTTATATTTTCTTTTGCCAAAAGTGAAAATATCTGAAATGCCTTGCCTGGAACATTTTCAACTCCAATCACTGCAACCCTTGCAATATCCTTATCGCACGCAACGCCGGATACTAAAAGCTTTTCCACCGAATTTACCTCCTTTACAATTGTTCCTTCATTATCATTAAAAGATGATCTTACAACAAGAGGAATATTATATTTTTTTGCAAGTTCTACAGACCTGTTATGCAAAACCTTTGCCCCAAGTGTAGCAAGCTCCAACATCTCATCATAAGAGATTTCTTTGAGCTTTGAAGCATTTGGGACAATTCTTGGGTCTGCTGTATAAACCCCGTCCACGTCTGTATATATTTCGCATTTATCAGCTTTCAATGCGGCAGCCAAAGCTACAGCTGTGGTATCAGAACCGCCACGCCCCAGCGTGGTTATATCATCGTACTTGTTTATTCCTTGAAAACCTGCAACAACAACTATGTTTCTCTTATCAAGTTCTCTTTGGAGCCTTTCTGTATCAATTTCAACAATTCTCGCATTTGAATAGTGGCTGTCTGTTTTTATTCCTGCTTGCCAGCCAGTGAGCGATATAACAGGATACCCCAGCTTTTCAATTGCCATTGCCATAAGTGCAATTGAAATTTGCTCACCTGTGGAAAGGAGCATATCCATTTCTCTTTTTGAAGGATTTTCATTTATCTCTTTTGCCTTTTCAATAAGCTCGTCTGTTGTGTCACCTTGAGCTGAAACAACAACTACAACCTTGTTTCCTTTCTCGTACTCGCTAATTGCCCGCCTTGCTGCTCGAAATATTCTTTCTTTGTCTGCAACAGATGTTCCACCATACTTTTGCACAACTATTCCCAAGATTTTTCCCTCCCATGTAAGTAATATCAATAGGCTAAAAGTTTTATAAAACTACTTTGATAATATTATATTACACTTTTAAATGATTGACTTTATCTTTTTAAACTTGTGCTCTGAACAGAAAAAACTGTTGCGCCGCTATTGTCGGCTTCTAAAATCATAAAGTCCCAATTAGCCGAAAATTCAATACTTGCAAGTACGTTTTTGACATTCTGTTCAAAAATTTCATAATTTTCATCAACAAGAGCAATTATAGAAGGCCCTGCACCAGACAAAAATGCTCCTTTTGCTCCAGCTTCTAAAGCCAGATTAACAATTTTATCAAAGTCGGGGATAAGTTTTTTTCTGTAAGGCTGGTGAAGCCTATCCTGTGTTGCTGCGGGCAAAAGCTCATAGTTTCCTGTTGTAATTGCGCTTGCAAAAAGCGCCGCTCTGCCAATGTTAAACACAGCATCTTTAAACTCAATGTATTTTGGCAAAATATTTCTTGCATATTCTGTTGATAGCTGAAAATCAGGAATAAACACTGCAAACTTGAGTCTTGACGGTACAACAAATTTTATATAATTTACTTTTTTGTCTTCCAGCACCGCAAACACAAGCCCACCAATCATTGCGGGTGTTGAATTGTCTGGATGTCCTTCCATTTTTGCAGCTAAGTAAATCATCTCTTCTTCAGATAGTTTTCCGCCACACAGAAGATTTGCAGCATATATTCCACCTGAGATACATGCAGCAGAAGAACCAAGCCCGCGCGTCAGAGGGATTTCGTTTATAAGGTTTATCCTAAGCCCTCTTGGATACCAGCCAACCTCATCAAATACAGTTTTCATTGCTTTAAACACGAGATTATTTTCGTCTTTTGCTATTGATGGGTCATCCGGGGATGAAGTAATTATAAGTCCTTTTTCAATCTCTTCAACTTCAATAATATTATAAAGTTTTAAAGCAACGCCCATACAGTCAAATCCGGCACCGAGGTTTGCCGATGATGCCGGAACCTTCACAGAAATCATTTTTTCAGCTTACCTCCAGACATTTTTACTTATATATTTTCATCGTATCTTATAATAGACAAAACCTTTTCCACAACAGGAATCTTTTCAAGCTGAGAGATTTTTTCTTTAAACTCACTTTCTTTCATCTCATGAGTGACAAAAGCAAATTCATTTGTACCTATTGGTTTATGTGTGTTTACTATCATGCAGTCATTAAAGATGAGAGACACAGCATCTTTTGCCTTTGTGTAGTCTTTATACTTGACTCTTACAAAAAACCTGCAGGATGTGTTTTCAATGTCAACAACTTCAATGTCACCAGATATTGCCCATGTGTAGACATAAGACTTATCAATATGTTTAACAATGTCTATTATATCGCCAACAACAGCACTTGCTGTTGGAAGCTTCCCGGCACCTTGACCATAAAACATTACATCACCAATTGCATCGCCTTTTACTAAAATTGCATTGAATACATCATCCACATTTGCAAAAGGACTTTTGTAAGATATCATAAGTGGTGAGACTCTTGCAAATACTCTTTTATTGTCCAACTTTTTGCTCATTGCAATAAGTTTTATTGTGCACCCAAGCTCTTCGGCATACTCCATATCCTCTTTTGTTATCTTGGATATACCTTCTGTATAAATATTTTCATAGTTTACATAATGAGAATATGCAATAGATGAGAGGATTGCAATTTTTCTGCATGCGTCATGACCTTCAATGTCATTGCTTGGATTTCTTTCTGCGTATCCTTTTTCCTGGGCTTCTTTTAGAGCGTCTTCAAACGAAAGAGAATATTTTTTCATCTGGGTTAGAATATAATTTGTTGTACCATTTAAAATTCCAGCGATCTCTGTAATTTGATTTCCTGCAAGGCAGTTTTGAAGAGGTCTTATAATAGGAATTCCTCCACCAACACTTGCTTCAAAGAGGTAATTTATGTTATTTTCTTTAGCAATCTTTAAAAGTTCAGGACCATGTTTTGCAACAAGTTCCTTGTTGGATGTTACGACATGTTTTCGATTTAAAAGAAGTTTTTTTGTATAAGTGTATGCAGGTTCAAGCCCACCTATTGTCTCAACAACAATTGAAACTTCGGGGTCGTTGAGTATCACATCAAAGTCTTTTATCATCAAATCTTTTGCAGGATGGTCAGGAAAATCGCGAATGTCAAGAATGTATTTTACCGATATTTCTTCCCCTGCTCTTTTTGCAATTGATGATGCATTTTTTGTCAAAACTTCCCATACACCTGAACCGACAACTCCAAAACCCATTATTGCAACCTTTGCCACTTCTATTTCCCTCCTTTTTCAAAACCTTTTTAATACTCTTCTCTTCCCAAAATCTCAATCTTTTTAACACCATCAACCTTTTCAATCTCGAGAATTAAATCTTTAACAGACTTTGTCATCCCAGATGTTCTGATAGAAATTGACACAGTTGCAATTCCGCCAAGAGGAATGTTTTGATTAATTGTAAGAATGTTTGCATTTGTGTCAGAAATAATGTTTAATATCTTTGACAAAATTCCAGGGATGTCTTTTAAAACAAGAGCAAGAGTTATAATCTTGCCACGAGAACTTTCAAAAAAAGGGAATATACAATCTTTATATTTGTAAAAAGCACTTCTTGAAATCCCCACCATCTTTACAGCTTCATTTACAGCTTTCACTTCACCCTTTTCTAACAGCTCTTTTGCTTTGACAACTTTCAAAAATACTTCAGGCAATACACTTTCTTCAACTATATAATATGTGGCATCTTTCTTTAGCATATTTATTGTTCACCTATAAAAGACAAATGTCTTTATGGAATGGATTTTAGCATATGTTTTTAAAAAATTCAAGTATAAAAATAATATTTATATTGCATATTAAGTGGTAGAAAGGAGAATTTGGCTTCAGATGATAAAACTTTCGGATATCATAACAAAGTACAGTATACTGATGTTTATTTTGAGTGGTATTTTGATATTTTTGTTGGATATAAAAGAACTGAAATCTAAAAATTTGCGAAGAGAAATGAGACTTGCGAAGATAACTGGTATTTTTCTTGTATGTGTTGGCATCTTAATGTGTATCGTAAAACTTTTTATATAAAACACAACTAGTATTAGTCTCAATGAGGTGGAGAACAATGGGGTTTATTGAAATAATAAAACGTAAAAAAGAAAGGAAAAAAAATTTTCAGCAGAGAGAAACAAAAGCATTTGTTGAAGCTCAAGAGAAAATCTTTTCGTCTATTGATGAAAACATAAAATATATAACAGAATTGCTTGTTGACAACGACGACATTGTAATAAGAAACTTTTTAGCAGGTAATATAAGATGTGCAACCATCTTTGTTGACGGGCTTGTGAACAGAGAGATAATTGACAGAGATGTAATAAAACATCTCATGGTAGAAGTACAACTGTTTAAAGAAGAGATTTCTCCAAAAGATGCATATAACAAAATTCTTAATACTCTCCTTGCAACATCTGATATAAAAGAGGTTACAAGTTTTAAAGATGCTATTTTAGACCTTCTCTGTGGAGAGACACTTCTATTTGTGGACGGGGCTGACAGGATAATAAGAGTTTCTACAAGAAGTTTTCCAAACAGAGGTATTCAACAGCCAATCTCAGAAAATGCTGTAAGAGGTCCGCGCGACAGTTTTAATGAAGTTGTAAGGTTTTCGACAGCACTTATTAGAAGAAGAGTAAGAGATACAAGACTTAAGGTTAAGAATATAAAATTAGGAAGACGTTCTCAAACAGATATATATATTGTTTATATAGATGATATTGTTGATAAAGATGTTTTAAATGAAGTAAAACAAAGACTTTCAAAAATAGATATTGATGCAATAATGGAGTCTGGTATGGTAGAACAGTTTATCGAAGACGATATATTTTGTGTGTTTCCAACAATACAGCATACTGAAAGGGTTGACACAGTGGTTGCGGCAATTTATGAAGGCAGAGTTGCTATTTTATGTGATAATACCAACCTTGCTTTGATAGTTCCTGCTACATTTTCAACATTTATTCAACACTCAGAAGATTACTATGAAAGATGGCATATAGCAACTGTTATAAGAATTTTGAGGGTGATAGCAGCTGTCATTGCTATGACCCTTCAAGGTTTTTATATCTCTATATCGTCATTTACACCAAGCATGATTCCACCTGATCTTGGACTTTTTATAGCAGCGACAAGAGAAGGTGTGCCAATTCCAGTATTTGTTGAAGCACTGTTTTTAGAGTTTATGCTTGAGCTTTTAAGAGAGGCGGGGTTACGTCTTCCTGGTCCAATTGGGCAGACAATTGGTATTGTTGGTGGACTTATAATAGGACAGGCTGCAGTTCAAGCAGGTATAATATCACCTATTATGGTTATACTTGTGGCAACAACGGCAATTGCTTCGTTTGCCATACCTGCATATAATTTTTCTATCTCATTAAGATTATTGAAATTTGTATATATTATTGTTTGCGCAGCTTTGGGAATTTACGGATTTATCCTTCTCAGTCTTATAATACTTGGGAATCTTGTAAAAACTAAAAGCTTTGGTGTGCCGTATTTGTCTCCATTTGTTTCATTTGAGATAATGGATTACAAAGATTCTATTATAAGACTTCCAACAAGATATCTGTGGGCAAGACCTATATTTGCTTCAACCCATCAGAAAATCAGAATGCTGCATGAAAGAAGTTCAATACCCGCATCGGCAGGTGAAAATAAAAAATGATAATAAATGATAACGATAAAATTTCCAGTTTTCAGTGTTTTGTATTGTTTGTATCTGTAATGATAGGAATTGGGATAATGTTTATGCCTTCATCTGTTGCAAAAACTGTTGAACAAAATGGATGGTTCGTTGTGTTACTTGGCGGAATGCTATCATTTCTGGCTTTTCTTTTAATTTTTAAACTTACTATGTTAGACCCAGACGTAACTGTAATTGAACTTCTAACAAATGCATTTGGGAAAATAGTTGGAACTGTTTTTTCGATTATGTATGTCATATATTTTATAATTTTTTCATCTTTTGAAACAAGGCTTATAGCTGAAACAGCAAAAGAATTTTTGTTTACACTGACACCCAATGAAGTTTTGATAATTACATTTCTTCTTTCATGTGCCTATCTCTCAAGGTATGGGATAGAAGTAATTGCACGAATGTGCGAAGTGCTTATGCCGGGAATTGTTCTAATAATTGTTATATTAAGCTTTTTTGTCTATCAAAGACTGGATTTTTCAAATCTACTTCCTGTTTTAAATATTTCATTTTCAAAACTTCTCAAGGGGATTGGAACAACAATATTTAGTTTTTTGGGATTTGAGGTATTTTTGTTTTTCATGCCCTATATAAGAAGGAAAGACAAGCTCATCAAAAGTGCTTTTTTCGGTTTTTTGGTCACAGTTTTGCTCTATGAAATAATAATTATATTTGCAACAGCTGATTTTGGAGCAAAAGAGATGCAGACCATGATATGGCCAACATTAAATCTTTTTAGAGATGTTACAGTTTTGGAAATTGTTATAGAAAGACCAGAAAGCATAGTAGTTGCTCTATGGATGATAACCACATATACAACAGAGATTATTTTCTTAATGACAACAGGTTTGATTTTGGCAAGAATTTTTAATACCAAGGAACACAACTTTTTTGTATTTTTACAACTACCATTTATTTATATTCTTTCTTTAATTCCTCAAAATATATCTGAAACACAGAAGTTTATGGACTATTTTAGTTACTTTTTTGCAACCTTTCTTGTTTTATTTTTGCCACTTGTCACATACACTGTCCTTTTTGTCAAAAGGAAGGTGAAAAAAACGTGAGGATAAAAAAAGAAGCAGCTTTAGCAATTTTGATGATTTTTCTTACCTTTTTCTTGTCAGGTTGCTGGGATAGAGTCGAAATAGAAGACAGGGGTTATGTTCTTGCACTTGGTGTTGACAAGTATGACCCGAGCGATTTGAACAAATATGAAAGCAGTGAGTATATTGATCTTGACAGAAGAACTCAGAAATTTTCTCCTGAACAGAAAAAGCCCGATATTAAAACAGACCAGAAAGGAATTGATCCACAAACAAAAAGAAAGGTAAAACCCCCCCTTCCAAACAGCAAAAATGAATATAAGTTTGCGATAACAGTGCTTTTCCCAAACCTCAGAACCATTGGAAAAGATTCTAAACCAGATGAGCAGATGAGATTTTTGTTTGTAAGACCTGCCAATGATGTAATAGGTATAAGAAATTACCTTGAAAGAGAAATAAATAAAAGACTATATTATGGATATTTAAAAGTTATTGTGCTGGGAAGAGATTTAGTAGAAGAGCCAGGGTATATGAAAGAAGTTTTAGATGGGCTAAGTAGAGAGAGTGATATTCCTCAAAACACATTTTTGCTTGTTTCTGAAACAACAGCAAGAGATGTTCTGAACACAATGCCACTTGTTCAGCCTGTAACTGGTATTCATCTCTTTGAGATATCAAAAAATGCATCAATTTATGGAAGGGTAATTGATACACCTTTAAGTCAAGTTGTAAATAGCTTTATAAATTCGAACTGTGCGGTTATATCGAGGGTTGAACCTGGAATTGAGACGTTAAAAGTAGCTGGTGCTGCTGTATTTAAAAATTTCAGGTTTGTTGGCTGGATGAATGAAAAGCAGCTACAAATCTATAAGCTTCTCATGGGCAAGGCAAAGCACACGTTTATTGACGATTTGAAGTACAAATCAACGTATATTCCATTTGTTACTACAGAGATTCAAACTAAAAAGAAAATTAAAAATGAAAAAGGAAGACTAAAGATTGTTTACAATCTAAGGATAGAAGGTGAAGTTATTGAGTTTGTATTCAAAAGTGGGTACAAAGTTTTAGATGATCCTATGAGGAGGTATATTCAAAATGAGCTAAACAAAATTTTAAAAACAAGAGCAGAAGATCTTATCTATCTGTTAAAGTATAAATATAATGCTGATGTTTTGGGAATAGGGGATTTAATTTCAAAGAGGAGGGCAAAAGATTGGGAAAAGCTCAAAAAAAACTGGGATGTTGAGTTTAAGAAAATAGATATAGAGGTTATACCAGATGTAAGGCTAAGACGAAGCGGAACAATTTATTAAAAAGGTTTTAAAGATTTTTATGTATAAATTTTGTTTTCTGAGTGAATGCTAAAAATAGAAATAATTTTTGTTTGAGAGGAAAAAAGAGGGATGATACAGAAAATTCGAGTTTCAAGAGCATACATTTTAGCATCAGTTTTATCATTTTTGAGTTTTATTTTGATTTATGAGTTTTTAAATTTCCAAAAGGTAGAGTCTCTGCAAAAAGACTTATCTGCATCGGTTGTTAGACTTCATGTTATAGCAAATAGTAATTCAAAGGAGGACCAAGAGTTAAAACTATTTGTTAGAGATAAGATTATAGAGTTTTTATCAAATAATATAGATTTTTCTAAGGGTAAATATCAAGTCTTAAAAGATATCGATAAAAGAAGATATCAAATTGAAAATTATATCAAACAGGCTTTACTGGAAAAAGGAAAGAATTACAAGGTAAGAATAACTATTCAAAGAGATTTATTTCCAAACAGAGTTTATAACAATTTTCTTTTTCCATCAGGTATATATGACTGTGTTAAGGTTTTAATAGGTGATGGTAAAGGTAAAAACTGGTGGTGTGTTATATTTCCGCCGCTTTGTATAGTGGATGAAGCAAAGCTGGAACTTCCAGCTGAAGCAAGGGAAGAACTCAAAAGTTCACTTTCAAAGAAAGAATATTTGATTGCAACAAGTTATGGTAGCATGGATAGTATGCCTGTAAAGTTAAGACTCAAGATATATGAGATTTTGAAAACAAAATTTTATAAAGAGGCATGGTTTAAACGTATTTTCAGAAGCATATAGGGTTAAAACAAGGTATTAATGAGGCGTTGAAATGCTCTTTTAGCAAAGCTTTTTGTAAGCTTGCTGAAAGAGCTTTTATTTTTTTTAGCATTTAGAGTATTTAAAAATGATAGTTTTTTTTGATATACTTAATAACGTAATAAATTAAAAATTTTAAGTAATAGGAGGAAGATTTAATGAACTTAAAAGAGAAATTCAGACATGTTTTGAACTTTCCAAAAGAGGGTATAGATTTTATTGATATAACAACAGTTTTGCAGGACAAGGATGCATTCAAATATGCTATAGATTCTCTTGTGGATTTAGTCAAAGATCTTGACTTTGAACTTATTGTTGGACCAGAATCAAGAGGGTTTATATTTGGTGCACCTGTTGCATACGTACTGAACAAAGGGCTTGTTCTTGTCAGAAAAAAAGGTAAGCTTCCTTACAAGACAGTTTCAGTTGAATATGAGCTTGAATATGGAAAAGATGTGCTTGAGATGCATATTGATGCTATAAAACCTGGTCAAAAGGTTGTGATAATCGACGACCTTTTAGCAACAGGGGGTACAACACTTTCAAACATAAAACTTGTTGAAAAGCTTGGCGGTGAGGTTGTAGGGATTGCATACCTTGTTGAACTCACATACCTCAACGGAAGAGAAAATTTAAAAGGATATGATGTCAGATCTGTTGTTCAATTTGAGTCTTCTTTGATATAAAAACAAGTGGACCTGCAAAAGGTCCATCGAGGTGAAATTAGATTTGATTGACAGGTTAAATGAGCTGATAGAGAGAGTAAAAAGGTATGCGTCAGAGGAAGATATAGATCTTATTAAAAAAGCATTTGAATTTGCCCAAAAGTATCACGAAGGACAGGCAAGGAGTTCTGGTGAGCCATACATAGTGCATCCTCTTGAGGTTGCGCTGATTTTGGCAGATTTAGAGCTTGATATTGCATCAATTGTTGCAGGTCTTCTGCATGATGTTGTAGAGGATACTTCTGCGTCTTTAGAGGATATAGAAAGGGAATTTGGTAAAGAGATAGCTGAGCTTGTAGATGGAGTCACAAAACTTGGCAAGCTTGAATTTACCAGCAAGCTTGAAAGACAGGCAGAAAACTATCGCAAAATGCTCATCGCAATGGCAAAAGATATAAGGGTCATTTTAATTAAACTTGCAGATAGGCTCCATAATATGAGAACTTTAAAATATCTTCCACCTGAGAAGCAAAGACAAAAGGCTCAGGAAACAATTGACATATATGCTCCGCTTGTCCATAGACTTGGAATTTCAAAGATAAAATGGGAGCTTGAAGACTTGTCACTGCGCTATCTTGACCCTGAAGGATATTATGACCTTGTTGAAAAGATTGCAAAAAAGAGGGTAGAAAGGGAAGAGTATATCAAAAGGATTATTTCTCTTATTTCAGAGAAACTAAAAGAGGCAAACATTGAAGTTGGTCAGATAGATGGACGACCAAAGCACTTTTACAGTATCTATCGTAAGATGAAGGAACAGGGGAAAACTTTGGAAGAGATTTATGACCTTTTTGCTATCAGAATTATTGTAAATTCTGTAAAAGATTGTTATGGAGTTTTGGGAATAATTCATACTCTGTTCAAGCCTATGCCAGGCAGGTTTAAAGACTACATTGCAATGCCAAAACCAAACATGTACCAATCACTTCACACAACTGTAATAGGACCTGAAGGTGAGCCATTTGAGGTGCAGATAAGAACATTTGATATGCACAGGACAGCCGAGTATGGTATTGCCGCACACTGGAAGTACAAAGAGGGAAGGATAAAGTCAACTGATGAGGATGAAAAGTTTGCATGGTTGAGAGAACTTTTGGAGTGGCAGAAAGAGCTGAAAGACGCAAAAGAGTTTATGGAGTCATTAAAAATAAACCTCTTTTCTGACGAGGTTTTTGTTTTTACTCCAAAAGGCGATGTTATAAACCTGCCACAGGGTTCGACACCGATAGATTTTGCATATGCAATTCACAGTGAGATAGGTAATAAGATGGCAGGTGCTAAGGTAAACGGCAAGCTTGTCCCCATTGATTATGAGCTCAAAAATGGTGATATTGTCGAGATTATTACATCGCCGAACGTCCATGGTCCAAGCCAGGACTGGCTTAAGATTGTCAAGAGTCCTCAAGCAAAGAGCAAGATAAACGCATGGTTTAAAAAAGAGAGAAAAGAAGAGAATATTCAAAAAGGCAAAGATATATTGGAAAAAGAGCTCAAAAAACTAAATCTACCCTTACAATTTGCTCTAAAAGAGGATGTGCTGCAGACAGTTTCGCAAAGATATGGCTACAGAACACCTGAAGACATGTTTGCTGCACTTGGGTATGGTGGTATTACACCAACTAAGGTGGCTCTGAGGATAAAAGAGGAGATAAAGAAATACATCAAAGAAGACGGTGAAAAAGAACTTCAGCTTGAAAAACCAAAGCCTGCGAAGGCTTCTTCAAATAACGGAATACTTGTAAAAGGTGTTGAAAATGTTCTTGTGAGATTTGCAAAATGTTGCAACCCGGTACCTGGTGATGAAGTGATAGGATACATCACGCGGGGAAGAGGTGTTTCAATCCACAGGCGTGATTGTCCAAATGTTGAACAGTATTTAAAAGAGCCAGAGAGGATTGTTGAGGCTGAATGGAATGTGACAAAAGATGCAAAGTTTGACGCTACAATCAACGTTCTTGCAAATGACAGGACAGGAATACTGATGGACATAACAAACTTGCTTGGTGAGAATAAGATTTCGGTAAAGGCTATACAGGGTAGGACTACGCGAGACAGAATTGCCAATATAAATCTTACTGTTGAAATAAGCTCAACAGAACAGCTTGAAAAGATTATAAGAAAACTTAGAAAAATTGACAGTGTATTTGAGGTTCAGCGTGTAAAAGGAGGCTAAAGAATTTGAGAGCTGTTGTTCAAAGAGTAAAAGAAGCTTATGTTTTGGTTGATGGCAAAGAGGTTGGAAGAATCCAAAAAGGTCTTTGTTTGCTTGTTGGGGTTGCACAGGATGATACAGAAGAGGATGCTGATTATCTTTGTGAAAAGGTTGTAAACCTTAGAATATTTGAGGATGAGAACTCAAAGTTCAACCTTTCTTTGATGAACGTAGGCGGTGAAGTTTTGGCTATCTCAAATTTTACAGTGATGGGAGATGCAAGAAAAGGAAGAAGACCAAACTTCATGTTTGCAGCAGAAAAGGAAAAGGCAGAAAGGCTGTATAACTACTTTGTTGAAAAGCTTAAACAGAAAGTGCAAAAGGTTGAATGTGGAGTTTTTCAGGCGCGTATGGAGGTAGCTATTTTAAATGACGGACCTGTGACAGTTTTGCTTGATAGTAAGAAGGTTTTCTGAGTTGTTTTTTCAAGAAAGTAGAGGGGGTAAAGAATTTGATGTTTTTTAAATGCATTGAAGTTGGGGATGTTGTGACAAACTGTTATGTGTTTGGAAAAAAAGAGGTTGTCATTATTGACCCGGGAGATGATGCAACAAAAATTGAGAGCATTATTGTGGAAAATGATCTTATTCCAAGAGCCATACTTTTGACGCACGGACATTTTGACCATTTTTTGGGCTGCTGTTATCTAAGACAGAGATTTAAACTGCCAGTTTATGCGCACAGGGCCGAAAAGGAGATCTTATCAAATCCAGCATACAACCTGTCGTATCTAATTGGTTCAAAAATAAAGATAAACTGTGATGGCTACTTTGAAGATGGAGATGTATTTGAATTTGCTGATTTTTCATTGAAAGTATTGCACACACCAGGGCATACACCTGGTTCGAGCTGTTTTTTGTATGATAACATCTTGTTTTCGGGCGACACGTTGTTTAAGGATTCTTTTGGCAGGTGTGACCTACCACTTGGTGATAAAAGTCAGATTTTTAAGTCTATAAAGGAGAAGCTTTTGGTACTTCCAAAAACAACAAAAGTTTATCCAGGGCATGGTGTGCCAACTACCATTGGTGATGAGCTTAAAAACTTTTAATAAATACATTGCTGACTTATAGCACAAAATAATGCTATAAGTTTTTTATTTTTATTGTGCTAATATTGTGCGAAAAATCATTTTTTGCAAAAGGGGTAGAACACAATTTGAGAATAACGTATTTTTCTAACAGCCAAAGGTTTTTGTATGATTTTCAGCATATAATAAGGGCATTTTATCCTGGTGCGGAGGTAAAGTTTGGTCATGGTGGAGACATTCATTTTGAGGCACATTTTGAAGGGATGAAGGTATTTTTAAAACTGCAGGTGCAGGATAAAACTATTCAAAAAGATTTTATTCTTGTAGATGATGAACATGAGTCAAAAAGGATATTTGGAAGAAACCTTTATGACCTTTTAAAACAAGAAACAAAAAGAGAGCTTCCATGGGGGATTTTAACAGGAATAAGACCCACAAAGATTGTATACCCTTTGTTGGAGCAGGGTCTGAAAGACGAAGAGATATACAAGTTCCTACAAGAAGGATATTATATTTCTGATAAAAAATCAAAACTTCTTTTAAAGGTTGCAAAGAATGAAATGAATATTTTAAGTAAACTTGAGCCTTCTTCGGCTTGTTTGTACATAGGTATTCCAATATGCCCGACCAGGTGTCTTTACTGTTCTTTTTCCTGCCACGAGATGACAAGGCAGGTAAAAAGTTTAATAGGAATGTATACAGATAGCCTCATTTGTGAACTTGAAAAGACATATCAAAAGATAGAGGAAAACAAAAACAGAATTGTTGCAGTCTATTTTGGTGGTGGTTGTCCTGCAGTGATAGGTATAGAGAATATAAAAAAGATTTTCACAAGTCTATTTGAGAATCTTGAAAAAGACCATATTCGAGAGATTACATTTGAAGCCGGAAGGCCTGATACAATTGATGAAGAACTTCTGCAGTATCTAGTAGAGATCAACCAAGATTTGAATGTCAGGTTTTGTATAAACCCTCAAACTTCGAACGACAACACTTTGAAAATAATAGGTAGAAACCACACATTTGAAGATATAAAAAGGGCATTTGCGCAAGCTTACGAATATGGTTTTAAAAATATAAACAGTGATGTAATATTAGGGCTTCCTGGCGAAGATGAGAATGATTATAGAAAGACAATTGAGGATGTTTTAAAACTTTCTCCTGCTTCAATTACCATTCACACACTTTCCATAAAAAGGGCAAGCCTTTTAAGGTTTAGATGGGATGAATATAAATTTATGAATGAAGAAACTGTAAATGAACTTCTTGATTGGACACAATCTATCTTAGAGGAACGTGGCTACGTTCCATACTACATGTATAGACAGAAAAATATGATAGGGAACTTTGAAAATGTTGGATATTGCAAAAGAGGATTTGAAGGGCTTTACAATGTGATGATAATGCAGGAAAAACACAATATCTATGCTTGTGGTGCAAAAGCTGTGTCAAAATTTGTCTACGAAGGAGATAAAATAGAAAGAGTTTTTAATCCTGCTGATATAAAGCTCTATATTTCAAGAATGATGAATATTGAGATTTGAAGAGGGGGGAATTAAATTTTTGTTTTCTCAGGAGGTTTTGAGAAATTGCAGGATATGTCCGCGCGAGTGTGGAGTAAATAGAATAGAAGGAGAAATGGGTTTTTGCAAAATTGCAGGGGGCGTTAAGGTTGCAAAAGCCTTTTTGCATTTCTGGGAAGAACCATGTATCTCTGGAAAAAACGGTTCTGGTACAGTATTTTTTTCTGGGTGCAATATGGGCTGTGTGTTTTGCCAAAATTATGAAATAAGCCAGATGAGATTTGGTGTGTTCATAGATGTAAATAAACTTGCTACTATCTTTTTGAACCTTCAGTCAAAAGGTGCTCACAATATAAACCTTGTGACACCAACCATTTATGTTCCATATATAATTGAGGCAATTGACATTGCAAGGGAAAAGGGTCTTAGAATTCCCATTGTGTACAACACATCTTCATATGAAAAACCAGAAACCATAGAACTTTTGAGAGGATATGTGGACATATTTTTACCAGATCTTAAATATTTTGACGATGAAATTGCAAAAAAATATTCTAATGCTCCACGATATTTCGAATTTGCTTCAAAGTCAATATTAAAGATGGTTGAACTTGTTGGCGATGTTGTCATAGAAAATGGTATAATGAAAAAAGGTGTTATAATTCGCCATTTGGTACTTCCAATGCACACAAATGATTCTATAAAGATTTTGAGCTGGATAAGAGATAATTTAAAAGGAAAAGTTATGCTGAGTCTTATGAGCCAGTATTATCCTATGTACAGAGCAAAGGAATTTAAAGAAATTTCAAGGAAGATTACAGTAAGAGAATATCAGAAGGTTGTAAACTTTGTTATTGAAAATGGTCTTGATTATGGATACATTCAAGACAAAGAGTCAGCAACAGACAGATATACGCCTGATTTTGATTTAGAAGGTATTTAAAATTACAAGAGAGGATGAGCTTTATATAATGATAAAAACACTCATTGTATTTGGGACAAGACCTGAGGCAATAAAAATGGCACCGCTTGTAAAGGAGTTACAAGAAGACTTGCGCTTTGATGTTAAAATATGTGTTACAGCACAGCACAGACAGATGCTTGACCAGGTACTTGAGATTTTTTATATTAAACCTGATTATGACCTTGACATAATGAAATACAACCAGAGCTTATTTTCTATAACTGCTGATGTGCTTTTGAGATTTGAAAAGGTTTTGGTGAAAGAAAGACCGGATATTGTGCTTGTGCATGGCGATACAACAACCACATTTGCGGCAGCACTCTCGAGTTTTTATTTTAAAACGAAGATTGGACATGTTGAGGCAGGCTTAAGAACATACAACAAATATTCACCTTTTCCTGAAGAGATGAATAGAAAACTGACAGCAGCTCTTTGTGATCTTCATTTTGCACCTACAAAAAGGGCAAAGTTGAATTTGATGGCAGAAGGTGTAAAGGAAGAAACCATCTTTGTAACAGGTAACACTGTTATTGATGCACTTAAATTTACTATTAAGAAAAATTATATTTTCAAAGAAGATAATCTAAACAATGTGGATTTTTCAAAGAGAGTAATTCTTCTCACTGCTCACAGGAGAGAAAACTTTGGAAAACCGCTCGAAAATATTTTTGAGGCTGTCCTGAAGATTGCAAATGAGTTTGACGATGTAGTTTTTGTATACCCTGTACATCTAAATCCAAATGTCAAGGATGTTGCGTACAGGATTTTAAAAGACCATCCAAGGATAAAACTGATAAATCCAATTGATGTTGATGATATGCACAACCTCATCGCAAGAAGCTATTTGGTTTTAACAGACTCTGGTGGGCTTCAGGAAGAAGCACCGTCTTTGGGAAAACCCGTAGTTGTTCTGCGCGATACAACAGAAAGACCAGAAGCTGTTTTAGCAAAAACAGTTGTTCTTGCAGGAACTCAAAAAGAAAACATAGTTAAGATTGTTACAAGCCTTTTAACAGATGAAAAAGAGTATTTTAAGATGGCAAGGGCTGTGAACCCATATGGTGATGGAGAGGCTTCAAGGAGAATAAAAGAGGCGCTTCTATATCATTTTGGGGAAAGCAGCAAAGAGCCTGATGAGTTTCGTGGGAGCGATATGTACGTGTGAAAAAAAGTGCTTTAAAAATGCCGGGTTGTTGCCGATTATTACTTTGAAAAACCCAAATTTTAAGTGCATTTTGAGGTGAGATTAAATGTTTAAAAACTTAAAAAGAATAGCTTCCATTGTAATTTTGATTTCATTTTTATTTTCCAATTTTAACCTTCAATCATTTTCCCAAACCCTTTCAACCTCTTTGAATGTGACTGTGCAAAGAGATAGTAATGGAGTTTACAGAATAACAAAAAATTCTATTTCTATAAGATGGAATGCCATTGAAGATGCAGTATCTTATGAAGTCTACGCAGCATCTTCAAATTCCCAGATAGATTTTCAAACGGTAACCCAGAATACATACTGCGATATAACAGGGCTCAAAGGAGCAACAGCGTACAAAATAACTGTCAATGCTAAGAGCGAAGATGACCAAATATTGACTTCGCAATCAATATATGTTATAACAGAGTTTAAACTTTATGCCCAGCCGGAACCTGATCCTGCAAAAGATGAAGATATTCCACTTGGCACTGGCGGTGAACATCCAAAGTTGTTAATTGCTTTTAATAAGATCAACGTATCAGATGATTTTCAGACAGATATTGGTTTTAGGGGTTATAATATTTTTGTAGGAAAAAGTCAAACGGCCTCAGATGCTAATCAGTATTATGTTGATAGTAGTACATATGAGATTTACAAGTATCAAAAGGAAAACAATATCACAGTTCCTATAAAGCTTTATAAAGACGGTGTTCAGCAGCTTGCGCAGGAAATCAACCAAACAGTAAGTGTGACAGTGTATGACAAGTATGATGGAATTGACACATTTGAGCTTGTGCCAGGTACAATGTATTACATTCTTATGAACCCGAAGATGGATAGTACAAAAGTGATTTATAAGCCTCTTACAAACATTGCATGTCCCACGCTTATGCAGGTCAGTGCTGCAAAAATAGGTGAGATTGAAAAAGATGGGAAGACTTTAGCTTTGGTGAGAGTGCAATGGCGTGGTGTTGACCCTGGAAACTACAAACAGGATGAGATAAAGTATAGGGCTTATTACGCAACAAGCGCGAATGAACTTCCAAGAGATAATCTACCGCCACAAAACATCTTTGCAACAACCTCATATAACCAGAACGAAGCATACATTCCCGGCCTTTCTATGACGACAAAGTACTATTACATAAGAGTAGAAGCCGTTTTTGCAGATGGTACCAAGATTCCTTCAGCGCTTATAAAGGTTTCTGTGACAGAGCTTGGTGATATCCCACCAACACCTAAAAACTGCCAAGCCCAAACTATTTCGCAGACAGAAATAGAGGTGTCATTTGATAAACCTGTTTTAAATGACTCAAGTTATGTATATCAGATTTGGATTTCAAAAGAATACAAAGATGTTCTTGATTCAGAGGGAAATCCCACAGTATACAAACTTGTTTATAGTAGTTCTACTTATGATCCTAACATAGACGGCTTTTTACCAGGTGATTTGACATTAGATGGTTCAAAGTATAAATACAAGATATCAAACCTTGAACCAAACACTGTTTATTATTTCAAGATTAGAATTATAAACACGGCAAACCAGAAAAAATCTGACTTTTCGCTTGTATTTGTTGGTACTACAAAACCTGTTGCTGTTTTGAACATACCGCCTGTAGATGACAATTTTGTAAGGCAAATTCAACCTTCTGAGACAAGTTTTAGAATCTATGTTTATCAAGAGGATTTGCTTTCAAAGATACATCAGGCGATATTAGATTATGTATCACAATCAGTTTACTTTTCTGGCAACTTGACAGTTTCTGAAAAGGTATACTATCAGGTATATGTTTGTGAGTCATCTTGGGATGAAAAGAATGTAAAAATTTACTTTGAACTTCCATCAGAGAGTATTTCAAATTACATTGATATATCAAACCTCAAAAGCAATACTCCTTATTATATCAGGTTTAAAGTAAGAGTTTATCTTGACAAAGACTATCTTTCAGAATTTAGCAAGGCATATGTTGTTGTGACAAAACCCCAACAAATACCACCGGTTATTTCACAGCCAGAGATACCCAAGAATTTTATGGTTGCGCCTGAAGATGATGCACTAACACAAACATCTGTAAAGCTTGTATGGGATACAAAGCCGGTTCAGTCATATATAATTTTGCAAACTTTAAGGCCACTTGAAGACAATAAGCTCACTGTTGAAGAAACAAGAGATTATTTTGTAAAGACACTTAAACAAAAAGTTGAGATCTACAGACAGGTATCTGATTCAACTTTTGTGGTGCAGCAGGTTGTATATGATATATATTCTCCAAATGCTCCTGTTGGTGCACGGATATATATTGGAGTCACACCTCCTGTGACATTTAAGAACCTTGCCCCTAATACTCTGTATTATTTTTCTATAAAAGCAATAGAAAATAACAGAGAATCGCTTTGGGGAAGCATTGCAGTTACAACTGCGTCAATTGAAAAGCCTGAAAATTTAATGGTAATTTCAAGAGATTCAAGCGGACATGGACTTACAATCCAGTGGAACGGCAATCCAAATTACGGCTATCAGATTTTTGTAAGGCAAGAAAATAGCACTGTGTATACTTTGGTATATTCAGGTTCAATTTCACCTGCTTCTGTAGTGTCGTCAAAAGTTGCTGTATATAAATATTACATTGGGAATTTAAGTTCAAATACCTTGTACTACATCAGAGTAAGAAGCATTCATATCCCGACTGGGAAGGTTTCAAGTTTTGCAGAGGTTTTAGCACGAACCATTTTTAACCAGAGCGATTTTGAAAATCAGCAGCAAAAGCTCAAAGAGGAAGAGCAAAACAGAATAAGGGAAATCCAGAATCAGAAACAGGTTACTATAGTTCTTGAAAATAGCTCTGATAGGTATTATATTTACGTCAATGACCAAAACGCTCAAGATGAAATCCAACGTACAAATTCGAATGAGTTTGTTATAGACTTTACAAAAGCACTTTATTCTTCTGCCAAAGGTCAGGTTTTGTTTTCTTACAGGGTAGCAGATGCACTTGAGAAGCTTCAGAAGAGTTTTGTTTTGAAATACAAAAGTAGTATATTAAAGCTTCCACCGGGTGCTTTGAATGTTTCTGAGGTTGAGAATATTTCAAAAAGATATGGAATTGACAAAGGATTGGTGATGATATTAATAGAACTTTCCTCAGCTTATGCTTTGCCACCTTCATATGGTTATGATATTGACTCTGATGTGATAACAATGAAGGTAACTGCCAGGTATTATCTAAATGATGAAATGGCTGTGTCAAGTTTTACAAAACCTGTGAACATTACGTTGAAGCTTGCAAGCTTGGCTGGTCAGGCAAACCAAACAAGGGCTGTATATGACTTTTCGAACAGCAGCTTTGTAACCAATTTTTCTCTTGACAGTCTTTCAAACAGTGCAACCTTTAATGTTGAAAAGCCTGGCACATTTGGTGTGCTGAAAACTCAGGCTATATCAAATTACACTCTTAGCAAGTACAAAGATGATATAGTTTATATTTCTCAAAAATTTAACTTAAATGCTCTATACAGTGACTTTAGTAAAGGTCTTTCTCAGGATTATGCAGCCATGCTTATAACAAAAGTGTTTGGTATTGATGCTGAAAAAGTCAAAAACGGTAATCTGACAAGACAAGAAGCTATATATATTTTAGCAAGAGTATATGAACAGAAGATATCATCTTCGATTGACAATATTGTTATTACAAAGTCAACAAGTTTTATACCCGATGAAAGGTATAAAAAGTATATCCTTGGTATGATGTCAATCGGGGTTGTTGATAGTGATTTGGACCCTTATGAAGCAATAAAGGTTGATGAATTTGTTCACTATATTGTCAATCTTGAAAAGATTTTAAAATATTAAAAAATGGGTGAGAAGAAAGATGAAATCTATTACAATCAGAATAATTTCGATTTTCCTTTTAATATCTTTTTTGATTGTTTTGGTACCCCAAAATATAATAGCACAGCCTGCGATTGTTCTTCCTGCACCTGAAAAGTTGAATATAACCCTTTTAAATAATCTTCCAAGGATGGAAGTAGATCAGGACGGAACTATAACCCTTTATTTTTCGTGGCAGTATTCTTACTCTGACTTTGACTATTTTGAGCTGTATCTTGGTGATGACCCGACCAGATTTCCCTATGGATATACCATATACAAAAACGACCCAAACCTTACAGTTTCAAATGGGAATTATACTTACAAAGTTCAAAGCTTGCCAAATGGACAAAAGATTCCAAACGGAACTATTTTTTATGCTAAGATAAGAAGTGTAAGAGTTTTGCAGGAGCAAACAGGAAGTGTTGTGTATTATTCTTCATATTCAAACACTATTGTGTTTTTAACACCTATCTTTGTTGAATGTTATACAAATGCTGAAGATGCTATCGATATAGTATGGGATGATGTTTACTATTCTGGCAAAAGAATAGATTATGACATATATGTGTCAAAGGATATAAGCTTTACAACGCCAACAAAGTATCAGATTGATGGTGAAAGGATAACCCTTCTTCAAAGCCAAAAACCGGGTGGAAGGGTTGAAATTCTGCCTGGCAGGAAACTCAAATACACAGCAGCAGGACTTTCACCGAGCAGTCTTTACTATGTAAAAGTTTTGCCTAGAAATTTGCCGCAAGAGGTAATCTGGCGTGACCCGCAGACATACAAACCGGCTAATATAAAGGTAATTGGTGAGGCGGCAACATACATTCAGGCAGAGGCTCAGAGAATTGCTGACAATGTTGTGTGGCTCAGGTGGGCAAAGGTATCAATTGCTGAAAATGAATATGAAATTTACAAAGGTAGCAAAGACCAGATACCCACTTTAATTGGTACAGTTTCGGCAAACGAGTTTTTTGCTGTTGTGAGCATAACAGACGATGTGTTTTTCAGAATACAGGTTGATGTTTTTGATAGTTTCGGAAGAAAAGTTTCTATCAGATCAAAAGACCTTTATGTTCATCCATACACACTGCCTTTTGCGCCGCCTGCAGTAGAAAATTTAACAGCTTTTCCAAAATCTCAGGATACTATTTCTCTGCGATTCAAAATACCAACAGATAAAGAGGTTGTGTATGATTTTTATTACAAAAAATATTCTGATACAAATGCAGACTTCATGCTTTATATATCAAATTACCAGATGAAGCCTTCTGATGAAGAAAAAGATGAGAATAATTTTCCGACAGGATACTATAGATTTGACATTACAGGACTTGATAAAAATAGTGTTTATGTTTTGAAGGTTGTTGTGAAAAAGAGGTTTTTCGATTATGAACAGGGAACATATATTTACAAGGAATCAACTCCCGCTTTTACAATATCTTATACTCTATCAGGAGATATAACACCACCTACCAGTCCAACCCTTTTATCTGTTGTTTATACAACTTACGATTCTGTGCTTTTATCATGGCAGCCTATAACTATTGCAGGTGTTCAGCCACCAACTGTGGACAGAAGCATCTTTTATGAGGTAAACTTTGCAGTGTACCAATATGGAATGAATATAACTAATCCAGAAAATCTTGATACAGCAAGCTTTCAGAAGATAATACTTTCTGACTATCAGCTGGATTCATCAGGCAAGATTTTATTTAGAGTAAGTAATCTTTCCTCAAACACAAGGTATGTATTTTTTGTAAGAGCAGTCAGAAAAATTGATAATAACGTTTATTATTCACTACCATCAAATATAGTGATAGCAACAACTTTAATAAAGTATGAAATACCGCTACCTTCTTCAGTTCCGATTGTTGAAAACTTGAGTGTTGTTACAACAACATATAACTCTGCTTTGCTTTCATGGAGCTATATAGAGAATGTATATTTTGAAGTTCAAGTTTCGGAAGATATAAAAAACGCAAATGCGTGGCAGATTGTGTCAGATAGTTTTAAACCATCCATAAAAGAAGTTGATTATACCACCGGACTTTGTTATTTCACAGTTCAGAACCTGAAACCTGATACTCTTTATTATTTCAGAGTAAGGGCATATATCATTAAAGATAATCAAAAAATATATTCGGAATTTTGCAGTCCTGTTTTTGGCAGGACACAGAAGGTACCACCTCCCAAAATACCAATTGCTTTTGGTATAAAAGAATATGGAAAGGAATATGTCATTTTTGTTTGGGAGATTGCTGAAACAGGTAGAAAATATGTTGTTGAGATAGCTGATAATATTTCGTTTTATAATTCTAAGAAATATACCACAGATACAGATGCTACTGAATACAAGGTATCAGGCTTGAAACCTAATACAAGATATTGGGCAAGACTGTTTGCTTTAGCTTCTGACGGGCAGCTTTCTCAGTCAACAGAAATTATATCTTTTGTTACAAAAAAGGATGTAAGTGAATATACAGGCGTATTTGATTCAATTCAAGACACAACTCAGCCTGTTATAACCATAGAAGATCCTTCTGCTGGGAAAATGATAGTAGAGATTACTTACAGGTATGTAAACGAATCTTTGGATTCAAAACCTGTTTTGATTGACTTTACAAAAAGAACAAACCAATCTATTTACCAGTTTGTGATAAAAATAAGGTATGATGTTTTAAAGGCACTTGTAAAGCTCAATAAAGACTGTATTGTCATGTTAGACGGTGCATCTTCGCAGTTCAATTTTGCTGCCATAGATAATGAGGACATAAATAAACTGACAATGAGTGGTGTATCACCCTCAAATGTATATATTGAACTTACATTTATAAAAGCATCTGACAAATATAATGTAAGTGATGCTATTTCAGAAATTTATGATATCAGATACACAGCTTCAAGCTCGACAAAGCAGATTGGAATATCATATTTTCCAATGCCAATTAAAATTTCACTTGTAAACAGAGAACCATGGTCAGTCGCAATACCATATGTTTTTGATTTGACCTCTCTTTCTTGGAAAGAACCAGATAGTTTTGAGTTTTCAAGTGATAATAAAAGTGTGACGTTTAATTTGCAAACGCCTCAGGCAATTGTAATTGTAAGAAAAAGCTTTTATAAAGATATAATTTCAAGTAGTTATGCAACAAAGCTTTACAATCTTTTTAAAAACTTTCCCAGCGACGATACAAGTGATACAATAGGAATAAAAAATGCTGTGTCAAAACAGGAACTAGCATCTTTTTTAGTATATTTTGCAGAGAAGAAAAGACTCTACAGGTTTGAGATAATTGACGATTATGTTAAAAAAGCATACAAGGCAGGGCTAATTGAAAATACCCAGGACAATTCTATTCTCACAAAAGAAGCTGCTGTAGATATGATGGTAAAGTTTTATGAAATTTACACTGGTAATGAAATTTCAGCAGATAATGTTACATGGACAAAACTTTCTGCCGACGACAAATACCTTTTGTCATTGAAAAAGGCGTACAAAATGGGTTGGCTGTTTGACCATGTTACGTTCAATCCTAAAGAGACAGCAACAAGAGAATATGTTTTAGCATTTTTCTATCATGTTGTTTCAAGTATGTAAAAAAATGCAAGAAGCAAGAAGGTGACAAGACAAGATGAAATGGTTTCTAAGAACTTTTATTTGCTTGATATTAGTAGTAGCTTTATTTTGGCAGGTAAAGGTTTTTGCAGCAGATGTGTTTTGCAAGATTGAATATTACTTTAATGGTACGAATAATATGCGAGTTATATTGTATTCAAAGACGAACAAGAGCTACTATGTAAAAGGATTTACAAGAGACTCGGATAGACAGGTTACTGTTTATTTTTCTGAGAAGAAAACTTTTTCATCTGAGTCAAATTCGGTTTTAATTCCTCAGAGCATGTTTCTTTTACCAGTAAGAGTAATTTTAATGCCCTCAGATGGTTCTTTGCTGTTTAAAGACATTAAAAATTCACCATACAAAGATCACATTTTATTTCTTGCAAGTATTGGGAAAGTTGATGGATATAAGGACGGTACTTTCAAACCAAAGAATACTGTTACACGTCAAGAATTTGTGAAGTTTTTTGTTAATATGTTTAATATAAAAGTAGAGAAGAATGACAAAAAATATTCTTTTTCAGATATTCAAAACTGCTGGGCAAAATCTGAGATAGAAACCCTTTATAAGATGGGAATTATCACAGGTATAAAAGATAAACAAAATAGGCTTCTTTTTAGGCCAAACGATGGGATTACTTATGAACAGGCAATTGCAATTTTAGCAAGATATCTTAAGCTTAAGTCTGTCTCAAAAAATGATTATAAGTCATGGGCAAACCAGTATATAAATGCTTTTGTAGACAATCAACTTATAAGTACTGAAGAAATAAAAGATTTAAAATTGAACAGTTTTGCAACAAGAGAGTGGATAGCATATATTTTTAGCAAGACAATTTTCAAATAGGAATACCGAGTTTTGCTTAAAATTGATATTGATAAATTTTAAAATGAGTGTATAATTATTGAGGTGTGTTTATAGATTAAATCAGTGAAAGGGGCTATTTATATGTATAAAAAGTTTGTTGTGTTGGTTTTACTAGTAGCATTTTTTATTCCTTTATTAAGCGGATGTTCATCAAATAACCAAAACATGACAACCTTAGAGAAAATAAAAAAGACAAAAGAATTTGCAGTGGGAATGGATAACACGTTTCCACCGATGGAGTTTGCAGATGATAATAATAACACTGTTGGTTTTGATGTGGATTTAGCAAATGAAATAGCTAAAAAGCTGGGAGCAAAATTAAAGATTGTTACTGTTGACTGGAGCGGAATCCAGAGTGCTTTAAAGTCTAAAAAATTTGATGCTATTATTTCATGCTTTAGTATAACAGATGAGAGAAAGAAAGCTTTCAATTTAGCAGGACCATATCTTTACATTCGTCAGGTTATTGCTGTGAAAAGGGGTGACAGCTCCATCAAAAGTTTTGAAGATTTAAAAGGGATTAAGATAGGTGTTCAGGCAAACACGACAGGTGACAGTGCCGTTCAAAAGATGAAGTTTATAAACTATGAAAAGGATGTCACACGATATGAAAGGATAACTGATGCTTTTAACGACCTTGACATTGGAAGAATAAAAGCAGTTGTGATAGACAGTGTTGTTGCTTATTACTATAAAAAGCAGAACCCTGAAAAGTTTGACATAGCACCTGCTGAGCTTGAAAAAGAACCTGTGGGAATAGCTTTAAGAAAAGAGGACAAAGAACTTTACAATGAAATTCAGAAGATTTTAGACCAGTTAAAGAAGGACGGGACTATTGCAAAAATATCTGAAAAATGGTTTGGAGAAGACATTACAGATTAAAATAGAGGTGGCATAAGTTGACAGACAGTATCATAATAAAATACTTTCCTGTTCTTTTGAAAGCAAGCGTTGTTACAATTGAACTTACTGCGATTGCAGTTACGATTGGACTTATATTTGGGCTTGTTGCTGCTCTTTTTAGAATTTCAAAAATAAAACTTTTAAATTATATTGGCAGCTTTTATGTATGGCTGTTTAGAGGAACACCGCTGCTTTTGCAGATATTTTTTATCTACTATGGTCTTCCTAAAATTGTTCCTGCTCTGACACTGCCAGCATTTTTAGCAGGGGCAATTGCTCTTATTATCAACTCAGGAGCATATACCGCAGAGATTATAAGAGCAGCAATTTTATCAATAGACAGGGGGCAGTATGAAGCTGCTAAAGCACTTGGTATGACATATATTCAAACAATGAGATATGTAATTATACCGCAGACTTACAAGAGGTTGATACCACCAATTGGCAATGAGTTTATTGCGCTTTTGAAAGATTCTTCACTTGTTTCTACAATTGGCATGGTTGAACTTATGCGCGCAGCACAATTAAAGGCATCTCAAACTGGAAGAGATGCAGAGATTTATTTGGCCGCACTTGTAATATATTTAGCGCTTACTACGATTTTTACTACAATATTTAATTGGCTTGAAAAGAGGCTGGGAAAGTATGAGCAGCATTAATGGAGAAAAAAACAAAAAAATGATAATTACAAAGGACATTGTCAAATATTTTGGACACAATCTTGTACTGGACAGGGTGTCTTTAGAGGTAGACAGGGGAGAAGTTGTGGTTATAATAGGTCCGTCTGGATCTGGCAAAAGCACTTTCCTACGCTGTCTTAATCATTTAGAGAGAATCAATTCAGGGTATATTGAAATTGATGGATTTGTTATTGAAGATAAAGTATTGAATGAAAAGCATAAAAAACACAGCTCAAAAGAGATAGCAAGATTTTGTTCACAGATAGGTATGGTATTTCAAAGATTCAATCTCTTTCCTCACATGACAGCGCTTGAGAATGTTATAGTTGGACCTGTTGTTGTAAATAAGATGAAAAAAGAAGAAGCAGTGGAGCTTGGAATGAAACTTCTTGAGAAAGTGGGGCTCAGAGACAAGGCAGGCTTTTATCCTTCTCAGCTTTCTGGTGGACAGCAGCAAAGAGTTGCAATTGCCAGAGCTTTGGCTATGAAACCCAAAGTGATGCTGTTTGATGAACCAACATCTGCACTTGACCCTGAACTTGTGGGTGAAGTTTTAAATGTAATGAAAGAGCTGGCAAGGGAAGGTATGACAATGCTTGTTGTGACTCATGAGATGGGATTTGCAAGAGAAGTTGCAAACAGAATTGTTTTTATGGACAAGGGAAAGATTGTGGAAGAAGGATTACCTGAAGAGATATTCACAAATCCCAAGCAAGAGAGAACAAGACAGTTTTTGCAAAAGATATTGTGATTGTGGTAAGATTAAAAAATGTATATTTGAGAGAAAGCATAAGAGGGCTGTCTTTTAGGTTTTAATGGCAGCCCTTTTTAGCTGCCAGAAAAGATTTTTACACAGAAAGGAAGAAAAAACTTGAGTGAAAAACGAAAGATTTTAGCAGATGTTATTTTGCTTTTTGTTACAATGGTATGGGGAAGTTCATTTGTACTTATGAAAAATACAGTTTTAGATATGAACCCAGTGGCATTTTTAGCTGTCAGATTTATACTTGCCTGGCTGATAGTTTTAATAATATTCTGGAAAAATCTAAGAGGGTTGAAATTAAGGGAAGTTCTTTATGGCAGCATCATTGGATTTTTTCTATTTGCAGGGATGCTTCTTCAGGTTATAGGGTTAAAATATACATATGCTTCAAAATCAGCTTTTATAACTGGTCTTACTGTCATCTTGGTTCCTGTATTTGTAGCTCTGATTGAAAGAAAAGTACCCAAAATAAATGTAATGGTTGGTGTAGTTTTGGCTTTTATTGGGCTTTGGCTTTTGAGTGGTGCGAGGTTTTCAAACTTTAATTTTGGTGATTTTTTAACTCTTCTTGCTGACCTTTGTTTTGTGTTTCAGATTATCTCTATTGACATATTCACGGCAAAAGATAATATAAACACAGTAAATATTGCAATTTTTCAGCTAATGAGTGCAGCATTTTTATATATTATGACCTCAATTGTTTTTGATATTAATCTCATAAATATTAAGTTTAATCTAACAAGCATTATTACTATTTTAGTAACAGGGATTTTAGGGACAGCATTAGCATTTACTGCTCAAGTTTTTGTACAGAAATATACAACCCCTACTCATACAGCACTCATTTTTTCTGCCGAGCCAGTTTTTGGTGCATTTTTTTCTGCCATAATACCATCTGGACCTAACAATACAACTGAAATTTTGTCTTTGATTTCTTATGCTGGATGTGGTTTAATTTTAATTGGAATGGTTATAGCCGAATTAAACTTTGGTGGAAAAACTTAATATGGAGTTGAGCTGAAAAATGGAGATAGTTTTCTTGGGTGGTGCAAAAGAGGTTGGTGCTTCTTGTGTTTTAATTAAAGCTGGTGGCAAGAATATCTTGATTGATTCTGGAATAAGAATGAAAGAGGATAAACTTCCTAACTTACAGGTTCTTCGCGAGCTTGGCGGTGTTGATGTTTGCCTTATTTCACATGCGCACCTTGACCATATAGGAAGCCTTCCTCTTATTGCACGAGAATATCCTCATATTTTCTTTTATACAAACCAACCTACAAAAGATTTAATAAAGGTGCTTTTATATGATAGTTTGAGGATTATGGAGATTGCAGAAGATGAAATACCTATATATGCTGAGAAGAATGTAGAAGATTTGCTTGATAGAACTCTTACCTACGGATTTAACTACACATTTGAACCTGTTGAAGGAATCAGGGTGACCTTTTTCCCGGCGGGTCATATCCTTGGTGCTTCCATGATATTTATTCAGACTCAGGAAGGTAGCATTCTTTACACGGGTGATTTTTCAGCAGACAAGCAGCTTACTGTTGACAAGGCTTCAGTTCCCAAAATCAGACCTGATATTGTTATATGCGAATCAACTTATGGTGACAGACTTCACACAAACAGAAGTTTTGAAGAAGAAAGACTATTTAATACTATTTATGAAGTTATATCACAGGGAGGTAAAGTTTTAATTCCTGCATTTGCAATAGGAAGGGCACAAGAGGTTATTCTTATTTTGAGAAATTATATGAAAAAAAGAAAGGTTAGTTTTAATATATTCATAGACGGAATGGTAAGAGAGGTTATAAAAGTTTACAGGAACAATCCTACTTATCTGTCATCGCGGTACTATAAAAGGGTACTAAAAGGTGAGGAGATATTCTTAGCTGATAATATAAATGTGGTCTCTGACAAAAAACAAAGAGAGGAGATAATTTCTTCTTCAGACCCATGTGTAATAATCTCAAGTTCCGGTATGCTTACAGGGGGACCTTCTGTGTTTTATGCTGAAAAAATTGTGCAAAGTCCAAATGCTCTGATTGCAATAACAGGGTATCAGGATGAAGAAGCACCTGGAAGAAAACTTTTAGAGCTTGCTGAACTTTCAGAAAGTGAAAAAAAGATTGATCTAAATGGCAAGGAATATGAAGTGAAGTGCAGGGTAGAAAAGTACGGGCTTTCGGCACACAGTGACAGAGATAAGATTCTTGGATTTTTATCAACACTAAGGCCAAGAACTGTCATTTTTGCACATGGCAGTGAAGAAGCAATTTCGCAAATTTCGGATATGGCAGTAAAAGAGCTTGATGCAAACATAGTTGTTCCACAAAATGGTGAAGTTAATATAATATCAATTGAAAGACCAAGAAAACAATTATCATTTTTTAATGTCAAAACGCTGAACAATCAAGAACTTTTAAATGAAGAGAATCTGAAGCTTTTGTGGCAGTACCTTGTGGAAAACAAGCAGGAATCCAATCATATAACAGCTGAACATGCTATTCTGATTTGGAATGGCAAGAAGTTTATAGAAAAAGATGAGATAAACAGAGTATTTGAACTTTTAAAAAAATCTGTTTATTTTGAACAAAATCCAAAAAAACCATACCTGTTTAGGATTTTATCTGCCCAAGAGGTGGAAGAAAGGTTAAAGCCAAAACCTATGGAGCAGAATAGGATGAGAGAATTAGCATTTGAAATGTTTAATGAATATGGATTGTACAAGGTCGGTATGGACATTGAAAACAAGGTAGTTACATTTTATTTTCATTTCCCACAGGTTGCAAAAAGGCTTGAAGAGCAATTTAAGGAATTTGAAAAATTGACACTCTGGAAAGTTGATATAAATCCAAATATTAACCTGACGTATGCTTCAGAGTATGTTAAGAATTTTCTTAAAGATTATAATGTTAAATTGTTAAAATTTTCATATAATCCTGTGATAAATGCTATAGTAATAAGAATAAAGGAAAAGTTTGAACAAATGAAAAATTTATCTGAAAAGTTTTTGGAAGAAACTGGGGTTAATTTGATATTTGATGTTGAGGAAAATAAACAAGAAGAAAATATAACTTTGCAAAAGAATAAGATGGAACAAAATAAAGCTCTACTTTTGATTGACCTTTATTTTGAAAATGAAAAAGATAAGATTTACAAAAAAAGTATTAAGGAAGGTGGAAAATACATTGAACTTTCCTTTGTAACACCTTTTGTAGGTGAAAAATATAAAGACAAGCTCGTTCAACTTTCGGAAAAGACCGGATGGGATATAAGAGTTTCTCAGACCATAAATCAAGTTGAAATGATTAATATATTGAATGAAATTTTATCAAAATACAATATAGAAATTCAAAAAAACCCCAGTATTTATCCAACTACAAGAGAGGTAAAAATAAAATTAAGTGAAGGTGTAGACGAAGATGTTTTGAAAAAAATATCTGGGGAATTTTTTGAGCGCACAGGATTTTACCTAAAAGTCTGAAGAATTAATTCAATAATATAGAAAATAACTGAGGTTATTTAAAAGCAAGATTTTAAGATTGTATTTTGCCGATTTATAGTAAAACCAAATGAGCTAAAAACTGTATAATGCAAGGAAGGGGCTATCCAGGTATCTTTTTGGATAGCCCCTATAATCATTCTTTCGAAAATAACATTTCTTCAATTATCTCAGCAGCATCTTTTACAAATTTTGGGCAAACATTTTTAAACAGTCCATTTTCCTCGGCGTATTTTCTTCCATCGGGTGTGCTGATATCACAGTTTAACAGTTCCTTACATATTATAGTTTTATTTTTTTCTTCAAACTTTTTAACAAACTCTCTAACCTTTGAGTAAGCATTTGCTTTTGATTCTTTGTCTTGAAGTTCTGAACTTCCATATTTTAAACCAATCAGCATTAAAGCTCCTGTAACTGCTCCACATACATAACCTAAGCTTCCTAGACCTCCACCAAATGGACAAGCAATTTTTGCTGCACTTTTTTCATCCAAGCCAAAATCGGTGCTGTAAGTAGAAAAGACTGCTTGAGAGCATGTAAATCCATTTAAAAATTTTTCTTTAGCAAGTTCGCTTCTGTTCATTTAAATATTGCACCTCCATTAAACATTTGCTATATTTTGTTACATTATAGCACATCCACTTTTAAAAAACAGCTCTTGACATTATTCGAATAATCGAATATAATCTATACGAAAGGGGTTTTGGTATGTTAGAAAAGAGTTATAAAAAAATGGCAGAGTATTTTAAAGCACTTTCTCACCCAACGCGAATAAGGATAATAGAGTTAGTAGCAGAAAAAGAAAGATGTGTATGTGAAATGATGGAGATATTAAACCTTGATCAATCTCATATTTCTCGTCACTTAACTATTTTAAGAAATATGGAAATAGTTGAAGACAGACGAGAAGGCAATAGAGTTTTTTACAATTTAAAAGATAGAGAGAGTTTGGATTTAATTCAGGTTGTTAAGAAAAAGTTTTGAATAAAAATTAAATAATTTTTTTAGCAAAAACATTTGATTATTCGAATATATCAATAAATAATTAATATATTTTAAAGTTTTAGATAATTTTAAGTTTTCGAAGGGAGGTGATAATGTTGGCTAAAAACTGGTATCCTATAATAGATAAAGAAAAGTGTATGCAGTGTTATCAGTGTGTAAACTTTTGTCCTCACGATGTGTATGAGGTAGGGCAGGATGGATATCCCAATGTAAAAAATCCTGATAACTGTGTTGAGTTTTGCAGAGGATGTCAGAAGATTTGTCCTAATGAAGCAATAAAGTATTTTGGAGAGGAGAGGTGAAAAATAATGAAAAGAGGTTTGTTGTTATGCGTTTGCCAAGGGACATGTCCTTCATTTCACAAAATGGATATTTTTGAAGTACTGAATAGTTTAAGAAGAGAAGGAATATTTGATTGGGTTGGATTGCATCCTCAACTTTGCTCTGATGATGGTGACAAATATTTGAAAGAACTTCTCAGAGGGGCAGAGATAGATCAGCTTTATGTAGCAGGTTGTGATCCAACAATGCAAAAGAAGATGTACCGTGATGCTTTTGAAGCAGTAGGCTTTCCGAAAGAAAAGCATATAGGTGTTGAAATCAGAAATATGGATACGCAACAAGCTATTGAGGCAATTAAAAAGGCTGTTGAAGAGCATAAATAAAATATTTTCAAGCGGCTATCCACAAAGAGACGAGGATAGCCCTTTTCTTATCTAATTCTGCTTGAAGGAATTTTCTTTGTAACTTTTTTCATCTTGAGAGCTATAAAGCTTCTTCTTTAAATACAGAGCAACATTTACTAAAAGAAGCATGACAGGAACTTCAATCAATGGACCAATAACTGTTGCAAATGCTTCGCCTGAAGCTAAACCAAAAGTTGCAACAGCCACTGCTATTGCAAGTTCAAAATCGTTACTTGCAGCTGTAAGACCAACAGTTGCACTTTCAGGATAACCATATTTTCTTTTGTATGCTGTGAAAAATGTTATTAAAAACATTATAACAAAATACAACGAAAGTGGTATTGCAATCCTCAATACATGAAGTGGTAAAGTAACAATGTACTTTCCTTTTAGAGAAAACATCACAATGACTGTAAAGAGTAATGCTATTAAAGTTATTGGGCTTATCTTAGGTACAAAATTTTTTTCATACCATTCTCTACCTTTTTTACTGACCAGAAAGATTCTTGTCAATACTCCAGCTATAAAAGGAATGCCGAGGTAAATAAATACCGATATAGCTATTTCTTTCATAGAAATATTCAATGCTATTGAAGATGTGCTAATTCCAAAAAGTGGAGGAAGTAACTTTATAAATATATATGCTAATACTGAATAGGTGAGAACTTGCCAGATTGCATTGAGAGCAACAAGCCCTGCAACAAAATCCCTGTCACCATCTGCAAGGTCATTCCATACAAGAACCATCGCAATGCATCGAGCCAATCCTACCAGTATTACTCCTATCATATAATGTGGATAATCCCTCAAAAGCAATATGGCAAGCAAAAACATGACAACAGGTCCTATAAACCAGTTATATAAGATTGCAATTCCAAAAGGTTTTTTGCCTGCTTTTGTCTTTCCTATTTCTTCATATCTAACTTTTGCAAGAGGGGGGTACATCATCAAAATTAATCCAATAGCAATTGGAATTGATGTTGTTCCAATGCTAAGCTTATTTAGCACGTTTGCAAAGTTTGGGAAAAAATATCCTATCAAAACACCTACAATCATAGCAAGCAAAATCCAGACTGTCAAAAATCTATCTAAAAACGACAAGCCTTTTTTCTGTTGCATTTTTATTTTCCCTCCCTATAGTATTCTTTTTTAATTCTTTCAATAATAAGCTCTAAGACCTTTTTTTCTATCTCGTCTCTTACTTTTCTAAATTCTTCAATAGGTTTTTCTACAGGGTCAGGTAGTCCCCAATCCTCTTTTACCTTACATGGGATAAATGGACATTCAACACCACAACCCATAGTGATTAAAAAATCAACTTCTTTTGGAATATCAAATATTGTCTTTGGAAAATGTGAAGATATATCAATTCCAACCTCTCTCATGACTTCAATGGCAAGAGGATTTACCTCCTTTGCAATATCTGTTCCTGCACTGTACACTTCAATCAAATCTTTGCCGTAGTGTTTTGCAAAACCTTCTGCCATCTGGCTTCGACATGAATTACCAACACAAACAAAAGCAACTCTTGGTTTCATTTTAAATATCACTCCTTTGCACTTTTTTAAAAGTATGTTCACATTCTTTGTATTTTTCTTTCAATTCTTTAAGCCGAATTAAATCATTTTTAAAAATCTCTTGCTGAGAAAACTTTTCTCTTAAAAATTCAATTAACTTTTCATTTTCTTGTAAAAATAATTTGTTTATACTGTAATATATCCATTGTGATTTTTTTGAAGCTGATAAAATACCAGCTACTTTTAATTTGTTTAGGTGTCTTGAAGTATTGGATTGTGTTGTGCCAAGTATTTTTTCTATATCACAAACACAAAGACTTTGCTGCAAAAGCAGATTTATTATTCGCAATCTACACTCGTCCCCAAGAATTTTTAAAATTTCGGCTAAGTTCATAATTACCCCCTTCATTCTATGATTATATTCAACTACACTCATATATCATACAAGATTGATATTTTCTTGTCAATATAAAAGGTATAGAAGAATTGATGCAATGAGATTATATTTTTAGAGGACATAACGAAGAATTATAATTACCTAATTTTTTGTAAAAATGATTTTAAAAAAACTTGACAATATTCGAATAATCGAATATAATCATAAGCATAAATTTAGCATTTGCTAATTACTGTATTGAGGAGGCTTGAGTTTAATGCCAAATGAGAAAAGAAGAAATGATCTTATTTTGTTTACAGTGATGGTTGGAGCATTTTTTTCTATGTTTGATAGCGGGATTGTCAATGTTGTATTACCTGTAATTGCAAAAGAGTTTAGTAAGGATATTAACATAATTCAGTGGGTGGCATCAATTTATCTTCTTACAATGTCGGCACTTTTGCCTATTTTAGGTTCAGTAGCCGATTCAATAGGGAGAAGAAAAATTTATAACTTAGGTTATTTCGTTATTTCAATATTTACTCTATTTTGTGGTTTGTCAGTGAATTTTGAGATGTTACTTGTTATGCGCGTATTGCAAGGAATAGGCGGTGCAATGGTTATGGCGAACGGATTGGCTATAGTGACCGAAAATCTGCCAGCAAGTGAAAGAGGTAAAAATATAGGAATATTAGCGAGTACAATGGCGCTTGGAAGTGTTTTCGGTCCACCAGTAGGTGGTGCTATAACTTCATTGTGGGGTTGGCGAAGCGCATTCATACTAACTTTTATAGTATCATTTTTGGGATTTGTTTTATCATATTTTACTATTCCCAGAGATAAGAAAGAACACAAATTTAAGTTTTCTCAATTTGATTTTATTGGTTCTTTTTTACTTGTAATAGTAATAGTAAGTTTTATTTATGCTATATCTTCTATTAACAAAATTAAGCTGAACGATTATAATTTTACTATAAGCATGTTATTGTTTGCTTTAGCACTTGTTTTATTTATCTATAGAGAAAGAAAATGTGATAATCCAGTTGTAGATTTAGGATTATTTAAAATTAAAAGTTTTTCAACAGCGGTAACTGCTTCACTGCTTTCATTTTTCACTATGTATACCCCTACAGTACTTCTTCCTTTTTATTATCAACGAGTTATAGATTTACCTGTTCAAAAAGCCGGTTTATATATGATGGCTTTTCCAATAGCAATGGCTATAATATCGCCTTTTAGTGGTAAATTATCAGATAAAATTGGCTCTTACTTGTTGGCAACATCTGGTTTAGTTATAAATGGAATTGCTTTAATACTTCTTGCAAATGTGAAAATGACTACACCTTTGGTTTTAGTAATATTTGCACATTCACTAATGGGGTTGTCATTGGGACTTTTTCAATCTCCTAATAATAGTTGTATTATGGGAAGCGTTCCAAAACAAAAACTTGGTATTGCTAATGGTATAACTCAACTTATAAAAAACTTGGGGATGGTTATTGGTATTTCTTTTTCCACAGCTTTATTTAGTGTATTTATGAACCAACAAAAGGGCATTTATGCCGTTAGATTTTTAACAAGCAGCAGTAAAGTTTATTACATTGCTGCTTTGATAAGTTTTATTGGAGCTTTAATATCTTATTCAAGACCAAGAAATGAAAGCTAAAAATGAGTTTTGACAAAATCTACAAAAAGGTGATATTTCATGAATAAAGATGAACTGAGCGCTAAATTACTTAGAGCGGTTGGACATCCTTTGAGATTAAGGATAATAAAAATGTTACATGAATTTCCATCTCTCTCAACATACCTTTGATTTTCTCAAATACCTTTCGTTTTCTTCAAATTTCGTAGTTATAAAAATTTATCTGGTGCGTGTTATTTCTAATTATTGATCTTGTAATTGAATTATCAAAAACTTTCATCCGGGTAAGCCTTATTTTCTTTAACGAAGAAAGCGTATATGGCGAAAATGTCTTTTTACCTTTCTTAATCGAGCAAGTTTTACTTTTGTAGTTGTAGGTCTGGGCGCTTAGGATTATCACAGGAAGCAATACATATTTAGTACTTGCTTCTTTTGCCATGTTTTTAGCAGTTTCAACAATTTCGTTTTTATTTATTTTAAGTAGCTCAGTTTGATGATTATTTCTACAGTGAATAAAATTTTATTTTAACTGGTCTTTAAGAGTTAATAGCCCAGCTAAAAAAGGCACTGTTAGAAAACAGATTAGAATACAGGCTTAAACATTTTTCAAAATATAGAGTTTTAATAATAGATGAGATAAGTTGTTTACCCAAAGAACAATGATGGAGCGAATTTATTTTTTCAACTTATATTGAGCAGATATGAAAAAAGCAACACAATAATAACAACCAATGTTGTATTTTAAGAATGGGGAGAGATATTTGGTGGAACAACAATAGCAAATGCAATTTTAGATAAGCTGTTCCATCATTCTTACGTGATTTTTATAAAAGGACCTTCATACAGATTGCAGTCAAAAACAGCATATTTTAGCAACTCAAACCAGCAAAGCTAAGTTTATTTTTTGTACATTTTTATTTTCGATTTTTTGTTCATTTTAATGATATTGACATTTACAGTGGTATACATTCTCCACAGGACTTACTGCTTTTTAATCCCAATTTTCAACTTTTACTACCATCTTCAATCCTTGATAAATCCTACTTGGCACGCCCGGGGGGAGTCGAACCCCCGACCACAGGATTCGAAGTCCTACGCTCTATCCTCTGAGCTACGGGCGCATGTCTTTTATAACACCAATTTAAATTATAAAATCAAATCAATGAATTTGCAACCTTTTTAAATATCTTAAAATATTGATATTAATCTTAATTTGCAAAACACCAAAATCATTCAATCCAAAGAAAAGTTGTAGTATAATAAGAACAAGTTCAACGTTAATGCAATTAACAAGGCATAAAAAAATGATATCTGAAGGGATAATGATGTCAGAAATTTTTGAGAAATACTTTGGAAAACACAACAGTTTCTCTGAAAGCACCAAGTGGGGAGAAGTAGTTTCAAATCAGAAAACTTTTGAAGAGCAAAGAAAAATTGTAGATAAATTGGTGTCGCTTCTTTACCTGAATTTAAGCCTAATATTCAGGGAAGATAAAAAATTTGAGATTGACCATGGTGAATTTAAAGAAGAGATTATAGCTGGAAATTTAAATGGTATTCACTCAGAAGCTGTGCTTTTAAAACCAAGGGATTTGAATCCACCTTATCCTGTGGTGGTTGTTTTGCATGACCATGGTGGATTTTACTACTATGGTAAAGAAAGAATATACAGGCAAGACAATACCCAGACTTTTGTCAATGAATACCAGAAAAAATTTTACTCATCATTGCCGTGGGCGTTAGAGTTTGTAAAAAACGGGTTTGCTGTATTTTCTCCCGATGCATTTTATTTTGGGAAAAGAAGGCTTTCTGCTGAGTTAATTGAGCTTTTAACAGATGACAATTCAATAAATGAGCTTTTGAATTATCAAGAAGGTTTAGATGAGTACATAAGAATTTTCAATAAAATATCCTCTCAACTTGAACCTATAATGTTTAAGAATATCAATCTTTATGGAACAAACTGGCCAAGCATTTTGTTAAATGAAGATTTGGCATGGCTTAACTATCTCTTGCAAAGAGAGGATGTAGAGAAGAAAAGAATTGGTTGCATGGGATTTTCCTTAGGGGGCTTTAGGACACTTTTTTTGAGCAGCCTCAGAAATGAAATAAAATGTAGCATCATTATTGCCTTTATGTCTGAATTTAGAAAAATGCTTGGCAAAACTGCAAGACATACTTTTATGGTTCATATTCCAGGTTTTACAAGGGTTCTTGACCTGCCTGATGTTGCAGCTTTGATTGCTCCAAGAAAACTTTTTATTATGCAGTGTGAGTATGATAGTCTCTTTCCAAAAGATGCAATGCAGTCTGCTGTAGAGAGGATAAAAAGTTACTTTGTAAATTTTGATTGTGGTAACCAATTTGAATACAAATTTTATCCAAATGGGCATGAATTTAATTTAAATATGCAAAAAGATGCTTTGGAGTACATAACAAAAAATTTGTAAAATCTTCAAATGCGAGGAGGTAATTAATTTGAAACATCTGGGGAAAAAAGTTTGGGTGATACCAGATGGTTACATTCCATCAGAAGGTTCAATGTCAATTCCTGGTCATGAGTGTTTGTGTATAGTAAACACAGGGGATAGCGATGCAAAAGTAAAGCTTACTGTGTTTTTTGAAGACAGAGAACCAATTGAAAGTGACTATTTTATTGTGAAAGCCCGAAGAACAATTCATGCATGGTTAAATAAGCCGGAGTTGATAGGAGGTCTAATTATTCCAAAAGAAGTTCCATATTCTCTTGTTGTTGAGAGTGACAAAGAGATTGTTGTTCAAATGTCACGTCTTGACACAAGACTTGGCAATATGGCGCTTTTGAGCGTTATTGGTTTTCCGATTGAGTAAGGGTAAGCAGACATTATATTTTAAAAGGAGGCTTTTATAATGGGCAAAATCAAGCTGAAAAAATTTTTGCACGGTGGAGACTACAATCCTGACCAGTGGACAGAGGATGTGTGGGAAAAGGACATTGAATTTATGAAATACTATAACGTAAATGCAGTTTCTATGCCAATATTTTCATGGGCACAGCTTCAGCCAAATGAAGATGAATTTACATTTGAATGGCTTGATAAAATAATCAATAAGCTCTATTCAAATGGGATACATGTCATCTTGGCAACACCTACAGCTTCTCAGCCAGCATGGCTCTCTAAAAAGTATCCTGACGTGTTGCCTGTTGACATTCATGGGAGAAAAAGAAAACATGGAGCAAGGCAGAACTACTGTCCCAACAGTCCAAACTTCAAAAATGCAGTGAGAAGAATTGTTGAAGAGATGGCAAAAAGGTATAAAGACCATCCTGCAGTTATAATGTGGCATATCAGTAACGAATATGGTCCTTACTGCTACTGTGAAAACTGTGCGAAAGCCTTTAGACAGTGGCTAAAAGATAGATATAAAACATTGGATGAGCTTAACAAGAGATGGAACACAGCTTTCTGGGGACATACATTTTATGATTGGGATGAGATAGAAGTTCCATCGTATCTGAACGAGGAATATGAATATTTGCCTGGAAGACAGAAAAGCTCATTCCAGGGACTTTCGCTTGATTACAAGAGGTTTATGTCAGACAGCCTTCTAAATCTTTATAAAATGGAAGTTGAGATTATCAAAAAATACATGCCAGATGTCCCTGTTACAACAAACTTGATGGGACCGTTCAAACCTCTTGACTATCACAAATGGGCAAAACATATGGACATTGTATCATGGGACAATTACCCTTCGATAAAAGATGCACCAAGCTCTGTTGCATTCAAACATGACCTTATGAGGGGGCTCAAAAGAGACCAGTCTTTTATATTAATGGAACAAACACCAAGCCAGACAAACTGGCAGTGGTACAACTCCGCAAAAAGACCTGGTATGATAAGGCTTTTGAGCTATCATGCAATTGCACACGGAGCTGATTCTGTGCTGTATTTCCAGTGGAGACAGTCGGTTGCTTCGTGTGAAAAGTTTCACTCTGCAATGGTTCCGCATGTTGGGCATCTTGAGACGAGGGTGAGCAAGGAGCTTAAAAAGATTGGCGACGAACTTTTGCTTCTTGATGAGATTTTGGAGTCAACAACTAAGAGCGAGGTTGCACTTTTATTTGACTGGGAAAACTGGTGGGCGCTTGAAGAGAGTATGGGATTTAGAAATGATATATCTTACCTTGAACATGTAGATGCGTACTACAGAGCTCTATATAAGTTGAAAACAAATGTGGATGTTGTTGACCCGAAAGAAGATTTAACAAGGTACAAGCTTGTTGTTGCACCACTTTTGTATCTTCTTGACGAAGAAAGTGCAAAGAACATAGAAAACTATGTAAAAAACGGCGGAATATTTATTACAACATATCTATCAGGACTTGTTGATGAAAATGACAGAGTAATTCTTGGCGGCTATCCGGGTTGGTTTAGGAAACTCTGTGGTATCTGGGTTGAGGAGATTGATGCGCTTTTCCCTGATATGAAAAATGCTATTATACTTGAAAAACCTATAGGTATGCTTGACGGAAAATACGAATGTGATTTTATCTGCGACGTTATTCACCTTGAAGGTGCAAGGGCGCTTGCTCACTATGAACAGGATTATTACAGCAAAATGCCGGCAGTTGTTGAAAATGATTATGGAAATGGAAAGGCAATTTATATTGGAACAAGACCAGAGCAAAGGTTTATAGAAGGTCTTGTTAAGTTCTACGCTGAAAAGGCTGGTGTACAACCAATATTACCTGTGCCAGAAGGTGTTGAAGTAACAAAAAGAGAAAAAAATGGGAATGAATATGTGTTTCTTTTGAATTTCAATGGTTATGATGTAAATATTGAGCTTAAAGATGAGTATTATGAGTTGATAACACAGAAGGTTTTGGGCGGAAAAGCTACTCTTGCATCCAAAGAGGTTATGATACTAAGAAGATTAAAAGGTTAAAAAACCGCAGATACTACCCCCTGATAACTACAATAGAGGTGGCAGTACAGAATGTCGCCAAAGTATTCTGGTGTTGAATCCACAAAAGAATAGTAAGAGGCCCTTTTCTCTTCATACCTGTAGAAAGGGGTCTCTTAATTTTCTCTTGAAATAGAATATATATTCGGTTATTATATAGGTATAAATTAACTACAAATAGTCTTTAAAAAAAGAAGTGATTTGTATGGATATACTTGAAAAACTTGAGGTGCTTGGTGCTGCTGCAAAGTATGATGTTTCGTGCGCGTCAAGTGGAAGCAAAAGGGAAAAGCATTTTGGATTTGGCTCAACATTTTCTGCAGGTATTTGCCACAGCTGGACAGATGATGGGCGTTGTATCTCCCTTTTGAAAGTTCTATTTACAAATGAATGTATTTTTGACTGTGCTTACTGTATTAACAGAAGAAGCAATGATATAAAAAGGGCAACATTTACGCCTCAGGAAATTGCTGAGCTGACCATAAACTTTTATAAGCGAAACTATATAGAGGGTCTTTTTTTGAGCTCTGCCATCAAAAATTCTCCTGACTGGACAATGGAGATGCTTTTTCGAACAGTCTGGCTTTTGAGATATAAATACCAGTTCAATGGATATATTCATGTTAAAGCTATTCCCTATGCATCGCTTGATTTAATAAAAAAAACCGGATTTTTGGCTGACAGAATGAGCGTCAATATTGAACTTCCATCTGAAAAAAGCTTAAGGCTTCTCTGTCCCAATAAAACAAAAGAGAGTATATTAAAGCCCATGGAGTTTATAACAAAAGTAGCTGAAGAAGAGAAAAATTTTGTATCGGCCGGTCAGAGCACTCAGATGATCATTGGTGCAACAGATGACAGTGATTATAAAATAATCAACTTAAGCCAGCACCTTTACAAGAAGTTTAAGCTCAAAAGGGTATACTATTCTGCATACACGCCTGTAAATCACGACCCAAGAATATTGAAAGTGGAGAGTCCACCGCTTTTGCGTGAACACAGACTCTATCAGGCAGACTGGCTGATAAGGGTTTATAACTTTTCTGCTGATGAGCTTTTTAAAAGCAAGGATGAAAACCTGGACCTTGAAGTTGACCCGAAAGTGATGTGGGCGCTCAGAAATCTTGATAGGTTTCCTGTAGAGGTGAACAGAGCAAGCTATGAAGAACTCATAAGAGTGCCGGGAATCGGTATAAAAAGTGCAAGGAGGATAATAAAAAACAGGGTATTTCATTCTCTGGAGTTTGAGGATTTAAAAAAGATGGGTGTTGTTCTAAAAAGAGCAAAATATTTTATAACATGCAACGGCAAGACATTTGAAAGGTTTTTGATTGATTTAGAACCTGAGAAAATAAAGCAAAAACTCACAGATAAAAATTCTTTACAAAGACCTCAGCAGCTTTCCTTTTTTGATAGGGAAGTATTTACATCTGTGATAACAGGGGAGATTTAAAAGGTGGACAAAATATTTTTGTATGACGGAACATTCGAAGGTTTTATGTGTGTGGCATTTCACATAATTTCTGAAGGTATAGATAAAGATAGGGCTATAATTGTTTCAAAAAATGAGTACCAACCAATGTTCGTAGATAGTATAAGAGAGGTTCAAAATGATTTAAAAACGTTTTTGGCAATGAGGAAGGGCATAATTGAAAAAGCTGATAGCAGTGTTTTCAAAAAGATTTACTATGCATTTTTATCAGATACTAAGGACAAAGAGGGTTATATTTTGAGATATCTATTTTTTGTATTCGAGCATGGCAAAAGGATAAAGTATCTTTACAGTGATGATTTAGTAAATGCAGTTGAAAAGATGGCAAAAAACGTTAGCAGGGAAATAGGAAAGTACATGGGGCTTATGAGGTTTTGTGAGACAGATAAAGGGTTTCTTTACGCCAAGTTTGAACCCAAAAACGACATTATAAAACCAATTGCATATTTTTTTAAAAATAGACTGAATGAATTTTACTGGGCTATCCATGATGTGAAGCGAAACAAAGTTGCTATTTACGATAGAAAAAAAGTTCAGTTTTTAACTTGTGACAACCTAAAATTGAAAGTGACTCATCAAGATGAGATGTTTCAGATGCTGTGGAAGAATTATTTTAAAGCAGTGGCAATTGAAGAACGGAAAAATTTGAAACTTCAGCAACAAAACATGCCTAAAAAATACTGGAAGTATCTTGTAGAAAAAAATTAGGTGTACATCCTTCTTTTTCGGATGTACACCTTTTTGTTTTGAGCATAAGTTTAAAATTTTATTTCTTCTTTCCTTTGTGAGGCTGCTGAGGAATCTTTTTTCTTTCTATTTCTATTTTAGAGTTACCTTTGCCAGGGATTGTGATTTTCTTTTCTGGTGTTGGCTGAATATACTTTTTGTGCATGTTGAGAGAGTTTTTTACAATATTTTCTATCTTAGAAAGAATATCCGTGTACAGATTTTTTATTTCAGAGATAATATTGACTTTTGCTTGATACAAACTTACAACTTCATTCAATATGCTTACCATTTTGTTATAATCGCCAGTTTTAATTGTTTGATGATATTCATAGAGTTTGATTTTTATCTGCTTCTCGATAGTATTTATCTGATACACCTTTTGACTTACTGTTGGTTGTATCTGGTCCATATACTGTTTTATTTGGTATACAGCTTGGTCAACTGCTTGTTGCTGCTGGTTTTTATAGACTTCTTCATATACTTTTAGTTCGTTGAGTTTTTGGTTTAGTTGATTGTTGAGCTCTGCCACCTTTGAAGATGAGTAGTTCTTTTTGTGAAGTTCCTTTTGAAGTTGGGATATAGTCTTGTTCACCTCGTTAATTATTTTGTTCATTTCCTGAGTGAAGAAATTCTTATCATATCTTTTTGCAGCTTGGATGTAAGCATTTATCTTTGCCCTAAGATGATTTACCTCAGCATTAATCTTGTTAAACTTTGCCTTTAGCTGATTTATTTGCAAAAAGAGGTTGTTAATAGTCTTTTTCTGCTCTTTTGTAAGCTTCTGCGGCTGTTGAATATTAACACTGTCATTTGAAATAGGTGGAATCACTTCGGTGGTTGAATTTGTACTATATGTCGAAGAATATGTTGTGGTTGTGGTTGTCGAATTTTGAGTGTTGTAGGTCTGAGAGTAGGTTGTATTTTGTGTTGTTTGATAAGTTTGTGCCTGGGTTGTGTCGTAAGTTGAGCTTGTCACAGTTTGAGAAGATGAAGTAGTTGATGCATCTTGGTCAGCATATACCGGTACTAATAAGAGAAAAGTAAAGATGAAAACTAAAATTAAGCTTATCAATTTTCTTTTCATTTTTTACTTACCTCCTTGTAAATTTTTTCTTCTACTCTTTATAATACCTCATTTATTTAGGTTTTTTGTTTCTCAATTATTAAAAAAGTGTGTAAATTTTCAATAGACAAATTTTATAATTTGGTGTAACATTTCAGAGGGAAATTTAATTTTGCAAAAAGTAAAAGGGTGAGAAATATGAGCATAATGTATGATGTCATTATTGTGGGGGCAGGACCATGTGGAATATTCACGGCGTATGAGCTTGTAAAAACTTCTTCTGCGGCAAACGTTGTGATATTCGAGAAAGGAAGAGACATCGAGTCAAGAGAGTGTCCAAAGAGAGTTACAAATGTTTGCAGCGGCTGCAAACCCTGCAATATAACAACTGGATTTTCGGGTGCAGGTGCATTTTCAGATGGGAAGTTGTCACTATCACCAAACGTTGGTGGCAGAATTCAAGAATTTGTTGGGCAAAGCAAGGCAGTAGAGCTAATAAGGTACGTAGATAGCATATACCTTGAAAATGGAGCAGACACTAAAGTATATGGTACAAATAGCCAGGTGATTGAGGAAATAAAAAGGAAGGCAACTGTTGCAAACCTCATGCTTGTTGAAAGTCCAATAAGACATCTTGGCACCGAAGAGGCAAAAAAGATATACAAAAGATTCCAGGATTTTCTTTTGGCAAATAACATTGAGATAAAGTTCAAAACCCCTGTAAAAGACTTGATTGTAGAAGACGGGAAGGCAGCAGGGGTTGTTGCTGAGGATGGCAGTATATACCGTGCAAAAAATGTAGTTATATGTGTTGGTCGTGAGGGTGCAAGTTGGCTTTCTAAAATTATAGAAAAATACAATATTCCGTGCGACAACAATAGAGTTGACATAGGTGTTAGGGTTGAGACACCAAATCACATTTGGAAAGGGATTACCGAACATCTATATGAGAGTAAATTTATTTACTATACAAAAACCTTTGACGACAAAGTAAGAACATTTTGCATGAACCCTGGCGGATATGTTGCGGTTGAACACTATGACAACTTGGCAGTTGTAAATGGACACAGTTATAAAAATATCAAAAGTGATAACACAAACTTTGCGCTGCTTGTCTCAAAACATTTTACTGATCCGTTCAAAGACAGTATAAAATATGGAAAGTACATTGCAGAACTTGCCAATATGCTATCGGGTGGGAAGGTACTTGTGCAACGTTATGGGGACTTTATTAGAGGAAGAAGGTCTAACGAGGAGAGAATAAGGAGAAACTCTGTGGTTCCTACATTGCAAGATGCAGTAGCAGGGGATTTGAGCCTTGTTTTGCCATACAGGATAATGCTTGATATAAAAGAGATGATTGAAGCTTTGGACTATGTAGTGCAGGGAGTTGCATCGTTTGACACGCTGCTTTATGGTGTTGAGGTTAAGTTTTATTCAAACGAGGTAAAAGTCAAGAACAATTTTGAGTGTTTAACAATTCAGAACCTTTATTTTGGTGGCGATGGAGCAGGAATTACAAGAGGACTTATGCAGGCGAGCGTGAATGGAGTTTTGATTGCTCGCGAGATTGCAAATAAATTATAAGTTCATTCGTTTAAGCTTTTGAGGTGGTCTTAATAAAGAGAGAAAAGGCCACCTTTTTGTTTTGCTAAGTTTAAGATATAATAAATTAAAGAAAGGAAGTGCTTTTTAAGGATGATTGACCTTCATGTTCATACAACATTTTCTGATGGGACATTTACTCCTCAAGAAGTTGTTAGATTTGCTAAAGAAAAAGGACTTTTTGCTATTGCAATAACTGACCATGATACAACAGATGGAGTTAAGGATGCTATTGAAGAGGGAGAAAGACTTGGACTTAAGGTAGTCAGTGGTGTTGAGATAAGTGCTGATTTTGAGATAGAGATGCACATTTTAGGGCTTTTTATAGATATTGATAATAAATTCTTACAGCAAAAACTTAAAATGTTAGAAAAATTCAGAAAAGAAAGAAATCCTCAAATAATTAAAAAGCTCAGACAAATGGGTTACAACATCTCAATGGAAGAGGTAGAAAAACTTGCTTTAGGTGAGATGATAGGAAGACCTCATATTGCTAAGGTACTTGTTCAAAAAGGGTACTTTTCTACTACAAAAGAGGTATTTGAAAAGCTTTTAGGTTTTGGAAAGCCTGCTTATGTAAAGAAGGAAAAATTAAAGCCTCAGGAAGCTATTGAGGCAATAAAAAAGGCAGGCGGACTTGCTATTTTGGCACATCCTCACAAGTATTTATATCTGGAAGAGGGAAGCGAAAACGTATTTTTGGAACTAAAAGAATATGGGCTTGACGGCATTGAGGTTTTCCACTCAGACCACAATCAAATAGAGACAAGTATGCTACTTGAAATTGCTAAAAAACTTGACCTTGCTATCAGCGGTGGAAGCGACTTTCATGGAGAAAACAAACCGGAAATTTGTATAGGTGTTGGTAAGGGAAATTTAAAAATAGATGATGAAATTTTTTATATGTTGGAAAGCAGGGTACTAAAACGATGACAAGAAAGGCGATATTTGTTGCCGGTTTTATGATGATAGGAATTGTTCTGGGCAGAAATATAAAAGAAATTGAGACACTTGTATTTTGCCTTTTGCTAATTTTAGGAGCGCTGTGTGCTGCCTACTATTTTTTTCCTCAGTACTTTAAAAAGGAAAAGTTTTTGTTTATTTTATGTTTTCTTTTTCTTACACTGCAGCTTTTCAGGACACACTACATTTTCTATGTCTGCGAACCACAAAAAAATCTGGATGGGAGACATGTTTCTATTGTTGGTAGTGTGTGCTCATTTCCCGAGACAAGTGAAAAAAAGACTTCCTTTTATCTGAAAACAAATCTAAACGCAAAGGCTGTTACTCTTAGAGTTACAACAGAGTCTAAAAAAAGTATTTTTTATGGAGATACTGTAAAAGTTTCTGGAAAACTTAAAATTCCAAAAGGAAAGACAAATAGATTTGGATTTGACTACAAGGAATATTTGAAAGGCAAAGGTGCTATTTATACACTTTTCTCAAAAGACATAGAGGTTATCTCTCAAGGCAAAAATGTTCTCAGTCTTCTCAATAGATTTTCTACAATGCTAAATAATCTCATAGATAGGTCTTTTAAAAATGATATATCTTCACTTTTGAAAGGTCTAATTCTTGGCAACAAATCCACAATTCCGGATGATATGTACAAAGACTTTCAGCGAAGCGGGCTTGCTCACCTTCTTGCGGTCTCTGGTGGAAATGTAGGTGTGCTATGCGCTTTTGTTGAGATTTTGTTCAGAAGAATATTAAAGGTTTATGGTAAGGGAGTAAACTCTTTAATAATAGGTGTTATAATTGTTTTTGCTATTGTCACAGGTATGTCAGCATCTGTTGTTAGAGCCTCAATTATGGCGGCAATCTTCTATGCTGGAAGAATTATTTACAGAAATTCTGATACGCTCAACAGCTTGGCAGTATCAAGCGTTTTGATGCTACTTGTAAATCCACTTTTTCTTTTTGATGTTGGGTTTCAGCTGTCTTTTTTGAGTGTTCTTTCGATAATTCTGTTTTATAAAGGGATATATGAGTATATTGCAAAGTTAAAGATACCAAGCGGTGTATCTTCACTTATTGCAGTTTCAATTTCTGCTCAGATTTTAATATTGCCATTGTTGGCTTATTATTTTTCTGAGGTCTCAGTTATTTCATTCTTTACAAACATAGTTGCTGTGCCAGTTGCAAGTGCTGTTGTGCCAAGTGGGCTGATGTATTTTATATTTTTGATCTTCAATATAGATATATTACCATTTAAATGGTTTTTAGAAGTCTGTGTAAACGTGCTAATGTTCCTTTCAAGATTATCTCATGTAGGGTTTTCGCATGTGAAGGTCATTTTATGGGATGAGAAGCTAATATTTTGTTACTATTCTGTTGTAGCTTATTTGATTTTTAAAAGCTTTATGAGCAGGCAACTAAAATATGTGATTTATTTGAGCATTGGTGGGCTGCTTGTGGCATTCATTTTCCAGATGCTCGTGAATTACAACAGGCTCATCATAAACGTAATAGATGTAGGACAGGGAGACAGTAGCCTTATTACATACAAGGGATTTTCAATGCTGATTGATACAGGACCTGAGTATGAAGATTTCAGCAGCTTGAAAAGAGTTGTTCTTCCGTATATACTCAAAAGAGGAGTGTCAAAACTTGATGTTTTGGTGTTGACACATAAGCACAGGGACCACATTGGAGACTTTGATTATCTGCTTGATGAGATGGAGGTTGACAGGATTGTAACGTCAAAAGAGGTCTATCTTGAAAATGCTCAAAAGTTCAAAGGGCAAAAGGTTGTGTTAGTAGATAGCTTTAAAGTTTATCGCTACAAGAATTTAAAAGCCTATTTTATCCCACCGGTAGAACAAGATGAAAATAGTTCTGTTGTTGTGAAGCTGACCTTTGGCAATTTTAGCATGCTTTTTACAGGTGATGCTTCATATGAGTCTGAGATGGAATACATGAAAAGGTTTAATTTACAAGCGACCATTTTAAAAGTGGGGCACCATGGAAGCAGCACCGCAACATCTGAAGAATTTTTGGAAAGTGTGAAGCCGAAGGTTGCTGTGATTTCAGTAGGAAAAGGCAACATATTTGGACATCCTTCAAATGAGGTCTTGCAAAGGCTCAAGAGCAAAAATATAAAGGTTTACAGGACAGATTCAAATGGAACCGTAGATATATTGGTTGACAGAAATAAAGTGATAATAAATCCCTATATTGTGAGGTGAATATGAGTTGGCTGAAAAATCAAAAGAGATTATAAAAGAATTAAATTCGCAGCTCTTGAAAAAGGATTTCAAGAAGATTTACCTTTTTTATGGACAAGAAATATTTTTGATTGACGAATATACGAGGCGCTTTAGCTATGCCATCGTTGGTGGGAATTTGAACAACATAGTAAAGTTTGACGGTGAGACTGCAAATTATAATGATATAATAAACGAAATGTTTTCAATATCTTTTGATTTAGAGCCAAAAGTGCTAATCTTCAAAAACTTTTTCAAGTATGCATCTACAAACTCCAGCTTAAATCTTTCTGCTATCATAGATAATCTCAAAAATTTTAAAAGTGACAGTACTTATATAATCTTTAAAGAATACGAAGCGAAAGAAAACAAGTTTTTTTCTGCCCTGAAACAAATAGCTTATTCTGCAGAGTTTGTGCAGCCTTCCATGCCCGATTTGGTAAAGTGGGTTCAAAATGTAATGTCAAAAGAAGGGAAAGCAATCTCTGAAAATATGGCACAAGAGATTATTCTTCATTACAACAAGGATATGATGCTTATCTACAACCATTTACAAGTTCTCATTTCATATCTTGGCAAAAGGAGCAAGGTTACGCATGATGATATATTAAAGACCTTGACCGACAATCCACAAGACCATATATTCCAGATGCTTGATGCTTTTGCCACAAAGGACACAGAAGGTGGTTATAAATATCTGAGAGAGCTGTATCAGCTCAGGACGAGTGTCAGCAAGATTTTGGCTTTGATTTTGCGTCATTTTAAGATACTTGGAATGTTAAAAGAGATGCAGGAGACAAATAAGAAACAGATTGCAAAACAGCTTGGTATTCTTGAGTTCTTTGTTGACAAGTACAAAAAACAAGCAGAAAGCTTAACCCTTGACAAGATAAAATCTATAATCCAAAAAACCATAGAATATGAGTACATGATAAAAAAAGGGCAAATTGATGATGAGACAGCACTTGAAATGCTTTTGTACCAGATTGTAAAATAAAATACAAAAAGGCTATCCATTGAAAAGAGACTGGACAGCCCTTTTTTATTATTGAGCTTTTGATTCTGGCTGTGGCGAAGACAGAGCAGCGTACTTGTTGATGAGCTTCATAAGTCTTGATTTCTTTCTTGAAGCATTGTTCTTGTGTATAACACCTTTTGCAGCTGTCTGGTCAATGAGCTTTGCAGCTTTTGAGTAAAGTTCTTTTGCCTTTTCGATGTCACCGCTAAGCAGTGCTTTTTTGACCTCTTTTATAGCTTTTTTCATTTTAAACTTTTGAATCTTATTTTCAATAGTTCTACGTCTTATAACTTTTATCTTCTTTTTAGCAGACTTTGTGTTTGCCAAAACTTTTCACCTCCACTCAAAATTTAAGACTAATTGCTATTTTATCACGACAAAAGCAAAATTGCAACAGCTCAAAGTGGCAAATGAAATAAAGCAAAAGGCAAGGTTTTTACCTTGCCTCATTATAATTTTAAAGACTCTATCACACTTTTTATTACCTGAGCAGAGTTTTTGAGCTTTTCTTTTTCCTCATCTGTCAGCGGTATATCAAATACCTTTACAACTCCGCTTTTGTTGACAATTGCAGGAAGAGAAATTGCAACGTCTTTTACACCATATACGTCATCAACTATTGATGAGACAGGAAGTATAGAATTTTCATCTCTGATTATAGCTTCAACAATTCTTCTAACAGCCAATGCAATGGCGTAATATGTTGCTCCTTTTCTTTCAATTATTTCATATGCAGCGTTTTTTACTTTGTTGAAAATTTGTTCTTTTACTTCGGGTGAGCAGTTTTTCCCGCACAAAAGACACTCTTGCATAAAATTCACGCCACCTATGTTTGTAAGCGACCATGCAGCAATCTCACTATCTCCATGTTCGCCCAAGATATATGCATGGACATTTCTCACGTCGACCTGACAGTGCTGTGCCAAGAGGTATCTGAATCGCGATGAGTCTAAGACTGTCCCAGATCCTATAATCTGATTTTTTGGCAGACCTGAAACTTTATACATTACGTAAGTGAGAACATCAACAGGATTGGTGACCATTAAAAGTATTGCATCCTGCGTGTATTTGATAATATTTTCCACTATCGACTTTGTAATCTGTGCATTTTTATGAGTAAGGTCGAGCCTTGTTTCACCAGGCTTTTGATTGGCACCAGCAGTAATTATTATTATATCAGCATCTTTGCAATCCTCATAATCACCTGCCCATATCTTGACGGGTTTTACAAAGGATATTCCGTGATTTAAATCCATCGCTTCACCTTCAGCTTTTGCACGGTTTACGTCAATCAGAACAAGTTCTGTTGCAAGCCCAGCATCTACAAGAGCAAAAGCAGTGGATGCGCCAACAAATCCTGTTCCAATTATTACAATTTTACCCAGTTTTCTCATAAAATTTTTCCTCCCAAGTTCATTTGTTTTCTTCTATAATTTTACCCTCAAAAAGATGGTTCAAAACACACAAAAGTTTTTATCCTAATTTAAGAGTATAAATATTAATGAACTAAAAAGTACTAAAATGAAAACTTTAAGATATTAACCTTCATTTTGAGCAATTCGTAAACCTAAAAATGGAGAAAGACTTTAATAAGTATAAACAAATACATGTATACAATTCAAACGATTGACGAAAAATTGATATTTTCAGAAAATTAAACGCACATATATGTATTGATTATGCAAGTATATAGTGCTATAATTATCAACGTGAATTTTGAGATAAACAATTTTATAAATATTCAAACAATTGCATAAATGTGCATTAGTTGTCTGATAAATTTATTACCAAAGGAGAGATTATGCGTGGCAAGATACATACTTAAAAGGATAGTGTGGTCCATTGTATCATTATTCGTGATAATTACTGTTACGTTTTTTCTCATGAGAATGATACCAGGTGGTCCGTTCACTGGTGAAAAGACTTTGCCTGAGGAGATTTTACGAAACCTGAACGAAAAATATGGACTCAACAAACCGCTTGCAATCCAGTACTTTAAGTATTTAAATAGCCTTTTGCACGGCGATTTGGGAATTTCAATGAGAAATCAGGGTAGAACTGTCAATGAAATTATTGCAGAGACATTTCCTGTTTCTGCCAAGGTAGGTATTTTAGCTATAATCCTAAGCCTTTTGATAGGGATACCTCTTGGTATTTGGTCAGCCGTGCATCAAGGAAAGTGGCAAGACAATTTGTCGATGGTGATAGCTACAATTTTCATTACAATACCTGGATTTGTGCTTGCGGTAATTTTGATGTATATCTTTGGTGTAAAGCTTCAGCTTGTTCCTATTATGGGGTTAGATGAGCCAAGAAGTTATATTCTTCCGGTTGTGACGCTGGCAGCTTATCCAATATCCTTTATTGCAAGGCTTATTCGAAGCAGTATGCTTGAAAGTTTATCACAGGACTATATAAGAACTGCACGGGCGAAAGGACTTTCAGATTTCATAGTTGTTTATAAACATGCGCTGAAGAATTCTCTGATTCCTGTTGTTACTTACTTGGGACCTTTAATTGCAGGAATACTCACTGGTAGTTTTGTGGTTGAAAAGATTTTTGCAATTCCAGGAATGGGTAGATTTTATGTAGAGAGCATAACAAATAGAGACTATTCGCTTGTAATGGGAACCACAATATTTTATGCAGCGTTTTTGATATTTATGAATCTTATTGTAGACATTATCTATGTATTTATAGACCCGCGTATAAAACTTGAGGACTGATTTTAAGGGGGAAAAGAAGATAATGGAGAATATATCAAAAGAACTTTTTGTACCAGTTCCAAAAGAAGAAAGGCAGCAAGAGACAATTGTCAGACCAAGTGTGAGTTACTGGCAGGATGCATGGCGAAGACTCAAATCTAATAAAGTAGCAATGGTATCAATGTGGACAATAGTGTTTTTTGTATTGCTTGCTGTAGTTGGTCCAATTATTATGCCATATAAGTATGATCAGCAAATAGTTGGACAAGAAGGCTTACCACCTTCACTATCTCATTTGTTTGGGACAGATGATCTTGGCAGAGACCTCTTTGTCAGATGTTTATATGGTATGCGTATTTCTCTTTCTATAGGTATTATTGCAACAATTATAAATATTGTGATTGGTGTTTTATATGGTGGTATTTCGGGTTATGTGGGCGGCAAAGTTGACAATATTATGATGAGAGTAGTTGATATTCTGTACAGCATTCCGTTAATGATATATGTTATTCTTCTTTCAGTGTCACTAAAACCTTATTTGAAGGAACTTTTTGACAAATATTCGTTTTTGAACGGGCTTAAGACAGTGGGTGCACCACTTGTTTGCATATACATTGCACTGGGACTTACTTACTGGATTTCAATGGCAAGGATTGTACGTGGCGAGATATTGAGCTTAAAACAGCAAGAGTATGTCACAGCGGCAAAGACAATTGGTGCAAGTGGCTTTAGAATTTTGCTCAGGCACCTGATTCCAAACAGCATGGGGTCAATTATAGTCACTGCTACACTGCAGATTCCAAGTGCTATTTTTACTGAGTCTTTCTTGAGTTTTATTGGTCTTGGGGTTGATGCACCGGTTCCGTCACTGGGTTCTTTAGCTTCAGATGCTTTGAATGGATTTATATCATACCCTTATAGGCTATTTTTCCCATCGCTTTTATTATGTTTAATAATACTTACATTTAACCTGTTTGGAGATGGACTCAGAGATGCACTTGATCCGAGAATGAGAAAATAAATTTTTTCAAACATAATTTTTCCAGAATTTGAGGTGAAAAGAATTGGCTGAAAAATTGTTAGAAGTAAAGAATCTGAAAACATCATTTTTTACACATGTTGGAGAAGTAAAGGCAGTAAATGATGTTTCGTTTGACGTATATGAAGGACAGACTGTGGGTATTGTAGGTGAATCTGGAAGCGGTAAAAGTGTGACCTCAATGTCCATCATGAGACTTATTGCACCGCCTGGAAAAATAGTTGACGGTCAGATTATATTTGAAGGTAAGGATATACTAAAGCTTTCTGAGAAAGAAATGAGAGATATTAGAGGAAACAAAATCAGTATGATATTTCAGGACCCAATGACATCTTTAAATCCTGTTTTTACAATTGGAAATCAACTAATTGAAGCTATAAAAATTCACAATAAAGTTTCGAAAGCTCAGGCTAAAAAAAGAGCTATTGAAATGTTAAAGCTTGTTGGCATTCCAAGCCCTGAGCGAAGACTTTCGCAGTACCCTCACGAGTTTTCGGGTGGTATGCGTCAGAGAGTTATGATAGCTATGGCTCTTTCGTGCAACCCCAAGCTTTTAATTGCAGATGAGCCAACAACTGCACTTGACGTTACCATCCAGGCTCAGATATTAGACCTTTTGAAAAAACTTCAACAGCAGCTTAAGATGTCAATTATACTTATTACTCATGACCTTGGTGTTGTGGCAGATATATGTCAAAAAGTAATTGTAATGTATGGTGGAATCATTGTTGAGGAAGGCACTGTTGATGATATATTTTACAACCCCAAGCATCCTTATACATGGGGGCTTTTGAGGTCTGTGCCAAAGATGCATTTAGGTCTTAAGAAAAGGCTTGTGCCAATAGAAGGTCAGCCGCCAGATCTTCTAAAGCCGCCAAAAGGGTGTCCGTTTGCGCCAAGGTGCGAATATGCAATGAGAGTTTGCTTACAAGTAAGACCACCACTTTTCGAAGTTGGAGACGGGCACAGGTCAAGGTGCTGGCTGAATCACCAGTATGCTCCACAGAGTTTATTAGAAAAGGTGAAAACTGCAAACGAATAAGTAAGTAGTAAACAGAGGCAGGTGGAGAAGTTGAATGAGGTTTTGATTGAAGTAAAAAATCTAAAAAAGTATTTTCCAGTAAAGATGGGAATGGGGAAAAAAGCATATATAAAAGCGGTGGATGATGTGAGCTTTTTCATAAAAAAAGGAGAAACATTGGGACTTGTTGGTGAAAGCGGCTGTGGAAAATCTACAACAGGAAGAACCATCATAAGGCTTTATGAGCCAACAAGCGGGCAGATTATATTCAAAGGAGAAGATATAACAAAAAGAGACATGCTTCCTTATAGAAAATCCATGCAGATGATTTTCCAGGATCCGTATGCCTCACTTAATCCCAGGATGACAGTTGGTGATATTATAGGTGAGCCGCTTGAGATACACAACATTGCAAAGGGCAATGAAAAAAAAGAAAGAGTTCAAGAACTTTTAAGACTTGTGGGACTCAGCAGCGAGCATGCAAACAGGTACCCGCACGAGTTTTCTGGTGGTCAGAGACAGCGAATTGGTATTGCAAGGGCTTTAGCAGTTGAGCCTGAATTTATCATATGCGATGAGCCAATATCAGCGCTTGATGTGTCGATACAGGCTCAGATTGTGAATATGCTGGAAGATTTGCAGCAAAAGTTTTCCCTTACCTACCTTTTTATTGCTCATGACCTGTCAATGGTAAAGCATATAAGCAGCAGGGTAGGTGTAATGTATTTAGGAAAGCTTGTGGAACTTGCAGAAAGTAACGAGCTTTACAGCAATCCTTTGCATCCGTACACACAGGCACTGCTTTCTGCAATACCAATACCTGACCCGAAAATCTCTAAAGAAAGGACAAGAATTATATTGGAAGGAGACGTTCCAAGCCCTCTCAATCCGCCAACCGGTTGCAGGTTTAGAACAAGATGCAAGTATGCGTTTGACAGGTGTAAGGAAGAGGAGCCCAAGTTTAGGGATGTTGGTAGTGGTCATTACGTGGCCTGCCACTTGATGGATAAAAAATAAGGCAGGTCACGTAAAGATAAAAAATAAAAATTTTTATGTGAGGAGGAGATTTATTTATGAAAAAGCGTATTGTAGCTACTTTTATTCTGGTTGCTTTTCTTGTGACGGGGTTATTTTTAGGCGTTAATTTTAAAAATGCAGCGGTTGCATCATCAAGGCAAGTATTTACTTATATCAATGGCTCTGAACCAAGATATCTTGACCCCGGTCTAAATACTGCTCTTGATGCTGCAAACATAATTATCAATGTTTTTGAAGGTTTAACAAGAGTTGACGCTAAAGGTAGAACTGTGCCTGGAATGGCAGAAAAATGGACTGTATCAAAAGATGGACTTACTTATACCTTTTATATAAGAAAAAATGCGAAGTGGTCAGATGGTAAACCTGTTACTGCATATGATTTTGAATATGCTTGGAAAAGAGCATTAGATCCAAACACAGGTTCAGAATATGCTTATCAGCTTTTCTATATCAAGAATGGTCAAAAATTTTACGAAGGTAAAGCAAAAGCATCTGATGTTGGTGTCAAGGCTTTAAATAGTACAACTTTACAGGTTACATTGGAAGCACCAACTCCATATTTTATTGATCTTACAAACTTCCCGACATACTTCCCGGTAAGAAAAGATATTGTGCAAAAATATGGGGATAAATGGGCAACAGATCCAAAGACATATATTGGTAATGGTCCGTTTAAAATGACAAAGTGGGTTCATAACTCATATATCGAACTCGAAAAGAACAATAATTACTGGGATGCGAAATCTATAACTTTACAAAAGATGATCTTAAAGTTATCTAATGACAACAATGCCAACTTGATGGCTTTTACTGCTGGGCAAGTTGATGGTGCTGAAGGTATACCTACTGAAGAAATTCCAAGGCTAAAAAGAGAAGGAAAGATTAAGATAGCACCTTTAATAGGGACATATTATTATCTTGTTAATTGCAAAAAACCACCTTTTACTGACAAGAGAGTAAGAGAAGCTTTGTCTCTTGCTATTGATAGAACACGTATTGTTAATCTTTTAAAAGCTGAGCAAAAACCTGCAACAGGTTTTGTTCCGTATGGTATTAAGGGAATTTCTAAGGATTTCAGAGAAGAGTCGGGCAACTTCTTGCCAGTTACTGCTGATTTGGCAAAAGCAAAGAAATTGTTGGCTGAAGCAGGATATCCAAACGGTAAAGGTATGCCAGAGATAGAAATTATTTATAACACTGACGAAGGTCATAAAAAGGTTGCTGAAGCAATTCAAAATATGTGGAAACAGCTCGGTATAAATGTAAAGCTTTCTAATATGGAATGGAAAGTATTGCTTGAAAGAAGACAGAAAAAAGACTATATGGTAGCAAGAGATGGATGGGTTGGCGATTACAATGATCCTATGACTTTCTTGGATTTATTTACTTCATATAGTGGTAATAACAACACAAATTGGAGTAACAAGCAATATGACTCTTTGATAGAAAAAGCCAAAAAAGAAGTTGATACTAAGAAGAGAATGCAATATATGATACAAGCAGAGAAAATATTGATGCAGGATTATGCAATAATTCCAATTTATTTCTATACAAAAGTATATCTTTTGAAAGATTACGTAAAGAACTATTACATTTCTCCGCTTGGATTTAATTACTTCATGTATGCTAAGATTGTAAAGTAAATTAGAATGGAGTAAAATAATAAGGGAAGGGCAGAAATTGATTTTTTTGCTCTTCCCTTTTTTGATTTTAAAAATTAAGAATTTCGGGCAGGTGAGATGAGCAATGAAATTTGCATTGAGATTTAAAAAAGTTTTAATAGTACTTAGCCTTGCGAGTTTTTTAATGTTTATTTTAACAGGGTGTTCAAGCAGTCAAGATGATATAAATAAAAAAGTAAGGATTGTGCTTGTTGGCAATTTCATTGGTGATGAAAATGCTCAAAAATTGATTTCAGAACTTGAAAAAAAATCAGGTGACCAAATTTACGTTGACCAGATACTTTACACGGGCGATAAACCAAAATCCGAACAAGAATTTGCATTTATGCAAAAACTTATGGTAATGCTTGCAGCAGGAGAAGGAGATATTTATATACTTGATAAAAAATTATTTACAAACTATGCCCAAAGTGGAGCATTTTATTCTTTAAAGTCTTTTGTGAGCAAAAATAAACTGGATAAATTTGTAGATAATACATGTTATGTGAAAGAAAAAGACAAATCGAAAACAGATTTATATGGCATTAAAGCAGACAGTGTCTCTATACTCAAAAAATACGGATTTGATACAGAAAATAAATATATTGCAATATATATCAGAAGCAATAAGTTCTCCCGTGCACAAAAAGTTTTGTTAGCTCTTTTGAACAGCAATTAAATATCCTGCTAAGATAAGTATACCGTAAAATATGCTGTTTTCTGATGCATCAAAATATGGTGAGTGCAAAGGATTTTCTCCTTTGCCTTTTTCTTTTATACCAAGTCTAAAATATACTGAGGGAACCTTTTGGCAGTAAAATGCAAAGTCTTCTGCTGTAAAGCTTGGGATAGCCTTTTTTACATTTTCAGGACCAAGAAGTTTTTTTGCTACATCAAGAAACTCTTCGGTAGCTTGATAACTATTTATCAAAGGTGGATATTGAAAATAATAATTTATATTTACATGGCAATTATATTTTTGAGCAGAAAGTTTTGTAAGTTTTTTTATATTATTATAAATAAATTCTTGAAGACTGCTATCAAACGTTCTTACAGTTCCTCTTATTTTGCACCTCTCTGAAATTACATTGAAAGTCTGTCCACTGCTGATGGATGAGAAAGAGAGATGAAAAGGCAATAATTTATTTGAGAACGCGCAAAAAAAGTTGTTTGCGCTCTGAATAAAATCGGTGGCAGGATAAATTGGATTTTTGGTTACTTCTGGCATTGCAGCATGTCCACCTTTTCCAATAAACTCAATTTCAAAGTCGTCTACACTTGCCATGATAGCACCACTTGAAACTTCAATTGTTCCAACATCAACACCTGGCCACACGTGAAATCCCAAAAGCCTTGTCACTTTTGGATTTTCAAGTCCGCTTTCTTCAATTACTCTTTTTGCCCCTCCCGGACCTTCCTCAGCAGGCTGAAATATAAACTTGACACACCCTTCAAAGCCAATGTCAACAAGGACCTTTGCTGTTCCAAGTACCACTGCCATGTGAAAATCGTGACCGCAGCAGTGTCTTGGCTGACCTTCCACTAAAATTGCGTCCATGTCGCTTCTTATTCCAATACATTCCTCAGACCTATTTATAATTCCAATCACACCTGTTTTTGCTATTGGAAAGTTTTCAATGCCCCACTCTGAAAGTCTTTCTGTGATATATTTTTGTGTCTTATACTCTTCATATGAAAGTTCGGCAAGTTTATTTAAATCTCTTCTGATGTTAATGAAAAGTTCCATATTTTTTCTGATAGTATCTTTAAGTTTTTCAGTACAAAATTCCACTTTTCATACCTCCTCTTTTTGGTAAGCTGAATTCAAAACATTTTGAATTTTCTGCATAGCAATTTGAAGTTCATCTTCTGTACAATCTAAGAAACTTATTCTGAAAAAGTTTGTAGAGGCAGGTTTATGATAAAAACATGTATGGGGCTGAACTAAAACCCTTTGTGTTTTGAGTTTGTTATAAATAGTGGCAGATGATATATTTGGTGGAAGGTAGAAAGAAACAAATATTCCCTGAACATTTTGAGTAAGCAGCCTGTTGTCTATTTGCAAGTCTTTTGCCAATCTTAAAAATAGCTTTTGTCTTTGGTTTATGTATGTTTTCAAGTTTTCTATGTGCTTGTCAAAGAAGTTTTTCAAAAAATAATAAAAAGATACCTGTATCAAAAGCGATGTTGAGATATCTGCCATTGACTTATAATATGCCACCTCTTCGCTAAAGTGCCTTGGTGCTAAAACAAATCCAATTCTCAAGGCAGGCATTGTAACAGTTGAAAAGCTCTTTATGTAAAACACCCTGTCGTATTTGTCATATGCCTTGATTGGTAAAATTCCTTCATCCACAACTATATCACTTAAAAAATCATCTTCAATGATGTAAAAATCGTATTTTTGTGAAATTTCACACAGATACTCCTTGTACTCTTTGCTGTACGAAACCCCGGTTGGATTTTGCGAAAAAGGAATAATGTATATGGCCTTTGGTGAAAATTTTTTAATGTAATCTTCTATGTTTTGCATCTGGTCAATATCAATTCCGACAATGTTCAGGTGCATATTGCTAAAGATATGATATGCACCAAGGTACGAAGGATTTTCTAAAAATATTGTATCGCCGGGCTTTAAAAAACTTTTTGTTGTAATCTCAATTCCCTGCTGAGCACCTGATACGACTGTGAGATCTTGAGGGCTTGTAACAATCCCAAGCTTTTTAAGATATGTCTCTACCAAGTACTCCTTTAGAGGATTTTTAAAATGTTCGATATAATCAAAAATCTGCGGTGAATACTCTTCAATTGCACAGTTTAAAGAATCTTTGAACCATTCGATGGGGTATAGGCTATATGGAAGCTTTGATGAAGCCAAATTAATGTACCCCTCAGCATCTATAAGGTTTTCTTCCTCAAAAATGATTTTATCCTGATACTCACTGTATACAACGTAATAGCCGCTTCCAGGGGTTGCTTTAATATAGCCTTCATTTTCAAGCTTGCTCAGAGCCTTTGTCACAGTGGAAAGATTCACATTTAACATCTTGCAAAGATTTCTCACAGATGGAAGCTTCTGCATATAATTAATCTCACCTGACAAAATCTTTTGCTTTATGTCTTCATAAAGCTGAAGGTAAAGAGGCTTTTTTGAGCCCTTGTCAATCTGTATCGATGCACTCATCGTTCATCCCGTCTTTACACACAGTTTATTTTAATTATAATAAAGTCGACAAAAGACTTCAACAAATTATATCGATACGGAGGTGCTAAATTATGAGCGAGATTGTAAATGAAAGATATGAACTTAACAAAAACCTTGCACAGATGTTAAAAGGCGGTGTCATCATGGATGTGACATCTCCAAAAGAGGCTGAGATTGCTGAAAAAGCAGGTGCTGTTGCTGTTATGGCTCTTCAAAAAGTTCCGGCAGACCTTAGAAAAGAAGGCAAGGTTGCGAGGATGGCTGACCCGAAAATAATATTGGAAATTAAAAGTGCTGTTTCAATACCTGTTATGGCAAAGGTAAGAATCGGACATTTTGTTGAAGCTCAAATTTTAGAAGCACTTGGCATAGACTATATTGATGAAAGCGAGGTCTTGACACCTGCTGATGAGGAGCATCACATTGATAAGTGGAAGTTCAAAGCTGCGTTCGTGTGTGGCGTAAGAGATTTGGGTGAGGCTTTGAGAAGAATTCAAGAAGGTGCTTCCATGATAAGAACAAAAGGTGAGGCTGGGACAGGAAATGTTGTTGAAGCGGTAAGACACCTTCGCAGAATAAACAAGCAAATTAGTTATGCTGCATCATTAAGTGACGATGAGCTTTATGCATATGCAAAGGAACTTGGAGTATCATATGAACTTTTGAAAAAAACAGCCGAGCTCAAACGTCTTCCTGTTGTCAACTTTGCAGCAGGCGGAATTGCAACACCGGCTGATGCAGCATTAATGATGCAGCTTGGAGCAGATGGTGTGTTTGTCGGTTCTGCTATTTTCAAGAGCAAAAATCCTGAGAAAAGAGCAAGGGCAATTGTGATGGCAACCACATATTACAATGATCCCAAAATACTGGCAGAAATATCATATGACCTTGGCGAAGAGATGGAAGGTATAGATTTGAGAAATCTTTCTGAGCATGAACTTTTGCAGTTTAGGGGGAATTAAAAATTGAAGACAATAGGAGTTTTGGCGTTTCAAGGCGGAGTTATAGAACATGTGAAAAAGATAGAAGAACTTGGGGCAAAGCCTCAGCTTGTCAAAAAAGAAGAGGACTTGAAAGGACTTGATGGTTTGATTTTGCCTGGGGGAGAAAGCACTACAATTGGAAAATTTTTGATTGAAACAGACTTAAAAGACCATATTTTAAACTTGATATATGAAGGTATGCCAGTTTGGGGAACATGTGCCGGTGCAATTTTGCTTTCTAAAAATATCAAAAACCAGGGAAGTGGTGTGCTTCCTCTACTTAGCATAATGATAGAAAGAAATGCCTATGGAAGCCAGCTTGACAGTTTTAAAAAAGAAGTTTTTGTTCCGAGGTTCAACATAACTACAGAGTGTGTTTTTATAAGAGCACCGAAAATTGTTGAGGTAGCAGAAACTGTTGAGGTTTTAGCAGAGCTTGAAACTCCAATTGCAGTTTTGCAGAAAAATATCTTAGCTACAACATTTCATCCTGAGCTTACATCTCAAAATTATTGGCATTCTTTCTTTGTGGAGAATGTGGTAAAATAATTCTAAAGGTTTTCTTTTTCTTTCTCTTTTTTTCCCTTGACATTTTTTCCCGGTTCAAAGAATAGGCAAAATTCAGTACAGTATTTTGAGGGTGGACAAACGTGGGTTTTTAAACAGTATCCATCTTTTTGATATTTGCAGGGATACCAGCAGCTTATAAAACTCATGTTTAGTCCCTCCTTTCATTTATATTTTTTGCTGTTTTTCAAGCAAAAATTATGTAATATTTAACTCAGAAGGGGAAAATAATTTATGATATTTAATATTGGAATTGATATTGTTGAAGTTGATAGGTTCAAAAATATGAAAAGATTCGACCAGTTTTTAAAAAGAATATTTACTTTCAATGAGCTTGAATATATAAAAGAAAGGCGATATAACCCAGAGACAATAGCGGGGTATTTTGCTGCAAAAGAAGCAGTTGCCAAAGCACTTTCAACAGGAATTGTTTTTTGCTTCAAAGACATAGAAATACAAAAAGGGAAAACTGGCTGTCCAATGGTAAAGCTTTATAACAGGGCTGAGACTCTTTGTTTTGAGCTTGGAATTAAAAATATTGTGGTGAGTATATCTCACCAAAAATCGGTTGCAGTTGCAGTTGCCATTGCTGAAAAATAAAAAAAGAAGGGATGATAAATGTTTGTTTTGACTTCATCCCAGATGAGGGAAATTGACAGGAAAGCTTCGCAGGAAATAGGGATACCTGAAGTTGTGTTGATGGAGAATGCTGGTTTTTGTGTTTTTGAAGAGATAAAGAAGGATTTTAGGGTGCTAAAAGATAAAAACATTGCAGTTTTTTGCGGAAAAGGCAACAATGGCGGCGATGGCTTTGTTGTTGCAAGGTATCTTGCCCAGGTTTGTCCAAATGTAAAGGTATTTTTATTCGATGAAAATGTGACTTTGACATCCAAAGTTTTCCTTGATATATTGAAAAGGCTGGAAGTCGATGTTAGCATTTTGTCAGAAGAACTATTATTATCCCTCCAAACCCAGAGATTTGACATAATAGTTGACGCAATTTTTGGAATAGGTCTTTCAAAAGACATTGACGGACTTTACAAAAAGGCAATTGAGTATATAAATAGTAGCGACGCTGATGTATATTCAGTTGACATTCCAAGTGGTGTTTGTTCTGATACAGCTCAGGTTAAAGGCTGTGCTGTACGTGCTTCCAAGACAGTAACCTTTGTTTACCCCAAAGTAGGTCATATCTTGTATCCTGGTAGCTATTATTGTGGTAAAGTCATTGTGAAAGACATAGGTATTCCTGAGAAGATTATCAAAGATATCAAGGTAAAGATTTTAACGGCTGAGGATTTAGAAGTATCCAAATTTTACAGATATCCTGACTCTCACAAGGGCGATTATGGCAAGGTGGGAATAGTTGCCGGGTCAAAGTATTATCCTGGTGCGGCGGTTCTGTGCAGCAATGCTGCTATTAAAAGCGGCTGTGGACTTTGCTACTTGATAACTCCCCAAGAAACACTTTATTTTCAGAGTTTAAGAAAACCGGAGATAATAGTTTTGCCAGTTGAAAGTAAAGAAGGTGTTATATCTTTTGATGGTTTTGTGAAATTTAAGGAATACTTTGCTAAGCTTGACGTTTTAGGATTTGGCTGTGGGCTTACGAAGAATGAAGAAGTTGAAAAGATATTGATTCATATTTTGGAGAATTTCCAAATACCTATTGTAATAGATGCAGATGGACTAAATGTTTTGGCATCAAGCCAAAAAGCAAAAAATCTCTTGGCAATCTATAAATCTCAAAAAGTTTTAACTCCGCATTATATGGAAGCTGCAAGGCTTCTTGGCGTTGATGTAAAAGATGTTGCTAAAAATCCAATTGATGCTGCCAAAAAGATTGCAAGAGAATTTAAGTCTATATGCGTACTAAAAGGTTCAAGAACAATAATAACAGACGGAGATGAGGTTTTTATAAATGTTCTTGGCAATCCTGGCATGGCAAAAGGCGGAAGCGGAGATGTTCTCACAGGTATTATTTTGTCTATGATTGCTCAAGGGTATTCTGCTTTTGAGGCGGCAAAAATTTCGGTATATCTTCATTCTCTTTCAGCAGATATCTTGCTTGAAAAAAAGACAATGCAGACAATTTTGCCCTCAGATGTTATAGAGGGGTTGGACAGTGCTATTAGGAGACTAATTGAAGGTTAAATATAAAGGATGAAGTTTTTGTCCAAAAAACTCTGGCTGTGTATAGTAGTTATGCTGCTTTTTGAACTTTCTGGTTGTAAAAGGATGGTCCAAAGTCCTTCTTTGAAGGTTTTTACCAACTATATTGCAAAAGGCTATGTAGAAATCTCTTCAAGAGATGGTGTTTCAAAGTACTCATTTTTAGAAAAGAGAATTAATGGGAGGGTTGAGGCGGAGTTTGTAAAAGGCACAAGAAAAATAAGATTGACAAAAGAGGACGGAAATGTTTTGATGGATGGCAAAAACATAAAAAGTATTGCCCAGGACATATTTTTGGACTACTATATAGATAAGCTGATAAATGCCGAAAAGTACTCAATTGTAGCTCAGCAGAATCAAACAATTGTCACATTGGAGCTGAAAGGTGATATAAGGTACCTTCACTTCTACTTTGCAAATGGAGAGCTGAAAAAGATAGGAGTAATATACCAAGATAAAAGATTTATGAAAACCATTTACTTGACTGAATATAAAAAGTATAGAAAGGGATGACCAAATTGTCGCTCTACAACAGGGTATGGGCAGAAATAAATCTTGACAATTTACTGTACAACCTTGAAAATATCAAGAAAAAGATTTTACCACAAACAAAAATAATGGCCGTTGTGAAGGCTGATGCATATGGACACGGAGCGGTTGAAATTTCAAGAGTACTTGTAAAAAATGGTGTTAGTATGCTCGCTGTGGCAATAATTGACGAGGCATTGCAGCTGAGACATTTCAATTTTGATGTTCCAATTTTAATTTTGGGTTTTACTCCTTTTGAACTGTCCGAACAGGTTGTTGAAAACGAGATAAGCCAAACAGTTTATACGTATGAGCAGGCATATTATCTTAGCAAGGCAGCCCAAAAAATAGGTAAAAAAGCCAAGATACATATCAAAGTTGATACTGGAATGGGAAGAATAGGATTTTTATGCTGTGAACAGAGCGTAAACACCATATTAAATATTGCTAAGCTGCCAAACATCGAACTTGAGGGGATATTCTCTCATTTTTCATCTGCAGACGACCCAGATTCGGATGATTTTACGCATGAGCAGTTTATAAAATTTGAAAACTTTGTGAAAGAACTCAATAAAAATGGGGTATACTTTAAATATAAGCACATTGCAAATAGCAGTGCGGCAATCCGTTTCCCCCAGTATCAACTTGATGTTGTAAGACTTGGTCTTATTCTATACGGGCTTTATCCAAACAGCAGTTTGAAAGAACATATAAACTTAAAACCTGTAATGTCTGTCAAAGCAAGAGTTATCAATGTAAAGGAGGTGCCAGAAGGCTTCCCAATAAGTTACAACAGAAGATATATAACCACACGCAAAAGTAAAATCGCTACAATACCTATCGGTTATGCAGACGGTTTTACGCGTGTTGGAAGTAGTCAAAGGCATGTTCTCATAAAAGGTGAGTTTGCCAAAGTTGTTGGGAGTATATGTATGGACCAGTGCATGGTAGATGTGACCGATATCGAGGATGTGAAGATTGGTGATGAGGTTGTCATTATAGGGAAACAAGGGAAAAATGAGATTTTGGCTGATCATTTGGCTGAGCAGATTGGCACTATAAACTATGAGGTTGTGTGTTCGTTTAGCAAGCGAATTCCACGGGTTTTTATCAAGGATGGGCGAGTTGTCAAAATATTAAACTATATCTTATGAAAAATTTACATTGATTTATTCTTTTCAAAGACCGTATAATGATAATAAGCTCATCCGCTCATTCCTACGCTTTAAATTTTATTTTTTATATTTTGTTTTGCAAGGGGGAAATGAGATGCCGCAAATACGATTTGTGAAATTCCTTTTGCAGTATAAAAGTAATTCTTATGATGACGGTTTTATGAGGACAGTTATTGAAAAAAGAAGGCTGAAAAAGATTGAAAGAGATCTCGAAAGTTGTTATAAAAAGTATGCAGAGCTAAATAGAAACATTGCAAACGAATGGCTTGCACTTGACTTTGAAGGACTTTTAAAATATGAGAATATAATTTACGATGATTTTGGGTATGATTTTTATAGAATAGAAGAAAGTAGGATAGCGGAGAGTGGAGAAAGTGATACAGCAAAATCAAAATCAACCACCACTTGAAATCAAAAGGGGAGACATATTTTATGCTGACCTTGCTCCACATGTTGGTTCTGAGCAGGGCGGCATAAGACCAGTTCTGGTAATTCAAAATGATATAGGGAACAAATACAGCCCAACTGTGATTGTGGCTGCGATAACTTCACAGATTGGCAAAGCTAAATTTCCAACGCATGTTGAGATTCGTGCAGGTGAGTTTGGTCTTTCGCGTGATTCTGTCATTTTACTTGAGCAAATAAGAACAATTGATAAAGTGCGTCTCAAAAATAAAGTTGGCAAGCTTTCTGATGAGGTCATGGAAAAAGTAAACCAGGCAATTCTGATAAGCCTTGGGCTAATAGAATGGACAGCGGAGGGATATGATTGGAAAAAGAAAGAAGGCGCAGGTTTAAAAAAGGCGTAAATTTTTTGATACTTGTTGTTCTGGCCGCAGGAGTACTGAGCATAGGGGTTATATTTGCCTCTTCTACATCGATTGACAGTAGCGCACTTGTCACATATGGTTTTTTTAAAAAGCAGGTTGACCAGTTAAAGATGTACATAGACAATAAAATAAATGAGCTGGATAAGAAGATAAAAGATGCAAATGTTTCTGCAGGGCAAGCACAGGATATTTCAAAGCTGCAGAGCCAAGTTGCAAATTTGTCTTCTGAGATTGAAAAGTTAAAATTGCAAACTGCACAGCTTGATGCCAAATTAAAAGATATATCAAGTTCTTCAGGAGTAAAAAAAGGTGATTTTATATACACCAAAGGTTATGAGGTTATTAAAGTTCCCAAAAGCAAGACCATTTTGTTTGATGCGTCAACAGAGTTTGTTGTGCGGGTTGGAAAAGCTATTTCTGTTGTGCCAAAAGGGGCAACAATTATTGATTTGACAAGCGCAAAAGATGTGGGGGCAAACCAGCAACTTTTATTTAACCATTTTTATTTAGTAGCAAGAAGCGATGGCAGAGGATTCAAAGCAGTTGATGACGTGTGGGTAATTGTAAATGGAGGGTACAAAATCAAATAGCAAAGGGGCAGAAAATAATGAAAATAGATATTTTAGCGGCGGCGATAGCCGGTTTTTTGTCTTTTTTCTCACCCTGTATTTTGCCACTTATTCCTGTGTATATCTTATATCTTTTTTCTCAAAAGGGTAGCAAGTTGAAAAGTAGCCTTTTGTTTGTTTTGGGATTTTCAATTGTCTTTGTTGTACTTGGAGTGGTTGCGGCTGCGGTAGGTAGCGTATTTTCTGGGTACAGTTTTCTATTGAAGAAGATAGCAGCAATGATTATTGTTTTGATGGGTCTGGTGATGCTTGACTTGTCACCAGATTTTTTAAAAAAGTTTTTTATACCAATACAAGGTAAAGGTAATTTAGATATTAATGTTTCACCGCTAATTTTAGGAATGGTTTTGAGTATAAGCTGGACACCCTGTATAGGACCAGTTTTGACGTCTATTTTGAGCATGGCGGCACTATCTGAGACGTTTTTAAAAGGAGCGATGCTGCTTTTTATCTATTCGATGGGTTTTGCCGTGCCGTTTTTGATCTCAAGCTTTTTAATAGACAGGCTAAAAGCTTTTTTTGGTATGTTGAATAGGTATAGCAGGGCAGTAGAGTATTTTACAGGAACCCTTTTGATTGCATTTGGCATGCTTGCGTTTTTTGACAAGATAAATTTCTTCAGATGAAAGATAAAAAAATTCAAGAAGAGGTGAATATTTTATGTTGAATAATAGAAGCAAAAGTGTTATCTTTATATTGATAAGCGCCATTTTGATTGGGCTTTTAGTATACCAGATTATGTCGCACTCAAAAGAGAAAGCTGCTACAGATGGAGTTGATTTTAGGCTTTTAGCAGTAGATGGTAAAGAGTATTCATTATTAGATTTTAGGGGCAAAAAGGTTTTGCTCAATTTTTTTGCAACATGGTGTCCACCCTGCAGGGCTGAGATACCCGATTTTGAAAGATTCCATCGCGAAAACAAAGATGTTGTTTTGATTGGCATTAACATTCAAGAGGATAAAGCAACAGTTGAGGAATTCTTAAGTTCAATGGGAGTTACGTACCCAGTACTTCTTGACAGGGATGGGAAGGTTTCTGCACAATTTGGGATTGAAGGAATACCCACAACATTTTTGATTGACAAAAATGGCAAGATAGTTGCCAAAAACGTTGGTATGATGACTTATGAGCAGCTTAAAAAATTTGCTGGTAAATGAAAATACTTCAAGGAAGAGGAAGAAAAAAGATGCTGTATGGAGAGAGGCTTCTTTTTGGAGACATATGGGTTGAAGTTAATGGTTCGGTTGCTTCGGTAGGTATAACTAAGAATTTGGAGATGGAACTTGGTGACATTGTTATATTTGAATTCTTCAAGACATCAGGATATATCCAAGAAGGAGAGGAGTTTGCAAGAATTGAGTCAATCTATAAGACATACACTTTAAAGTCTCCTGTCAGTGGTTATATAAGGTGGGTAAATCGCGAATTACCTTTTGATCCTACTTTATTAAATTTATTACCAGAAGAAACAGAAATAATTAGTATAGACATCCAGCAACTTGTGTGATATAATAATGCAAGCAAATTATTACATACAAAGGGGTTGAATATGCTGATGAAGTTTTCTAAAAAGTTAGTTGCAATAGTTGTTTTAATTGCATTTGCGGTAGCTTTAATTCCATTTTATTCTCATGCTGCTGACTTTCCTGTCACAGTCAAGGATGGAAAGGGGTATAGCATAACTGTAAAACAGAAACCTCAAAGGATTTTGTCGCTTGCGCTTCAGACAGATGAGATTTTGCTCAATATGGTGTCTGCTAACAGAATCGTTGGGCTTTCTATATTTGCTGATGACAAGAACAATTCGAATGTCGTAAATCTTGCTAAGAATGTAAAAGGCAGATATTCGAGCAACGACATTGAAAAGATAATTGCGGCAAACCCTGACCTTGTGATAGTGCCTTATTACATTGACAAGTCAAAGTACGACCTTTTGAAGAAAGGTCTTAAGTGTCCTATATATGTCAGCTTAAATCCAAATTCGATTGCAAATATCAAACAAGAAATAATAAATCTTTCAAAGCTAACTGGTGAAATCCAGAAAGGCCAGGTTCTTATAAAGTACATGGACGATAAAATTAACTTTGTGCAAAAAAAGGTAAAATACTTGAGAAAAAAGAAGTATGTGCTCTTTTACACATACTATTTCAACTCAACATATGGCAAAAATACAACCCAGCATGAGATAGCAAAGTATGCAGGAGTTATAAATATAGCAGCTGTTGCGGGATTGAAAGGCTGGCCAACTATCTCAAAAGAACAAATTTTGGAGTGGGACCCTGACATCATTGTTATTCCATCTGCGTCGTACAATCCAAAAAAGACTTCTCAGCAGTACGTAGAGGAGTTCAAAAAAGACCCTGCTTTCAAAAACCTGAAAGCTGTGAAGAACAACAGTGTAATTATTCTTGATGATAGGCATGTTCAAACAGTTTCGCACTATATTGTTGAAGGTATTTATGACTTGGCAAAAGCTGCGTATCCATATCTTTTCAAATAAGGCTTTTATAAGTGGTGGTGCAGTTGAAAAAGGTTTTGATTATTTTATTCTTTCTGCTTTTGACAGTGTTTATAATATCCATAGGGGTGGGAAGTGTTTTTATCCCTCCCCTTCGTGTTTTAAAGGCACTTTTATCGCTCATAGGTATCAATTTAGGTTGGGTGAATGATACGGATTTGACAATTGTCGGGCAAATAAGACTTCCAAGAATAATAATTGCTATGATTGTTGGGATGAGCTTGGCCTTAGCAGGTGCGCTTGTTCAAGGACTTTACAGAAATCCTATGGCAGACCCAGGAATTATTGGAACGTCAAGCGGGGCAAGTTTAGGTGCCATATTATGTATAGCCTTTTCGCTCAACACCATAAATATATTTTATTTACCATTGTTTGCTTTTGCAGGTGCGCTTTTGATTTCGTTTTTAGTGTATAGGCTTTCAACCAAGAACAACAAAACGCCCATTACAAACCTCATTTTAATTGGTATTGCAGTTTCAACTTTTGTGTCTTCCATAAACTCTTTGATTCTTTCAAACATAAATCAGTATCAGGTAAGCGAATATATATTTTGGATGCTCGGTAGTTTAGACGGTCGAAGCTGGGTACATGTGAAGATTAGCTTTGTTCCTCTTTGTATATTAATACTGTATTCTTTGCTTTTTGCAAAGAGGATAAACATTTTGATACTTGGAGAAGAAGAAAGCTTTACAATTGGGGTAAATCCAGAAAAGTTAAAAAGAAGTTTGCTTTTTCTTGTTTCGCTTATAACAGGGATATCAGTTTCGGTCTCAGGACCGATTAGTTTTGTTGGGCTAATTGTCCCCCACATGCTAAGATTCATTGTTGGAAGCGATTATAGAAGGCTAATACCTGCTTCAATCTTAAGTGGTGGAATATTTTTAATTGTGTGTGATACAATTGCAAGAGCATTGTTTTCACCGGTTGAAGTAAAGGTTGGGATTATAACCTCTTTAGTAGGGGTACCATACTTTTTGTACCTTCTGAAAAAGCGTGAAAATGAGGTGAGTGTATAGAATAATGCCTCTTTTTGTTGAAAACCTTAAATGCGGTTACTCTTATCCCATTGTTGAGATAGATGGAAGGCTTAAGTTCGAAGAAGGAAAAGTCTATGGATTTGTTGGGCCAAATGGAAGTGGTAAAAGTACACTTATAAAGGCTTTAGCAGGGCTTGTCAAAATTTTTGAAGGCAAGATTTGTTTTGGTGATGTGCAGATAAGCAAGTTTTCTGACATAGAAAGAGCAAAGCTTATTTCGTACATGCCACAGCACATCTTTTCAAGCTTTCCGTTTACAGTTCTTGATGTTGTGATGATGGGAAGATTTCCCTATGAAAAGAGCAGGTTCTTTGCTACCTACGAGAGCAAAAAAATTGCAGAGGAGAAAATAGAGCAAGTTGAACTTTCCAGCAAAAAACTTTCGAATATATTGAAGATTTCAGGTGGTGAAAGACAAAGGACTTCCTTTGCACGTGTGCTTGCTCAAAGTAGCAAAGTTTTGCTTTTGGATGAGCCAAATTCAAATCTTGATATTTCTCACCAGGAAAAGATTTTAAGGATTGCAAAACAAGAAGCGTTGGATGGCAAGGTTGTCATAATGGCAATTCACAATCTAAAAATTGCAACAAAAGTATGCGACAGTATTGTTATAATGAAAGACGGCAAGATAGTAGATATTGGAAGACCAGATGAAGTTCTAAATAGGGAAAACATAAAGAGGGTGTATGGTGTTGATGCAATAGTTTACAAAAATCCTTTCGGAATATTTGATATAGAACTTATCCAGAGAGAAGACCCAAAAGCTTTGCACATTCATGTTGTTGCAGGAGGTGGGAGCGCACAACTTCTTTACAGGATGCTGGTTGAAATGGGATGCATGGTGACAACAGGTGTTCTTTCTACAAATGACACAGACTTTGAAACAGCTCAGCTTTTTTCCATCTATACAGTTTTTACAAAACCTTTTATGCCAATTGGAGAAAAAGAGTACATTGAAAATGTCCAACTTATAAGGAAAGCAGACCTGTGTGTGCTGTGCAACATCCCGTTTGGTGTTCAGAACCTGAAAAACTTGGAGGCGCTGAGATATGCTAATAAGCTTTGCATAATTGAAGAGGAGGATATTTCAAAGCGCGATTTTACAGGCGGTTTGGCAACAAATCTTTACAATGAGTTGAAAGAAAAAGCGTTAGTTGTTTCAAACATTGAGAGCTTGAAAGATTATATCTTAAAAGAGACAAACGATAAAATGTCAAGGGGTGATTTAAAATGAATCCAAACAAGGCATGGTGGATAGATACAAACTTTGAAACTGTAAAGAAAAACTTGGAAGCAAGAAACTTTGAATGTTTTGTTGTCGAGAAAAAAGAAGATGTTGTGCCTCTTTTAGAAAAGCTCATTTCAAAAGGCAGTGTGGTATCATGCGGTGGGTCAATGACACTTTTTGAGTGTGGTGTGATAGATTTTCTGAGAAATGGCAATTACAGCTTTTTGGACAGATACAAAGAAGGAATAACGCCTGAGGAGCTTGGTGAGATTTACAGAAAATCTTTCTGGGCTGACTACTATCTTATGTCAACAAACGCAATAACACTTGACGGAAAGCTCATAAACATAGATGGAAACGGCAACAGGCTTGCAGCGCTTCTTTTTGGTCCTAAAAATGTAATAGTGATTGCCGGCAAGAACAAGCTTGTTTTAAACGAGGAGCAAGGTTTGCTGAGGGTAAGAAATATTGCATCTCCCATGAACTCAAAAAGACTTTCAAAAAATACGCCTTGCACCCAGGACGGAAAATGCCATGATTGTTTAAGTAGCGATAGCATCTGCAGCCATATTGTTGTAACAAGAAGGTCTCCAGCAAAGGGCAGGATTAAGGTTGTGCTGGTCAAAGAAGACTTGGGCTTTTAAAGAAGGGGTTGTAATATTTTAGAAATATTGGCGTAACAATTCTGTAAAAAAGGGTTGACAGAATAAAGTGACTTGTAATAAAATAATAACATCAAAATGATAAACTTAATAGGCTGAATGTCTGAGCAAATTGTAAAAATTGCTCAGACAGCGGGAGACCCACAGTAGCCATTGGGGTGAATCGGCAAGAAAGAACTTGCCGTAGGGATAGCCTTCTTGTCCCGAACCCGTCAGCTAATCCCGTAAGCCTCAAGAAGGGAGTTTTTGTATGAATTTTAGATGTTTAATAGCTATAATTCTTGGAATTTTTCTGATGTTTTTTTCTGCAAAAGCTTTTGCCCAGTCAGCCCAGGCGAATTCCACAATAAATATAAGAAGTGCACCTTCAACAAATAGTAAGATTTTAGGGGTTTTCCCCAAAGGGTTTGAAGCTCAAGTTTTGTCAAATGCAGGCGGGTGGGTAAAGATTTCGTATGATGGAATTGTTGGGTATGTAAAGTCTGATTACATAACTATTACAAATGAAAAAAAGAGCACAGTTTCAAATACTTCAAGGGCAAGTACAGAAAAAACGACTGCTAAAGCTGCGCAAGCTACAGTTTTAAAAGACAATGCGCGTTTGAGAAGTGATATGTCAACCTCATCAAAGGTATTAAAGACATTAAAAAGTGGCAGCAAAGTCTATGTCCTGTCAAGAGAGCAAAATGGCTGGGTAAAGGTAAAGACGCTTGATGGGACAGTAGGATATATGGCTTATTATCTTTTGAAGATGCCATTTGAGCTTGCATCAAAAACAGTGTCACGTGGTGGTTTTGAAAGAACTCAAGCAGAAACTTTTAATCTTAGCCTGGCACAGAGAATTTTAGAGTTTGCTCAAAGATTTCGTGGTATAAGATACTCATATGGTGGAACATCGCCATCAACAGGTTTTGACTGTTCAGGATTTGTTCAGTTTGTGTTTAAGAACTTTGGAATACATTTGGAAAGAACAGCAGCTGACATGGCAAGGACAAATGGTGTGAGAATTTCGTATAGTGAAATTGAACCGGGAGATTTGCTTTTCTTTGACACAGATGGCGGGAAAAATTATATAAATCATGTTGGCATATATTTAGGCGGTGGCAAGTTCATTCATGCATCGAGTGCAAGGGGATGTGTAACAGAGACTGACCTGAATTCATATTATGGAAGATTTTTTATGATGGCAAAAAGGGTCATAAGATGAAAGTAAAAGGGGGCTTTTTCCTGAAAAATAGAGGAAAAAGCCCCTTTCAAGTTTAAAAATGCTTTTTACTTTTTTATCAAAGGCAAAATCAGGTTTTTGACATCTTCTTCATTTTCAATGGTAGCATCAACTTTCTTGAGCTGCCAAACCTCAAGATGAGAAATCTCTTTGCCCGGAGCGACAGTGTAAAGTGGACTTAGAGTTTCCATCTCAAGCATGAAATCGGTTGTATATGTTTCGTAAGAACATCCAAAGTCAGGGTACTCTGCACCATCTATATGTTTGTATTGTTTTATAAATAAGTTTCCATCGTTTAAATAGCAAGCCCAGCCGTCTAAATTTGGATATCCAATCTTAAACGGTGGCTTGCAGTTTTTATCCTGTCTTAGGATAATAAAATCTTCACCCCACAAGACTCTATGGTCGTTAAGTTTTGTATATGGCCACATGACCAAAGGATAGCTTGGTAAAAGTCCTGTATCAATCTTTGGAATTGGCATAACTTCAACTCCACCAGGTGCCATTACAGAAAGTGCCCAGATTGCGAACTTGACTTCAAAAAGACCTTTGTTCTTGATTTTGTATGTTACATAAGCCTCCGCTTCTGTTGGGTGAAACTTCAGTTCAATTGTCTTTTGCAAAAAAGTTGTAGTTTCGGTGGGCTGTTTCAGTACAATGCCATTTTCCACAATTTCAAAGTCTATTTTATGATTGTCAGGAAAATAAGAGCGTGGCATAGCTTCGGGACTGTGCCACAGTCTTGTTCCACCATATATTCTCCACTCATCGCCACCAACTTTTCCTGCCTGGTCTTCCACCACGCAGAATACGTTCTTGCCACCTTCAAATCCAAAATGAATTATTCTTGGTCCCACGTCTGTTGTGACAACTGCTTCGATTTTTCCATTAGAAATTTTGTAGCAGTTTTCCCAGCCCATATACTCAACTTTCTTTACCTCAACCATTTTTAATCTCTTCCCCCTTTTCAATTTATTTTGAAAAATATAAAGGCTTAGAATATAATTAAATTATACCTTATCAGGTTGTATTTTCACAAATCAAAAAACAAAAAAGTTGTGTAGATTCATTTTTTGTTTGACAATTTTTAGATGGCAAAAGGGAGAGAAAGGGTATAGAGATGCTAAAAAAGTTCAAACCTGATATGATATGTCAAAGTATATTGAATATTGATCTTGAAAGTCTTATAAAAAGAGGAATAAACTATCTAATTATCGACATAGACAACACAATAGTTGCATGGGGAGAGTTTGATGTAAGAGACGAGATTATTGAGTGGCTTAAAAAGGCTCAAAAGATGGGATTTAAAATTTGCCTTGTTTCGAACAACCAGAAAGATAGAGTCAAAAAAATAGAAAGCATGCTTGGAATTCCTGCCATCTATAATGCTAAAAAACCTTTAAAGTCTGGATTTTTGAAAGCATCGCAGTTGCTTCATCAAGGCAAGAAAAATCATCAAACAGCTGTGATAGGTGATCAGTTCTTCACAGATGTTATAGGCGCAAAAAGGTTAAAACTCTTTGTGATATTGGTCCGACCATTAAAAGAAAAGGAGTTTTTTGTAACAAGGATAAACAGGATTTTTGAAAAGAAAATATTAAAGTACTACGAAAAGGATGAGAGGGAATGAAAAAGCTTTTTTTGATTGGTAAGAGCTTAAAACACTCAATTTCACCTTTTGTTCATAACAAAATTTTGTCTGAATTGGGCATTGACGCGGTTTATTCAAATGTCGAACTCTCTGATTTTGTAAAACTAAAAGAATTTGTTGAGATGGTGAGAAAAGATAAGGATGTTATTGGATTTAACATAACAATTCCTTACAAGGAAGATATTTTGGAGTTTTGTGATGAAGTCTCAGAAGATGTCAGAATAATAAAAGCGGCAAACACAGTGAAGAAAGAGGAAGGGAAGCTTTTGGCTTACAATACCGATTGGATAGGGTTTAAAAAAAGCTTGGAGGATATAGGGGTTGACGTAAAAGACAAAAAAATATTGGTGCTCGGTAGCGGTGGTGCAGCAAAAGCCTGCATCTATGGACTTTACAGGATGGGTGCAAAAGAGGTGTTTGTTGCAAACAGGACATATGAGAAGGCAGAAAGGTTAAGAGAGGTTTTTCAAGACATTTTGAAAATCCTTCCAGTAGAATGGCTAAGAAGATATGAGTTTAAATACGATATAATTATTAACACAACATCTGTGGGAATGTATCCGAATATTGAAAGCAGTCCTTTTGACTTTGAAAACTATGTGGCTGGCATACCAGTTTTTGTATATGATATGATATACAATCCTCCTAAGACCACTTTTTTGGAAAAAGCCGAAAAGAAAGGGTCAAAAACTGAAAATGGTCTTAAGATGCTTGTGTACCAGGCAGTTGAAGCTGAAAAGATTTGGTTTGATATAGTAAATCTTTCTCCAAGTTTTTTACTTGAAATCCTAAAGGAGTGCGAGAAAAAAATATAGCTTGGAAAATATAAGGTTATAGGGTATTAAGACATACAAGAGGCATGTAGATTGGAGGTGGGTTGCTCATTTAAGAGAGGTATGTACCAAAAAACGATAAGTCTCAAATTTCTCCCAAATATGCTAATACAATTTGCAATAACCTTTATATTAATGGAAAATCATTTGTTCAACAAGCTATTACATCCCTCGAAAACACAGAATATTAACACTTTCGGGAACTATATCCTAAAACTTTTTCTTGTTAGAGCAAAAATCTATAGTAATTAGGATAACAAAAAGAGAAATACCAGCAATAAAGCGACAATGTACTCAAAAATCTTTTTACATGTTTTTTTGAATACTCTCATTATTTGTCTCCATTTTAGTAAACACCCAGAACTTATATAAAATATAGTTTACCCCTTGAGCACATAAAGTTGCAAGTATTTTTGCAATTAAAATTGAGTTTGACAGATATAGCCTTGAAAGTTTTATCATTACAATTGAGAGTAGCAATGAGATAATATTTGTAAAGGCAAACTTTACTACTTTTAGTATTATTATACGTCCTTTTGTGCTATCTTCAAATGTCCACTTTTTGTTCATCAAAAAACTGTTGACCATACCAGCCGTGTAGCCAAAAACCTGACTGAAAGAAGAATTAAAATGCAAAATAGAATAGCAAACAAAAAAGACTGCAAAATCAATTGTTGTGTTTATAACCCCTACAATTGAAAATTTGACAAGTTCAAGTAATTGATTGACCTTTGAATGAATTTTTAAAATAAACTTTCTTTTGAGGGATACATTACTCATGTTCATCTTTTGCTATCTCCTCAATAAAATATAGCGGTCGTCTCTTTACCTCTTTATAAATCTTCCCTATATACTCACCAATCAATCCCAGTGCAACAAGCTGAAGCCCGCCTATAAACCAAATTGAAATGGTTAAAGAGGTCCAACCTGCAATGGCTTGTCCTCTTATCTTCTGAACTATTGCATATATCAAAATTGCAATGCTGAGTAAAAACATCAAAAAGCCTGCAAAAGTTATATATTTTATTGGCTTTACAGAAAATGAGGTTATTCCTTCAAAGGCAAAAGAAAGCATCTTTTTGAGTGGATATTTTGTCTTACCTGCAATTCTTTCTTGTCTTTCATAATACACAATTGTTGATTTGAGCCCAATCAGTGGGATTAGCCCCCTTAAGAACAAATTTCTCTCTTCAAACTGCATCAAAAACTCCAAGGCTTTTTTACTCAAAAGCCTGTAATCAGCATGGTTATACACAATTTCAACTCCAAATACCCGCATCAGCTTATAAAAACTCTGTGCTGTAAACCTTTTGAAAAATGTATCAGTTTTTCTGTTGCTTCGAACACCATACACAACATCATAGCCTTCTTCAAACTTTTTGATAAACTCGTCAATCACGTTTATATCATCCTGCAAATCAGCATCCAATGTAATTACACAGTCACAAAACTTCAGAGCATAGCTCATTCCAGCCATCAAAGCATTTTGATGGCCACAGTTTCTCGAAAGTTTTACACCAACAAACTTTATGTCTTTTGTTGCCTCTTTTATTAGCTGCCAAGTTTTGTCTTTGCTCCCATCATCCACAAAGACAATTCTGCTGTTTTCGGATATTAGTCCCTTTTTCAAAAGATCGTCAAACTTTTGCAGCATCTTCTCAATTGTATAAGGAAGCATCTCTTCTTCGTTGTAGCATGGGATTACAAAATATACTTTTGGTAGCATGGTATAAATCCTTTCTTCGTGAATTTTTATTAAATTATATCTCACCTTTTTCAGAACTTCAACTTATAATTATTGAAAGAAAACTATTCTGTTTAATGGATATAAAATTTCAGAAATAACCAATTATTCGGAATAATCATTAATACTTTATCTTCTGTAAGAATAATGCAGGAATTTCTCAACCTTTTTGGTAATAAAAAAATAAAAACTCAGCAGACTACTTCCATGTAACCAAGTAATTAAAAGTATCAATACCACTTCCGGATGTTAGACATTAAAAAATTTTCTTTCTTAGTAACAGAATGAAAAAGAAAATTTCAAAAAGCAAATTAGAGGTTAAAGATTTGACAGCATTGTTAGAGCGAATAATACTTAATTCCTTTCTGGGACTATTTATATGTATTTTAACATAACAAGGAATTCGCTCAATGGTTAATCTTCCTGATTTTAGAACAGCGTATAAAGAGGGGAGCACGAAAAGTGAAGTAATTAAACAAATAATATAAAAAAAGTAATGGAAAGAATTGCCAGCTTCTGTAAAACTTTAGAATCTCTATGGTGTTGTAATTTCTTAGATAGAGGCAGTTTTCAATAAAAAAGTAACTAACAACGTTTAGCACTATCCAAAAATTTTTTAAATTGCGCAATTAATTTAAGCGTAGTATAATAAAAAGTAAGAAAATGTGTAAATTTATTTGCAAAAGGTTCACAAAAATATATGAAAAATATTCGAGGGGGTGTGGGTGATTGAATAAATTAGAAAAATTCATAAAAGAAAATGTGGGAATGTTGGTAGGCGGAGCTTTAGCTCTTATTTTGATTCTGTTTATTTTAGAAGTTGGAATTGTCAAAGCTATCCTGATAACAGTAGTTGTCATTGTTGGAATAATATTAGGTAAAAAGTTTATAACGTATGATAAAATAAAAGAACTTCTGAAAGATAAGAATTAAAATAACCGAAAGTTCAAATAGAGGGGTAGGTGTATCAGAGTGAAAATCTTAATTGTAGATGATGCTGTTTTTATACGAAAGGTTTTAAAGGGAATATTACAAGAATTAGGAGAAGAAGTAGTGGGAGAAGCTTCAAGTGGAAACGAAGCTTTAAGAATGGTTAAGGAATACAGACCTGATGTAGTGACTTTAGACATTACTTTGCCAGATATGAGCGGCTTAGAGCTTTTAAGAAAAATAAAAGAAATTTCATCCTCTACGCAGGTTGTAATGATTACAGCAATTAGCAATCATGAGGTTGTAAAAGAGGCGATGAAAGTTGGAGCCACAAATTATATCACCAAACCGTTTTCCCGAGAAAAAGTTGAAGAGGTTCTGAAAAAAGTAGAGAAAAATATTCAAGCATTGTCTCAGATTGAAAGAAATATAACAAACGAGGAAAGTATATGTCAGAAAGAATTAAGTCAAGCGACAATTGAAACACCTAGTGTGGAGAATGAAAGCAAAAACGAGGAAGTTGCTAAAATTGATGAATTCGTAAAAGTTGAAGGTGAGGAAGGTAAAAGTAAAGTTGATACAACTGAAATTTCAGATGCTCCAGAATTGACCCAAGATCTCTCAGAAAAAAGAAATGAAACAAATAATCAGCAAGAAATCAGCGAAAAAGTTTCAGATTTGATAGAGACAAAGATGGGTGTGTCAGATGAGTTTCTTGAGGATGAAAAAGAAAAAGAAGGAAGTACTACAAGTGTTTTTTACGACGAAGACAAAGGTGAGGAGATAGACGTTGGTATTGTGACTAATATTGAATTTGAGCAGAAAGGTGGAGAAGATATCCTTTCAATTTGTACAAACAAAGAAATAGCTTACAATGTGGGGAGAATGAAATTAGGGAATGGAGTAATAGTTACTATCGAGGAGTGCTTTGTAGCATCAAGTGTCAAACATGAGTATACATTTGAGAATAGTCTTGTTGAGAAAGTAGAAGTAAAAGAAATAAATGGAAATGTATATATTATGGTTCTAACAAAAGCTAAAAAGTTTGATATTCGTGAAAGAGAAGGGAAAATATCAATAGTTCTCAGAAAAAGCAAGGGAGTTATTTCCTACAATAAAAATAATAAATTCATAATGATAGATAATGTGGTGCCTTCCAGTATTCAAGTTGATGCTATCTCCGAGAAAGAATATATCATCAGGATTTTTACCAATGACATAGTATTTAATGAGGGAGAAACTAAAATAGAGGATTTAATAGTAGACAGATATATAGTAGAAAAGAGTGAAAAGGGATATGATGTAAAAGTTATTTTATACAAGGAAGCAAGATATGAAATTATTGAAGGAAGAACATCGGTTGGAATAAAATTTGTGGAAGTAAATATTTTGAAAGATGTCTTAATACATCATTCTGACGAGGAAACACTAATAGAACTTGTAACAAACTCAAGTTCTGTGCCTGTAGTATTGGAGCATGATACCGAGAACGGGGTTGCATACGCCTATTTGCATGGTTATATTGTGGCAAAAACGTTGCTTGAGAGAAGCTTTGAATTCGAAGAGGAGTATCTTGAAAGTCTTAAAATAGTTGAAGTTAGGGAAAAAGGTCAGTCGTATCTTGTTATCTGCTCACCAGTAAAAAGGATTTCGGTTGTAAAAGAAAAAGGCAGAACGTTTATTTCAATAAAACCTAACAAAGCTTTTGTGCTCTACAATTTATTCCAGGAATGCATTGTATTTCAAAATATACTTCCTGAAGAGATTGAAATTAACCATAACCAAATTCAAAACACAATTGAGTTTCATATAAATAACAAATATGTAAATTTGTTGAAAGACCCTATTTTAAACAGTGAGCAATTTGAAGCATTCAGTTCTATTGAGATAGAAAGAGTGGGAAAGGGATACAGCGGAACAATTGTTCTTAAAAATAAAAGCAAAATCGAGGTTGCGCTGTCAAAAGATAGGACGTCGACAAACCTATTTATAATACCATATAGAAAGTTGAATAAAATCAAAGCATTTGAATATGAAGAAAATGGTCCAAAAGCATCTTTAACTCTCAAGGGTGAGGGAGAAATAAAGTATTTAGCAGAAAGAGACAAAGAAAAGGGTGCTGTTACTATTAAAGTTTTAACTGCTTCTTTATGTAATATCGAGCAACCAATAGTTGAATTCAGAGAAGGCTGTATTGAACGGGTAGAGTTCTATGAGCAAGAGGAAGATGTGATAATAAACATTTATAGCAAAGTGGAAGACTTTAATGTAAGATTAGAGAATTCAAACATAATTGTTGAGTTTGAAGCACAAGTTGTAACAGTTAATCCAGTTATTGAAGACGATATGGTGGTATTTGAACTGTCCCGGATAGATTACGATGATGTAGAAGTTATAAAAGACGATGAAAATAATATGTTAATCGTAAAAATAAGAAGAAGGGATATATACATTGAAAAAGGAATCAAATATTTGCAAAGCAAGGTTGTCAAAAGATATCAGGTAGCTCAGGAAAATGGTTATAAACTGTTGATTGATACTGCTGACGAAGTCAGATACTCTGTAGAAAAGAAAGAAGGTAAAATATTTTTGACAGTTGAAAAATGCCCTGTTCTTGAAAAGGTTGAAGTTAAAGAAGTTAACGAAGAGCTGGTGCATGTTGAGTTGCATTTCAACAGAGGTGAAATTAAACCACAGAAGGTTGAAAAAGAAGATGGAAAGCTTAACATCTTGTTAGGAGAGGTATTAACTAAAGAAAAAGATATTGTGTGGAATACCAAATCAAGGAAAGTTGTTAAAAGTATAGATTATATAAGCAGCGAAAAAGTACTTATTTTGTCCATAGAGCATGGTTATGCATTTTGGCAAGTAGTAGTAGAGAACAATGTTATAAAACTTATTTTTGAAGTGAAACATTGTGAAATCTTGGTTGAGGATGAATATATCAAAATACAAAATGTTGAAAGCAATAAAGTGCAAATCTTGAAATTTGAAGATAATGGTTTGCTAATTACTATAATTCCACAAAGCGCAGCTTTTGTAACTTCTAATTCTCTCAAACTAGCTTCAAATAATGTTTTGTATTCTGCAATTGAGCAAGATATAAATCAAACAGAATGGAAAGTTTACGTATTATATAAACCAAACATGATGTTTGAGTCAGAAATTGACAATAATGACGTAATGATAAAAATAACCGCGAAAAAAAACAATTTTGCTGAGAGTGAATTAGGAACATAGAAATAAGGGAAAAGAGGGGAGATTGTTTTGCCTAGAGAAAGAAAGAGAATTGGAGATGTTTTAGTAGAGGCAAAGATAATTACACCTCAGCAACTAGAAGAAGCACTTAAAATTCAAAAGCAGACCAATAAAAAATTGGGAGAGATACTGGTTGAGAAAGGTTATATAACAGAAGATGAGTTAATAGAGATTTTAGAGTTTCAGTTAGGGATACCGCACATAAAATTAGATGTATATCCGATTGATCCTAAGGCAGTTGAAACGATTTCTGAGTCGATTGCACGAAGGCATACCGTTTTGCCGGTAAGTTTTGCTGAAGATGGAAGCCTGATTGTGGCAATGGCGGACCCGCTTAATATATTTGCAATGGAGGATATTGAGATTTATTCAGGCAGAAGAGTGCGGCCACGAATTGCCAAGGCATCCGATATTAAACGTGCGATTGAAAGATTCTATGGTAAGCAAGAAGCTTTAAAAGCAGTTGAAGAGTTGCAAAAAGAAAGTAGCGAAAAGGACAACCAAGCCAAAAGAGCTACTGTTACGCCTCGATTCCAGCTTGGTTTGGAAGATGGAACAGAAGGACCTATTGTAAGACTTGTCAATTCCATTTTTGAACAAGCTATTACATCACGTGCGAGTGATATTCACATTGAACCGTTTGAAAACGAGATAAAAGTTAGATACAGAATTGATGGTGTATTGTATAATGTCTTGAAGTTAGATATTGGGATATTGCCATCACTGGTGGCCAGAATTAAGATTGTAGGTAATATGGACATTGCAGAAAAGAGGATACCACAGGATGGACGAACAACTTACATTTTTTCGGATAAGATTTATGACATGAGAATCTCATCTTTGCCTTGTGTGTATGGCGAAAAGATTGTTGTGCGTGTGATAGACAAAAGTGCATTTGTGCGTTCTAAAACTGAGCTTGGCTTGACTGAAGAAGACGAAGAGAAATATAACAAGCTGATTGCTGCGCCACATGGGATAATCTTGGTCTGTGGTCCTACCGGTAGTGGTAAGTCTACTACGCTTTATACTATTTTAAACGAACTTAACACTGGAACGCGCAACATAATAACCGTTGAGGATCCTGTTGAAAGTACTATAGAAGGTATTAATCAAGTTGAGGTCAATACCAAAGCAGGGTTAACATTTGCAGCGGCGCTGAGATCAATCTTGCGACAGGACCCAGACATAATAATGATTGGTGAGATCCGAGACAGAGAGACAGCTGACATGGCAATCAGGGCTGCTATTACAGGGCATTTAGTGTTGTCAACCATTCATACAAATGATGCAGCAAGTGCAATTACAAGGTTGGTTGACATGGGGATAGAAAACTTTTTGATAAGCTCGTCGTTGGTAGGAGTAATATCACAGAGATTGATAAGAAAACTATGTCCACACTGTAAAGAGCCTTATGAGCCATCAGAGGAAGAAAAAATTCTTCTTGACATAAAGCAAGATGAGAATGTAAAATTATACAGAAAGAGAGGATGTCATATATGTGATAAAAAAGGTTACTATGGTAGAACAGGTGTATATGAAATTCTGATTGTGACAAAAGAGTTGAGAAAACTTATAAACAAAAAAGATGTCAGCAGTGAGGAGATAAAGGAACTTGCTGTCAAACAGGGGATGAAGACACTGCGACAAGCTTGCAAAGAGAGAGTTTTGAATGGAATTACATCAGTTGAAGAATATCTGAAGATTACTTATGCACTTGAATAGTATTATGAGTAAGTACAAGAGGGGAGATTAGGGGAAGGAGGAAGCAAATACTCATGGATATTAATTCAATTCTCAAAGAAGCATTTCTCAAGGAGGCTTCAGATATACATATTACGCCAGGTGTTCCTCCAATTTATCGAATACACGGCAGATTAGTACGGACAGATGATTCAATTCTGACACCTGAGATGGTGGAGGAGTTTGTGCGACAGATCACAAACGAAAACCAGTTTAAAATTCTTGAGCAGAAAGGAGAGATAGACTTTTCGTACAGTATAAAGGGAGTAAGTAGATTCAGGGTAAATGTTTACAGACAAAGAGGTTCGTATTCTATAGCTTTTAGAATAATTCCTGTAAATATACCACCGTTTGAAACACTTGGCCTTCCACCAGTTTTGAAAGAATTTACAAAATTGAATAAAGGGCTTGTTTTAGTTACAGGTCCAACTGGTTCGGGTAAGTCAACAACACTGGCATCGCTGATTGACATAATCAACAAAGAAAGAGATGTACATATAATCACATTAGAGGACCCCATAGAGTATTTGCACAGGCACAACAAGAGTATTATCAATCAAAGAGAGATAGGTAGTGACACACTCAGCTTTGCAGACGCGCTGAGGGCGGCTTTGAGAGAAGATCCTGATGTAATCCTGGTTGGTGAGATGAGGGATTTGGAGACAATTGCGATAGCTTTAACGGCTGCTGAAACAGGACACCTGGTGTTTTCCACACTTCACACAATTGGAGCGGCAAAGACAATAGACCGTATCATTGACGTTTTTCCACCGCATCAACAGCAGCAGATAAGAATTCAGCTATCAACAGTTTTGCAGGGAGTTGTGTCTCAGCAGCTTTTGACCCGTCGTGATGGTAAAGGCAGGGTTGTTGCAACAGAGGTAATGATAGTAAATCCGGCCATAAGAAACCTCATTAGGGAGGCTAAAACGTATCAGATTCAATCAATTATTCAGACGCATCAGCGACAGGGCATGATAACAATGGAACAGTCACTCATAGACTTGTACAAAAGAGGACTTATCAGTCGTGAAGATGCGTTCAACTATGCTACTGACTTTGATTTTATGCAAAGACTGCTCAGTGCATAAGCTTTTCAAATGCTTTTTGGGTTTGGTGGTGTGACGAATAAATTTGGGATGTTAAGGAGAGTAGTGGGGTATGCCGGAGTTTGTTTACAAAGCGGTAGATAGCAGTGGGAAAAATGTTGAGGGGACAATATTGGCAGATACAATTGAGCTTGCAGCAGAAAGCCTGAAGAGGCGTCAGTTGTATATAATAGACTTGCGGGAAAAAGGAGTATGGCAGAAAGATATTTCAGTTCAGTTGCGAAAAAAGATACCTATAAAAGACTTAGCAGTGTTTTGTCGCCAGTTTGCAACAATGCTTATGGCGGGTATACCAATGGTAAGTGCGTTAGATGTCATTGCTGAGCAGTTCAAAGGCAGATATTTCGGAAAGGTATTAGAGGATATACATAAGAAAGTGCAAAGTGGGTCGATGTTGTCGAGAGCTTTAGCAGAAAAGGCTGAGTGTTTTCCAACAATATTGATAAATATGATTGAAGCTGGTGAGATGTCAGGTTCTGTTGATCAGGCACTTGATAGGATGGCTACCCACTTTGAAAAGGAGTTAAAATTACGCCAGAAAATTATAAATGCCTTGATATACCCGGCAATTGTTATTCTTGTTGCAATAGGTGTATTAATAATAATGCTCACATTTGTTGTACCGACTTTTGTAGGGATTTTTAGCGAGCTTAATGTTGAGCTGCCTGCAACCACAAGGTTCATAATCTCTAGCTCCAATTTTATGAGAAACAATTTTATTTTAATAATTATAGTATGCATTTTATTAGTGGTAGCTTACAAGGTAATTAGAAAAACAGACAAAGGTGGATTTTATATAGATAAGTTCAAACTTCAAATTCCAGTCATAGGTAAGATTACCCTTGGACAAATTGTAACAAGGTTTACAAGAACGCTTGGCACGATGACAGCGGCAGGTGTTAGTATAGTGATAGCTCTTGAGACCACAAAAAATGTCATGACAAATGTATTTGTGGAGAAGAAGTTTGAAGAGGTTATTGAAAGGGTGCAGAAGGGAGAGGGTTTGAGCTATCCTATTGCTGATGTGGGGATTTTCCCAAGGCTTGTTGAAATTATGATAAGAACCGGTGAAGAAAGTGGTAATTTGGAATATATGCTCAACAAAGCAGCAGATTACTATGAGAATGAGGTTGAAAATCAGGTGACAAGGCTCACATCGGTATTTGAGCCGATAATGATTGTGTTGCTTGCTATCATGGTTGGTTTCTTGCTGGCGTCAATAATCTTGCCGATATTCAAATTGTATGGAAGTGTTGGTGCGTAAAAAACTCAAAGATGTATAAAAAGGCGGGGAAAATTAAATTGAAAAGAAAAGGATTTACCTTGATTGAGCTGGTGGTAGTGGTTGCTATCCTGGGTGTGATTATTGCTATAGCCGTTCCCCAGGTTTTAAAGAATATAAATAAGGCAAGAAAGTCGGCTGATATACAAAATGCAAGGCATATTGCATATGCGTTTTACCTTTTCGAGGAAGATAGCGGGAAAAGTTTAAATGTGCTGATACCTGATAACAATTTTCACAAAATTGACTCAGATGTTGTAAGTTTAAGTCCTCAATATAGTTTTAAGCTCAGCGATTATATTTCAGGAAGCGTGCCAAAGCCAGTTTACCGACGTTCCTACTACTTCTACTATAAACTTGATAGTGTTTTGAAGGTTTATAGTGGAGATGGAACTAACCTTTACGAACTTTTTCCAAATGTAGATCCAGGTTACTAAAAATTTTAGAAAACTAAGAGGGGGCGATTTGAAAGATGATGGCTTGGCTTGTAAAGCAGGTTAACAGAAAGCACAAAGGTTTTACATTAATTGAGATGGTTATAGTTGTTGCAATAATTGCAATCTTGATTGCAATTGCGGTACCTCAAGTATTAAAACAGATAAACAAGTCAAAAATTGAGGCTGATAAGGCAAATGCAAAGAATATTGCAACAGCTATTCAGCAGTGGGTTTCAGAGGGAAATGTGTTGAATAATACAGCTAGCTGGGTGAAAATAGAAAATAACGTTCCTGTTAACACTGGTAACGGTATAGTAGATTACTTGGGTAGTGGACTTCCAAAGACGAAGTTAAAAAATGGGGATTTTTATTACACATATGATGCGAATAATCAAGTATTGAAAATAGGTGCTGAAAATTCTGATGGTAATATTGTGGAGCTCTATCCGTCTCCAGATCCAAACTACAAGTAATGTATGTGAATTAGTTGGTATTCTTATTTCATTTTGAAGGAGTATACCAAAGATGTTAGAGACAATAGTAGGAGCGTTGGGATTGGTGTTTGGTAGCTTCCTGAATGTATGCATATATAGAATACCTCGAGGGGAATCAATTATATTCCCCTCGAGTCATTGTCCAAATTGTGGAAGAAAGATAAGATGGTTTGATTTAATTCCCATCTTAAGCTTTATTATCTTGAAAGGAAAGTGCAGATATTGCAAAAGCCCAATTTCACCTTTATACCCGGCTGTTGAAGCTGTGTGTTGTTTGCTTGCAATAGCAAGCACAAGAGTGTATGGTTTGAGTGTATCAGCTTTTTTATTATTTTTGATTGGCTGTATCCTGATATACATTTCAGTTGTAGATTTCAAAACTTACGAGATGAGCGTAACAAGTATTCTTTTGCTTGCCATTTTAAAGTTTGGGTTTGAGGTGAGTTTAAAAGGGGTTTTAAAAACCTCAATGACGTTTGTGGTGCTTGGACCAATTTTAAATGCTCTTCTGGTAGGGCTTATATACTTAATTACCCGGGGCAATGCAATGGGGTTAGGGGATGTTTTGCTTTTGATGGCAGGAGGTGTAGGATTTACAGTAAGACAGGCAATTGTGTGCAATTTCGTGGCATTTTTGGTAGCATTTTTATATGTTTTAGGTTTGAAGCTTGTTCAAAGCATTTTAAAGGGAAACGAGAAAAAGAGGGAGATTCCGTTTGGTCCGTTCATATCAATTGGCATATTTGTGTCAACAGTGGCAGGTGAAAGGATTGCTGATCTTTACTATCAGCTAATAATAGTGAGGTAGGTATTTGATGTATGTTGTAAAAAATCTGATGGAAGAGGTTGTTCAAAAATACTATGAGAAAATAATTGATGAATTGGATGTTTGCAGGTGCGAAAAGTGCAAAGCTGACGTTATGGCGTTGGCACTGAATAGACTTCCACCTCGATATTGCGTGACAGAAGAAGGTAAGATGTATGTTAAATTAAAAGAGTTAGAAATTCAGTTTGAGGTTGACATAATTGCTGCGCTGGCAGCAGCGGCGTATATAGTTAAAAATAATATAAGGCATGAAGAAAGGGATTGTAAGAATGAAATGTAAGGGATTTTCCCTAAGCGAAATGATAATTGTCATTGCGATAATTGCAATATTGTTAGCAATTGGGATACCGGCTTATCTGGCATCTGTTCGCCGGGCAGAAGTCAAAAACGTTGCCAATGGGCTTGCTGATATGCTGTCAATGCTCTACGAGTATGAAGACAAAGAAGTAGTATTTGATAAATACTTTGTCAAAATCAATAACCATATTGTGCCAGATCCGGTAACAGGTGAGACGTATTTACAGATCCAGCTTGTAAAATATGAAAGTGGAACGGAAAAGGTATTAAAGGAACTAAAAAGCAAGAGCGCTGAGTTAGACTCTGACGTGATAGTTACAGGAGCTGGACCAATTGCAACCTATCTATATTATGACAATAAAGGAATATTGTGGCGTTTTTCAGGTTCACCGGGTGGGAGGAGCAATGAAAGTTATTTTCCAAATGCAAATAAGGTGTTTGTTGTAAGAATAAGAGGGATAACAGGCGGTTATCAAAAAAAGGTTATTGTCAGGGTAATGCCACCAGGGAGTGTTGAAGTTAAATGAGATGTAATTTGAAAATAAAAAGTGATTTTAAATTAAAAGGTTTGACGCTTGTTGAGCTGATAGTAGTTGTTGCAATTGTTGCAATAATCCTTGGCGCAATTTATTCCTTTTTTATTCAGAACTTCAAAGTTGCACAGGAGAACATTAACATAGCCAGGATTGAGGGTGAAGCAAAAAGATTAAACGATCAGGTAAAGCAGTGGCTGTCTATGTCTGACCAGGCCAGTATTCAGTATTCGGTTGTTGGCACAACAAAAGTAATAACAATGGATGTATATCAAAGCGACTTGCCAGCACCAACTGCCCGACCTGATTTTAGAATAAAGCTTGTGTATGATAGTGGTTCTAAAAAAATTAGTATTGAGAAGATATTTCTGGCATCTTCAAGTAGTCCCACTGTCCCATCACCTATAGCCTTCACCTTTTTAGATGGGCTGGTTACCAGATTTGATTGTATTTTTGTTTCGGGTTCAAAGATAGTAATTGAATATGAGGTTGTTATAAACAAGCGTGGTTCTAACCTAATAACAAGAGTATACAAAATAGAACATGTTTTTCGCACCTTTTGATGTAACGAAAGAATATACAGGCAGAAATTTTTTGAAATTTATTCGAGGTGAATCTGATGAGTGAAAAAGTAGTTGTGGAAATAGGAAAAAACTACATAAGAGTGGCCGAAGGTAAGTTTCAAAATAGCAGCATAGAAATCAATAGATTTTTTGAAAAAAATCTCGATGATAACATAATCAAAGAGGATATTAAGGTTGACGATGTTCTTTTGCAGATAGAACTTAGAAGCCTTTTCAATCAAAATAAGGTTGGCAAGAAAAATGTTAATGTTATATTTTCAGGGATTTCAAACATTTTGATAAGAGAATTAGAAATGCCTTACGTTGCTGATGATAAAATATACAACATGATACGCCATGAGGCAAGACAATATTTCCCAATAAACATAGATAGTTATATACTTGATTATAAGCAACTTAAAATATTTGACGAAGGGAAGATTAAAAAGCAAAAGATACTTATTGTTGGTGTACATAGATTTTTAATAGAAGGTGTAATAAATGCCTTTAAAAATGCAGGAATAAAAATATCTAAGATTGATATTGAGCCAAATTCAATTGTTAAACTATTCAAAAACGAAAGAAAGCTGAACAAACAAGAAGATGATAACTCATACATGATAGTGAATATCACCCGAAATGGAGTTTCTACTTCTGTTGTTGCGAACAATGAACTTTGTGCCACAAAGCTATTTTCGCTTGTTCAGCTTGAAGAGATGTTTAAAGAAAATTCTGAGCAATCTTATGATTATGAATTTAGCTTAATTGAAGATCTTATTTCTGAAAGCGTAATTAAGTTTTATGACTTTGTACGAACAAGGGAAGAACCTATAACAAACATAAAGAAAATATACTTAACAGGAGAGGTATGTCAACATATTGATATTAGTAGTCTTTTGAGAAGAAGACTGAATATGGATGTAGAACTTGTGAGCGATTTTAAGTCTGTCAGAAAGATTGAATCACAGGAAAAAAGTGTGATGTTTGCATATGCAACAGCTTTCAGTGGGTTGATTTAGAAGACACAGTGATATTGGAGGGCAAAGGAGGCAGGAGGTAGTGCCAGTTTTAAAGGATATAAATTTGTTAGAGGCATACAGTAAGCAATATAAAGTGAGCGAAGAGAAGGCAAGCGGTGCATTAATAATTGCTCTAATATCAGTAATTGGTGTGTGTATATTGGTATCTGTATTTATGTTTGTTCAGATAATTTCCTATTCCATGAAAATCAGCAGTACTACGACAGAAATAAACTCGAAGAGGACAATTGTGAACAAGATACAGAGAGATTTAAAGATAAAAGAGGCATATGATATAAAAATTGGGTTTGTTAATCAAAAGAAAAATGAAAACCGAAAGTTAAAGGAATTGCTTACTACTCTTGAGAAACTAACTCCCCAAAATCTGACATTTGAGATGCTGCAGATAGAAAATAATAAACTTAATTGCAGAGTGGCAAGCAAGAATGTTGAGAGTGTAGTTCAGTTTGTTTACAGTCTATCTAATGATCCACACTTTGCAAATGTAGTATTTAATGGTGCAAATGATGTGGAAGGTATCAAAAAAGCTGATGTGAGTGCTGATATAAGATAAGAAGTTTTAAGAATTTTAAGATCAGTTTAATGAAGGTGGGGAAAGGTAGCAATGGGTTATAAACTGAGCAGTAGAGAAAAAAATTTACTGATTATTGGGTTAATAGTGATAATTGGAGTGGTTTTTTATTCATTTATATATAGTAACTTGTCTCAAAGATTAGAGAATTTAAAAACACAGTATGAAACCCTTACTGCAGAGCTTTCAAGGTTGAATATGATAATAAGCAATTATAACGCACACAAGGCAGAAATAGAAAATGTGAAAAAAGAGTATGCTAAATTAAAAGATATTATTCCGCCAAATCAGAATGCTTTGTTTTGTGTTGTAGATTTAAAAAGACTCTTAGAAACAGTGAAGATTAGTACTTCTTCATATATGTTTGAGCCTTCACAGAAAATTGAGCTTGGAAATACAAAAGATATGGGCGACCAGTTTTATCCATATTATCTATTATCACGCCAAACCTGGAATTGTGAATATGAAAAAATACACACAATTCTTGATACACAACCGAATTTTGCACCTTTATTTACAATTGATTCGCTGAACATGACAAAGGCAGAAAACAAGTTAACGGTAAATGCAGTGATAAAATTTTATGGATTTAACGACCCGCAAAGTCCAGCGCGTGAGTTTGTTTTGAATAAGACAATTAAAATTAGTCCGACTGGAAAAAGTAATTTGTTTAAATAAGGTGAGTTGAAATGAAGTTAAAAGGTTTTTCGTTGGTAGAGGTTATAGTTGCTGTTGCTATATTTGCTATAATTTTGATTCCAATTGGAATTGCGTTTAACCAATCGATGAGGGTAACCTCAAAGTCAAAAGAGAATATGGATATTGCTCAGGTTTTGAACAAAGCAATGGAAAAAATGTACGCTGATATGGGAAATGATGATAGTCATTTTGCGGATGTAGTATATTCATTACCAGACTATAGTGGTAGTGAACTGGAATTTGGCAATGACAAATATAAAGTAAAATATACTGTAAAAAGGATTGATTGTGATTTCGATTTAATACTTGTAGCTAATGCTTCAAATACAGTGTCAGTATACCAAAAAGTGTACGATGCAACTTATGGTGGTGTGAAATATGACCTTAGTTTATCTATTCCTCCGAGTTTAAGTGGAGTGGTAAATATAGAAGTTTATAAGGAAATAAGCGGAATAGACCGGGCTGAGTACAGATTCAACAATATACCATTAATAGTTACTAATCCCAATTTTAAAATTTACTTTATTGACAATACTTCTACTGTAAATTGTAATATTGATGGTGTCTTTGAAATGAACGGGGGAATTCGTACATCAAATTACACCACTCAACTGTTAGAAGTATGGTCTAAAAGCTTTACAGTAGGTTCTGCGGCATCTCCTACACCAAGTCCGACAGCAAGTCCGGCTGGTAATTTTACCACACAAAGGTCCACAGTGAAATTTATTTCGTACACCAATTCAAAATTTTACCATCAGCTTTTTGAGGTAACCATGGAAATTTGGAACGAACAAAAGAATAGAAAAGTGAGGGAGTACAAATTTTTTATGAGGGGGTAAAAAGGGGATGCTGGAAAAAATTAGTTGTTTAAAAGACAGGATGTTTATTAAAAAGGTTGACGGATCTGTTTTGATTGTTGTGATAATAGTTATTGCTGTTCTGAGCACAATATTGCTGGGGACGATGTCGGCTGTGTTAGCATCGCTGAACCAGAGCACATCTATATATCAGAAATCTGCAACAGGCTATGGAGCTGAAAGTGCAGCAGAGGAGTTTTTGTATTATTTTAATCAACTGTTAGAGGATGC
>Ga0207430_10017_pt1 | contig 109751 bp, 110 predicted proteins | sample YelNatsi3bottle8_FD_187544 | JGI IMG/M metagenome (GOLD analysis project Ga0207430, IMG submission 187544) | Hot spring thermophilic microbial communities from Obsidian Pool, Yellowstone National Park, USA - site 3 bottle 8 (SPAdes) (version 2) | ecosystem: Environmental > Aquatic > Thermal...
CTTCTCTAAACAAGCTGCCAGTTAAATTTTTCCATGCTGAGCGGCTCGGTATTCTATTGCCTTTTTCACCCTAATTATCTAAAAAAATTTTTTTAAAAACCCCCTTGACATTATACCGTTTGTCTTTCTAATTAAGATTTTTTCGACTATATATTTTATACCAATTGCTGTATAATTACAATAACTAAAAAATGCTTTTAAGATATGTTCTTGCAGCTCCCACTAAGTATAATGACCCACAAATTAAAATAGCTGAATCATTTTCTGCTTTTTTTAAGCTCCTATCAATTGCCTCTTTGAAATCTTTTATAAACTCAAAACCATAATCTAAAGCAATTTCTTTTGCCTCATCATCAAGAAAAGCTCTTTTTTGATATGGTACCAACGTAAATATCACATCTGACGTTATTTCCTTTATCTCGGAGAGCATCTTTTGGTATTCTTTGTCTTTGAGTATCCCTACAACTGCCCTGATCTTTTTGCCTTTTATATACTGTTTACAGTTGTCAACAAGTACTTTCATGCCGTCTATGTTGTGAGCACCGTCTAAAATCACAAGAGGTTCTTTTGAGATAACCTCAAATCTGCCATTCCATTTGGCATTTAAAAGCCCTTTTACAAGAGCACAAGTATCTATATTATATTTATCCCTCAAATATTCAAATGCATATATGCAGTTTAAGGCATTTTCAATCTGATGTATGCCTAAAAGCTTGAGCTCAAGGTTTTTGTATATACCCTTTGGAGTAATACAATCAAATATAACTCCGTCAAGAGTATTTTTTACAATTTTGCAATCACTTCTCACTTCAATTAAATTGGCATTCTTTTGATCACACACTTTTGAGATAACATCAACCGCCTCTTTATAACGTTGCAGCCCTAAGATTACAGTAGAGCCTTCTTTTATAATGCCAGCCTTTTCATATGCTATTTGCTCAATTGTCTGCCCTAAGATATCCATATGGTCATAGCCAATAGAGGTTATAATACAAAGCTCTGGAGTTTCAACTACATTTGTTGCGTCAAATCTCCCACCAAGGCCAACTTCTAAGACAACAAAATCCACATTCATCCTTTTAAAATACTCAAAGGCTATTGCAGTGACTATCTCGAATTCAGTTGGATGGTTAAATCCCTGACTTATCATTAAATCAACCTTATCTTTTACAAACTCTGTGATACTTGCAAGTTCATCATTTGAAATAGGAATGTTATTTATTTTCATTCTCTCATTAAAAAATTCTAAATAAGGTGAGGTGTAAAGCCCCACCTTAAACCCTGCTTCAATCAACATTTGATTTATAAAAGCACAGGTCGACCCTTTGCCATTTGTTCCTGCAACATGGATAATTCGCAAATCCTTTTGAGGATTTCCCATAAGTTCAAGCAATTTTCTTATATTTTCAAGACCAAGTTTTACTCCAAACTTATATGTTCCATGGATATATTCAAGTGCCTCTTCATAAGTCATTGACATAACACTATCACCTTAAACTTTTAATTCTCTCAAGCTGCTCTTCAACAGACCTTAGCATCTGTTTGTATCTTTCATACTTCTCTTTTTCTTCATTTACAACCTTCTGAGGTGCCTTTTGTAAAAAGTTTTGATTTCCAAGCAACTTTTCAGAACGTTCAACCTCTTTTAGTAGTCTTTCTCTTTCTTCAGTAAGTCTTTTAAGCTCCATCTCAATGTCAATTATCTCTTTTAGTTTAATATATGCAACACCCCAGGAAAGAACAAGTGAAACGCTATCCTCTGGAATGTCTTCAGATGCTACTACCTCTTCAATATTTGCAAGCCTTTTTACATAAATCTCCCACAGCTGTTTTTGCTGTATCATTGACTGGTCGTCAGTCTTTATATAAACTTTTGGCTTTATATTTGTAGGTATATTTCTCTCAACTCTTAAATTTCTGATGCTTCTAACAAGTTCTATTAACTTTTCAACCATTAAGATATCTTGAGCATAGTTATATCCCATTGGCTCAGGCCACTTTGCTATAACAAGGCTCTCTTCATTATGTGGAAGATTTAAATAAATCTCCTCTGTTACAAAGGGCATAAATGGATGTAAGAGTTTTAAAACATTCGTAAGCACTGTCAAAAGGACATACTGTACTTCTTTGTTATTTTCTGCCTCTTTGTTGTAGAGTATAGGTTTTGACATTTCAATATACCAGTCACAAAATTCGTCCCAGATAAAGTCATAAAGTTTCTGAGCTGCAATACCAATTTCAAACTTTTCAAGATTTTCAGTGACCTCTTTTATTATGGCATCTAACCTCGACAAAATCCACCTTTCAGTAAATGTAAATTTATTCTCATCAGGCTTGTAATTTGTATCAATGTCGAGGTTCATTATTACAAACCTTGCCGCATTCCAAATCTTATTTGCAAAGTTTCTGTTTGCCTCAACCTTTTCCATATGAAATCTGGTATCATTGCCAGGTGAAATTCCTGTGACAAGCGTAAATCGCAATGCATCTGCACCATATTTTTCTATTATTTCAAGCGGATCTATTCCATTGCCAAGTGATTTACTCATCTTTCTGCCCTGGGCATCTCTTACAATTCCGTGAATTAACACATACTTGAACGGTTCTTTTCCCATGTGCTCAAGTGCTGAGAAAATCATTCTCGCAACCCAGAAGAATATGATATCATATGCAGTAACCAGCACATCTGTTGGGTAAAAATACTTCAAATCTTCTGTTTCTTCTGGCCAGCCCAATGTTGAAAATGGCCATAGTGCTGATGAAAACCATGTATCGAGAGTGTCTTCGTCTTGATATACATTTGTAGACCCGCATTTTGTACACACCTTCACTTCTTGTCGGCTTACCATCATGTTGTCACAATCTTTACAATAGTATGCAGGAATTCTGTGTCCCCACCAAAGTTGTCTTGAAATACACCAATCCTTTATATTTTCCATCCAGTTAAAGTATATCTTTTCAAATCTTTCTGGAATAAATTTTATCTTTCCTTCTTTTACAATCCTTATTGCAGGCTCTGCCAAAGGTTTCATCTTTACAAACCATTGCTTTGACACAAGCGGTTCAATTACTGTTGAGCACCTATAACAGTGGCCTACATTGTGAGTATAGTCTTCTTCTTTGACAAGAAGGCCAAGATCTTTGAGGTCATTTACAATATTCTTTCTTGCCTCATACCTATCCAGTCCTGCGTACTTACCAGCATTTTCGTTCATATACCCTTTTGTATCAATTACCTGTATCATTGGAAGGTTGTGTCTTTGCCCTATTTCAAAGTCATTTGGATCATGAGCAGGTGTTATTTTTACAACACCTGTTCCAAATTCCATATCTACATACTCATCAGCTATGATTGGTATTTCCCTATTCACAAGTGGCAGCACAACTGTTTTCCCAATTAAATGTTTGTATCTTTCATCATTAGGATTTACTGCAACAGCAGTGTCGCCAAGCATTGTCTCTGGTCTTGTTGTTGCAACAACTACGAAGAAAGAATTGTCCTTTGCAGGGTACTTAATGTGCCAAAGCTTGCCCTTCTTTTCTTCATACTCCACTTCAGCATCCGAAATTGTTGTTTTGCATGTTGGACACCAGTTAATCATTCTCTCACCTTTATAGATTAAACCCTTCTCATAAAGTCTTACAAAAACTTCTTTTACAGCATTAGAAAGTCCTTCATCCATTGTAAATCGTTCTCTATCCCAGTCGCAAGAAGCTCCAAGTTTTTTAAGCTGCTCAATTATTCTTCCGCCATAGACCCTCTTCCATTCCCAAGCACGCTCTAAAAATTTTTCTCTTCCTATCATTTCCTTTGTAAGGCCTTCTTCTTTCATCTTCTCAACAATCTTTGCTTCTGTTGCAATACTTGCATGGTCAGTTCCAGGAACCCAAAGTGCACAATATCCTTGCATTCTTTTAAATCTTATCAGAATATCCTGAATGGTGTTGTTTAGAGCATGTCCCATATGTAGTTGCCCTGTAATATTTGGAGGCGGGATTACAATTGTAAAAGGCTTTTTGGAATAGTCAATCTTTGCATGAAAGTATTTCTTCTCAAGCCACATCTTATATAACCTATCTTCAACCTCTTGAGGATTGTAAACTTTTTGCACCTTCTTTCATCCTCCTTTCAAAGTTTTGATTTCACTTTTTATATTATTTCAAAATTATTTTTATTTCAAACTTTATGTTTTTGAATCTAAATTTGTGGGTATAAAGTAATTGTAATTGAAAAATTTAAATTTTACAAGGGAGGTTACTTTAAGATGGTTAAAAGAGGGAATGTTTATAAATGTGAAACTTGTGGGAATATTGTAGAGGTCTTATCTGCAGGAGGCGGTCAATTGGTATGTTGTGATCAGCCGATGACCTTGCTTGAGGCGAACACAGTTGATGCGAGCTTAGAGAAACATGTACCAGTCATCGAAAAAACAGAAGAAGGTATCTTGGTAAAAGTTGGAGAAGTTTCACACCCAATGGAAGAAAAGCACTACATTATGTGGATTGAGCTTGTAGCAGATGATGTTGTCTACAGAAAATACTTAAAGCCTGGTGATGAGCCAAAAGCCCTCTTTAACGTGTCTGCTAATAAGCTCGTTGCATATGAATATTGCAATCTCCATGGGCTTTGGAAAAAGGAATAAAAAAGAGGGCTGCTTTACTTTAAACAAAGTAGCCCCCTTTTTTCTTCAATTTACTTTCCTAACAACCTCTTTGTCTCTCTTGCAATCATTAGCTCTTCGTTTGTTGGAACTATCAAAACCTTTACCTTACTCTCTGGTTTGTTAATTTCAAATACCTTGCCTTTCTCTGCGTTAAAGTTTTTCTCTTTATCATATAAAACACCCATGTATTCTAAATCAGTTACACATTTTTCTCGAACAACTGGATTATTCTCACCAATTCCTGCCGTAAATACTATTGCGTCCACACCGCCTAAAACCGCAGCATATTCTCCAATATATTTCTTTACCCTATAGCAGAACATATCAATTGCAAGCTGAGCCCGTTCATTTCCTTCATTTGCAGCTTTCTCTAAATCCCTAAAGTCACTGCTAACACCAGAAATCCCTAAAACCCCAGATTTTTTGTTGAGAAAATCATTCATCTGCTTTACATCCATATTCTCTTTTTCCATAAGGTACAAAATAACAGCAGGGTCAATTGTTCCACTTCTTGTTCCCATTGCAAGCCCAGCTAAGGGTGTAAAGCCCATACTTGTGTCAACTGATTTACCATACTTTATTGCACAAACGCTGGAACCATTTCCAAGGTGGCATGTTATAAGCTTTAGCTCCTCTAAAGGTCTCTTTAAGTACTCAGCTGCCTTTATTGCGACATATTTGTGTGATGTACCATGGAATCCATATTTTCTTATCTTGTACTTCTCGTACACCTCATACGGAAGTGAATACATGTAAGCATACTTTGGCATTGTCTGGTGAAAAGCTGTGTCAAACACCGCAACGTTTGGCTTTCCTGGAATTTCTTTTTCACATGCTTCAATTCCCATGAGGTTTGCAGGATTGTGAAGCGGAGCAAGCTCTATACACTCTCTTATTGCCTTTTTTACATCTTCATTGACAACAACAGCGTCGCTAAAATATTCCCCACCATGGACAACTCTGTGGCCAATTGCATCAATCTCATCCATTGATTTTATTATCCCCATCTGAGGATGTGTTAACATCTCCAAAACAAGTTTTATTGCCACATTGTGGTCTTTTACCTCTTGCTCTTTTATAATCTCTTGCCCATTTTTCTGGTGTCTTATAAAAGCTCCCGGCAAACCAATTCTGTCAACAACACCCTTACATAGAGCAACCTCTGTTTCAGTATCAATAAACTGATATTTTAATGATGAGCTTCCTGAATTTAATACTAATACTTTCATTGTTATCTACCCCTTTAAATTTTTATTTCATCATTGCCTGAACAGCAGTGATAGCAACAACACCAACAATGTCTTCTGCTTTGCAGCCTCTTGACAAATCATTTACAGGTTTTGCTATTCCCTGGGTAATAGGTCCATACGCCTCAGCTTTTGCAAGTCTCTCTGTCAGCTTATACGCAATATTTCCTGCATCAAGGTCAGGGAAGATTAATACATTAGCCTGCCCTGCAACAGGGCTGCCTGGTGCTTTTAACTTTGCAACAGAAGGTACAAGTGCTGCGTCTGCCTGAAGTTCGCCATCTATTAAAAGGTCTGGTGCTTTCTCTTTTGCAATCCTTGTTGCCTCGACAACCTTGTCAACCATCTCTGACTTTGCCGAACCCTTTGTTGAATATGAGAGCATCGCAACCTTTGGAGTCTTTCCAACCAAGGCTTCAAAACTCTTTGCAGATGAAATAGCAATGTCAGCAAGCTCTTCAGCGTTTGGATTTGGGTTCAAGCCTGCATCAGCATACAAAAATACACCATTTTCCCCATATTCACAATTCGGAACAACCATTATAAAGAAACTTGAAACAAGCTTTACGCCTGGTGCTGTTTTTAAGATTTGAAGTGCTGGGCGCAGTGTATCAGCTGTAGAATGAATTGCACCAGATACCATACCATCTGCTAAACCCTTGTACACCAGCATAACGCCAAAGTACATTGGGTCTTTCATAATCTTTCTTGCATCTTCAAGTGTCATACCTTTGTTTTTTCTCAGTTCATAAAAATCATTCACAAACTCATCAAATCTATCAAAATTGTCTGGGTCAATAAAGATTGCATCATCCACATTTGCACCAAACTTTGCCGCTTCTTTTTTAATCTCATCTTCCTTACCAATTAAAACAATCTTTGCAATCTTCTCTTTCAGTACAATACTTGCGGCTTTTAAATTTCTCTCTTCATAGCTTTCAGGAAGTACAATTGTTTTTATATTTGACCTTGCCTTTTCTATTATTGTATCGATAAATGCCATCTTTAAAAGCTCCTTTCGTTTATTATTTAACATTATCACACCTTATATATTATAAACTAAATTGTATCTTGTATACAAGAAGTATTTTAAGAAGAATTTAAAAATTCTTAGCAAAGAAAAATGCTAAACAAAAGTTTGAAGAATATATGTTTTTATGTTATAATTTATTTAAAATAAACAAATTGAAAAGGGGATACTTTAAATGAAGAAACAGCTTACAAAAAAGCAAGAAGAGATATTAGAGTTTATAAAAAAGAGAATTAAAGAAAAAGGCTATCCACCGGCGGTGAGAGAGATATGCGAAGCAACAGGTCTAAAATCAACTTCAACTGTTCATGGACATCTTACAAGATTAGAAAAAAAAGGGTATATTAGACGTGACCCTTCAAAACCAAGAGCAATTGAGATTGTAGACGATGACTTTTACGTTCACAGAAATGTTATTCAGCTTCCTCTTGTTGGGAAAGTCACTGCAGGTGAACCCATCTTAGCTGTTGAAAACATCGAAGATACCATAACCCTTCCCTATGACTTGGTTGGAACAGAAGATGCGTTTTTGCTAAGAGTTAGAGGAGATAGTATGATTGAAGCAGGAATTTTTGACAATGATATTATAATTGTAAGAAGACAAAATGTAGCCGAAAATGGAGATATTGTTGTTGCGTTAATTGACGATGAGGCAACTGTTAAAAGATTTTTCAAAGAGAGCGATCATATACGACTGCAACCAGAAAACAAGGCAATGGAACCTATAATTGTAAAAGACGTGAAAATTCTTGGAAAGGTAATAGGCCTTATTAGGAGGATGTAAGAATTTACATCCTCCTAAGTCTCTCAATAGCCTTTAAAATCCCTACAACTCCTATTTCGAATGAAGAACTACCTTGCAGATATGCAACATAAGGTGGTCTGATTGGTGCATCACATGAAAGCTCTAATGAAGTACCCTGTACAAAACCACCTGCTGCCATTATTACCTTGTGAGAATACCCTGGCATATCCCATGGCTCAGGTAAAACATTGCTGTCAACAGGGCAGCCTTTTTGAACCCCCTGACAAAACCTAATGAGTTCCTTTTCGTTTTCAAATATAATTGATTGAATTATATCTGTTCTATATTCATTGTACCGTGGTAAAACCTTAAAGCCTAATCTTTCCATAATATAAGCTGTAAAAACTGCAACCTTTAAACTCTCAGCCACAATATGTGGTGCAAACAAAAGTCCTTGTAATATCTCTCTGTTAAAGCCAAGTGAAGGTCCTACTTCTTTGCCCATTCCAGGGGTGTTGAGCCTGTCTGCACACATCTCAACCAGATCTTTTTTGCCGGCAATATAACCTCCACATGATGCAATTGTCCCACCCGGGTTTTTAATGAGCGAACCTGCTATTAAATCTGCTCCAACATCTGTTGGTTCAAGCTTTTCCACAAACTCACCATAACAGTTGTCAACCATCACAATTGTGTTAGGGCTGATATTCTTTACAAATTGTGTTACTTCTTTTATCTTTTTCACAGAGATTGACTCTCTTAAAGAGTACCCTCTTGAGCGCTGAATAAAAACTGCCTTTATTTTTCTTTCTTTTAGCTCTTTTTCAATTTTGTCAAAGTCAAAGCTATTATTTTTTAAGTCAATCTCTTCATACCTTATGCCAAAATCAATGAGAGTACCATGACCTCCACTTTTTATTCCAATGACCTTTTGAAGTGTGTCATAAGGCTGTCCACAGATTGACAAAAGTACATCGCCCGGTCGCAGCACTCCAAATAGCATTGTTGAAATTGCCTGAGTACCTGAAACAAACTGAATTCTCACAAGCGAATCCTCACAGCCAAACACATCAGAATATATTCTTTCAATTACATCTCTACCACTGTCTGAATAACCATAACCATCTGTTTTGTTCAAATGTGTATAAGAAAGTTTATTTTTTTGAAATGCGTTTAAGATTTTGAGCTGGTTGTACGATTTTATTTTCTCTATCTCTTCAAAAATCTCTTTTACACTTTCAAGTGCTTGCTGTGCTAAATTGATTAGTTCATTGTCAAAATTAAAAAATCTACCTAAAGCCTCAAAGTCAACCTTCAATTTTTGCCCCGCCCTTCTTACTTACTTGCTCTAAAAAATTAAAGAAAGCTCATGATTTTAAAGTCTCATGAGCTTTCTTTAAAGAGAATTTTTACACCTTTTTTATTTTGACTCTTGATTTTGGTTATTGTTACTTTGCTGAGAAGCTGTGTTTTGCGCTTGTGAGTTTTGAGCTTGAGCCATGTAGTTTATTGGCTTTGATGGCAGAATAGAAGAAATTGCATGTTTGTAAATAAGCTGCTGTTTATTATTTTCTGTTTCTACCACCAATGTAAAGTTATCAAAACCTTTGATAACTCCTTTCAATTGAAATCCACTCAGTAAAAAGATTGTAACGTTGACTTTTTCTTTTCGAAGCTGGTTTAAAAATAGATCCTGCAAGTTCAAATTCCCTTTTGCCACCTTATGTATTCCTCCCCAAACTTAAAAGTTTTTTATATTATAATTTTTATATGTTTTTCTTAAATTATACCACACTTTTGCAAAGTTCAAAACATTTTTTCACAACTTCTTTAAACTCAAGGCCACCTACATCCAAATATATAAAATCTCCTTGGTACTTAAACCAAATACTCTGCCTCTTTGCAAACTGTCTTGTTTTTATCTTCAATTCTTCTTTTGCTTCATCCAAAGTAATTTTACCCTCAATGTATGGTATTACCTGTTTGTATCCAAGTCCTTGCATAGACTTTAAATCCTTTGAATACCCCATTTCAAGCAGCATCTTCACTTCATCTACAAGGCCCATTTTAAACATCCTCTCAACTCTTGAATCAATTCTCTCTTTAAGAAGAGACCTTTCCATCACAAAACACAAAGGCAGTATATTATATTTTTTAGAACCTTTTTTCCTCACCTTCTCTAAAAAATCTGTCGGCTTTTTGCCAGTGAGAAAGTAGATCTCTAAATATCTTATAACCCTTTTTACATTGTTTGGGTGAACAGACTGTGCAGCCTTGCTATCAATACTTTTAAGCATTTCATAAAGATACATATTTCCCTTTTCATCAAGCTTTTTATAAAGGTTTTGACGTACTTGTTTTGAGTCCCCCATCTCAGGAAACTCAATCTCATCCACAATCGACTTTATATAAAATCCTGTACCACCAACAAGAAGCGGAATTTTGCCTTTTTGATAAATCTCATCTACTGCTTTTGTTGCATCTCTTTGAAACAGCGCTACATTGTAATCCTCATCAGGATAGACAACGTCAATCACATAGTGTTTTACTATTTGTCTTTGCTCTTTGGTTGGTTTAGCAGTGCCAATGTCCATATACTTATAGACACACATAGAATCTGCAGAAACAATTTCACCATCTATCAGCTGGGCAAGCTCAATTGCAACATCTGTCTTTCCAGTTGCAGTAAGACCTGCAATTACAATCAAAGGAATCCTTTGCATCTTCTTTACTTCACCTTTTTCCACAAATCTTATTTTCATCAAACAATCCTTTTGAACATCTTTTCAATATCCCTTTTTTGAATTTCAACAACAACAGGCCTACCATGCGGACAGTTGAATATCTTCTTCTCAACAAGAACAAGCTTTACTATCTCTTCTTTCTCTAAATCTGAGATATTCATATTACCTTTAACTGCTGCTCTGCATGCTATCTTTTTGAGCAATTCCTCTGAAAAGTGGGTTATACCTTCTTTTACTGATTCATTGTAAATCATCTCAATTATATCACCTATGAAAAACTTATCAACTGCACCTTTAAATAAAAGTGGATGCGTTCTTATCACTATTTCATTTTTCCCAAAATCACTTATTTCAAAACCAAGTTTTTCGAAAAAGTGGACATTTTCTAAGACAAACTCTTTTTGAGAAATTGGAAGCTCAACTACAATTGGAGAAAGCAGTACCTGGCTTTGGATTCTATTTCGAGAAATCTCTTCTTTCAAAGCTTCAAATAATCTTCTTTCGTGAACAGCATGCTGGTCTATAAGATAAAGGCTATCCTCTTTTTGGACAATGATATAAGTATCAAAAGCATATCCCACTATCTTATAAGTCTCGACATTAAATTCTTCTGGAAATACAGTTATGACATCTTTGCTCTCTTTTCCCACCTCTACTTTTGAAAAATCAAGTTGTTCCTCAATTTTCAAAAACTCATTCAAATTTTCTTGAAATGCTCTTCCTTCGTTTTGCCGTTCTTGTGTATAAGACCAAAGTTTTTCCACCATTTTAACATCTTGCACACTTTGAGGCAAATAAAGACTATCTAAAGTAGGTTTTGGAATCATCTTTTCTGAGTGAAGTGCACTTGAAACTGCTTTATATACAGCGTTGTAAACATATCTTTCATCTTTGAACTTTATCTCAAGTTTCGCAGGGTGAACATTTACATCAATGTCAACAGGATCTATTTCTATAAACAAAAAAACAATGGGAAACCTACCTGTCAAAATTGAATTTTTAAAAGCCTCATCAATACAAGTGGAAAGAAGCTTGCTTCTTATAAATCTTCTATTGACATAAAAGTGATAACTGCTTCTTGTTGACTTACTCAAAACTGGGTTTACAAAAAAGCCCCATACCTTCAAGTCCTTTTCCTGGTGTGAAAAGTCAATGAGGTTTTTTAAAATCTCTGATCCAAAAACTGAGGCAATAGCAGATTCTACTTTACTATCCCCTGGTGTAAAAAGTTGCCTTTTATTGTCTACCTGCATCCTGAAAGAAATCTCTGGATAGCAGATTGAAATCTTTTCAACAACTTCAATACAGTATTTTTGCTCAGTAGAAGGTGATTTTAAAAATTTTAGCCTCGCTGGTGTATTATAAAAAAGATCTTCAATTGTAATTTTTGTCCCTTTTTCAAAAGGATATATGGTTTTTGAAAGAACTTTTCCACCTTCAACCTCTACCTTACACCCTTGTTCCTGTTCATAGTGCCTTGAAATAAGAGTGACCTTCGAGACGCTTGAAATTGCACAAAGTGCCTCTCCTCTAAAACCCATTGTTGTAATTTTAAAAATGTCGTCAACCGATTTTATCTTACTTGTTGTGTGCCTCTCAAAAACGTATTCAATGTCATCAGAGTGAATACCTTTGCCATTGTCATAAACCTCAATTTTTTTTATACCACCTTTTTCTAATTTAATATCAATCAAACTTGCTCCTGCATCAATGGAATTTTCAATTACCTCTTTTAAACACGATGCAGGCCTTTCGACAACCTCACCAGCTGCTAAAATGTGAGTAATCTCCTCAGATAACCTATTCAACTCTTTCATAACAGCTGCCTCTCTTTAGCTTTAATTATCTCATGTTTTAACTCGCTTAAAATGTTCAGTGCCTGAATCGGAGTTATATTTAAAATGTCAAGATTTTCAATCTTCTCTATTATCTCATCTTTTTTGTATGAAAAAAACTCTATCTGCTCAGTGAATTCTCTTTTTATCTCTCTTCTTAGTCTCTTTGCCTCTTTCCGATTTATATCAGCCTCTTCAAGTTTTTTTAAGATTTGCTCTGCTCTCTGCAAAACCTCTTCAGGAATACCAGCAAGCCTTGCAACATGAATACCATAACTCGAATCACAGCCACCCCTTACAATCTTTCTCAGAAAGATAATGTTTTTCCCTTCTTCTTTTACATCAACCCTATAATTTTTCACACCTGAAATCTTCTCTTCAAGCTCTGTAAGTTCATGATAGTGAGTTGCAAAAAGAGTCTTTGCACCTATTTTAGATTTGTCAGCAACATACTCTAAAACAGCCCAGGCAATTGAAAGCCCATCGTATGTGCTTGTACCTCTTCCCACCTCATCAAATATTATAAGGCTCTTGGGAGTTGCATTTTTCAAAATATTTGCAACCTCACTCATCTCAACCATAAAAGTGCTCTGGCCAGAGGAGATGTCATCTGATGCTCCAATTCGTGAAAAAATCTTATCAACTATACCAATCTGCGCTTCTTCTGCTGGAACAAAGCAGCCCATCTGCGCCATTATGACAATTAGTGCCACCTGACGCATGTATGTAGACTTCCCTGCCATGTTAGGACCTGTGATTATCAGGACTCTGTTTTGATCATTGTCAAGCTCTGTGTCATTTGGAACAAAGTTGCTATGGCCTATCATCTTTTCAACAACAGGATGTCGACCATTCTTTATATAGATTCTATCGCCTAAATAAACGGTGGGTTTTGTATATCTGTTGTCAATAGCAATGTGAGCAAATGAGCAAAGAGCGTCAACAATAGCTATACAACTTGCTGTCTTTTGAATTCTATCTATCTGACTTTCTACTTTGTCTCTTATCTCACAGAAAAGCTCATATTCAAGCTCAACAAGTTTTTGTTCTGCATTTACAATCTCATCCTCTAACCTCTTCAGCTCTTCTGTTACATATCTTTCTGCGTTTGCAAGAGTTTGTTTTCTTATATAGCGCTCAGGAACAAGTGAATAGTTAGATTTAGTCACCTCAATGTAATATCCAAAAACTTTGTTATACCCTATTTTTAAATTTTTGATACCTGTTAGGTTCCTCTCCTTTTCTTCATATTGAATAAGAAGTTCTTTGCTGTTCTTTGAAATATTTCTCAGCCTGTCTACATGGTCATTAAATCCATCTTTGATAATCCCGCCTTCTTTAAGTCCTACAGGTGCATCTTCGTCTATTGAAGAATCAATTAGATTATATACATCTTCTAACGTGTCAAGTCCATCATAAAGTTCTTTTAATAAAGGTGATTTAAACTCTTGCAAGAGTTCTTTCAGCCGCGGTAAAACCTCAATTGATTTTTTTAAACTAAGCAAATCCTTTGCGTTTATGCTCTTGTAAGCAAACTTTGAAGACAGTCTTTCAATGTCATATATTCCTTCTAATAGTTTTTCAATTTGAATCAAAACAGGAAAATTGTTGTAAAGTTCTTCAACTGCATCAAGTCTTCTATTTATCTCAACAACGTCAATCAAAGGTCTTTCAAGCCATTTTTTAATTAGTCTTGAACCCATTGATGTTTTTGCTTGGTCCAAAATCCCAAAAAGACTATTTTTCTTTGAGCGAGCAATTAAACTCTCTGTCAGTTCCAAATTCCTTTTTGTGCTGAGGTCAATTTGAAGATAATTCTGTACTCTGTAAAATTCAAACTTTTTTATATAATTAAATGAAATCTTTTGGGTATCCACTAAATATTTAAGTAAATTTCCAACAGACAGTGCTACTTTGTCATTTAGATTGGTGATTTGTATCTGTTTATCTATTAAATCATAGCATCTATCAATGTCAATAAACTCTATTTTTTGAATAAATGAGTTGTAGTTTTCTCTAATAAGTTCATAGAGTTCATTATCCAAATGAGAAACTAAAATTTCACTTGGAGCATACTTATTAATCTCATTTATCATTTTTTGGATATCATTTTCAATTAAGCAAGCATACATCTCACCTGTGGATATATCCACAAATGTAAGAGCAAAATTAGTTTCAGTCCTTGCAACACAGCAGATAAAGTTATTTGCCCTGCTAAAATTCTCGTCAATAAATGTGCCCGGTGTGATAATCCTGGTAATCTCTCTTTTTACAACACCTTTTGCAAGCTTTGGATCTTCCACCTGCTCACAGATGGCTACTTTGTATCCTTTTTCAATAAGCTTTGCAATATAGCTATGTGCAGAATGATAAGGAACCCCGCACATAGGTGCTTTTTCATTGTTTCCACAATCTCTTGCAGTCAAAGCTATCTCAAGCTCTTTTGAAGCAATTATTGCATCGTCAAAGAACATCTCATAAAAGTCCCCAAGTCTGAAAAACAGAATACAGTCTTTTACCCTTTGTTTTATTTCCATGTACTGCTGCATCATTGGAGTAAGTTCTTGCATAGTTCATATCACCTCACCATAAAGCCAATGCCTTGAGGCTTCCAAAATTTTTACATTTACAAACTTGTACATAAACTCATTAGAACATTTCACATTTACTATCTTATTAGTCCTCGTTCTTCCTACAAGAAGATTATTCCTCTTTGAGTATCCATCTATGAGAATCTCATATGTTTTCCCAAGCATTTGCTGATTCTTTTTCAATGCTATCTCCTCAACTAATTTTACAAGTCTTTGAAATCTCTCATGTTTTACCTCATCAGGCACCTGATTTGGCATTTCAGCTGCTTTTGTCCCTTTTCTCTTGGAATATATAAATGTAAAGGCAGAGTCAAACTCAACCTTTCTGACCACATCCAAAGTATCGTCAAAATCCTCCTCTGTTTCCCCAGGAAAACCTACTATTATATCAGTGGTTATTGCTATATCAGGAATATTCTCTCTAAGCTTTTCTACAAGCCTTAAATAATCTTCTTTTGTGTAATGCCTGTTCATCTGTCTTAAAATCTTTGTTGAGCCCGACTGTACTGGCAAATGTATATGCTCACACACCTTCTCCAAGTCTCTCATTGCAAAAATTAGCTCATCTGACAAATCTTTTGGGTGTGAGGTCACAAACCTTATTCTCTCAATACCCTCTATAGCATTTACCTTCTCAAGAAGTTTATAAAATGGAATTCCATCAGGTAAATCTTTACCATAAGAGTTCACATTCTGCCCTAACAGTGTGACCTCTTTCACCCCATTTGCTGCAAGCTGCTGTATCTCAAATATAATCTCTTCAGGTCTTCTACTCCTTTCTCTTCCCCTGACATACGGTACAATACAATATGAACAAAAGTTGTTACAACCGTAGATTATGTTGACAAAGGCAGTGACACTTTCTCTTCTTGCAGTAGGGATACCTTCAACAACTACATCTTCATCCTCTGCAACATCAATTACGGTTTTTTTTGTAGTAATTGCCTTATACAGAAGCTGAGGAAACCTGTGAAGGCTCTTTGTACCAAAGATTATATCTAAAAACGGAAATATTTTAGCAAGTTTTTGTGCAACTTCAAGCTGCTGAGGCATACATCCACAGACTCCTATTATCAATTCTGGCTTTTTATCTTTTAATCTCTTTAGAGGGCCAATATTACCATACACTCTTGACTCTGCATGTTCTCTTACAGCGCATGTGTTGAATATAATCAAGTCTGCTTCTTCTACATTTTGAGTCTCAACATATCCCATTGCATTTAACATCCCTGCTAATTTTTCAGAATCATGGACATTCATCTGACAACCATATGTTATGATATGATATGTCCTGTTTTTCCCATTTTTAAGATAATATTCTGAGTTCATTTTCTCAATCTCTTCAACAAATTGTGCTTGACTTCCAAAATCTATATAATAAATTCCCCTATTTTCCAAGTTTTATCCCCCTCAAAATTTTTTCATTTAACAAGCTTTATTATAACATTTTGTTCATGGAATTATAATATCATATGATCCCATTTTTTTCTTAATATTTGGAGCAAAATCAGAACAAAATTAATATTGAAATCTCAAATAATTACCGAGAAAAAAGGAGGAAAAATTCATGCCAAGAAGAAAAAGACTTGTTCCAGAAGCTGCTCCTCAGCTGGATAAATTAAAACAAGAAACAGCCCAAGAGGTTGGCGTAACTCTTGACAATTACAATCCAAACATTACCACAAAGCAAGCAGGAACTGTTGGTGGATATATGGTTAAAAAGATGATCCAGGATTATCAAAACAGAGCAAAGAACCAGCAATAACAAAAAATGGCAGAGGGAAATTCCCTTCTGCCTTTCACTTTATTCAGATCTTTCCTTTAGAGAGAATAAACCTCATTTGCTGAGAGTATTCTAACATTGTTTTCTTTTAGGACATTTATTGCTTCATCGCTATTTTCAACCTTCAAGATTACAAGAGCTTCATCAGTTATCTTCCCCACAAAAGCGTACATGTATTCAATTCCTATGTCGTTTTTATATAGAATATCAAGCACTTTTGCAAGACCGCCTGGTTTGTCTTCAACAGCTATTGCGATTACGTCTGTTGCAGAGACTGTAAATCCATTTTCTTTCAAAACCTGCAAAGCTAAGTCAGGCTTGTTAACAATTAGTCTCAAAATACCAAAGTCTGTGGTATCAGCAATTGAGAGAGCTGAGATGTCAATGTTGTTCTTACCTAAAATACTTGTCACCTCAGCAAGTCTCCCTGACTTGTTTTCTAAAAACACAGAAATCTGCTTTACATACATTTTTAAAAACCCTCCTGAATATTTTCAAACTCCTTTACTAATTATATTAATACCCATTTTGCCTATATCTTTCTCTTGTCAATTACTCTTCTTGCCTTTCCTTCACTTCGCTCAATTGTCTTTGGCTCAACAAGCCTTACCTTAACAGAGATTCCAAGTGTATCTTCAATTGCTTTTGTTATTTTCTTTTCAAGCTGTTCAAGCTTTTTGACCTCATCTGAAAACATTCTCTCAGAAACCTCTACCAAAACTTCTAAAACATCAAGGTTATTGACCCTGTCCACAATCAACTGATAATGAGGTTCGACCTCGCCCATCTCAAGCAAGACACTTTCTATCTGAGATGGGAAAACATTCACACCTCTTATTATTATCATGTCATCAGTTCTACCAATAACCTTTTCCATTCTAACAAGTGTCCTGCCACATTTGCACCTGTCATAGTGAAGAGCTGTTATATCTCTTGTCCTGTATCTTATAAGAGGAAGTCCCTCTTTTGTTATTGTAGTAAATACAAGCTCACCATACTCTCCCTCATCTAATACCTCCCCTGTTTCAGGATTTATTATTTCAGGTAAGAAATGATCTTCATTTATGTGCATACCACACTGGTATTCGCACTCAAAAGCAACACCTGGACCAATTATCTCAGAAAGCCCATAGATATCATATGCTTTGATATTGAGCTTTGACTCTATCTCTTTTCTCATATTTTCAGACCATGGTTCTGCTCCAAATACACCTGACTTAAGCTTCAATTGAGACTTGTCAATTCCCATCTCCTCCATTGTCTCAGCTAAATAAAGTGCGTAAGATGGTGTACAAGCCAAAAGTGTTGTTCCAAAGTCAACCATTAACTGAATCTGCCTTTTTGTATTGCCAGATGAAATTGGTATGACAGATGCACCAATTCTCTCTGCACCATAGTGTACTCCAAGACCACCAGTGAATAGTCCATAACCATATGCAATCTGGACAAATGAATGCTTATCTGCCCCTGCTGCAACAAGTGTTCTTGCCATAACTTCAGACCAGATACCAATATCATGTTTGGTATATCCTACAACTGTTGGTTTTCCAGTTGTACCAGATGATGCATGGATTCTCACAATCTCACTTAACGGCACAGCAAAAAGACCATATGGATAGTTATCCCTTAGGTCTTGTTTTGTTGTGAATGGAAGTTTTTGTAGGTCACTTAAGTCTTTTATATCCTCAGGAATAAGTCCTAACTCCTGCATCTTTTTTCTGTAATATGGAACACTTGTATAAATTCTTTTTACTGTTTCAACCAAGCGTTTTAGTTGAATTTCCTGCAATGTACCCCTGTCCATACACTCCATATGTTCATCCCAATATCTCATCTTAAATCTTCACACCTCACCTAAATCTACATTTCTACCCATTGCAAACGCCTTAAGATTTATCTCAACAAACTCTGGCTTTACGTTATTCTCTATGGCCTTTTTAAAAAAGCTCTCTTCAATTCCTATCAGCCTGCTAAACACACCTAACATTATAGTGTTTTGAACACGTGAATTTCCTATTTTAGTGAGTAAAGAAGGAATATCGATCTTATAGAACTTTACTCCAAGCTCCTTTACAATTTTATCAACATCAGGATACTTATATGCTCCAGTAATAACAGTCATCGGAGGAATTTCATAGTCAGAGTAGATTAAAATCCCTTCTTTTTTCAAATACTCAATCCAGCGCAGAGCTTCTAACTTTTCAAATGCAATTATATAGTCAGCCTCTGCTTTATCTATAAGTGGTGAAAATACCTTCGTGCCTGCCTTTACATATGTTACAACACTGCCCCCTCTTTGCGCCATTCCATGAACTTCTGATATTTTTACATCATATCCTACATTCAAAAATACCTCACCTATAATCTTACTCAATAAAATATTTCCCTGTCCACCAACTCCAACTATTAATATGTTAAGATTTTCTTTCATCACACCACTACTCCTTTACACTATTGATTGCTCCAAATCTGCAGATACTCTCACACATACCACATGCAAGACACAGATTTTGATCAATTGTAGGTACATCTTTTAGTGATATAGCAGGGCAGCCTAAGCTCAAACATAGCTTACAGTTTTTGCATTTATTTTTGTCAATGTATCTTTTTGATAATACATATTTATACCTCCTATGAAGTCTGCATGGTGCTTTGACAATTAAAACCTTAACACCTGGCATGTCGATTAGTGTACTTATTTTTTTGATGTTCTCATTGATATTGTATGGGTTTATCTCTTCGACAACTGAACATCCTACAGTTTTGCAAAGACTAACCAAGTCAAGTTTAAAAGTCTCTTCTCCCCTAATTGTATATCCCGTTGCAGGATGGTCTTGATGTCCTGTCATTCCAGTTGTAGAATTATCTAAAATTAAAAGTAGGATGTCAGATTTGTTATAAACCGCATCAATAAGCCCAGTTATTCCAGAGTGAACAAAGGTTGAATCACCTATGACTGCAACTGCTTTAGCCTTCTTATCTGAGGCCTTTGAAATACCATGAGCCATTCCAACACTTGCACCCATACAAATACAAGTATCCATAGCATTAAAAGGAGAAAGAGCTCCCAACGTATAACAACCAATATCACCTGTTATGATAATGTCTTTTATTTTGCTTAAAACGTAAAAGATGCCTCTGTGAGGACAGCCAGGGCATAAAATGGGAAGTCTTGGAGCAAGCTCTTCATTCAGTCTATAATGAGGCTCAACTTGCATTTTTTCAACTGCCGACCTTATGAACGAAGGCGAGTATTCACCTGTCATCTTAAAGATCTCTTTACCAACTGCATTTCTTATTCCCATTGCCTTTATATTTTCTTCTAAAAAAGGGTCAAGTTCCTCAACAATATAGACCTTTTCAAACTTGCTGCAAAAATCTTTAATTAACCTCTCTGGCAGAGGATAAACCATACCCAATTTTAAAACCCAAGCGTCAGGATATGCTTCTTTTACATACTGGTAAGCTATACCTGCTGTGATAAAAGCTAAATCGCTTTCGCCCTTCTCAATTCTATTAAGCTCTGTTTTTTCGGCAAACTCCTTTAAGTCATTTAACCTCTTTTCAACAATTTCATGCCTTTTTCGTGCCATCGCTGGCATCATTACATACTTTTTAATATCTTTTTTATACTCATAGGCTATCTCTTCTCTACTGCTTTCTTCAACTACTGATTGAGAGTGCGAAACTCTTGTTGTGAGGCGTAAAATTACAGGTGTATCGTATTTTTCACTTATTTCAAAACCTTTTTTCACAAAATCAATACACTCTTGGCTGTCAGCAGGCTCTAAAACTGGCACTTTTGCTGCCTTTGCAATGTTTCTTGTATCCTGTTCATTTTGTGAAGAGTGCATACCAGGGTCATCAGCAACAGCTATTAAAAGTCCACCGTTTACACCTGTGTAAGATACAGTAAAAAGGGGGTCTGCGGCAACATTCAAACCCACATGTTTCATCGAACATATTGCTCTTTTACCATAGATAGCCGCTCCAATCGCAACCTCCAAAGCCACCTTTTCGTTCGGTGCCCATTCACAGTAAATCTCACTGTACTGGGATATGTACTCTGTAATCTCTGTTGAAGGTGTACCAGGGTAAGCAGTTGCAACCTTCACACCTGCTTCATAACATCCTCTGGCAACTGCTTGATTTCCAAGCATAAGTCGTCTCAATAGTCTCAGCCTCCATTTTATTCTTTGTTTTTTTTAGCTTGTTTGTTTCCTCAAATCAACAACTCGTTTTGCCTTGCCAGTTGTTCTTTCAAGAGTCTTTGGCTCAACCAATTTTACTTTTACATTTAAACCTAAAACTGTATAAATTCTGTGCTTTATCTTGTTTTCCAGCTTTTCAAGCTCAGCGTACCTTTCTAAAAGCTTTCCATCTACAAGCTCAACATGTACTTCTAAATCATCCAAATACCCTCTTTTTGTAACAACCAGCTGATAATGAGGCCCTATTCCTTCTATTCCCATTAAAACACTTTCAATTTGCGAAGGAAATACATTCACACCTCGAATGATAAGCATATCGTCTGTGCGTCCTTTTACAGAGGTCATTCTGACATTTGTCCTTCCACATTTGCACGGTTCATAAATCAATGATGTGATGTCTCTTGTCCTATACCTTATGAGCGGCATTCCTTCTTTTGTGATTGTGGTCAAAACCAGCTCACCTGTTTCACCCTCTGGTAAAACCTCACCCGTCTGGGGATGTATAATTTCTGGATAGAAATGGTCTTCATTTATATGAAGTCCTTCTCGAAACTCGCATTCTCCTGAAACACCCGGCCCAATAATCTCAGACAGGCCATAGTTTTCTGTTGCAAAAAGCCCCCATTTTTTCTCAATCTCTCGTCTCATTTCTACTGTAGAGCTTTCTGCCCCAAACAAACCAATTCTTAGTTTTAATTTTGACCTGTCAATATTAAGTTCATTTGCAACCTCATCCATGTAAAGTGCGTAAGACGGAGTACAAACCAAAACTGTTGCGCCAAAATCTTGCATTACCATAAGCTGTTTTTCTGTATTGCCACTTGAAATAGGAATTACAGTTGCACCAACTCTCTCTAAACCCTGATGAAGTCCAAACGCTCCTGTAAAAAGTCCATAGCCAAATGCTATTTGGGCAATGTCATGTTCTCTTACACCTGCTGCTGTTACAATTCTTGCAACAACCTCTGTCCAAATTTCCATGTCGTGTTTAGTGTATCCTACAACTGTAGGTTTTCCTGTTGTACCTGAGGAGGCATGAATTCTCACAATCTTTGACAAAGGGACAGTGAATAGGCCATATGGATAGTTCTCTCTTAGATCATCCTTTGTTGTGAAAGGAAGAAGCTGAATATCTTTAAGAGTTTTGATGTGATGTGGCTTTACTCCAATTTCATCAAATTTTTTACGATAAAAAGGAACATTTTCATAAACCCTTTCTACCGTCCTTTTAAGCCTTTCAAGTTGCAGTTCTTCGTACTGTTTTCTGTTTAGTTTTTCATATTCTGACCAAATCATTCCAACCTACCATCCTTCCTGATTACGTATATTGTAGAATATTAAATTGTAAGTTTATGAACTCTTTTAAGTTATTATATTGTAATATTTGATAATTTTCAAGCAAAAAGCAAACAAAAAAGGGCTACCTCATTTTCCATTCTGTGAGATAGCCCTACTTTATTATTACAAATCTGCCACCTTCAACGTCAATTTTAATACTATCCCCTTCTCTAATTGTACCTTTTAATATTTCTCTCGCAATTAATGTCTCAATATTTTTCTGTAAAAACCTCTTTATTGGTCTTGCACCAAAGTTCACATCAAATGCATTTTCCATTACATATTCTTTTGCCCGTTGAGTGAGCGTAAGCGAAATTCCTTTTTCAATAAGCTTTTGTTGAATCTCGGCAACTCTCAAGTCGATAATTTTTATTATCTGCTCTTTTGTAAGAGGCTTAAAAATTATTATCTCATCAAGCCTGTTTAGAAATTCTGGTCTAAAGTGTGCTTTGAGTTCTCTGTCTATGAGTCTTCTTGTATTTTCATCTATTTCGCCGTTTGAGATATTTGTACTCAAAAGATACTCACTTCCTAAGTTTGAGGTCATTATTATGATTGTATTTTTAAAATCTACTGTTCTCCCTTTTGAATCTGTGAGCCTACCATCATCCATTATCTGAAGCAATATATTGAATACATCATGGTGAGCCTTTTCAATCTCATCAAACAAGACAACAGAATAAGGTTTTGTCCTGACAGCCTCGGTAAGTTGACCACCTTCTTCATACCCAACATACCCAGGTGGTGCACCAATTAGTCTTGAGACAGAGTGTTTTTCCATGTATTCTGTCATGTCAATTCTTATCATATTGTTCTCAGAGTCAAACAAAGCCTCTGCTAAAGCTCGTGCAAGCTCTGTTTTTCCAACACCTGTTGGCCCTAAGAACAAAAATGTTCCGATTGGCTTTCTTGGATCTTTTATTCCAGCCCGTGCTCTCATTATAGCATTGCAAACAGCCTCAATTGCTTCATCCTGACCAACAACTCTTCTGTGAAGTATTTTGTCAAGTTCTAAAATTTTTTGTCTTTCTGTCTCAACAAGCTTTGCAACAGGAATTCCTGTCCACTTTGACACAATCTTTGCAATCTCTTCTTCTGTAACCTCTTCTTTCAAAAGCCTCTTTTCTGCTGGAATCTTTTCTATTTCTTGGCGTTTTTGCTCAAGCCTCTTTTGAAGTTCTAATAGCCTTCCATATTTTAGTTCAGAGAGTTTATTCAAATCATAGTTTCTCTCTGCTTCTTCTATCTGAATTTTAACATCTTCTATTTCTTCTTTTATTTTTCTTATCTCCTTGATTAGTTCCTTTTCATATTCCCACTGAGCAGAAAGTTGGTTCGCTCTGTCATTTAGTTCTGCAATCTCTTTGTCTATCTCTTCTAATCGTTGCTTGGTACTTGGATTTTCTTCCTTTTGCAAAACATTCTTTTCAATCTTTAGCTGCATAATCTTTCTTGTAATCTCATCAAGTTCTGTGGGCATTGAGTCTATCTCTGTTCTCAAAAGTGCGGCAGCTTCATCAATGAGGTCAATTGCCTTGTCTGGTAAGAATCTATCTGTTATATACCTATCAGAAAGTTTTGCAGCAGCAATCAAAGCATCGTCTGTAATTCTTACACCATGGTGAATCTCAAACCTCTCTTTAAGTCCTCTTAAAATAGAGATTGTATCCTCTACAGATGGTGGATTTACTAAAACCGGCTGAAATCTTCTCTCCAAGGCTGCATCCTTTTCAATATATCTTCTGTACTCATCAATTGTAGTTGCACCTATACAGTGGAGCTCTCCTCTTGCAAGCATAGGTTTCAAAAGATTTCCTGCATCCATTGCACCTTCTGCTCTTCCTGCACCAACTATATTGTGAATCTCATCAATAAATAAAATTATTCTGCCTTCTGATGCCGTAATCTCGTTCAAAACTGCTTTTAGTCTTTCTTCAAACTCACCTCTGTATTTTGCACCAGCTATCAGCGCACCTAAATCAAGGGCAAAGATGGTCTTATCTTTTAAGCCTTCTGGAACATCACCTTTGACAATTCTCTGTGCAAGCCCTTCTACAATAGCAGTCTTTCCAACGCCAGGCTCGCCAATCAAAACAGGGTTGTTCTTTGTCCTTCTTGAAAGAATCTGAATCACCCTTCTAATTTCTTCGTCTCTTCCAATTACTGGGTCAAGTTTTCCCTTTCTTGCAAGATCAGTAAGATCACGACCATATTTTTTCAAAACTTCATATGTTTCTTCAGGGTTTGGATTTGTTATCCTCTGATTTCCTCTTATTTTATAAAGTTGTTGCAAGAATTTTTCACGGCTAATTCCATACTTTCTGAATATAGCTTTTGTAGAAGGATGATCATAGTCTATCATTGCAAGATATACATGTTCAACACTGATATACTCATCTTTAAACTTTTTTGCTTCATCTTCCGCCCTTAATAGTATTTCATTTAAAAATCTATTTACATACACAGCCGAAGCCCCTGGGCCATAAACCATTGGAATCTTTTTTAGTTGATCTTCTATATCTCTTTTATATATTTCTGTATTTATCCCCATATTTTTTAGTATTTTTGCAACAAGTTTGTCATCTTCATTTACAAGGGCATAGTGCAAATGCTCTACTCCTATCTCCTGATGTTTGTACAATATTGCGGTATTTTGCGCATCCAAAAGAGCAGATTGCAAACTTTGTGTAAATTTTTCCATATTCATAGATCTTCACCTCACATTTAAGAGTTTTCACAATAAAACAATCAGGGAAGGTTATTGCCTTCCCTGATCACTCCTATTCAATGTCAATTGTTCTAACATTTGGTTTTGATGGTCTTTCTTTTGGAAGCACAATTCGCAGAATGCCATCTTCATACTTTGCTTTAATACCGTCCTCTTTCACATTATCAAGGTAGAATGTTCTGCTAAATGCTCCATACCTTCTTTCTCTTCTTATAAAGTTCTCCCTTTCTTCTTTTTCCTCTTGCTTGGTTTCTGCCTTTATAGTGAGCTTATTGTCATAAAGCTCTATCTTGATGTCCTCTTTTTTAACCCCAGGAAGCTCAGCTTCAATGATATATTCGTTTTCAGTCTCCTTGATGTCTGTCCTCATAAATCTTGAGCCTTTTTCAAACGGTGCAAAGAAATCCTCAAACCAATCATCAATGTCAAAGAACTCCCTTTCAATTCTTCTCATGATGTCAAATGGCCTTCTTCCAAATGGAACAATATCTCTTAACATTTTACATCACCCTCCTTTTGACTTTTTCTGACTTTTGGAAGGTTTTTAAAGTGGCGAACCATCGCCACTTGTAATTTGATTTTGACTATCTTTGACTTTCACTTATTATTATACATTTTTTCACATTCATCTCAACCTTCAAATTTGACCAAATTTCATGATTTTCTGAAGTTTTCCTTATTCAATATTTATTTTTCTCATTCTTTCTTAAGATTATTCTATCTTTTCTGTCAAAAGTTTCTGAAGCTCTTCTATAAAGGTATTTATATCTTTAAATTGCCTGTAAACAGAGGCAAAGCGCACATAAGATATCTCATCAAGTTTTTTTAACTTTTCCATAACCATCTCGCCTATTTCCCTTGATGAGATTTCATCTCTCATGGAGTTATAAATCTCATTTTCAATCTCATCTACTATTTTGTTCATCTGCTCAATAGACACAGGCCTTTTTTGACACGCCTTTATAATTCCATTGAGAATTTTGCTTCTGTCAAACTCTTCACGGCGGTTGTCTTTTTTTATAACTAAAATAGGCTGCCTTTCAACCTTTTCAAATGTAGTAAATCTCTTTTGACACTTCAAACATTCTCTTCTTCTTTTAATTGTCCTTCCTTCATCAGTAGGCCTTGTGTCAATCACCTTGCTATCTTCGTATCCACAATATGGGCATCTCATACTTTCATCTCCAATTCCTGATTATATATCACAGTACAATTTTTCCCACTACTCTTTGCACGGTACATCGCAATATCAGCACATTTTATCAAATCTTTAACATTATCGGCATGGGCAGGGTACGAAGAAATTCCAAAACTCACTGTAACCCTTGTCTGAACAAGATTATCTTCTATTGTTTCATTCTCAATAGCTCTTCTTATTCTCTCAACAACCTTGTAAGCCTCCGAACTTTCAAGATGGTTAAATACAATCACAAATTCTTCGCCCCCATACCTTGCCACAATATCTCCTTTTCTAATCTTTTCTTTTGCAATTCTAACAATTGTCTGTAGTACTTTGTCCCCAAACAAATGCCCATATGTATCGTTGAGTTTTTTGAAATTGTCAACATCAAATAGTGCAATACTGATAGGATATCTCCTGTTTGAGGCTCCAATCTCCTTTTCTAAGATTTCGTATAAGTATATCCTATTATATGCGCCTGTTAGGCCATCAACCATTGCCATACTCCTCATCTGTTGGTACAAGCTTGAGTTTTCTAATGCAATTGACACCTGAGCAGCAATAGAGGTTAAAAACCTTAAATTATCTTCTGTAAAAATATCTTCAAATACATGCTCAAGTAATATTATCCCATATTTATCATTTTTTGTAGCAAGGGAGGCATACATAATCGCTCTAGTTGGCCTTCCTCTGATAAACGGGCACTCTTCTGCTTTTACTCTATTTCTATACCCATTCTCACAATTCAAGGCAACGTTTTTAAGCCAGTCAATGTTCTCCTGTTTAAAACTCTCTTTTTGTTCATTCTCAGGAAGATTAGAATAAGCAACATAAAGCTCTGTCTTTTCTCTATTAAATAGTAAAATAGAGCTCTTGTCAACTCCTGTTACACCAATCAACACATCGTTTACAAATTTCAAAAGTTCGTTAGTATCTAAAATCTGGGTTATTATTTTACTGATTTCTTGGAGATTGAAAAACTCTCCAAGAGAAATATTTAGTCTTTTATTTATCTCTTTAAGATAATTTATCTCCCTTTCCAATTCCTTTATCTTTATATCCTTCGCCTTATTCAATTCTATCTGATTTTTTAACTTTTCTTCCATTTGCTGCGCTTGAGCTTCTAACCCGTTAATAGAGTTTCTCTCAACAACTTCAACTTTACCAACAGTGTAAACACAAAAAATATAGAAAAGGATATAAAATAAATTTTTCACAACTTCAATGTTTACATTGCCTGAAATAAAATCACGGAATATGAAAAAGATATAAGAGAACATTAGCACCATTATTACTTGCCTGATACCTTTCATTTTAATTCTTAGGAGGTAAAATAAAACCACCAATGAGATAATAAACATGAGGTCAAACAGTCTTTCATAGCCAAAGAAGAAGACAAGATTTATAACTTCAAAAAACTTAAGGTATTTGTAAATTTCTTCGCTAATCTCAATGCTACCACTAAAGAGCCATCCTTTAAAAAGATTATAGCCTGCTGATATAAACAGAAATATAACCGGAATAAGCCAATCAGAAAAAGACGAAAGATTGTAATTTTTCGAAAATAAAAACCTGTCTGTAACTGAGTACAGACCAACTGCTACTATTAAAAACCATGAAACTTTTATGTATTCTCTTTCAATAGCTATTCTTTGAGCATTCACAAGACTTCCTCCCACTTCTTACAATCCATTGCTTTGCAGTTACAACTTTTTTTTTTTTTTTTTTTTTTTTTTTTTCAAAAATGTTATATATTTACATTTACCTGAAATACAACACAATTGTAAAGATACAAATCTTTATTAAAAATTATATTACATCTTAGCCTCACTGTCCACAAAAAAAGCACCCTTCAAAAAGGGTGCTTTTTATCAAAGATTTTATTGGAAAATTGTACAATTTTACATATTTAGCATAAGTGAAATTTTGCTTCGAAGTTTCTCTTCGCTCAATACAAGTCTTGCAACTCCTTGTTCAATTGCTTTTCTTGCCACAGCCCAAGCTACCTCAAATGAAACCCTCTTGTCAAATGCGTTTGGAATCACATAATCTTCACTCAGGTTCTCCTGTGCAATCTTTGCTATTGCTTCTGCTGCTGCAATTTTCATCTCATCAGTTATCATTCTTGCCCTTACATCAAGTGCTCCCCTAAAAATACCAGGAAATGCTAATACATTATTAACCTGATTGCTAAAATCTGAGCGACCTGTACAAACAATCCTCGCACCCGCTTTTTTAGCCCTATCTGGCATGATTTCAGGTATAGGATTTGCCATTGCCATAACAATGGCATCTTTTTCCATATTTTTTATATCTTTTTCGTCAAGTACGTTTGCAACTGACAATCCAATAAAAACATCAGCACCTTTAATTACATCATGAACAGAACCTTTCAAGAGTTCTTTATTAGTAATTTTTGCTATTTGCTGTTTGTATTTGTTCATATCTTCTTCTCTGCCATCATAAATTGCCCCAAGCCTATCACAAATAACCACGTTCTGTACCCCGTATTTTATCAAAAGTTTTGAGACTGCAATTCCAGCTGCCCCCGCTCCGTTGATAACTATTTTTACATCTGATATTTTCTTGTTTACAAGCTTTAAAGAGTTTATCAAAGCAGCCAATACGACAACTGCTGTCCCATGCTGGTCATCATGAAATACAGGAATATCAAGCTCCTCAATAAGCTTTTCCTCAATCTCAAAACATGAAGGAGCACCTATATCCTCAAGATTTATTCCTCCAAATGAGGGTTCAATAAGTTTTATTACTTTTACAATCTCTTCCACATCATTTGAATTTATACAGATAGGAAAGGCATCAACACCGCCAAACTCTTTAAACAAAATTGCCTTACCCTCCATCACAGGAAGACCAGCATAGGCACCAATGTCTCCCAATCCTAAAACAGCTGTGCCATTTGTGACAACTGCAACCCAATTCGATTTTGATGTGTATTCATAAACAAGTTCTCTGTCTTTTGCAATTTCTTTACACGGCTCTGCAACACCAGGGGTGTAATAGATACTTAGATCATTTGCGTCATTTATTAGCACCTTACTTTTGAGCGCTATTTTTCCTTTGTGCTCCTTGTGAAGTTTTAAAGCTAAACTTGCAATCTCCATCTTTACTTTTCTCCTCTCATTTACTACCCTTTAAAATATCAACTATTTTTGTCATTATTTTCTTTTTTTAGGTTTTCTATAAAATCTTTTATCTCTTTTTCTTTTCCCATTTCGGTAGGATTATAATACCTTCTTCCTATAAGTTCATCAGGCAAATATTGCTGTTTTACCCAGTGATTCTTAAAATCGTGAGGATACAGATACCCTACTCCGTGTCCAAGTTTTTCCTCACCATGTGAAGCCATTCTCAAGTGCATGGGAATACTTTTTATAGGCATACTTTTAGCATCTTCAAGTGCCTTTTCAATTGCTAAATATGCTGAATTACTTTTTGGAGCACATGCAAGGTATATAGTAGCCTCAGATAAAATTATCCGAGCCTCAGGCATTCCAACAAATTCACAAGCCCATGCAGCAGATGTTGCAACATTTAGTGCCATAGGGTCTGCTAAACCAATATCTTCTGCTGCTAAGATTATAAGTCTTCGGGCAATAAATTTTATATCTTCACCACTATCAAGCATCTTTGCAAGATAAAATAGAGCAGCATCAGGGTCAGAACCCCTTACGCTTTTGATAAACGCCGAGATTGTGTCATAATGCATATCACCTGTGGCATCATAAAAACTTACCTTTCTACTTGAAAGATTACTTATGGTATTTTGGGTAATCACAATTGTTCCATCTTCCAGAGGTTTTGTTGAATAAACACAGGCTTCTAAAATATTTAGAGCAATCCTTGCATCACCATTAGAAAGCCGTGCAATAAGTCTTTTAGCATTCTCTTCTACTTTTATATTCATTTCTCCAAGGCCGTTTTCCTTATCTGAGATTGCCCTCTCAACAATTTTAATAATATCCTCTTCTTTTAGAGGAAACAGCTCAAATACAAGCGAACGTGACACCAGTGCTTTGTTTACCTCATAAAATGGATTTTCGGTTGTTGCGCCAATCAAGACTATTATTCCCTCTTCAACAGATGGCAAAAGTGCATCTTGTTGGAGTTTGTTAAACCTGTGTATTTCATCAATAAATAAGATCGTCTTTCGACCGCCTTGTGAAAATTCAAGTTTTGCTTCTTCTATAATCTTTTTTATATCATTAATCCCAGCAATGGTTGCATTTATCGATTTAAAGATTTTGTCTGTAACCTGTGCAATAACGTGGGCAATTGTAGTTTTTCCTGTACCAGGTGGTCCATATAATATTATAGAGGTAAGCTTATCATTTTTTATGAGATTGTAAAGAGGTTTACCTTCACCCAAAATATGCTCCTGCCCGACAATCTCCTCAAGTCGCTTAGGTCTTAGTTTATATGCAAGAGGAGACTCTTTTTTTAGTCTTTTTTCACCCAAATATTGAAAAAAATCCATTTAAGCTCACCAGAACTTTATTCCTATTCACTAAATTCGCTATAAAGTGGATACTTTTCGCACAATGCCTTAACCCTCTGTAAGATGTTATCATCCGTATCAGAATTTGTCAAAGCATCGTGAATGATATCAGCAACTTCTATCATGTCTTCTTCTTTAAACCCACGTGTTGTTACAGCTGGAGTACCCAGCCTTATTCCACTTGTTACCATTGGGCTTTGAGTATCGAAAGGAATTGCATTTTTATTACATGTTATATTCAAGCTGTCAAGTCTTTTTTCTGCATCTTTACCAGTAATACCTTTGTTTCGCAAATCAATAAGTATTAAATGATTATCCGTACCACCACTAACAAGTCTAAATCCTCTTTCCATTAGCCTTGAACTGAGTGCTTTAGCATTCTTTAAAATTTGAATCTGATAGTTTTTAAACTCTTCTGTCATTGCCTCCTTTAGAGCAACTGCTTTGGCTGCAATTACATGCTCTAAAGGTCCACCTTGAATGCCAGGGAATATAGACTTGTCAATCAGCTTTGCATATTTCTCCTTACAGAGGATTAACCCACCTCGTGGACCTCTAAGTGTTTTGTGAGTTGTTGTGGTGACAAAATCGGCATATTCAACAGGCGATGGATGAAGTCCTGCTGCAACCAAGCCCGCAATGTGTGCCATGTCAACCATCAAATATGCACCAACCTCATCAGCTATCTCTCTAAACTTTTTAAAGTCAATGACTCTTGGATAAGCGGAGGCACCTGCCAAAATTAACTTAGGCCTATGCTCTTTTGCAAGTCTTAAAACCTCATCATAGTCTATTGTCTCTGTTTCAGGGTCAACACCATACGAGACGATATTATAAAGTTTCCCAGAAAAGTTCACAGGACTGCCATGAGTCAAATGACCACCATGCGAAAGATTCATTCCCAATATTGTATCCCCAGGATTTAACACTGCAAAATACACTGCCATATTTGCCTGAGCACCTGAATGCGGCTGGACATTAGCATGCTCTGCCCCAAACAACTTTTTTGCTCTCTCAATAGCAATTGACTCAACAACATCAATATACTCACAACCACCATAATACCTTTTGTGGGGATAACCTTCTGCATATTTATTTGTTAAAGGTGAACCCATTGCTGCCATAACAGCAATAGATACAAAGTTTTCAGAGGCAATGAGCTCAATCTTGTTCTGCTGCCTTTTTAGCTCATTTTTGATTGCCTCAGCTATTTCGGGGTCGGTGTCCTTTACTAAATTATAGAAATACATTTGCATCTCCCTTTCCGAATGTTTTTTTATTTCTCCTATATAATGTTCGCAATTTATGATTATACACTAAAATTGCTTTTGTGTATATTATATTTTAGCTCTACTTTCAAAGTCAATCACTTTGCTGGAAAAGCTCTGCACAAAGTTTAATGTTCACAAGATAGTTTGAAGTACTATATAATCTTATTATAGACTTTTAAAAATTAAACAAAAGGAGAGCTAACGTTAAAATGATGAGTCCAAAGGAGCTTATTGAAGTTGCACTTTTAGCTGGTGAGATAATGTTAAAAAACGGAGCTGAGACTTACAGGGTCGAAGACACAATGGTAAGGATATGTTCAAAAGGAAATTTGAAATTTGCTGAAAGTTTCGTTATACCTACCGGAATTGTTGCAACAATTGCAGATGAAGAAAACAACCTTGTGACTATTTCAAAGAGAATAAAGAATAGAACTATTGATTTAAACAAAATATCTCTTGTTAACCAGTTTTCAAGGGATTTTCAAAAGCGTGATTATAGTTATGCCCAAGCAATAAAGATTTTAAATGATATACAAAACAAAGAGGGATACAGCAATACGATAACACCAATTGCAGCAGCTTTGGTCTGTTGTTTTTCTACAATCTTGTTTGGCGGGGAAATTCTTGATGCACTGTCTGCCTTCTTGGTGGGTTTATTTACACAAGCTATATTGAATGTCTTAAATTCGAGAAAACTTTCATACTTTATCTCTTATATAATAGGTGGATTTTCTACAGCCACTATGGCATTAATAACCATAAATTTTCACCTTGGAATTAATTTAGATAAGATAATCATTGGTTCTGTTATGATTATGACCCCAGGTGTTGCAATAACAAATGCAATAAGAGACACAATTGCAGGCGATCTTCTATCAGGAGTTGCAAGAGGAATTGAGGCATTTTTAATAGCTATTTTTATCGCAACTGGAGCAGGAATTGCTTTAAGCATCCTAAAATAGACTCTTTTTCGGGAGGAACAAATCTTGGAAAAAAGCCTTTGGTTTCAATTAATCTCGGCATTTTTTGTGAGTTTTTCATTTGCAATATTGACAAATTCACCTAAAAAAACATTGGTTTTTTGTGGCATAAGTGGTACGATTGGATGGTTTGTAAACATAATATTTTTACGGTCAAATTTTTCTCCTGTTATAGCTGTGTTTTTTGCTGCCTTGATGGTAAACATTTTTTCAGAAATCTTTGCAAGACTTCTAAAAAATCCTGTTCCAATCTTTCTTATACCAGGCATTATACCTCTTGTTCCAGGTGCGGGGATGTATAATACAATGACTGCACTTATAAAAAATAATTTTGACACTGCAATAAAAACAGGAATTCAAACACTTTTAATTGCAGGAAGTATTGCAATTGCCTTAATGCTTGTTACATCATTCAATTGGATTTTCAAAGTGTTTCAAAAGACAAAATTTGGTAAATAAAAAATAAAAGAAAGCATAAGCCACTTTTTATGGTTTATGCTTTCTTTGTTATTTTGCCTTTCGCGAATATGTGACATTTAAAGCTTCCTTTCGAGAAAGTGCAATTCGGCCAAGTCTGTCAATCCCAATAACCTTTACTAATACAAGGTCTCCTACTTTGACAACCTCATCAACCGATTTTAGTTTCTTGTTGTCAAGCTGAGAAATATGAACAAGCCCTTCTTTACCAGGATATATCTCAACAAATGCCCCATATGAAGCTGTTCTTGTAACTTTACCCAAGAAGAACTGGCCTACTTCAATTTCACGACCTATACCTTCAATCATACTAATCGCTCTGTTACCTGAGATATCATCAGGTGCTGCAACAAATATTCTACCATCTGGCTCTATATCGATTTTTACATTTGTCTCTGCAATGATTTTGTTAATCATCTTACCACCAGGACCAATTATATCACGAATCTTTTCTGGGTCAACTGTAGTTTTAAATATCTTGGGCGCATATGGCGAAAGCTCACTTCGCGGTTTGTCTATAACTGTCTGCATAAAGTCTAAAATCTTCAGTCTTGCTTCCCTTGCCTGATATAACGCCTTTTCAATTATCTCTCGTGTCAAACCATGGATTTTAATATCAAGCTGGATTGCAGTAATACCTTCGCGTGTCCCAGCCACTTTAAAGTCCATGTCACCAAAGAAATCCTCTATTCCTTGAATGTCGGTAAGTGTGATAAAGCTGCCATCTTCTTTTGTGATAAGGCCGATTGATATTCCTGCAACCGGTGCTTTTATAGGAACACCAGCATCCATTAACGCAAGAGTGCTTCCACATACACTTGCTTGTGAGGTTGAACCGTTTGAGGTTAAAACTTCTGATACAAGTCTTATTGTGTACGGGAACTCATCTTCTGAAGGTATAACGGGCTCAAGTGCCCTCTCTGCTAAAGCACCATGTCCTATCTCTCTTCTACCAGGTCCTCTTACAGGCTTTGATTCACCTGTTGAATATGGTGGGAAGTTATAGTGGTGCATATACCTTTTTGCCTCTTCCTCTTCAAGCCCATCTAAAAACTGCATCTCACCCTTTGTCCCAAGTGTTGCAACTGTCAGAACCTGAGTATAACCTCTTTTGAACAGGGCAGAGCCATGAGTTCTTGGCAAAATTCCTACCTCAGCATATAGAGGTCTGATTTCATCAAATTTGCGTCCGTCAGGCCTTTTACCCTCTTCAGCAATCATCTTTCGAACAATCTCTTTTTCAAGGTTGTAAAGTGCGTCATCAACTAAAAGAAGTGTGTCTTCTGTCTCGCCCTCAAATGCCTTTAAAACCTCTTCTTTCAGTTCATCGAGTTTTTTATCTCTTTCTATCTTATCTGGTATCTGAACATACTGATATGCTTTTTCATATGCAAGTTCTCTTACCTTTTGCTTTATCTCTTCAGGGACCACTCTTTTTTCATATTGCATCTTTGGCTTTCCAACTTCTTTTACTATTCCTTCTATAAATTCAACAATCTTTTTAATCTCTTCTTGAGCAGTCATTATAGCTTCAAGCATTATGTCTTCTGGAATCTCTTGAGCACCTGCCTCAATCATCATTACTTTATCTTTTGTACCAGATACAACAAGGTGCAGCTTACTGAGTTCTCTTTCCTTTGCTGTAGGATTGATTATAATCTTTCCATCCACATATCCAACCAATACAGACCCTGTTGGACCTTCAAATGGAATATCAGATATTGATAGAGCAACTGATGAACCAAGCATTGCTAAGACATCAGGTGGATTGTCAGGATCAACTGACAAAACTGTTGCAATGACAGATACATCATGGTAAAAGTCTTTTGGGAAAAGAGGACGTATTGGTCTGTCTATTAATCTTGCAGACAGAATTGCTTTTTCAGAAGGTTTTCCTTCTCTTTTGATAAAACCGCCCGGAATCTTCCCCACAGAGTATAGTCTTTCTTCATAGTCAACCGTCAATGGGAAAAAGTTTATACCCTCTCTTGGTTTTTCTGAAGCACAAGCAGTTACTAAAACAGCTGTGTCACCATACCTTGCAAGCACTGCTCCATTTGCCAAAAGTGCATATTTGCCAATCTCAAAACTCAGTTCCCTTCCTGCAAGCTCCATTTTATAGATTTTACTTTCCAAACTCAACCACCTCTTTCTAAAATAATGGAGCGGCTATACCGCTCCACTTTTGTGATTTTACTTTCTGAGTCCTAATTTTTCAATCAGCTCACGATATCTATTTATGTCATATTCTTTCAGATAGTTGAGAAGTTTCCTTCTCTGGCCTACCATCTTCAAAAGTCCTCTTCTTGAATGAAAGTCTTTCTTGTGAATCTGCAGGTGTTCGTTTAGCCTATTTATTCGCTCTGTCAAAAGAGCAATCTGAACTTCTGGAGAACCCGTGTCAGATTCATGAAGCTGGTACTTTTTAATTATCTCCTGCTTTTGTTCCTTTGTGAGCATTCTCTTTACACCTCCCTTTCCTTTTTAAATGCCTGAATCTTTGTTAAAGGCAGGGAGTATCCTCTAACAAGGACTCAGGTTAGCACATAGCATATTGTAACAAAAATCTTTTGGGATGTCTATATGCTTGCTTTGCAAAATAGAGCTTTTACATATTCAATGTCTTTGTCAATCTGATTTTTGAGCTCTTGCAAATTGACAAATTTTTTCTCATCTCGAATAAAATCAATGAATTCAATTGTTATCTCTTTACCATAAGCCTGTTGCTCAAAATCCAAAACATGAGTTTCAATCTTTAGGCTCTCAGTTTTTGACACTGTTGGATTGAACCCTATATTTGTCAACGAAAGATATTTCTGATTGTCAATAATGGTATTTGTCACATACACTCCTCTTTTGGGTACAACCTTGTTTTTATCAAATCCTATATTAAGAGTTGGAAAACCCATTTTTCTACCCAATCTGTTTCCTTTTTTGACAATACCTTTGATAAAAAAGCAAAAACCTAACATTGAGTTTGCAAGTTTGACATTGCCTTCCATTATTAAGTTTCGAATGAGTGTACTACTTACAACCTGTCCTTGGTACTTGACAGGCTCAATGACTATACATTCTCTGCCAAAGTTTTTGAGTTTTTCGCACAGATATTCGCTATTTCCCTCTGCTTTATAGCCAAATGTAAAATCATATCCCACTACTACCAAGGAAACATTTAATTTTTCAATCAAGATATCTTCAATAAACCTGTCTTTATCTATCTGCATGAATTCTTTGTTGAATTCAATAAAATATACATCATCAATGCCATACTTCTCAAAAAATTCCAATCTTTCGCTGTTTGTAAGGATATATTTAGTGTCAAGTCCAAGTAACTTGTCAGGGTGATTTTTAAAAGTAAAAACTACCTTTTTGCGTTGATTAGCATTTGAAGTTAAAATCTCAAATAGCTTTTTGTGTCCTATGTGAAAACCATCAAAAAACCCTAACGCAACCGCTGGCGCGTCATTTCTTTTGAATACCCTCTGATAAATATTCATTTGTCATTTTCCACCTTCAAAATATATTTAAACTTATCTTCTTCTCTTCTGTAAACAAAAAAAGTATTTTTCACATTGACTTTATAAAAATCTTCAAAAAGACCACTATTTAATCTAATTTCTTTGATATCTTTCCTTGTCAAAGGATTACCATTCATTAGCTTTTTATATACAGACTCATTCACAACTATCTCATTAGAAATCAAATTTTCTAAAGGAATAATGCTATCTTTTGAAATAAAATCCAATGAACAAGCAGCCTTGATGTTAAAAGCCCCACTTTTTGCTCTTCTTAGCTGAACCAAAGTGGCAATAGTAGAAAGCTTCTTTGCTATTTCTTCAGCCAAGCTCCTTATATATGTGCCATGACTGCACTCAACTTCAAATGTCAGATAAGGATAGCAATAATTTATCATTTCTATACTATATATGATACTCTTAATTTTTGGAATTTCAATATCAATTCCTTTTCTTGCATACTCGTATAATTTCCTCCCCTTTACTTTCTTTGCAGAGTAGAGAGGAGCTAAAAGTTCTACCTCTCCTTTTAAGTCTTTTAAGCAATCCTCAATTTCTTTTTGCTCTATGAAGATATTATTTCGCATCTGTACTTTACCTGTTACGTCAAGTGTATCTGTCTTGATTCCAAACTGCATTGTAGCTATATAAGTCTTTTTTGCTTGCGTAAAGAAGGACGAAAGTTTTGTTGCTTCACCTATCAAAAGGACTAAAAGTCCACTTGCAAATGGATCAAGTGTACCACTGTGGCCAACTTTTGTTTTAAAGAGTCTTCTGACATACTCAACAACATCATGAGAAGTAAGTCCTACTGGTTTGTCAACCAATAGTATTCCGTTCATTTAACATCACTTTTGAGCCTCAGTAATAGGTTACTCTTTATCTGGTTTAAGTCTAAGTTATTTACACTAAAACCAGCTGCCCTGGGATGACCTCCACCCCCAAATTCTTTTGATACGGCTGCTACATCAAGATAATATTTTGACCTAAGACTTACTTTTATTCTGTTGTCCTCTTCAATGAACAGAGCAGCCACTTCAACACCTTCAATGTTCTTTGCAAAGCTTATAATATTCTCTGTTTCGTCACGAGACGCGTTGTTTTTCTTAAACATCTCCTTTGTGATTGTCAAAAACGCTATCTTGTTCTCTTGAAAGAGCTCTAAAGTCTGCAAAGTATCTTTTAAAAGGTTAAACTTTGACAAACTCATCTCATCAAACACTTTATTTACAATATATACAAAGTCAATACCCATATTTATAAGGTCTCCTGCAATTTGGTGTGTTATGGATGTAGTATTCGAATACTTAAAACCTCCTGTGTCTGTAAAAATACTTGTGTAAAGACAAGTTGCTATATCTTTATCGCTATCAATGCCCATAAGTTTAACCAATTGATATACAATCTCGCCAGTTGCTGCAGCAGATGGATTTATATAGTAATAATCTCCAATTCCTTCACTTGTTATATGATGGTCAATATTGATCAGTTTTTTATAACAATTTTGAATATTTTTTATACCAGTTCTTTCAAGCTCACCAGTGTCTAATAATACCAAAACGTCAAACAATTCGTCAATCTCATCTTTAACCTCAATCTTGTTTGCAGCAGGCAAAAAGGATAAATTCTTTGGAACATTGTTTTTTAAAAACATCCTCGCGTTTTTACCTTTTTTTGTCAGGGCTAAGTATAAGGCAAGCATAGAGCCAATACAGTCACCATCAGGACTTTCATGCGAGACAATTGCAATTCTGTTTGAATTCAAAAGGCAGTTTATAATCTTGCTCTCTATCAATTCTCCTGTTCACCTTCGCTTTCATCTTGAGATTTTTCTTCTTCCTCATTCTTTGCAATGTTCAATTGATGGAGGATTTGTGAAATTCGAGCACCATATTCAATTGAGTCATCTAACTCAAATAAAATCTCTGGTGAAAATCTCAAGTTTATCCTTCGAGAAATCTCTCTTCTTATATAAGGTTTTGCATTTTCTAAAGCTTTCATCGTACTTGTAATATTCTCCTTGTTTTTGTCAAAAATACTCACAAAAACTTTTGCATGTCTTAAGTCTCTACTCATATTGACCTTTACTATACTTATGAGTTCTGCACAGATACGGGGATCTTTGAGCTCGTGCTGGATTATATCGCTTATCTCTTTTTTTATTTCCTCAGCAACCCTGTCAGCCCTTTCAAACTGCATCTCATGTTTCACCTCTTTATATTTTAGCTTTCCACCTTTTGCATTTCGTATGCTTCAACAATATCTCCTTCTTTTATATCATTGAACTTTTCAAATGTCATACCACACTCATACCCAGCTGCAACCTCTCTTACATCATCTTTGAACCTTTTGAGCGAAGCCAATTTACCTTCATATACAACAACACCGTCTCTAATAATTCGCGCATTAGACGTTCTTGTTATCTTACCGTCTAAAACATAACAACCAGCAATTGTTCCAACAGATGAAGACTTAAATATCTGCCTGACCTCAGCATGACCAATTATTACTTCTTTATAAACAGGCTCAAGCAAACCTTTCATTGCTGCTTCTATGTCATTTATAACATCATATATGATTCTGTACATTCTGATATCAACCTTTTCTTTCTCTGCAAGAGACATTGCACCAACTTCTGGTCTTACGTTAAAGCCAATTATTATCGCATCTGAGGCAGATGCTAAAGTCACATCTGATTCTGTAATTGCGCCAACAGCTGCATGGATTACCTTCACTGTAACTTTATCGTTTGAAAGTCTTTCAATCGCAGATTTTAAAGCTTCTACAGACCCTTGGACATCTGCTTTTATTATAACCCTCAGTTCCTTTAGCTGTCCTTTTTGAATTCTCTCAAAGAGTTCGTCAAGTGAAATCTTAGTCTGCTGCATTTTTTCTTCTTTGAGTTTATCTTGGCGGATTTGAGCAACCGTTTTTGCTGTCTTTTCATCCTTTACACAAATCAACTCATCACCAGCAGTTGGAACATCTTCAAGCCCTAAAATCTCGACAGGCATAGAAGGTCCTGCTTCTTTAATTCTCTGCCCTTTGTCATCAATCATTGCCCTTACTTTTCCCCATGTGTTACCAACAACTACATAATCGCCTACTTTCAATGTCCCTTTTTGAACCAAAACTGTTGCAACAGGTCCTCTTCCCTTGTCAAGCTTTGCCTCTATTACTCTACCACGAGCTGGCCTGTTTGGATTTGCCTTGAGCTCAAGCAAATCAGCAACAAGCAAAATCATCTCTAATAGGTGATCTATACCTATCTTCTTTTTAGCAGAGACATTTACAAATACAGTATCTCCACCCCACTCCTCGGGTATCAGACCGTACTCAGAAAGCTGTTGTTTTACTCTCTCGGGGTTTGCCTCCGGTTTGTCAATCTTGTTAATAGCAACTATAATAGTGACATTTGCTGCTTTTGCGTGGTTTATAGCCTCAACTGTTTGTGGCATAACACCATCATCTGCTGCAACAACCAATACAGCAATGTCAGTTACTTGTGCACCGCGAGCCCTCATAGCAGTAAATGCTTCATGGCCAGGTGTGTCTAAAAATGTTATTTTCCTACCGTTTACCTCAACAACAGATGCACCAATATGTTGTGTAATACCGCCTGCTTCTTTTTCTGTAACATTTGTCTTTCGTATTGCATCAAGCAGCGATGTCTTACCATGGTCAACGTGGCCCATTACAACTACAACAGGTGGACGTGGCTGCAAAGACTCTGGTGGGTCTTCTTGGTCTTCTAAAAGTATCTCCTCTTCGCTCTTTATTATCTCTTTTTCAACCTTAAACCCATAGTCTTCAGCAATTAAAGAGGCCACATCAAAATCTATTTCTTGGTTAATATTTGCCATTACACCAAGCATTATAAGTTTTTTAATAACCTCAGCAGCAGGTTTATCTATGAGATTTGCAAACTCGCCAACAGTAATCTTTTCTGGGATTTTTATAATCTCTTCCTTCTTATCTTCCTGAACAGTTTTTGTTTGAAGCTTTAATACTTCTTTCTGCTCTTTGGATTTTTTCTTAAGTTTTTCTTTCCTGCCGCGTCTTACATGCTTTTCCTGCAAATATTCTTCTTCTAATAAAGTAGCCTCTACCTCTTTGTCTATTTTATCAAGTTCTTCTCTGTCAACAGTAACCTCTTCTTGACTCAGTTCATCAACATGAAATAGCTGCTTTTTGTGCTTAGTAGCCTTCTCAGTTTTTTGTTTTGCTGCGGCTTTGTCCTGATACCTTTTTTCAATCTTTTGTTCTTTTGCAACCTCATATTTTGGTTTTGCAACCTGTTTTTTTTCAGGTTCTTGTGGAAAGAGTTCTATAACCTTTTGCTCATTAAAAGCAGCTTTTCTATCCTTGCTCTCAGGCTTTATGCCACTTTCTTTTTGAACAGCATCTGGATGCCTTTCTCTTCTTTCTCTATCAAACTTTTGTCTGACCTCTTGTGGAGATTTCTGTGGTAGTTTTTGTTCTGTTCTCTTGTCATAAGGATGAGATGGTTTTTCACCATGTCTTATGTGTTTTTTCTCATCGTGAGCCTTTGTTTGTCTCTCGCCTGAGCGACCTTCCTTATGACTTGGTAATTTCTCTCTTCTTTTCTCTGCATGCTCTTTTTCCTTTTCTTGCAAGATATATTCTAAAACAAGATTAATATCGTTTTCTTCTAAGGCACTCATATGGTTTTTGTGTTCAATATTCAACTTACTAAGTATATCCATTAAATCTTTATTTTGAATCTCTAACAACTTTGCAAATTCATATATCCTAAGTTTATTTGTCATTCTGACACCTCCGCCGATTTTTTAAAATTCTCAGCAAAAAAACTCTCAAGCATATCATAAAACTCTTTAGAAATAGCCACTTTCAAAGACCTCTCAAGTCCTTTTTTCTTCTTTGCAAGATGCAAACACTCCTTATTTTTGCAAAGATATGCTCCTCTCCCTGGTAGCTTTTGTTTTTCATCTATGAAAATACCCTCATTATTTTTTGCAATCCTCAAAAGCTGATATTTTGGTTTTATTTTTTGGCAACCAACACATTTTCTGTGTGGGATATATTCTTGCACATTTTCACCCCACTCACTTTATTTACCCTTTATATCTATCTTCCAACCAGTGAGCTTTGCCGCAAGTCGTGCATTTTGTCCACCTTTCCCAATAGCAAGAGAGAGTTGGTCATTTGGAACAAGTACAAATGCCTTTTTCTCAACCAGATTTAAATCAATATGAACAACTTCGGCAGGGCTGAGGGCATTTTTGATAAACTCACCTATGTCGCTACTCCACTTTACTATATCAATCTTCTCATTTCCCAGATGTTTTAGCACATTTTGAATTCTTATTCCCTTTTCGCCAATACAAGCACCAATAGGGTCAACCTTTAAACTGTTAGAATAAACTGCCACTTTTGACCTTGAGCCTGCTTCTCTTGCAATGCCCTTTATCTCAATTATTCCTTCTTGAATCTCTGGTACTTCATTTTCCATTAGTCTTTTGATTAAATTTGGATGCGTTCTTGAAAGATAAATTATGGGTTCTTTTTCTTTTGGAGGAATTTTCACATCAACAAGATAAAACTTCATCATTGTCCCCGGCTTATATTCCTCGCCTGGTATTTGCTCCTCCATTGGAAGTATTGCTTCTACCTTCCCACCTTCTATCTCAACAATGACATTTTTCTTGTCTATTCTCTGAATAACCCCTGTTACAATATTGTCAATTTTGGCTGAATAATCTTCAAATATTATATTTCTTTTCTTTTCCCTTATCTTTCCTATAACTGTTTGTCTTACTGTCATTGCAGCTTTTCGGCTAAAATCTGAAATCGGTACTTCTATTGCTACAATATCACCAAGCTGATATCGTTTATCAATCTTTCGCGCATCTTCTAAAGAGATTTCATTTCTTTTATCTTTAACACTTTCTACAACCTTTTTGTACTCGAAAATCTTCACATTGCCTTTTTCAGGATCAATTGAAACTTTTACATTTGAGAGATTCTTGTCTTTTATCCCTCTTACCTGCTTATAAGCAGTCAAAAGGGCAGACTCTAAAACGGAATAGATATAATCCCTTTCAATTTTATATTCCCTTTCAAGTTCATCAATTGCAGAAAATAATTCCTGAAAATCTGTAGTTGCAGCCCTTTTTGGCATTTTTATTAAAAGCCCCCTTTTGTTTTTTTCAAAATCTTATTGCAAGCTTTACCTTCTTTATATTTTCAAGTGGAATAGAAATATTTTCCCCCTCTATCATTATAATCAGGACATCGTTCTTTTTCTCAACAAGCTCACCTGTTAGTTTAGTGGCATTCATAAAAGGTTGTTTTAAAAATACATCAACCACTCTTCCTCTATTTCTCATAAAATCTCTGTCAGTTACAAGCGGTCTGTCAACCCCAGGTGATGAAACCTCCAGATAATAGCTAAAAGGTATAGGGTCAACAATATCCAACTTGTTAGACAGCTCTTCGCTTACTAGTTGACAGTCATCTATTGTAATTCCGCCAGGTTTGTCTATATACACTCTCAGAAAATGGTTCTTCCCTTCCTTTTTGAACTCGATATCTACCAAATCAAAACCATACTTTTCTAAAATAGGTTTTACAAGTTCTTCTACCTTTTTGGTTACTTTTGACACACTTAATCCTTCCTTTCACAAAACTTGATTGTTAGAAGAAATTTTCCTATAAACAACATTAAAGAGTGGGGGACACCCACTCTCTTGCTAATTTACTTTATGTCAACAAAACTGATTGTATATATTATACCACTTTACATCTATTTTAACAAGAACCATTCAATTTTATTATTACCTTAAATCTTTCACTGAATTCTTTAATTTATTTATAGCCTCTTCTATGTCTTCATTTTCAAACACATATGACCCAGCAACAATTACGTCCGCTCCAGCCTTTACGCACTCTACTATTGTTTTTTCGTTGATACCACCATCTACCTCAATCTCAAACCTATATCCTTCTTTTTCCCTTATCTCAGACAAATTCTGAATCTTTTTTAAGGTGTAGGGGATAAATCTTTGCCCTCCATAGCCAGGATTTACAGTCATAACCAAGACCATATCAACAATATCAAGCACATTCTCAATTAGGCAAATCGGAGTTGCAGGGTTTATGGCAACACTTGCTTTCTTGCCAACACTTTTTATCCTATTCAAAAGAGCATCTAAATGATAAGTGGTTTCTGCATGTACTGTGATGTTGTCAGCTCCGCTTTCTATAAATTTGTCAATATGTTTTTCAGGATTTATGACCATCAAATGCACATCAAAAAAAAGGTTTGTATGTCTTCTTAAGGCCTTTACAACCTGAGCTCCAATTGTGATATTCTCAACAAAACAACCATCCATAATGTCTATGTGTACTAAATCAGCACAGGCTTTTTCAAGTTTTTTTATCTCACTTTTTAAATCAGAAAAATCAGCAGATAAGATTGATGGTGCAAGTTTAATCGACAACTTAAAAATCCTCCCCTTCAAGCAAATATAGCCATTTTGATTTTTAGTCATACTCCTTTTGTGCAGGAAGCTGCATAAATATTTGTTTATACCGTTCATACCTTTCAAAGTTTATCTTTCTTTCATTTACAGCTGCTTTTACTCCACATTCTGGTTCAAAGATATGATTACATCCGGGGAATTTACAATTTTCATAATCATAGAAGTCTGGATAATAATACTTTAGCTCATCTCTGAGCATTCCCATAATCTCTATTGAACTAAAGCCTGGCGTGTCAGCAATGTATGTATCTTCTGCAGCTCGCAAAAGCTCAACTACTCTTGTGGTGTGTCTACCTCTTTCAATCTTTTTTGAAATCTCCCCAACTTTAAGATTTAAACCTGGTATCAAACAGTTCAAAATGGATGTCTTCCCTACACCCGACTGACCTGCAAAAACAGATATTTTTCCTTTGATATACTCTTTTAATTTTTCCATTCCTTGTCCCGTCTTTGCAGACACACCAATTACGTCAAAGATACTGTACTGAGTTTTTATAACCTCAAATGTCTTGCCATTGTCCAAATCAATCTTATTAACACAGATAAGTGGTTTTACCTTTTCTCTTAAGACATTTACAAGCAACTTGTCAAGCGCAATAAATGAAACCTCAGGAGAAATAGAGGCCACCACAACAATTGCAACATCTACATTTGCAATTGGTGGTCTTATAAGCTGGTTTCTTCGTGGATGAATTTTGTCTATCACATAAGCTCCTTTTGCTTTTTCTACAATTGTAACATTATCTCCAACAAGCGGAGTTAAGTCATCCTTTCGAAAAACTCCACGCGCTTTACATTCGTAGATGTTACCCTGATGGTCATATACATAATAAAAACCCGCAATTGCCTTTGCAATAACCCCATCTATCTCCATGGCTATTCCACCGTCTCCTCCGATGATAATTGGTCATTAATATACATTCTAATAGTGGATGGTCCTGTAATTGGTACCTTTACCTGCAAAGGAGTCTCTTCTTTCTTTACAATTCTATCAAATACTACACTCTCATTGTTGTTTGATACAACAACAATCTTTACATTTGCCTCACTCAAATCAGAAGGCAGAATAACCGTTTTAATAACAATCTTAGCACTACCTTTTTGTTCAACCTTTTTAGTAACTATTAAGTCCACACTACTACCTTTGATTACATTAGTGTTTGCAACAGGTAGCTGACTTATAACAATGTCAGAGTCCTTGTCAGTTACCTCTTTATATGTTATATTGCCAACATTTAAACCTGCTTTTTGTAAAACATCCTTTGCATCAACTATATTCATGCCAGTAACATCCGGTACAGTCACCTTCTCAATCTTCGGCCCCAAGCTTACTATCAAAACAACAGTTGCATTTTTTTCTATAGATTCATTTGCAGCAGGCTGCTGTGATATAACAGTATCAACAGGTTTATCAGAATAATCTCTCTTTATTTCTACATTCAACCCAGCATTATTTAAATCAATCTCTGCATCTTTCACATTTAGTCCAACAACATCTGGCACCTGTACCATTTCTGGTCCCTTGCTAACTGTCAATTTCACAGTTGTATCTTTTTTGACCTTAATACCCGCTGCTGGTTCTTGATTTATAACTGTGCCTTTTTCAGCTTGGTCGTTTTGCTCAACTATTGTAAACTTTAGTCCAAGCTCATCTAATTTGCTTTTTGCATCGTCAACCGAAAATCCCACAAGATCTGGCATTGTAACATCGTTTTCTTGTGGTGTCAAACTCTTTCCAATAGCATTATAAAATACAAGCCAGCCAATTGCAACAATAACTAAAGCAGTTAAAATACCACTTACAACATATATCCAATCTTTCTTGTTTGCTTTCTGTTTTTTCTCGCTTATTAAAGTCACATCTTTTGATTTTAACTGGTCAAACTGAAATTGCTTTGTCGCGACATTTTCGTGAGTTTCTATCCTTACAAAATCACCTTCAGGTTCAATTAATGAGTTTTTCAAATCTTGCATCATCTCTGTTGCTGACTGGTATCTCAAAAGTACATCCTTCTGCATAGCTTTTAGTATAATTGCTTCTAAACTTCGTGGAATATCTGGGTTATAGAGTGTTGGACGAATGGGCTGTTCTTGCAAATGTTTTAAAGCAATTGATATAGGAGTGTCGCCATCAAATGGCAAAACACCAGTAACCATCTCATATAATACAACTCCAAGTGAATATAAGTCAGACCTATTATCTACGTATCCACCTCTTGCTTGTTCAGGCGAAAAATAGTGAACAGAGCCAATTGTCAGGTTTGTATTAATTATCGTTCCGGTTGAAACAGCTCGTGCAATGCCAAAGTCTGTAACCTTAACTATCCCATTTTCATCAATTAAAATGTTTTGTGGTTTTATATCCCTGTGAACAATCCCCTTTTTGTGGGCATGGTCCAAGGCTCTACAAACCTGTATTGCAATTGTAACCGCATCCTTTGTACTAACTCTTCCTGTCTCTTTGATAAACTCCTTGAGCGTTTTCCCATTTACATATTCCATTACTATGTAGTGCATACCTTCTTGCTCGCCAACATCATAAATAGATACAATGTTTGGATGTGAAAGTGAAGCTGCTGCTAAGGCTTCTGTTCTGAACCGACTTAAAAGTTCCTCATCGCTTGCAAATTCACTTCTGAGCACCTTTATAGCAACGTATCTATTTAATACCTTGTCCTTTGCTTTGTACACAACTGACATACCACCACTACCTAATTTTTCAATAACACTATACCTATTGCCTATTACAAAATCATCCATCTTGAACCATCACCTTCTCGAGAAAATTCTTTAAAAATAGCCTGTCAAACTCTGAAATAGACTACTGTTATATTGTCAACACCGCCATTTTCAAGAGACTTATTTATCAGCACCTCTCCTATCTTCTCAAAGGAATAGTTATCAAAAGCATCTTTTATATAATGCTCTGAAACCATGTTAGTAAGTCCATCTGTACAGAGCAAGATATATGAATTACTTTTAAGTTCATTCTTTGTAAACTCATATATATCTACTTTAACCTCTTTATCTGCACCAATTGCACGCGTAATTATATTTTTCTGCGGATGTGTGTAAATCTCCTCTTTTGTAATTTTGCCATCTTTGTACATTTGATAAACCAATGAGTGGTCCTCCGTTATTTGCAATATTTTTTCCGAAGTAACAAGGTATACCCTTGAATCACCTACATTCCCAATAATTACCTTATCTTTTAGACAGAATACACCTGCTAACGTTGTGCCCATTCCAAACCATAGCGGATTTTCAAATTGTAACTCTATTATCCTTTGGTTCGCATAAAGATATGCTTCCTTTATAACATCTATTGGCAAAGCCTCAAACCTTTTTATACTAAGTAAGAGATATTCCAACACATACTTGCAGGCAAGACTGCTTGCAACCTCACCTGCATTGTGACCACCCATACCATCTGCAACCAAGAATATACTAAAATTATCATTATTTGACTTAAATACCAAATAGTAATCTTCATTATTTGTCCTCACATTTCCTGTTTCTGATATTGCAATGTACTTCACATATTTCATCTCCTATTTTTCGGATATATTATAATGTCGTGCTCGTAGCTGACCACACGCTGCAGCAATACTACTTCCCAATTCTCTTCTAATTGTTACTTGAATACCAGATGAAACAAGAATATGATGAAATTCTTTTATTCTTTCTTTTGGAGGTCTTTTAAATTCTTTTCCCTCTACTGTATTTATAGGAATCAAATTTACATGAACAAGCTTTCCTTCTAATATCTTTGCTAACTGTTTTGCGCACTCAATAGAGTCATTTATTCCCTCTATTAATGCATATTCAAATGTGACTCTTCTATTTGTCTTACTAATATAGTAGTCAACAGCTTTTAGTATTTCTTCTATGGGATATTTTCTATTTATTGGAACCAATCTGTCTCGTAAACGATTGTTTGGAGCATGAAGAGATATTGCAAGATTTACCTGTTTAGGATACTCAGATAACCTGTAAATACCCTCTACCAGCCCAACAGTTGAGATTGTTATGTGTCTTGCGCCTATATTTTTCCCCTCTTTAGCATTTATAATGTCAATAAATTTGAACACATTTCCAATATTATCAAATGGTTCGCCGCTTCCCATCAAAACAACATTTGAAATCTTCTTTTTTGTGACATTCTCCACATTGACTATCTGGTCTACCATCTCAGCAGCAGAAAGATTTCTTATCATACCGCCAATTGTCGAGGCACAAAAAGCACACTTCATCCTACAACCAACTTGAGTTGAAATACATATTGCATTACCATACCTGTATGGCAAAAAAACAGATTCAATAGCATTGCCATCAACAAGCTCAAACAAAAACTTTATGCTCTCCCCGTCACTTTCATACTTTACAATATTTAAAGAATTTAAAATAAATTCTTCTTCAATTTTTTTTCGCAATTGAGCTGGAATGTTAGTAAATGAATTTGCATCAGTCACATTCTTTTTATACAACCATTCAAAAATTTGATTTGCACGAAAAGCTTTTTCACCTATTTCCTCGAGCCATTTTTTTAGGTCATCCAACGTAAAATCTTTAATGAGTCTTTTCATACTTACACTTTGCCCTCTTTCTTGAGTTTTGCAATAAAAAATCCATCACATTTATATTCATCAGGAAATATTGTATTTTGAGATATTAGATTAAAATCGTTATGGTTTTCTAAAAATCTTGAAACAGTATCTTCATTTTCCATGTATCCAAGTGTGCATGTGCTGTAAAATATTATACCACCATTCTTTAAATACTGAGCAGCATTATTAAGCATTTTCAGCTGAAGCTCATGCAAGTTCTCTATATCCTCTTTTGTCTTATTCCATTTAATATCCGGCTTTTTTCTAATTGTTCCAAAGCCAGAACAAGGAAGGTCTGCAATCACAATATCAAACTTTTCCACAAAATCTTCGTTTAAAATCAAAGCGTCGTTTTCGGCAGCTATAACATTGTCAAAGCCAAGCCTCAATAGATTTTCTCTCAGCAAATCAACCTTTGCCTTATTCACATCACACGAGACAATAACACCCTTTGTTACCTCTGCACAGTTAAATGTCTTCCCACCTGGAGCTGCACACAGGTCCAAAATAGTCCCTGCCTTTTCAAAATCATCTTTATTCCACTTTACAATTAGTGAAGAGGCAAGGTCTTGAAAGTAAAAATAGCCTTCTTTGTAAAGTTTATTGTCTTTTATATTGCCTTTGACTATATAAATTATCTCTTCATTTAGCTCTGGTAGTTCATATTCATATCCACAATCTTCAAGCTTTTTTAAGAATTCTTCTCTGCTTATCTTTCTTGTATTTATCTTTATACTTTGCAGTGGTTTTGTATTTAAAAATTCTAAAATTTTTATTGTCTTGTCAAGCCCATAGGACTTTTCTAAATACTCAATCAAAAACTTAGGGTATGAGAGCTTTATAGAAAGAAAATCCTTTGGATTTATATCTCTTAACTTTTCAAGGGCTTTTTCTATTTCATCCTTTCTTCTTATTATGTTTCTCAACACAGCGTTGACAAAACCTTTTTGACTTTTATTAACCACCTCTGCAAGCTCACACGCTTCATTGACTGTTGCGTAATTCGGAATCTTGTCAAGAAACAATAGTTCATATGTGGCAATTCTCAAAATGTTGAGTATTTTCTTATCCTTCACACCTTTTTTGGCAACAAAGTTTATATAATAGTCCAGAAGATTTTTATATCTTAGCACACCATGTACAAGCTCAACAAAAAGTGCTCTATCCTTTGGGTTCTTAAGCTTTTGATGATACCTTTCCATCACAGCATCTAATTGTAAATTCTTTCTGCTCTCAACTTCAAAAATGACCAATAAAGCAGCTTTGCGTGTATTAATCTTCAATCATCCCTTCTTCTTTGGACTAAACTCAAATAGTACAAAAGCTGAATAATTGCAACTGCAACTGCTGCAACATATGTCATTGCTGCAGCACTCAAAACCTTCTTGACACCCTCTTCTTCTGAAGGCATAACTACTCCTGCTAACCTTAAGGCCTGAATAGCCCTTTTGCTTGCATTTAGCTCAACTGGCAAAGTAACCAATGTAAACCCAACCGCAACACAAAAAAGAAGTATCCCAAGATTTATAAAAATATCGCCGTTTTTGAATAAAAGCCCTATTAATATTAACGGAAATGCAAGGTTTGAACCTATATTTACAACTGGGACCATTGCACTTCTCAAAGAAAGCCAAGGATATCTTTGGTAGTGCTGTATTGCATGACCTGCTTCGTGGGCAGCAATACCTATTGCTGCAATTGAATTTGAATCAAATACACCGCTTGACAGCCTCAAAACCCTAAAGCGTGGGTCATAATGGTCTGTCAAAAGACCAGGGACATATTCCACTTTGACATCATAAATACCATTTGCCCACAGGATACTTTTTGCAACCTCTGCTCCTGTCATCCCAGAAAAACTTCTCATCTTAGAGTATTTTGAAAAAGCTGCTTGAACTTTTATTTGGGCAAATATTGAAATTAAAAACGCAGGAATCGCAAAGATCAAATACATTGGGTCAAAGTAGTAGTAAAACATCTTAAAAACCTCTCCTTTTTTAGCTCAAAATATCACCTTTTTTTATTTTATACCCATTAACAAAATCTCTTGCACCCATTTTTCTGCCGCCTTCTAATTGAAGTTCTTTTAACTTTACAACTCCATCCTTTACCTTTACAGATATTCCATTTTCATTAATCTCCAATACTGTGCCATTTTGTACATCTTTGAGACTGTCAAGCTTGACAATTTCCATATCATGAATCTTCAAAAGTTTTCCTTTGTACATTGTAAATACACCAGGCCAAATTTTTAAAGCCCTGAACCTGTTGTAAATCTGCACAGCACTCATATCCCAAGAAATTTGACCTTCTTTTTTCTCAATTGGAGGAGCATATGTGGCTTTCGTAGGGTCTTGCTTCACTGGTACAATATTTGAAATATTTTTCAAAGTCTCAATCAAAAGCTTTGCACCAAGCTCAGATAACTTCTTAGAAAGGGTTATAATATCATCATTTTGCTCTATTTCTATCCTCTCTTGAAGTAGAATATCTCCCGTGTCAAGCCCTTCATCCATCTTCATAATTGTAATGCCTGTATAATTTTCCCCATTCATCAACACTCTTTGAATAGGTGCAGCACCTCTGTATTCAGGCAAAAGCGAGGCATGGACATTAATGCATCCGTACCTTGGTATTTGCAAAACTTCTTTTGGAAGTATTTTCCCATAAGCCACAACCACAATTACATCTGGATTTATCTTTTTCAACACCTTAAAAAACTCTTCATTGCCTTTTAACTTATCTGGCTGGACCACATTAAGATTAAATTTTAACGCAAATTCCTTGACTGGCGGTGGAGTTAAAATCTGTTTTCTCCCAACTGGCTTGTCGGGCTGAGTTACTACGAGTTTTATATTAAATTGTGGTTCCTCAATTAGTCTCTGTAAAATATTTACTGCAAAATCTGGTGTTCCCATAAAAACAAGGTCCAAGGCTCATCTTATCTCCTTTCAAAAAGTAAATATTCTCATACACTATGCAATATCACTCCAAATCCATCTTCTGTCCTTTTGAGCGTCTTTTTTCAATTTCTTCCTCAGTAACAAACCTTATTACCTTGTCAATAAACAAGATTCCATCAAGATGGTCTATCTCATGGCACAAAGCCCTTGCAAGCAAATCCTCAGCTTTAATTTTAATCTCTTCTCCGTGTCTGTTTTGACCTCTTACAATGACTTTTTTAGGTCTTTCAACCTCTCCCCATACATTTGGAACAGAAAGGCACCCTTCGATATCTATCTGACTTCCTTCAAAATATTCTATTTGTGGATTTACAAGCTCAATTGCTCCATCCCCTGTGTCAACTACAATGGCTCTTTTCAAAATTCCAACTTGTGGTGCAGCAAGCCCAATCCCATTTGCCTCATACATTGTTTCTCTCATGTCGTCAAGAAGGTCATGCAGCCTTTTATCAAACTTCTCAACAGTTTTAGACTTTTTGCGAAGTATCTCATCTTCATAAGTCCTTATCTTTCTCAAAGCCATCTTTTCTATCTTTTACCCTCCTGTTTATAGTGTGTTTAAAGGATTGACATCTATTATAAGTTCAGCATTATTATAATTATATCTTTCTTTTATCAAATTGGCTACATCAATCATCTGCAAAGCCTTTTTAAATTTGACAAGTACATGATACCTATACTGATTTTCAACCTTGAATATTGGACTTTCGCTCGGTCCATAAATTTTAAGATTAGCAGTTTTTGCACACTCTTGAAGCAACTTATATACACTTTCTATTCCCTTTTTAGCATACTCTTCATTTTGTGACACTACAACAAAATTTACAATGTATGAATATGGTGGATATTCCATTGCTTTACGAATCTTTATCTCTTCTTTAAAAAAGCTTTCATAGTTATGCTTTGAGGCTGCAACTATACTATAATCACCAGGGTTAAATGTCTGAATTACTACTCTTCCTTGTTTTTCTCTTCCAGCTCTCCCTGCTACCTGAGTAAGAAGTTGAAACGTCCTCTCTTTGCTTCTAAAATCTGGCATATTTAAAATAGTATCAGCATTTATAACTCCAACCAAAGTCAAATCAGGAAAATGCAATCCCTTTGCAATCATTTGAGTACCTACCAGGATGTCCGCTTCTTTTGACTTGAACTTGCTTAAAATTTCTTCAACTGCATCTTTTCTCGTGGTAGTGTCTTTGTCCATACGCAGCACTCTTGCGTCTTTAAAATAAGATTTTATCTCATCTTCAATCCTCTGAGTACCACTTCCATACTGGCGGACATATCTGCTGCCACATTTTGGACATATACCTGTATACTCTTGTTTGTAATTGCAATAATGACACTTTAAATATCCATTTTTGTGATAGGTAAGTGAGATACTACAATTTTTGCACATGTAAACATAGCCACATTCCCGACACATAACAATAGGAGAATATCCTCTTCTGTTCAGAAAAAGTAAAACTTGTTCTCCCCTTTCTAAATTCTTTTCTATCTCACTTAATAAGAGCCTACTAAAGATTGATTTATTGCCATCTAAGATTTCTTTTTTCATGTCAACTACAAATACCTCTGGTAGTGCCTTGTTTATCCTCTCTTTCAAAGTACAAATAGCATATTTTCCTGTTAGTGCATAATAAAAGTGTTCAACTGTTGGAGTTGCTGAACCTAAAACAATTGGTATACTATTTATTTTTGCTCGCATCTGAGCTACCTCTACAGCATTCACACGAGGAGATTTTTCAGCTTTATAGCTTGTCTCATGCTCTTCATCTACAATTATAAGTCCTAAATCCTGAGTTGGCGCAAATATTACTGACCTTGGTCCAATTACCACTTTTGCCTCTCCACTTTTTAGCTTGAGCCACGCCATCTGTCTTTGTGAATTGCTCATCTTACTGTGATATACAACAACTTCATTTTCTATTCTTCTTTTAACATTTTGAATCATTTGTGGCGTCAGTGAGATTTCAGGTACCATAAGAATTACACTTTTCCCTTTCCTAATCACATATTTCATTGCTTGGATATATACTTCTGTTTTGCCACTTCCAGTAACTCCAAACAAAAGGATATTTTTGTATATCCTTTTATCAAACGTAGAGGTTATCAGTTCAAGAGCCTTCTTTTGTTCTTCTGTTAAGCTATATTGAGGTTCAATTAATGTGCCTCTTTTTTCTTCGTTTGAACTTTTGAATAGTTTTAGATCAAATCTTAGTAATCCTTTTAAAAACAAGTCCGTAATTTTATCTTTGTTTTCTTTTACAAGTCTTGAATTTACTGATACTGGCCTCTTTAGAATTTTATTGTAAATTTCTTCAAGTTCATTTTCTAAAGTCAAATTTGAAACTTGTTGGGCACAAATCATGTATATTTCGTTATTACTCACAAACGGAGGAACAATCAAGCCCAATGCTTGTCCCAATTTAATGGCATAATAACTTTTTATCGAAAATGCAAGCTTTATCTGCTCATCTGAGACAATTGGAATTCTATCAATTACAGCAAGCACAGACTTTAGTTTTTCTCTTTCAATATTCGTATCATCTTTTACATTGACAATAAGTCCTTCTACAACTCTATTTGAAACTCCAAAGTTTACATACACCCTTTTACCAACTTCGACAAGCTCTTTAAGATATTCTGGTACCAGATAGTCAAATGTCTTGTCCACGTTTGCATCTTGATAATTAATACACACCTCAACAATCATCATCAAAAACTCCACCCATTAAAAGTATTACCTCTGCTACTTTCTGCAGAGGTAATCTACTATGAAGTCAAATATTCTGCCTGCCACCTCTTTTTTGCTAAGTTTAGGAAGCTCTAAAACCTTCTCTTTTGAGATAAGCGTGACAATGTTCGTATCTACATCAAACCCAGCACCTTCTTGCAAAACATTGTTAGCAACTATTAAATCTGCATTTTTCTCATAAAGCTTTTTCTTAGAATTTTCAATCACATTTTCTGTCTCAGCCGAAAATCCTACAACAATTTGCCAATCTTTTTTGGTTTGCCCAGCATATTTTAGAATGTCCGGATTTTTCTGAAGTTCAATAAGAAGCTCTTGATCTTGCTCTTTTTTTATCTTTGATTCTTTGAAGTTTTTTGGCTTAAAGTCTGCAACTGCAGCAGAGAATATGAGTATGTCATACCTATCCTTTATACTTTTTACTTCATTGTACATCTCAGAGGCTGTCTCAACGTTAACTATCTTGATATCTGCATAAGTTTGAATGTTTACAGGACCTGATATGAGAGTAACTTTTGCTCCTCTTTTATAGGCTTCTTCTGCTAATGCAAAACCCATTTTACCTGATGACCTGTTAGAAATAAACCTCACAGGGTCTAAGTATTCTCTTGTCGGCCCTGCTGTAATGAGAACTTTTTTGCCATCTAAATCTTTTTTTTCAAGCAGTCTTTCAATCTCAATTATAATTTTTTGGTTTTCAGGATAACGTCCTTTTCCATATACTCCACAAGCTAAAAATCCTGCTTCAGGCTCTAAAACATTTATGCCAACCTGTTTTAGTTTTTCTATATTTGCCTGTACAATCTTGTTTTCAAACATGTTTGAATTCATCGCAGGAACAACTAAAATGGGCTTATTGAATGCTAAAAATGTTGTTGTCAAAAGGTCATCAGCAATACCATTTGCAAACTTTCCGATAATATTTGCTGTTGCAGGTGCTACCACTAAGATATCTGCCCATGTTGTCAATGATATGTGTTCTATATCATAGGAATGCTCACTTTCAAATGTGTCAAGATAAACTCTGTTTTGAGAAAGAGTTTGCACTGTCAAAGGGGTTATAAACCTTTGCGCGTTTTTGGTCATAATTACCTTTACATTTGCCTCAGCCTTTTTCAAAAACCTTATAAGCTCACACACTTTATACGCTGCAATTCCGCCGCATATTCCAATCAAGATGTTTTTATTTTTTAGAGTCATTCTTTTTCACCGGCTTTACATACTTATAAGAGACTTTACCAGAGGCAATTTCATTTACTGCCATTGTGACGTATTTGTCAGAATTTAGGTTTACATCTATCTTTTTTTGCGCTTGTTCTAAAAGTTGTCTTGCGCGCTTTGCAACAAGCACAGACAGCGTATACTTATTGTCAACGTATTGCAAAAGCTCATCAAGCCCAGGTCGAAGTAACATTCTCTTTCACTCCTTTAAAAAACTTTGTACATCAAATCTTCTTGTCCTAAGTTTTTCAACCTCTATAATCTTTTCAATTGTCTCAACAGCTTTGTCAATATCGTCATTGACAACACAATAGTCATACTTTGGCAAAAGTCTAATTTCGCCTCTTGCAATATTAAGCCTTGCTTCAATTTCCTCTTCAGTTTCTGTTGCCCTTTTTTTAAGCCTGTTATACAGTTCTTCCATAGAAGGGGGTAATATGAATATAAGCACTGCCTCTTCAAATATAGACTTGACCTTCAAAGCACCTTGGGTTTCAATTTCTAATATTACATCAAAGCCCTTTTTTAATGTCTCCAAAACAAAATCCTTAGGAGTACCGTAATAATTATTGTTATACTCAGCATATTCTAACAAATTGTCATTTTTTATATCATCCTCAAATTGCTGCCGAGAAACAAAAAAATAGTTAACGCCCTCTTTTTCACCAGGTCTTGGCTTTCTTGTTGTTTTTGAAATTGAAAGCTTAATATTAGGATTTTTCTCTAATAGTTTGCCCACAATTGTGCCCTTTCCAACACCTGCAGGACCTGATATCACAATTAAAAGCCCTTCTTTCATTTCTTGTCAACCTCATCCTCAACATCAATATCTTCTTCAAAATCTTCTTCAGGTTCAATTACCCTGTGTGCAACAGTCTCTGGCTGAACAGCGGACAAAATTACATGGTCAGAATCTGTTATAATCACTGCCCTTGTTCTTCTTCCATATGTTGCATCAATTAGCATTCCTCTTTCTCTTGCTTCTTGGATTATTCTCTTTATTGGAGCAGAGTCAGGACTAACAATTGCAATCAATCTGTTTGCCGAAACTATGTTCCCAAATCCAATGTTGATAAGTTTTATATTACCACTGTTACTCAAAGAAACTCACCTCTACTCAATATTTTGAACTTGCTCACGAATTTTTTCAAGCTCATCTTTTAAGCTCACAACACAGTTTGAAATCTCATATATTGTAGACTTTGCACCAATTGTATTTGCCTCTCTGTTCATCTCTTGGATAATAAAGTCAAGCTTTTTACCAACAACTCCACCTCGTTCTATACACTCAACAAACTGATTTATATGGCTTTTTAGCCTCACCAACTCTTCGGTGATATCACTTTTGTCTGCAAAAAGTGTTATTTCTAACATCAACCTGTTTTCATCAATGTTTTTTAGCTCAAAGTATTCACTTATTCTTTTATAGAGTTTTTCGCGATAGTTCTCTATGAGAGACGCAGAATGTCTCTCTATCCTCTGTACTATGTCATTTATCTTTTCAATTCTTTGCAATATGTCTCTTTTTAAATTTTCACCCTCAGTTTTTCTCATACTATCGAGGTTTTTCAATGCATCTTCAATGCAACTTAAAAGCTCATTTTTTATTACATCACTGTCAAACTCCTGATTTTCAATTACAAGCGCATCTGGAAGCTTTATGAAGGTGGATAAGCTAAAATCATCTTGGACCTCGATAAAGTTCTCTCTTACAATGTTTATTGCTTCTAAATACTGCTTCAATAATCCCAAATTTGGTGTTATTTTATAATCTTTTTCACTAAAACTTTTAAAACTTACATACACATCTACTTTACCACGTTGAATATACCTTGAAATAAGATTTTTTATATCACCTTCAAACTTTATAAATTCCTTAGGTACTCGCAAGTTTATCTCCAAATATCTATGGTTTACGCTTTTTATATCAACCAAGTATTCACGTTGCTGTGTGACTTGCTTGGAACCGCCATAGCCTGTCATACTTTTAATCATTGTGCTACAATCATTCCTTTCAAAATATTTAGAACAAAGTGTAAAAACTTTTTTGCACTATCTATTTTAAAGTATTTCTACCCATAAAATCAAGAAAGGGTTATAATAATAATGGTATACCCTTTTAAAAAGCAGGTGAATCCAAAATGATAATCGGTCTTGATGTCGGTGGAACAAACATTGACATTGTTGCAATCGAAAATAACAAAGTTATAGAGTATAAAAAATTTGAACTTGGTGAAGACCTTCTTCACTCAATATTGACAAGCTTAGAAGGATTTATAACAAAAGATTATATCTCAAATCTTAGTCGCATCGTGCTCAGTACTACAATTACCACAAATGCAATTATCCAGAACAAGCTTGATAAGGTTGGAATGATAATTGAAAACGGTATTGGAGCAAATCCAGATTTTCTTATGTGTGCAGATGTTAATATCTTGCTTGACGGATATATAAACAACAGAGGCATTGAGGTTAAGAGTTTCAATAGGGAGATAGTAGAAAAAGCAATCTTGACTTTCAAAAAAGCTGATATAAAGAATATAGGAATTGCATGTAAATTCTCGGTTAGAAATCCAAAACATGAACTTGAAGCCTATGATATTGTAAAAAAGCATGGTTTTGAGTTTGTTTCCTTAGGACATAGAATTTCTGGTAAATTGAACTTTCCGCGCAGAGTGTTCTCAACATATTTAAATTCAGCTGTCTATAGTAATTTTAAGGCTTTGTACAATGCCATTTTAGAGTTCTTAAAAGAAAAAAATATACCTTCATCGTTGGTATTTCTTCAAAAACCAGATGGAGGAATTGTGAATTTAGAAAATTTAAGGGAATTCCCTATTTTCTCAATCTTGTCAGGCCCAGCAGCTTCAGCACAAGGCGGCTACATCTTATCCAAACCTCTCTCAGATGCAGTAATAATTGACATTGGTGGAACAACGACTGACATTTCATTTGTCTGCAATGGTCAGTTTGTTTTAGAACAGTACGGTGCAAGAATAGGAAACTACCCTACTTTAGTCCGTGCTATTTATTCAAGATCTGTGGGAATAGGTGGCGATAGCATAGTAAAAGTTGAAAATTCTATCTCAGTTGGTCCTGAAACAGTAAAATCTTATAGTACCGATAGAAAAAACATTGTGACTTTTACTGATGTGCTATGGTACTTAAAATCTTCTTCAGACGAGAAGCTTCAAGCTCGGCTAAGATATTTGTCTAACAAAGCAAATACGTCACTTGAGCTCTTTTGTAATGAAGTAGTAAAGAGGGCATTAAATGCAATTTGTAAGAAGATAGAAGAAGGTATTGATTATATCAATAACGCACCAATTTACACAATCCAAAAACTTTTATATGGTGAGAAATTCATTCCAAAAAAGGCCGTTGTAATTGGTGGAGCTGCTGATTTGATAAGGGAGCATTTAGAGAGAGAGTTAAAAATTAAGGTTGAAATTCCTCGATACTATATGGTAGCAAATGCAATAGGATGTGCACTTGGCTCAATCTCAAGAGAATATAATTTAATTGCAGACACAGAGCAAGGAAAAGTTTATATACCTGAGCTGGATAAGTATGAGAATATTGATATAAACTTTACTCCTGCCAAGGCCAAGGATTTTGTGATAAACAAGATAATAGAAGTTGGCGATGCTTCTACTTCTGAGGAGATAGAAATTGTTGAAGAAAATTCATTCAATATGATACGAAATTTTAGATATTGTGGAAAGATAATCAAGATAAAAGCACAGCTAAAACCCAAACTACAAGAATTAGAATAAATGGAGGGTTTTAAAAATGCAAAAAGCACGAAACAAACTTGGACTGATACTTTTCCCCGCTTTTGACTGGAGAATCACCCCAACACATCCGGAAAGAGAAGAAAGACTTCTCTACACCATCGACCAAATTGAGGAAGAAGGTCTTTTTGACTATGAAAACATAGTCGTGTACAACCCTGAAATGATTGACGACAAGTTTATAAATCTCACGCACTTTTGCATCCCTGACTTTGAGTCAATTGCAACCGTTTCACATAAAATAGCTGCAAGCAGTACAATCACAATAGCTAAAAAAGTCATGTCAAAAGAAGTTACAAAAGGTTTTGCTTTGATTCGACCACCTGGCCATCATGCTCATAGGATAACCTATGGTGACAGAGGTTTTTGTATAATAAACAATGAGGCAATAATGGTTGAGTACTTGAGAAAAGAGTATAAAATTGGCAGAATAGCAATCATTGACACAGACTGCCATCATGGAGACGGAACACAAGATATATTTTGGAATGACAAAGATGTTCTGTTCATTTCTCTGCATCAAGATGGAAGAACTCTTTATCCTGGCAGTGGATTTATAGATGAAGTAGGGGGCCCCGCTGCAATTGGATACACTCTCAATTTGCCTTTGCCACCTTATACTTCTGATGAAGGATTTTTATATTGCTTAGAAAATTTAATCCTCCCTGTCTTAGAAGAATTCAAACCTGACATTATAATAAACTCAGCTGGGCAGGATAACCATTACTCCGACCCTCTGACAAACATGAATTTTTCAGCACAAGGCTATGCTAAACTCACCGAAAAATTAAACCCTCATATTTCGGTGTTAGAAGGGGGATACTCTGTTGAAAGTGCTCTTCCATATGTCAACCTTGGCATAATATTTGCTCTTGCTGGTGTTGATTACTCTAACATAAAAGAACCTGACTATGACTATGCAAAGCTAAGACAATCACCAAAAATAACTGAATACATTAAAAAACTGTGCGAAAACGTATACACTATATGGAAAAACAGACAGCAGACTGAGCATGAGCTTAGGAAAAAATATCAAAAATATTACACACGAAAAAAGTCAATATACTATGATACCATGGGATTTTTAGAACAGCAGCTTGAGAGTATAAAAATTTGCAACAAATGCTCAGGGTTAATAACTATTGACTCGTGTTGCTTGAATCATAGGGTTTTTGCAATCACAATACCACATGATGCATGTGATGAGTGCTGCGATGAAGGTTACAAACTTTTTGCTACTTCTGATTCTACCAACTTTTCCCATATAATCTTGCAAGATAAAAAGAATTTTGAATTTTACAAAAAAGAGCATTCAAAAGAGCATTGAGTTATAGTCACTTCCTTTTTTTTAAATTTTCTCCATTGATTAACACCAAATCTCCATGTTTGAAATTAAGTTTCTTTGCCAAGAATTCACACTTAATCTTGAGAAGGTAAAATACATTGTCTTGAATTTCTTCAAATTCATCTAAGGATTCAAAATTGGCCTGACCTTTTGAAATTACAATATCAGCATTTAAGATTAATTGTTTAAACTTAGAAGATACAAACTCCTTAGGGACACCTAACAAGCCTACTCCTGTGTCAACAATGGTTGCAATCTTATCCATCCCAACTTCTTTTGCATCTTCTAATGTTGCGTCATTTAGTATAGGTTTTGTCTTTACTATGTAGTATACATCCTTTCCCATTTGATTCAATACTTCCACCAAAATCTTATCAAACACAATTTCACCTGCATTGTCTCCAACGACCACAATGTTTTTCCCATTTTGGACCTTCTGTTTTAACAAAACATAATCATCTATTGAAAACCCAAATTCAAAAGCATGAGCAAGCTCACTTTCCACGTCAAAATCCCTCTTTATTCCTAAATCAATCACATTTCCTGCTACAGAAACCTTTAAAGAGTTATAAAGTGGATCCTGAGATTCAAAAACTTTTTTCTTCACATTTTCATAAAGTTCAAGAGCCAAAGCGTTCGATTGTTTTTTTGCAAAGTAGTAGGGGTCGTTATTTTGTATTATCTCATATGTTTTAAGTAAAACAAGTGAAGAATTATAAGCTGGTGAAGCCTCCGGGTCTAAGCTTTTTATAAAGTCCATTAGCTCATACAAAACTTCCTTTTTTCTCTCGTCAGGTACATTTGCCATTTCCATGCACGAAACTGCCTGTTTTAAATAACAGTGAATGCAATCTATAAGAGCATTCATATTCTTGGAATTCTCCTTTCATCATTTTGTATGCTGAAATTAGGTTTAACATCTTAAATTAATATAATAACTCTTGATTTATTGTCAAGATAGATATTATAATTTTATTGTGTACTTGCTCCATTAGCTCAGGGGTAGAGCAGTCGATTCGTAATCGACCGGTCGGGGGTTCGAATCCCCCATGGAGCTCCAGTAAAATCAAGGGGTTTGGGGATAGGTAAAATATAACATTTGCATTTTCTACAGCTACCTTACAGTTACCCGAGAAACTGTAAAATTTTAGGGTAACTACTCTATATCAGGAGTGGTTACCCTTTATACTTGTTTATTCAAATAAATGATTTAATTTCATTGTTGCAGCTTTATTGAAAATGTAGTTGTAATGGTAGTAATAGTATTTATTGATTACTATCTTGTACTGTCTATGAGCTTGTTTAATAAATATTTTTGCTATAAAAGTATATATAAAGTCCTAAGGCCTCTTTATCCCATATTTTCTAATTTATATTCCCTTTTGAGTTTACTGAAAAATCTCATTATCATTGTTCCTTTTCTGGATAGCTTTCTGCCTTCCTCAGTTTCTAAAAACTCCATATTCTTTGCTCTCAACTAGCTTCTTACATTCTCCTTGTTTTTCATATTCCTTTTGTTTATCCCTGCTACAAATTTTATCTCAAGTTCTTGAGCTGACTTGAACCATTTTTCGCTGTTATATCCTGCTATCTGGCAAAACTATCTTGGCTCTATATACCCACGCCCTGTATTAAAAGATCTATCTCTTAGCTATCATAAACATTAGCAAAGGTAATCTCCTATGACAAAGGTATTATTCTTTTCTTTCCTGGTACAAAGCAGATGTAACTTGTATAGCTTGTAAAAACCTAAAGTCATACATACACCCGTAGCTGCCTGTCCTTCTATTTTTTGTGCTCCTAAGTGGTGTTGAATCTATGATACAAACACTTGTATCTGGACTTATTGCACTTGAGCAGCACTTCTTTTATATCAGCTAAATATTCTCTTCATATTATTGCTGCTATTGCTGCTTACTTCGCAAGATAGGAATGATCAGGACTTTTTTCTATTCCTATCGTTTTCCTAAATTCCCCATTTTCATTTATCTTGTACTCAAGTTCTCTGAAACTTGTAATACTGTTCTTCATTTTTTAACTAAGCATGCTATTATTTGAAATAGTCCATATTTTTGGGGTCTTCCTTTTTTATTTGAGTTTCTTGAAACTTTTAAGAGCTGAACTATTTTTCTCAATAGCAAAAAAGATTTTTAAAAATTTTTTCTTTTATGGTTTAATATCAAAAGTACATGTTTTGTATCCCACTTGTGGTTGTTGTGTTTTCTCACTTCAAAATTTTATCACAAGGGTATGAAAATAAAATAAGTGAACTCACAAGTATTCTACAACATTTCTTTAACTTGCGAAAATTCTATTTCAAGGTCTTCAAAGATACCCACCTTGACCTTGTCATTGAAGGTGTAAACTTCTGGCGGCAGATAATCTTCATGGTCTTTGAGTCTATATACCAAAATTGTTTGATTTTTAGGATTGATAATCCAATATTCTTTGACTTTAAACTGCGTGTAAAGATTAAGTTTTCGGATATAATCATGAGAAAAATTACTCTCTGATACAACCTCAATTATCATCTCAGGAACTCCAACGCAGCCTCTTTCAGTGAGTTTTTTCTTATCGCATATGATTGATATATCAGGCTGGACAACATTTGTTGCTTTACTCTCATCCTGTCCTTCCTCTACAAGGACAACATCAAACGGAGCTGTGTATAACTTGCAGGACTTATCAGAAGATTTGAGATAATTTTTTATCAATGTGGCAAGCTCTATTACAATTTCCTGGTGCACCCTTGACGGTGCAGGAGTCATGTCATAAATAACACCATCAATTAGCTCTACCCTTGCCTCTTCAGGCAGCTCAAGGTAATCTGCATAGGTATAAACCTTAGGTATCTTTGATTCCATTTAAATCACCTTCTTCTTGGACTTTTGTAAAATTTGAATTATTTATTAGCTTTACTTTCCGTAATAAAATTATACACCTTTCTAAAATTTTAGATTACAAACATTACTGAGAAATATTTTATCACATTGTAAAAAGTTTGCCTTCATCTTCACCCACTCAAAATCCTCTAAAAACAAAAACCGCCATCTTCCCGAATTTACAAACAAAGATGGCGGCAAAAGTCATATCTTCCTCCTCATTTCCTACTCATAATAAAGTTGTAAACTATATCCAAGCGTGTATCGTCAAATTCAAAGGTATCCTTCCCAATTGAAATCAACAGTTTATTCCCTACAACATTCATCTTCAAATCTTCGCCATATTTGTCTTTGTACATCTTTTTCAAGCTTATCATAAACTGTTTGACATTTTCTTTTCTGTACTCAAGCAAAAATTCGTCTACAGCATCTACAATGTCGTATTCTTTTACCACAACAGGGTCACGCAAAACCCCTTCTCCTCTTATTTCAATAGAATTAAACCTTCTGTCAACTATAATTTTAAACTCATTTGCCTTTGTTTCGAACATCAGCTCTTTAAAACTTTCTGAAACGTTGTAAGTAATCACAGAAAAAAATCTATCCGAAGGATATATTATCCGGGAAATATCCACACAAGCTTCAATAATGTTATCTACTAAACACTCATCGAACTTTTCGGCAATAGCTGCATCCTTGAATTTTGTTGCAAATTCGTTATAATCTTTATATGGAATAATAGTATATTTGTCCTTTTCAAATTCTTTTAAATCATCTACAAAAAAGTAAGCAAAACCTGCGTTTCCATTTTCGATGTCATATTCCTCAAAGGAGTAGCCCATTACAACAGCATATCTTTTCATGGCTCTCCCCTCCAATCTAATAAAACATTTCTTATATATTATATACCACTCAAACGCACATTTGTATTAAAAATTTTTTAAAAAATATTTTCAATCTTGAGTAAAGCCATATCTTTTACATGATTAACGTAAAATTTCAAAGTACTCAGTTCACAGAGCAATAAATCTTTATTACCCTGCTCAAGTAGTACTTTTATTTTTGCTATCTGTTCTTCTATGCTATCTATTTCCTGATGTTCTATTAACACTGCCCACTTTTTCTTATACCCTTCCCACTCTTTAATAGTATCACGAAAGGTTGATTTTGCAAGTGTAAAGTTGTCATTTTTTATATAATCATGTATTTTTGTTAAATCACTTTCAATCTGCTTTGTTGCTCCTATTATTATATTAGTAGATAAGATAGTTAAAACTACAATCAAGACAATAAAGGCTATCACAATATACCATGCTTTCACTAAATTCAACCCTCCTTTTTTTGAACAAACCAATTTCCCTCTGGGTCAATACATGCAAAAAATACTTGACTGAAATTGTCTATACCTCTTTTTTTAAGTTCTGCTAACACTTCTTGCTCACTGAGGTTCGCATATTTTAATACATCCTTTTTTACTTTGCCGTCCACAACTACACTTATTGGAAGTCCTTCGTACTTTGTCTGAATACCCAAATCTGCAGGTGTTACAGGCCTTTTTTGTGATTTTGGAATCACTGATATATCTCCATCTGTCTCTAATATAGCGTATTCAATATCATGAATATTGAAATATCCTTTAATTCTCAACTGTTCTATCAAATCGTTTAAGCTGTATCGTGTTTTTCTAAGGGCATCTTCTAATATCCTTCCTTTAGAAATCAATATTGTAGGACTCCCGCAAACTATTTTTTTCATCAAGTCTGATTTCAATGTACCAAAGGTAATCAGAGTTTGTAGAAATAGCAATGTCAGAATTGGAACAATGCCATTTAGAAGGGGAACACCTGTATTTTGCATTGGAACAGCAGCAAGCTCAGAAATCATTATTGTAATCACAAGTTCAAATGGTTGAAGTTCACCCATCTGCCTTTTTCCCATCAGCCTCATGACCAATACAACTAATACATATAAGATAAGTGTTCTTGTAAATACTGTTATAATCAAAAAAAAATACCCCCTCTTTGGAGTTTTTTCTATTTACTATTTTTCCAAAGAAGTAAGCATTTAATTCTTATTTTCTCCCAGACAATCTTTTAAACATTGTCTTTTTCTCAAACTTTCTGGGGTTACAATCCCCTATTGCTACCAAATATTTCCTATATATTCTCTTTTTTTGATTTTCGTTCTTTATACCAGTTTTCAATGACATCAAACATTTATAAAAGTAGAATATCCTTTTGTCAGCATCAACATCATTGAAAAAACCATAGTGATTCTCTGTAGTAAATCTTATTATTTCTGGTAAATCTACAATGGTATTAAAAAGTACATATGCAAGGTCATACTTTTTGCATTCTACTGCCAGCAAAATAATAGAAACAACTGCCTTTATTACAAAACGAACATTATCTGATTTTGTCTTTTCAACTATTTTTAACAGCTCATCTCTTAACTCTCTTTTAGATATATTTCTTTCTTTTTGTAATAAGGTGATTGCAAAGGCGTTGAACTCTTCTGTCACTTGAGAACAAAAAATATAATCCTTTTCAAAATAAGCAAACAGAATAATATAAAAATCTAAGATTGAAAATAGATCTTTACTTTTTACTGAATTTTCAAGAAAGATTATATATGAAAGCCTATCCAGAATTCCAATTAAATCAGATTTTGATTTATCACTTATGTTTACCTCTTTTTTCAAAAGAGTTTCAAAAATGCTTTTCAAATGACTTACTATAAGTAAAACCTGTTCAGCTTTTAACCTCTGAACATTGTGAAAGATAAGACGGTAATAACCTGTAATCAGCTTTTCCAAAATATCATTCATGCTGTCTTGAACCTTGTCAACAAACCATTCCAAAAAATCAATTGCTTCTTCAAATGTTTCTGACCTATCTGTTGAAATAGCATTTTCTATATTCCTAAATAACATCTCCATTATCTCTTCAAAATAATCATCCCATTTTTTATCATTCTCAATTAACAATTGAAAAGCCTTTGGACTTTCAAGTATAGAAAAAAGTAGTTTTGAATCTAAAAATAGAGGCGCCTTGTGGAGAAACTCTCTTATAATCAATAATTGATTATTTATTTTTTCCTTTTCATCTGCCTTTAAAAAGTTATTTAAGTCTTTTAGCATCTTATTAAAAAGTCTTTTGGGCTGGCTAATTTTATAAAATACACTAAAATAGATAGTTATCACTAAAACATCAACAATTGAAATCATTATGTCAAAGTTAATCCCTTTTATTATCCACTGTGAAGTAAAACTCTCTACATTTACTAAGGTAAGCGTAAAAGCAGTATGAAGTATAGATACAAATGAAAAGATAAGCAAAACATCGTTCCAGCAAAGGCTTGAAATATAATTTGAAACCTTTTGAGAATATCTAATACTTAAAAATCTGAGTAGGAAAGAAATGGTAATTGCCGAACAGAAAAAGATAAATATCTGATATAACAAAATCCAACTCAAAAGCCTATTTGCGCTAAGCCTATCATGTGAAAAAATATTCGGCGCAGAATAATAGAGGGCTATTACAATTAAAATAGAGGAAAGCATTCGCCTTCCTCTTAAAAGCTTTGTCTTTATCATTATTCTATCATCCTCGCAAATCAAATATACGCTTTGTTTTCTTTTCACTTCGCGGAAGTTCACCAATTCTACATAATATTATCTCAGCAGATACTCCTATTTTATTCTTAAATTCGTGAGAAATTAACTCTTTCATTGAACTAGTATAAAATTCATCTTCAACTTCAACTTTCAGGGTCAATTTATCTCGAAAATCTATTCTTTCAATAACAACCTGATACTCGCTACCAACACCTTTTATATCTTTTAAGAATGTATCTATTTGAGCAGGGAAAATATTAACGCCTTTTACTTTAACCATATCGTCAGTTCTACCAACTATTCTATCAATTCTTGGATATGTAGAGCTACACTGGCACATCCCTGGAAGTTTTCTTGTAATATCTCTTGTCCTGTATCTAATAAGAGGTGCACCTTCTTTTTGCAGGGTTGTTATAACAAGCTCGCCAAATTCACCATCTGGAACCTCTTGTCCTGTTTGTGGGTCAATTACCTCAAAATAAAGATAGTCATCAAAATAGTGAAGTCCATCATGGTACTTACAATCAATTGCAATACCAGGACCATAAATCTCTGTCAGGCCATATATGTCAAAGGTCTCTATTCCTAAATACTCTTCAATTATCTTTCTCTGTTTTTCTCCCCATCTTTCTGATCCAAATATTCCAACTCTTAAGTGAATTTTGTCTTTAAGTCCTCTCTTTACTACTTCTTCTGCAAGCAAAAGCCCGTATGAAGATGTTGCAACAAGTACTGTGGATTTCAAATCCACCATCATTTGAAGTTGCTTTTCAGTATTGCCTGGACCCATTGGTATTACCATCGCACCTAAATACTCAGCACCAAGCTGAAATCCAATTCCGGCTGTCCAAAGCCCATAGCCTGGTGTGATCTGCACCCTGTCAAGCTCAGTAACACCAGCAAATTGATAACATCTTTTCATCATCTCTTTCCAGTCATCTACATCCTTTTGTGTGTATGGAATTATTACTGGAACTCCTGTTGTACCTGAGGAAGAGTGAATTCTTACTATTTTTCTCTCATCAGTTGATGCAAGTCCAAGAGGATAAGCTTCTCGAAGTTCTTCTTTGGTTGTAAATGGAAGCCTTTTTATATCTGCCAAGCTCTTGATATCATCTACATCAATCCCTAACTCCTGGTATTTTCTTCTATAAAAAGGGCTATTCTCATAAACATTTTTGATCTGCTGCAAAAAAAGCTCCTCTTTGACCTCTCTCATCTCAACTCTCTCCACTGCTTTTTTCTCCTCTCTTCTCTTCTTCTCAAGTTATTTTTATTTTAATATTTTTCAAAAATCTTTTCAACTAAAAGTTTATTTATTTCAAACACCTTTTGCGGTAGCAGCTCACCCAAAGCTATCAAAATTTCATCTTTTGAAAAAGGCAATAAAGAATTTTTGCAAATCAAAGAAAGCATTGCAATATTTTCTGCTTTCGGTACACCAAGCTCTATCGCTATGTGGTATGCATCAAAATGAAATATATGCTCAAAATTTTGCTTAAAAAACTCTAAAATTTCTTCTTTTCTTATCTTTGCATCTTTGGGTTTTATGTATCTGTTGTTTAAAGTTATCTTTGAATGAACATTTAGTTTGGAGACATTTCGCAATGCCTCATACACTTCAAGTCCTATTAGCAAGTTACATGACCCATTTGGGATTATAGGAGCAAGCTCCCTACCTACTCTTATAAAACTTACAACAGACCCCCCTCTTTGACTCATACCTATGTTTTCTGCTGTTTTGACACTATAGCCCCTGTTCATATAAAGCTGACATATTACTCTTGAGAGCAGAATATTCCCTTGCCCACCTACTCCTGCTATAAGAATATTATTCATTTACTACCACCTTCTCAATTGCCATCTTTGGGCAGAAACTTGTACAAAGACCACATCCATTGCAAAGAGTTTTGTCTATGAAGACGTTTTGCTCTTCATCCTCACTAATTGCCGGACAGCCAGTAGTATTTACACAAACTTTGCAGTTTATACATTTTTCGTTTATTCTATAATAACTATTATAACACTCCAAATTTGTACATTTTCGCCTAAATATAATAACAGAAAGTCCATCTCTTTCTATAAACTCCTTAACCTTTTGAACACATAAATTAAAATCTTCATAAGGATCAATTATTAAAACCTCTTTGATACCGATTCCCTTTACAACCTCAGCTATTTCAACTCTTTGACCTTCTTGCCCTGTTGCTTTTTGACCAACACCAGGATGAGGCTGAAAACCTGTCATTCCCGTTGTTAAATTGTCCAGGACACAAACTGTTATGTTGTGTCTATTATAATATGCATTTACAAGGCCTGTAATGCCACTGTGAAAGAATGTAGAATCTCCAATAAAAGCAACCACTTTCTTTCTGCTATCAGCAAGTTTTAATCCCTGTGCCATTGTAACACTTGCACCCATACAAAGGCAGGTGTCTGTTGCTGAGATTGGTTTTGCGTATCCAAGTGTATAACAACCTATATCTCCTGTATATATCACATCTTTACCTCTGCATGCATTTTTCACTATCAAAAATGAACTTCTATGAGGGCATCCCGCACAAAGCTGAGACTGCCTTCTTGGTATCTCAGGGGCATTTACAAAGTTTTTTTGCGCTAAGAGTCCTTCTTTTTTTGTAACGTTGTATATTGTTTGTTTTACTTTGTCAACATCAAGTTCTCCTGCAAATGGAACATAGCCATTTCGTTTACCATATGTAGGAACATATACTCCATTTTCAAAAAGCACCAGTTTTGCCTCCTCTTCAATAACAGGGTCAAGTTCTTCTATAAATATTAACATTCTTTTCCCTGCAGCAAAATCTAAGATTGTTTTGTCATCTATTGGATGTGCTACAGTTACTTTCAGGATAGAAAATAAATTTTCAAATCCTCTTATTGCTTCTTTTACATAAAAATATGAGATTCCTGATGTAACAATCCCTATTTCTCCATGTCCTTCAATAATATTTAATCTTCCCAACTCTGATCTCATTTTGGTGAGTTTTTCCTCAAGTTCAATGTGTTTTATATAAGAAAGCCCAGGTAATATCACCCACTCAGGTTTTTTTTCAAAGCGTGAGATCCTTCTTTTTTCTCTTTTGAACTCAAATTCCAATGTCTCATTTGAATGGCAAACGCGTGTAGTCATTCTAAAGATAACCGGAAGTTTATACTTTTCTGATATCTCAAATGCCGTCCTCACAAGAGAAAATGCTTCTTTTGGAGATGATGGGTCAAGAACTGGCAGATTGCAAAACCGAGCAAAATTTCTTGTGTCCTGTTCTGTTTGTGAAGAATGAGGACCAGGGTCATCTGCCACAAACACAATCATACCGCCTTCTGTCCCAATAACTGATAGCGAAAGAAGTGGGTCTGCTGCAACATTAAGGCCGACTTGTTTCATTGTCACCGCACTTCTCGCACCAGCCAAAGTTGCACCTGCTGCAACCTCAAGTGCAACTTTTTCATTGACAGACCACTCAACATAAAAATCATCATCTGAAAAACTTTTAAGTGTTTCTATAATTTCTGTGGACGGCGTGCCGGGATACCCAGTAGCCACATTTACACCATTTATGAAAAGGGAATATGCCACAGCTTCATTGCCCATCAAAACTTTTTTCATATTTTTTATCACCCTTAAGGATAAAGTCTCTTGTTTTTTATTATACAGAAATTTTAGTATTCTGCAAAACGACTTTTTGAATATTATTTAAGAGTAAAAATAAAGAGATTTGCAAAAAATACTAAATAGAACATAAAAGAAGGTGAAAAAGATGAAAGAAGATTTACACCTTAACAAGCGTCGATTTATTCATCTTAGAAATATTCTCGAAAATTATACAAGAACTCAGCGGCATCTTGAGGAGTACAGTCAGCTTCTACCATACGAAAAAATTCAACAGGTAATTCAAAAACAGAGAAAAAGAGAAGAGCAAATAAACAATATTCAAAAAGCAATTTTAAAAGAACACGACAAAGAAGCTGAAGTTAGAAATCTTGTAAAAAATTATCTATACACAGAAGGATATTTGCAATATTATAAGGAAAAACTGCCAAAACACATCCTAAACAATATCTTAAAGCGGCAACACTACAGAAAAACCCAACTCGAAAATTTGATTAAAAAAGCTGACGACGAGCAGTAAATGATTTTTTTAAAGAATAACAAACCAAAGAATTATAAAAACTAATTATAGAAAATTTAAAAAGGAGTTGAAAACAAGATGAAGGCAACAGGAATTGTAAGGCGCATTGATGATTTGGGTCGAGTTGTTATTCCAAAAGAAATAAGAAGAACTCTTAAAATTAGAGAAGGGGACCCCCTTGAGATATATACAGACAATGAAGGAGAGGTCATCTTAAAAAAGTATTCACCAATTGGTGAAATGGGAGCTTTTGCAAAAGAGTACGCAGACACTTTGCATCAGGTAAGTGGGCACATTGTAATCATAACTGATAGAGATAGAGTTATTGCTGTGTCAGGCGCTTCAAAAAAGGATTATATGGATAAGCCTTTGAGTCAAGAACTTGAAAGAGTTATGGAAGAAAATACTATTGTGTTTGTAAAATCTGAAAACGAGATGAGCAGCATCCCAATTGTTGAAGGAGATACAACAAGGTATACAGCTCAAATTGTAAGCCCGATTTTGTCTGAAGGCACCGTAATTGGAAGTGTTATTATGTGTTCAACCGAATCAAATGTGAAGATGGGAGACTCAGAGTACAAGCTTGTTCAAGCTGCAACATCATTCTTTGGCAAACAACTTGAACAATAGTTGTTTTTGAACAAACTTTTATATTTTGACTGTAGGTTTTAATGCCTACAGTTTTTTTTAATGCAATAATAGAGTATAATAGACAATGTGACATTTACATTGGATTTTACAGCTATTGAACAATAAAGTACCAAATAATAAATTGGTTGGGGGTCATTAAATGTTTGGCTTAAACTCTGATTTGACATCAGACAGGTCTTTGCAAAGAAGCCTTAACTTCGTCATTCTTGGAATAACTTTTGGAATCGTATTCTTTAATGTTACAACAGGCTCACCAGTTGCTGGTTTTGCCAAAGCTGTAGGCTTTGGAGATTTAATGTATGGCATTATGTTAGCATTACCCGTTTTAGGTGGTGTTGCTCAAGTCTTTGCATCGTATGTCTTAGAAAAATCAAAAAAGAGAAAACCTATATTCTTGATAAGTGGTTTTTTACATAGGCTACCATGGTTATTCATAGCAATTTTACCATTGCTTTTAGCCAAAGGCTCTTATATGTTGTTATTTTTCCTGATTGGATTTATGACAATTTCTTCAATTTCAAACTCATTTACCAATGTTTCTTTTTGGTCGTGGATGGGTGATTTAATACCAGAGCATATAAGAGGACGGTTTTTCTCAAGAAGAGCTACTATCTCAACAATTGTTGGAATGCTAAGCGGTTTGGCTATTGGTAAATTCTTAGACTCACATAACAACTTGGCAGGGTTTTCTATAATATTTGCCTTTGCTGCAATAATGGGGATGCTGGATATTAGCTGTTTCTTTTTTGTAAAAGACCTGCCAATGAAAAATGAGGAAACTCAATTAGATTTGAAAAAGATGTTCTTTTCCACATTTAACAATCATTACTTTAGAAGATTTATGGTGTTTTTTGTAATATGGAATTTTGGACTTAATATTGCAGGTCCTTACTTTAACATGTACATGATAAAAGATTTGAAAATGAGCTATTTTGACATAATATTACTAACCCAAATTGTCAGCAACGTTGTCACCATACTAACACTGCCATATGTTGGAAGAATAGTCGATAAAATTGGGAATAGACCAATGCTTCTTTTGGCCACAGGCTTTATATCCTTGCTTCCTATAATATGGTGTTTTACTAATGTAAACAATTACAAATTTTTGGTCACAATTATTAGTATATTTGCAGGTCTTTTATGGCCAATAATTGACATGGGCAATAACAATCTTATCTTGAAATTGTCTGCCCAAAGCCAAACATCCATGTATGTAGCTGTTATCAATTTGTTCAACGCCATATTTGGAAGTGCTATCCCTATTATATTGGGAGGATATCTCATTGAAGATATAGCACCACTTGTAGTAGCTTTCTTGAAAAACCACATAGGAATAAATGTTGTCACATACCACATAGCCTTTTTTACATCAGGTTTAATTAGGTTTTTAGCTGTAATTTATCTAAAAAAGAATGTAAAAGAACCAGGTGCAAAGAGCCTGAAAAAGGTAATAATCAAGAAGATAAAAGGAAGTTAAAAACACAAATAAAAATGCCCAGCTTACCTTTCCGAGGCTGGGCATTTTCGATTTTAGGTATATAAAAGTGCGACCAGGTCTGTAAGCCGAGTTCTGTCGAGAACGGCTATTTCTCTTTAGGTCTGATGTTGCCATCAGACTCACCTGCGACCAACCCGGGAACGCAGCGGGCCACTGCATTGTTCCCCTATTTGGTCTTGCTCCGGGTGGGGTTTGCACAGCCAGTTAGTCACCTAACTGCTGGTGAGCTCTTACCTCACCTTTTCACCCTTACCATCCACTAAAAACGTGGATGGCGGTTCTTTTCTGTTGCACTTTCCTTGGAGTCGCCTCCACCGGGTGTTACCCGGCACCCTGCCCTGTGGAGCTCGGACTTTCCTCACAAGGTGAAAAAACTTCACCTTGCGCAGCCGTTCAACCTGCTCGCATACCTTATTATAATTATTTTGCGTCTTATGTCAACTGTTATTTTTCTCTATTTACTAAATAATTTGTAAGCTCAATAAGAAGACCTCTTGTGTCGTACTTTCCTATTATTTCAAGGGCCCTTTTGGAAAAGCTTTCTACATATTCCTGAGCCTTTTCAATTCCATAGTAAGTGACAAATGTATTTTTCTTCTCTTTTATATCTTTTCCTATACTCTTGCCTACTTTTTTGCTATCACCTATCAAATCCAAGATATCGTCTCTAATCTGAAAAGCAAGCCCTAAATTTTTTCCATACTCCTCAAAATCTGATACTACCTCTTCCTTTGCCCCTGCAACATATGCCCCACAAACACAAGAAGCTTGAATAAGTTTAGAGGTCTTCTTAAGATGCATCTCATAAAGCAAATTCTCATCTGCTATTTCTTTTCCTGAATTTACTACATCTATTACCTGTCCACCTATCATTCCTTCTGTTCCAGACGCTCTAAAAAGATATTCTGCTGCTTTTATAAAATTCTCTTTGGCATTATTTTTGAGTATCCAATCAAGACACACTTCTGCTGCTTTGTTCAAAAGTGCATCTCCCGCAAGTATAGCTATTGCCTCACCAAATACAACATGATTTGTAGGTTTGCCTCGGCGCAAAATATCATTATCCATTGCAGGTAAGTCATCATGAATCAAAGAATATGTGTGAATCAGCTCTATTGCACAAGCAATGTCCAGTATCTTCTCATCAGCTTCTTTGCCGCTCAAAAGCTCATAAGAAAGCAAACACAAAATGGGTCTTAGCCTTTTCCCACCTGCAAAAACACTATATCTCATCGCTTCATATATAACAGCAGGAGAATTTTTAACAAGCAACCTGTCAAGGTGCGTGTCTACCTTTTCTTGGGCGTATCTTAAGTACTCTGTTAACCTTTCATTACTCATTCTTTTTGTCCTAAGCCTCCATATATATCATTTGTTATATCATCTTCCACATACTCACCATTTAACTTTTCAATCAAAACAACCCTCTTTTCAACAGAACGCAAAATGTCATTGCATAGCTTTGAAAGTTTTATCCCTTCCTCATAAAGCCTTATTGCCTCATCTAAAGTAAGATTTCCTTCTTCTAAGCTTCTTACAATCTCTTCTAAACGCTTCATTGCGTCTTCAAATTTAATGTCATTTCTTGCCTCTTCACACACCTATTCATCCGCCCCTTCTTCTGTCCAAAACACCTTTGATTTGATAATCCCATCTGTTATGCGTGTAACTATCTCATCACCAATACTTACCTCTTTTACAGTTGTAAGTACTTTTGATTTATGTATCGTGACCGAGTACCCTCTTTTTAGAATATTAAGTGGATTTAAAGCAATCAATTTTTCCACCTTGATTTTAAACTCAAATTCTTTTTTCTGCCAAAGATTCTGAAAAGCTATATTTAGTCTTTTTACGAGTATCTCATAGTCATTCTTTGCTTTTGTGAATCTTACATAAGGACTTGAAACTGACAATTTTTTTTCTAAAATCTTCAGATTACTTGATATATTGTGCAGCTTTTTATTAAGCAGAAACGTAAGTTTGCTGGAAAGCAAATCTACATCTTGTATAAGTTTGGTAAGTTTGTTTGATGGCGAGTTTTGATATAGTCTATAGAGTTTAAGCTTTAAATCTTCTCTGCTTGACTCTATCTTCTTAGAAATCAAAATTTTCATCTTTTGATAGTATTCATCTAACTTTTCTAACGCCTGGTTTTGAAAACCGACAACAATCTCACCTGCGTTTGTTGGAGTAATAGCACGAAGGTCAGCAACAAAATCTGTCAAGACATAGTCTCTCTCATGACCGACAGCTGAGATTACAGGTATTTTTGACTCAAATATCTTTCTTACCACCATCTCATCATTAAAAGCCATCAAATCCTCAAAAGCGCCTCCACCGCGTCCTACAATTATAACTTCCACAGGTAAAACGTTATTAAAATACTCTATTCCCTCACATATCTCGTAAGGGGCATTTTGACCTTGAACAGAACAGTTGAATATATAAACCTCTATATTTTCAAATTTAGAGTAAATGGTATTGAGAATATCTCTCACAGCTGCACCATTTTTGGAAGTCACAATGCCAATTTTTTTGGGATATCGAGGTATTTCTTTTTTATATTTTTGGTCAAAAAGCCCCTCTTGCTTTAACTTCTCTTCTAATTGTTTGAGTTTTACAAACAACTCACCAACGCCAATATCAGTTATTTCACTCACCTTTATTTCAATTATTCCCTCTTTCTCATAAAAGATGACATTACCTTTTACCAAAACTTTAGCCCCGTGTCTTACCTCAATCTTTTTGTCAAACCAAAAATAGACACACTTTACCTTTGCGTCGTACTCTAAATCTTTAAGTTCAAAATACAAATGTTCGCCTGACAAAGTGGGTCTAATAACCTCGCCTTTTAGATATATGTTTTTTAATAAAATGTCCATTTCAACCTTTTTTCGTAAATAGTTTGTAAGCTCATAAACACTCCACTCTTTTTTAGAAACAATATTATCAAAAAGCATCTTTTATTCTCTTTTCACCTCATTTGCGGCGATGCTACCAAGTATCCCGTTTACAAAACTTGGTGCCTTCTCTACACCGAATATGCTTGACAAATCGACAGCTTCATCTATTGCAACAGATATGGGAATCTCCTTTTCAAACAAAAGTTCATAGATGGCAATTCGCATGAGTTCAAGTTCCACCATTGGAATTCTATTCAAAGGCCAATCCTTAGAATATTTCTCAATAAGAGTATCTATTAGTTTCTGATTCTGAATAACGCCTACCAAGAGTCTTTTTAAATATTCTTCATCTATCTCCTTAAAATTCTCATCAGGATTTAATTCTTTGAATTTGTTTAGAAACTCGATGATGTCACATTCATTATTTTGAAATCTATATGCATATAATATCTTCATACAAAGCTCTCTTGTTTTTCGTCTTTTATGCATCACCCTTCTCTTTCAACCCCTTTTTTACCATGGTAAATGTTTGTCTAAAAAGTCTATCAATTTCTTCTTTTCAAAATAGCGGCCACCAATAAATACTCCTGCTGCTATACATAGAAATATAAACAACGTCTTTAAAAAACCAAAGATTAGAACAAATATAGCAAAAATAAGCCCTATAACTCCGCCAATTACCTCACCTATATGTTTTAAAATAAATTCCAATATTAATTTCATATCAACACCCCTACCTTAGATGAGTAATTGATGTTTGAGGGGCTACCATGTCTTTAACATGTAAATTCACACTTTTAACTGGAATTCCTATTGAGGTCTCAACATGATTCTTTATAGCATTTTGAACCTCTTTTGTCAACTCAGGTATATTTACATCACTTATCACAAGCGCATCAACATAGTATTCAACTCCACTTTCGTCAAACTCTATCTCAATGGTTGCATCCTTTATCCCTTTTATTTCTTTTATAGCACTATAGCCAGCAGACTCAAATGTCTTTGGTGAAATGACAAGATTGCCAAGCTCATTGGTATGAATTATTCCAATCCTTACTCTTTTCTTTTTAATTCCAATAAACATCACACCAAACCCCATTACTACAATTGCTAATGGTACAAGCCCATAAATGGGATTGTTCATATATTCATAAACTGCACTTTGTACTGTATCAATGCTAAACACATTAAGAGGTAATAATATTGCAAAGATTGCGACTATAATAACTATTAATGTAAAAATTGTTAATAATATCCTCTCACCAATCTTCATTTGTATAACTCCTCCTTGCAAAAATGTGAGTAAATCTCTGGATAACCAGAGATTTACTCTTCTGACCCTTCTTTTTGGTCTTCTTTCTCAAATTTTATTCCTTGAACGTGGATATTTACCTCAACAACCTTTAATCCTGTCATACTCTCAACTGCATTTTTGACCCTTTCTTGTATCTCCCAGGCAACTTCAGGAATTCTGACACCATACTCTACAGTTATGTAGATATCTATGGCTGCTTCCTTTTCTCCAACTTGTACTTTAACACCTTTTGCTAAGTTCTTTTTTCCAAGTGCTTCTGTGATATTACCTGTCCATGAACCCACCATTGAGGCAACGCCTTTTACCTCTGATGCTGCAACTGCCGCAATAATTGCCACAACCTCTTCAGCAATCTTTACAACTCCACCAGTGGTCTCATTAATAATATTTTCTGACATCTCAAATAGTACCTCCTCATCTGATAAAAGTTTTTTCTTTACTATTCATATTATACCCTACAGTTTTTTATTTTAACAGATTTTATTATTTTCATTGAGAGGCAGATGTTATTCTAACCTTATTCACTGTCACTTTAAAAACATTCATAACCACATTCTGGACTTGAACTACTTGCTGTCTTGATAATCTTTTTTGTGTTACTACATAAACAATATCGTCAGAGGATAACACTGCACAATCGCCTATACCTTTTGAACTCAAAATACTTTCACATATCATCTCTTTGTTGTTGTTATCAACTATCTCAGAAATCTTTTTGTCAATCAGCTTTTGACTATTTTCATCCATCTTTTCATCAAGAAGACTTTTTAAGGTGTTTACCACCTTTGAACGCTCAACTTCACGCCTTAATTTTATTTCACTTAGAACATTTTCACTATTTGTTTCAACCTGTTTACTTACCTCTATTAACGATGGATTTAGCTTTTTTTTGCTGCTATTTTCTATCCTTGAGTTGATAATACCAACAACAATTACTAATATAACAAGCAAAATTAATATTATCTGTCTTTTGTTGTAAACCTTTATAAAAATCTTTTTATTCATTTTACAAACACCTCAACTTTATCAGGAGTTATTCCCAAAACAGCTGTTGCGGCTTTTATAAGCCCTATGTAAACCTTTTTATCCCTGGCTCCTTCTGAAACAATTGCAACACCTCTTACTTTCGGATAAATCTTTTTTATAATAAACGGTTTTGACTCATTTCCCTGTTGAACCAGTACTACTTTGCTATCAACCTCTTCCTCTGTTGAAGTTTTGTTTTCATCCTGTTTCTCACTTCTGATATTTTTTCGTGTTTCAGTTGCAACTACATATTCATAGCAGTCATCAAATGTTATCATAACAGAGACATTCTTGGTTGGGTCAATTTCCTTTAGAATCTTTTCAAGCTTTTTTTCTACTACCTCCTCATATTTTTCTTCTTGCTGACTTTGGTCATCTTCTTTTACAACTTGCTTAGGTGATGTTGTAAATGTCGTCGAAACCACAAGTATCAAAAGTCCACAGATACCTAAGAATATTAACACATCTTTGTTCTTTAAAATCTTTTCTATCACAGATTTGAACTTATCTGGGTTGATAGACATCTTTCATCTTCACCTCTTCAAATTCTATCTTATCTTTGCTTATGCCATATTGATTTTTTAAAATATCAACTATCTTCTCATTGTAGTCACCCTTAATTTTTATTTTTTCTATCTTGCCAAACTGAGGTTGATTTAAGTCTTCACTGATTTTAAGCAAGGCAATCTCAACATTCATACCTGTTTCAGCTTCTATTTTCTTTTTGATATCTTCTTTTAATCTATCCTTGTACTCATCTACCAAGCTTTGCTTGTACAGGTCTTCAGAATATATCTTTTTTTCTTTAAACTCATTTTCAAGCTTGTTTATGTTCTCAATATATTGAAGTTTTAAGTTTCCTGACATTTCTAAAATGGGAGTCAATATAAGCAAGACTATGCAAATGCCCAAAAAAACCTCAATATATTTCCGATAGTTTTCTGGAATCAAAACCTCAACAATTAAGACCACTATCACTATATAAAACAGGTTTGCTACTGTTTGACTTACAAAATCTTGCACCGTTTCACCTTCCAACCTGAACAACGAATAAAACTGTTGAAAATGTGACCACAAACACGAACAGAGAAGCAAATACAACTGAAAAAATCAAAAGAATATTGTCAGCGTAATCATCTAAAAACTGGGCAAAACGTGAATCAGAAATAATCCCAACAAAGGTTGCAGTGAGCCTGAATAATAGTGAAACAATTAAGATTTTGAAAAGTGGAACTCCAACAACCAGCAGCAAAGTAAGAAGCCCAACGACACTTATTGTATTTTTTACAACTCCAAGACTGCCAGCTAAGGTATCTGCTGCATCAGATAGAATCTTACCGACAAAAGGTACAAAATTCCCTACAGTGTATTTAATTGACTTTGCAACAAGGTTGTCCACTGCAGCTCCGGTAAAACTTTCTATAGAAACAATGCCAGTGAACATTACAAGTCCAATTACAATTGACCAAAGGAGAACTGTCTTTAAAAAATTAAGTAGTCGTCTTAGGTTAAACCTTCCACTGTCTATATTTGAAAGGATACTGATTACAATATAAATATTTACAAGCGGTGATATAATATTCTTTAAAAACTCGGATGAAAATACCAGTGCAAATATTATCTTGGGGCTAAGAGAAGCGGCACATGTCACATATCCCATTGTTGCTAATGTGGAGATGAGAATGGGAAATATGGCTTCTGCAAAGCTATTTCCTTTTTGGATAACCTCATTTGCATATAAAAGTATATCTTTTAGATTTTGAAACACTATTGTAGATAATGTGAGAAAAAAAGCTAAAAAGGTTGCTTTTCCAAGTCCTTGATTTTTTAAGCTGGTTTGAACACTATAAATGAGAGTATGTATTAGTGTCACCACTAGGATTATAGCTATCTGTTTTAATGTTGAATGTATTTCCGGAAAAAGCTTGTCTTTTATAAGTCCAACTATATCAATATTAATTTTTCTTCCATTTAATATACTATCTATGTAATCTTTAGTATAATCCTCAGCAGTTTCATTCACTATTTGTTTTGTTTTTTCAATATACCTCTGTGAGATTTTCGAGGCTTGACAAAATTCACATCCCAAAATCAAAGATATAAAAATCGCAAGTACTATAATCTTTTTTATATTCATGTTTAATCTTTCCTCTTACTTTATTTTAGAAACTTCAATATCACATCTAACAAGCCCAAAATTAAAGGTAAAGAAAGAAATAGTATCACTATCTTGCCTGCAAATTCAAGTTTTTTGGCAATTGCTTCTTCTCCACTGTCTTTACATACACTTGCCGTATATTCTGATATTAAAGCTATACCAGTCATTTTAAGCAAAATCTTTATATAGGCATTTGCATATGAGATTTTTGTGCCCATCTCCGTTATCTTTTCTACGATATAGGCAAGCTTGTCAACAAGCAAGACAAACACTAAAACGCCAAGTATTACAGTTATTACAATTGCAATTTCTTTTTGTGTTCTTCTAAGAATGCTTACTATAAACAATGAAACTATGCAAAGTATGACTATATTAAATATTTCCATCTTTATCACTCAGCCTAAAAGAGATTAAATACAGATTTTACTGTATCAAAGAATCTTTTAATAAGGTCAATAATCAGAAAAAGTACAATTATAACTCCGACCAAAGTTGTCATCATTGCAAGTTCTTCTTTTTCTGCCTTGACAAGTACCTGATTCACAAGGTAAAGTATTACTCCAATTATGGCTATTTTAAATATCAAATCAATTCCATTCATTTAAAACTACACCTCAACACGTTATAGAAGTAATATACAAATTGACACTCCACAGAAGAAACCAAGCAAAGTAAACATTTTTGAGTTTTTGTTGCATTTTTCCCTATGCACTTCATAGTACTCCCTCAGTTCCCTAATACCCTCATCTAATATCCTGTCTATCTCACTGATAGAAGAATAACCAATTGAATCAAAAAGGTTTAGTATAAGCTGGTGTATATTCTCATCAAGCTGGTACACATTTTTCACTTCTGAAAAAGTCATTCCAATGTGCTTATAATAATATTCCAAAATGCTGGCATGTGTAGAAAATCCTTTTAATTTGAAGCTATTTAAAATTTCATAAAGTGTAAGCCGGGTTGTTAGAATATCAGCCTTTGCAAAGCTAAAAAAGTTTATAAAAAGGTTTATTATTCTAAGTTGTTCTCTTAGTTTTAATGTCTTAGAATACCCAATGAGAAGTGAAGAGAGAATTATCAAACTTGAACCAATTAACTTTAACATCATTTCAGTTATCACCCAAAGTTATTATTTCTTCTATTGTTCCCGGACCATACCTTGAACTTAAAAATATCACCTTTTCAAAAACCTTTTGTTCAAGAATTCTCTTTGAATACGTCCTTTTTTGAAGTTCAGCTAAATTCTCTCCGTGCATTGTCGCAATGATTTTCACACCCATCTTAGAAGCCTCAGCTACTGCTAAATAGTCTTGAGGACTACCAATCTCATCCATAGCAATTATCTCAGGATTTAAACTTCTAATTGCCATGAACACACCGTTTAATTTGTCCACACCATCTAAAACAAATGTTCTAACACCAAGCTTGCTTTGTTCTTTTGAGGATACGCTTATCTCAGATCTCTCATCAATTACAACAACTCTAAAACCACCAAAAGATAAATCAATTTCTCCACCACTTAAAATCCTCACAATATCCCTCAAAAGAGTTGTTTTACCACAACCAGGTGGTGATACTATGATGGTATTATAGATAGATTTTGAGGGATTTAAAATATACTTAATTACCTTTAAGCCAATTCCTTCAATAGCTTTCGCAACTCTTATGTTAAGACCTGTGATATAATTTAGCGATATTATTCTCTTGCCATCTGAAGTAAATTTCCCAGCAACACCTATTCTATGTCCACCCTCTACAGTAAAATAGCCTTGAAGAATCTCTCTTTCATAACTAAACAAAGAGTTGTTAGTAAGCATTCTTATAGCTGAGTTTAGTAGATCTTTTGTTATTATCAAATCCTCAAAAATATACTCCTTGTTCCCCAAAACAATAAGTGGACAAAATAGATTTATCCTTATCTCATTGATTTCGTAAATGTGTTCTTGTGGAAACCTTTTTTGTATACTACTACAAATCTCAAAAGGTAGTTTTTCTAAAAGGGTGTGGATAGAGTTATTTTTTAGTCTTACAATAGTACATCACATCCCTTTTTCATTTGTTTTATAGTAAATAATTATTATGTTACCTGCAATTTTATGAAAAAAAATAAGAGGCTGCAAAACTCTTTTTTTCTCTGCAGCCTCTTTCAATTATTCTTCTAAAGTGAAGCTGATTCTGTCAATAGAAGTAGCTCTGCCAGTTGAGTCATCAATCTCAAATACAACGCCATTGAACTGTGCTTTTCCTTTGGCCACTTCAAACTTGACAGGCAGCAAAGTAACAAATTTTTGAATTACAATCTCCTTGTCAACCCCTAAAACTGAATCACAAGGACCAGTCATCCCAATATCTGTAATATACGCTGTTCCGTTTGGAAGAATTTTTTCATCAGCTGTTTGGACATGTGTATGTGTACCATACACGCACGAAACACGTCCATCAAGGTAAAAACCCAAAGCAATTTTTTCAGATGTTGCTTCAGCGTGAAAATCCACAATTATTATATTTGTGTCAAGTTTTTTTAAAATCTCGTCACTTTTTCTAAACGGGCAATCAAAGTTTTCCATAAACACACGTCCACACAGATTTATCACTGCAAACTTAATATTGTTTTTCTCAAAAATATTATAACCCCTACCAGGTGTTGTACCTTCAGGATAGTTTGCAGGTCTTATAATACGCGGCTCACTGTCTATAAATGAAAAAATCTCTTTATTAGACCATACATGATTGCCCATTGTCATAATGTCAATTCCTATATTAAATAGCTCATCAGCAACCTTTTTAGTAAGACCATTCCCGCCAGCTGCATTTTCACAATTTGCTATGACAACGTCTATCCTGTAATTCTCCTTGACCTTTGAGAGGGAATTCTTGAGAATATTTCTTCCTGGTCGTCCAACAACATCGCCTATTGCTAAAAATCTCATTCTAAACCTCCAAACTTTTTAAATTAAAAAAGGATTTATAAAAAGCGTGTTCTGTTCAAAGGCTTGAACAAAACACGCTTTTCTTTCTCACTTTGCATATTCAACAGCTCTAACTTCACGAATGACATTTACTTTAATCTGTCCAGGGTAATCAAGCTCACTTTCAATTCTTTTTACTATCTCTCTTGCCATTATGACAATATCATCGTCACTGACATGGTCTGGCTTCACCATAATTCTTATTTCCCTACCTGCTTGAATAGCATATGCTTTTTCAACACCTTCAAAGGAGTTTGCAATCTCTTCAAGTTTCTGAAGTCTCTTTATATAAGACTCAAGAGATTCTCTTCTTGCCCCCGGCCGTGCTGCTGAAACTGAATCAGCAGCTTGAATTAACACATTGTAAATTGACCTTGTTTCCATTTCACCATGATGTCCGCCAATCGCTTCAAGGACATCAGGGTTTGTTTCTTTATACCTTTTTGCAAGGTCATAACCAATTAAAGCGTGAGAACCTTCAATCTCATGGTCAACAGCCTTACCAATGTCATGCAAAAGCCCTGCACGCTTTGCAATGCTCTGGTCAAGTCCAAGCTCTGCTGCCATGATACCTGCAATATTTGCAACCTCGATAGAGTGAGCAAGTACGTTTTGTCCATAACTTGTTCTGTATCTCAGCTTACCAATAAGCTTTATAAGCTCTGGGTGAAGGTTGTGAATACCAAGTTCAAATACAACCCTTTCACCTTCTTCACGAATCTTGTTTTCAACCTCACGTTTAGCTTTTTCATACATTTCTTCAATTCGCGCAGGATGGATTCGACCATCCAAAATGAGCTTTTCTAAAGTGAGTTTTGCAATCTCACGCCTTATAGGGTCAAATCCTGAAAGAATTACAGCCTCAGGCGTATCATCAATAATTAAGTCAATCCCAGTGACAGTCTCAAATGTCTTGATATTTCTTCCTTCTCTTCCTATTATTCTACCTTTCATCTCGTCATTTGGTAGTGTCACAACAGATACTGTGTTTTCTGCTACATAGTCTGAAGAATAGCGCTGGATAGCAAGTGCAATGATTTCTCTGGCTTTTTTATCAGCCTCTTCTTTTGCCTGTTGTTCTAATTCCTTAATCATAAGTGCAACATCGTGTTTTACATCCTGTTCAACACTTTTTAAGATAATCTGGCGTGCTTCTTCTTGGGTAAGTCCAGAAATTCTCTGAAGCTCTTCCTGCTGCTTTTGTTTTAATAGTTCTATTTCTTCCTGTAGTTTTTGGACATCCTTTATCTTTTGATTCAACTGCTCTTCTTTTTCCTCGACAGCGGCCATCTTTTTATCAAGCATCTCTTCTTTTTGGATTAACCTTCTTTCAAATCTCTGAAGCTCTGCCCGCCTTTCTCTGACCTCTCTGTCAAACTCGCTTCTTGCTCTATGAATCTCTTCTTTTGCTAAGAGCGTTGCCTCTTTTTTATATGCCTCGGCTTGTTTTTTTGCCTCCTCGACAATTCTTTGGGCTTCTTGTTCAGCACTTTTGATAGTCTTTTCTGCAATCTTTTTTCTATATAAATAGCCCAAGAAAAAGGCAACTATTGCAAGAGCTATACCGATTGCTACAGTAACTATTAAATTCAATGTATCACTAATCTTTTGCACCTCCTTCATTTCAGCTTGGAAGTTTTAAAACTGCTACAATTAAATTTTATTACTTTTTGCACAGAGTGTCAACAACAGTGATTTTTCAATAATTTAAGTATTCCTTAATTTTTTCCACTATTATATTGTAATCATATCCTCTTGCAACAAACCATTTTATTAATTTCAAAATCTCTTTATTGTCAGGCTTTTTGAGATGGCTTAGCTTTTTTTGTAAAAGTTTATCAAGAAGCTTTAAATCACTTTCAGGAGTGAGACTTAACTGAGAGATTGTAGAATTTTTAAATCCATTTTTCTTAAGAATATTTATTATCTGAAGCCTGGATTTAGACCTTTGATACTTTGCAACAAGTTTTTTAGCGGCAGAAAGCTCATCAATATACCCTATCTTAACAAAATAAGCTACCGCCTCAGCAGCAGTAGCTGAATCATATCCTTTGCCAAGCAGATATTTATAATACATAAACTCAGACTTCATTGGATATCTTGTAAGATAGCCAACAAGAGCTTGTTTTGCTTTTTTTAGATTATCCTCGAATATAAGTAGGCTAAGAGTCTTTTCATCAATATCCTCCAATTCATACACTCTTTTTTCAAAATAGATGTCCTTATCTATCGCAAACTCTCTCCCATCTTCGAGGATTATCAAATACCTCTTACCATCTAACTTTTTATCCAATATCCTCATTCATTTCACCACTTAAAAGGAAGTCATCTTCTGGTATTTCAGCAGTTGTTTTTATCTTCTCAAATGCAAGATTTGCATTTTGTTTTATCTTTTCAATTATCTCTTGCATAATATCAGGATTTTCTTTTAAAAACTGTTTTGCATTTTCTCTGCCTTGTCCTATCTTTTGACCATTGTAAGTATACCATGCCCCGCTCTTTTGGATGACATCAATGTTGACTGCAACATCCAAGACATTCCCTTCTTTAGATATTCCTTCACCATATATTAAATCAAACTCAGCTTCTTTGAACGGCGGTGCAACTTTGTTTTTGACAACTTTAACCTTAACTTTTGTTCCGATTGGCTGGCCTTGCTGTTTTATAATCTCGCCTTTTCTGACCTCAAGCCTGACTGATGCATAGAACTTCAAGGCTCTTCCACCAGGAGTTGTCTCAGGATTGCCAAACATCACACCAACCTTTTCTCTTAACTGGTTGATAAATATAACAGTGGTCTTTGTCTTGCTTGTAACCCCTGCAAGCTTTCTTAATGCTTGTGACATAAGCCTTGCTTGAAGTCCAACGTGGGCCTCTCCCATCTCACCATCAATCTCTGCTTGTGGCACAAGTGCTGCAACAGAGTCAACAACTATTACATCAATGGCATTGCTTCTTACAAGTGTCTCAACAATTTCAAGCGCCTGCTCGCCACTGTCTGGTTGGGAAACAAGAAGATTGTTTATATCAACACCAAGCCTTTTTGCATAAAATGGGTCTAACGCATGCTCAGCGTCAATAAACGCTGCTTCACCGCCCATTTTCTGCGCTTCTGCTATTATGTGTAGTGCTATTGTTGTCTTACCAGATGATTCAGCACCGTATATCTCTACAATCCTTCCTCGTGGAACTCCTCCAACACCCAGCGCAATGTCTAAAGAAAGTGCTCCCGTTGGAATTACATCAATGTTTTCTTTGGCCATTTCGCCAAGTTTCATAATGGCACCTTTGCCATACGCTTTTTCAATCTCCATAATTACCCTGTCTAAGGCTTTTTTCTTATCTAAGTTTTCCATTTTAAACCTGGTCAACCAAACTGTGCAAAATTGCACAAGTTTGGCGGCTGGGGTATTTGTAGTCCGCCTTTCAAGCTTTCCCAGCCCCAGCAGGCGGTATTTGGGAAAGCCATAGCCCCTGTCCCAAGAAACAGGAACTCGCGCCGAAACTCGGTCTCCCCACTTGCCCTGAAACCAAGAGTGATTTCAGGACAGACATGTCACGCAGGACTTTGCCAGGGGAAAGTGGAGTTACCACCACTACCCTGAGAACTCGCCAGGGATTGTGGTTTTTGCCACAACTACCCGCACTTGTTCCATCCAGTGGCTCGGATAGCCTCCCTGTCTCACTCCCAGAGCTTCGTAAAAACTCTATCACTCTATCTATCTCTTTGAGTTGTTTCTTCCTAACGTTTGGGTTCTTAACTACCTTCTTTACGTATTCTTTTATTTCTTCCAGGCTGTTTGTATCAAGACTACTAAGAAGCAGCATATAATTGTGCGGTATCCTTTCTCTCAAGCCAAGTCCTCTTCGAGCTATCACATACGAGCTAGCAACATCCTTGCTCACCATAAACTGCGGTGCATACTTCAGCATCCCTATCACAGAGGTGTACGCAGGGTTTACTTCTATAACCTCTACCCCTTCACGCTTTGCCAGAAGTTTTACCTTCTCCAAAAGTGACCTGTACCCAAAATAGTGCCTTATCCGTCTTGATTTTCTACCTGAAAAGTCTCCTCTTCTGCCCCTGTCTTTTATGCTAAGACTCTCAATTACTATGGCTTTTTGCTTCTCTTTCGCCATTTCTACTATCATGTGCGCATACTGCCACCTGTAATACTCCCTCTTGCTTGAGCTCCCACTCTCAAGCTCTGGCATTGGTATCTCACCATATCCCACAAGCTGTCCATTCTTATCTGTTTCTACCCATGCCACGTGCCTGGGATATGCGTTTGTATCTATCCCTATAACTCCATTCGCTCTCGTTATCGCAGGCTTTGGGAAAACTTCTTCAATGGTAAAGTAGGCGTATACTACACCCCTTTTAAGTTTCAGTTCAACAGAGTAGGGTTCCCCACAAGTACTTATCGCCTGCAACAGTTGATTCCTGTCTACGTACGTTTTACCCTTTCTCTTCCATCCAGGCTGTATCGTCGCATATACGTATTCCCTTTCTCCCACGTTGATTCTGAGTCTGATAAGAACCCCATCTATCTCAATCCTTGTGTTGAGATTCCCCTTCTTGCTCCTGTCGCCCCTTGAGTACAGATTCCCTCTCCTCTTCTCCTGCCACTCACGTTGAAGTTTCCTGTACGCCTTGCCGTTTATGTGCCTCTTTTGGAGCTTTTTAAACAATTCTCTGCCACCAAAAATAACCTTCTTGGAATCTTCTCCTCTTTCTTTGCATGAGTTTAAAACACTGTTTGCTTTCATTATCGCATCATCGACATATCGGGAATTCAGATTGAAAATTCCCTGCAGTTGTCTTTTGAGTTCATTCCTTTTATATCCTTCCAGTAGCCTCTTGTATGCATACCTCATACAAGAGGACCATCTTCTCATAAGGTCTAATACTCTTTGCTTATCTTCGCTGTTGTCAAAGATTAGCTTGGCCTGAACTGTTACCATGTCTCTTAGCACCTCTTTGTCCATAAATCCTTGCTGCAAACGATGTATACTGCCGCTGTTAAGTCCTCTGCCAGTTCTTCTTTTATATCTTCTTCGTTTCCTCTGCCATTTTTAACACTACAAGTTCTACCCCAAAACCCTCCATGAAAAACTTAAGATTATTCAAATCCAAACCTTGCAAGTCTGTCAGGATACTCTATTACAACTTTTACAACTTCTCCTCTTTTGATTTTGTTCAAAAGTTTTAATAGTCCTCTCCTGTTCTCATTCTACTGTGCTGGCTATTTCAGATATAACTTCATACTGCCAACCTTGAGAGTTTGCATATTTCTCAAGTCTTCTAATTTGGTTTTTAAGGTACTCTTCTCGCTTTTTAGTGGAGAGTTTTGCATACAAAACAACGGTTGGTTATGGTTTTTCTTCTATCATGCCAAGTAGTTTTTCTATGTCTTCTTTTTTATACCTTCTCCTTCCCTTAGGTAGCCTGAGAGGTATTATTAACCCTTCCTTTCCCCAGTTTAGGAAATAGACTTCGGCCGATGCCATATATCTCTTTAACTTTTTGCACACTCAGCAACATTCAACATCACCTGGTCAAATTATACCTTTTTGCATTGTTATTTTCAACTGTTGTGACCTCCAACTTTTTCGAACAAATGTTTAGAATTATTATATAATTTTGAAGTAAACTTTTCAATAATTAATTATGGTCTTTCTTAAAATGTTTAAAGCAGCCTTTGAAGCAGCTTCTTTAATTCTAAGCCTATCACCAGAAAATCTAAACTCAAAACTGTCAATATAATTTTTTGTAGCAACTCCAATATATACAAGTCCTACTGGTTTTGTCTTTGTTGCTCCAGTTGGTCCTGCAATTCCGGTTGTTGATATTGCAATATCTGCCAAAGAATTTTTTAGAGCACCTTGAGCCATTTGCTTAGCTACTTCATGACTCACAGCACCAAAATTCTTTAACGTTTCTTCTGGCACTCCAAGTTCTTTTACCTTTGCTTCATTTGAGTATGTTATAAAACCTCTGTCAAAAACATTTGACGCGCCAGGAACATTTGTAATTTTGTTGCATATCAGTCCACCTGTACATGACTCTGCTACCGAGACCTTAAGACCTTTTTGCAAAAGCATTTCAACTACAACCTCTTCTAAAGTCTGATTATCTATACCATAGATATACTCGCCAAGCAAGGCTCTCACTTTGCTTTCCATTTGGTCAAGTATATCTTTTGCCACAGTTTCGTCACTTTTTTTTGTTGAAATTCTCAGTTCAACCTCAAACGGTTTTGCATACAAAGCCAAACTCGGGTCTGACTGGTTGTGTATAAGTTCACTTAACCTCTCTTCAATAGATGATTCACCAATCCCGACGAACTTTAAAATTCTTGAATATATCTTCTCTTTCGAGAATTTTTCCAAATAAGGTACAACATATTCTTCGAACATAGGCTGCATCTCAAACGGTGGACCTGGTAGCAAAATTGCTACCTTACCATCTCTTTCAATTATAAGACCCGGTGCAGTACCACGTTTGTTTTCCAATATGATGCTATCTTCAGGAATATATGCCTGCTTTTTGTTAATCTCTGGCATCTTTGCACCACGGTATTTAAAGTACTCTTCAATCTTGTTCAAAACCTCTTGATTTAGTATAAGCTTCTTTCCAAAATACTCGCACACAGCTTCCTTTGTAATATCATCAGATGTGGGTCCAAGTCCGCCAGTAAAGATAAGTATATCCGATCTTTTGAGTGCAATGTCAATAGCACTTTTGAGCCTATTTAAATTGTCACCAACTGTTGTTTGAAAATATAGGTCTATTCCTAAGCTTGCTAACCTTTGCGAAAGGTACTGTGCATTTGTATTCAATATCTGACCAAGCAAGAGCTCTGTACCAACACAAATTATCTCAGCCACCATCTTGAAAAATCGCCTCACTTTTTGGTAAAGTCTATTACCTTCCAATTAACCCGTATATAATCAAAGCCTGAATAGATTGTGAGTATCACAGCAACCCATAAAGCTACTTTGTCAAGCGGAAGATTTAAAAACCTAAAAGGATAGTTGTCAATTAACAGTAATACTATCGCGATAATCTGACTTATTGTCTTTAATTTTCCCCATATGTTGGCAGAAATTACTACACCTTCTGCAGCAGCAACCATTCTAAGCCCTGTCACAATAAATTCTCGTCCAATTATTATCATAGCTATCCAAGAAGAAATCTTTTGAAGTTCAACAAGTCCAACAAGTGCTGCTGTAATTAACAGTTTATCTGCAAGGGGATCAAGAAATTTTCCAAAATTAGTTACAATTTTTTTAGAGCGCGCAATATACCCATCCAGACTGTCTGTTATAGCTGCAACTATGAAAATAGCTGCAGCTATTAATTTCGAGTATGAAATGTTATAATTGAGTAAAAAGAACATAAATATAGGAATCAACAATATCCTTATACTTGTAATTATATTGGCAATATTCATTAAATTATCTCTCCTACCAAATCATACTCAAACGCATCCACTATTTTTACAACTACAAACTCACCTGGCAAAAGTTTTCGTTTAGAAAATATTATGATTTTTCCGTCAACCTCAGGAGCTTCAAATTGGCTTCTTGCAATGTAAAAGTTATTCTTATCTCTGCCTTCTATAACAACCTCATACTTTTTGCCAATTCTCTTTCGATTTCGCTCAAGCGAAATCCTTCTCTGAAGATTTAAAATTCTTTCATATCTTTTAACTTTCGTCTCATCATCTACTTGTGGTAAATTAGCAGCAGGTGTTCCCTCTTCTTGGGAATACATAAATGCGCCAAGTCTATCAAACTTTGCCCACTTGACAAACTCATAAAGCTCTTCAAACTCATCTTCCGACTCTGTTGGGAACCCAACCATAACTGTTGTCCGTATTACAACCTCATCAAATGCTGACCTTATTTTTTGAATGAGCTCTTTGATACTTTCTGATGAGGTTTTCCTGTTCATCAGTTTTAATATTCTGTTATTAATGTGCTGAATTGGTATATCAAAATATTTAATAACCTTTGGAAGACTCTTTACAACATTTAGAAGCTCATCATCAATGTCTTCTGGATAAGAGTATAAAAATCTAATCCATTTTATGTTATCAATCTCACTTAATTTTTGAAGCAATATTGCTAACATCTTTTTTTGATATATATCTATTCCATATTTTGTGGTATCTTGAGCAGTGAGCACAATCTCTTTATAACCATCCTCAGAAAGCTTTCTTGCCTCCTGCATTATATCATCTATATATCTACTTGTGTAATTTCCTCTAATCAATGGTATAGCACAGTATGAACATTTATTGTTGCAACCTTCTGCTATTTTTATGTAGGCATAAAACTTAGGGGTTGCAATAAGGCGTGGCGTTGAACTTGTATAGGCAAATGTAGGTTTGTCATCAAATACTTGGAGTTTGCTTTCTCCCTCATAAAGTTTTTTGATTACCTCTGGTAACTTTAACATCTCTTTTACACCAAGCATTGCATCAATCTCTGGCAGTTCTTTTAAAATCTCATCTTTATAGCGCTGTGTTAAGCATCCTGTGACTATCAAAAATTTGCACTTTTTGTTCTTGTACTCAGCCATTTCTAATATCGTGTCAATTGACTCTTGTTTTGCATCATTTATAAAACCGCATGTATTTATAACAATGACATCAGCATCTTCGGCACTTGGTGTTATCTCAAACCCAGCTTCTTTGCATGCCCCCATCATTATTTCACTATCAACAAGATTTTTGTTACACCCAAGCGATACAAAACCAACCTTTACCAAACCAAACTCCTCCATTTTTGCTATCTTCTATACAAGACCATTTTGAAGTAATGTTGCAAAAAGTGTATTTTTCATAAGCATCGCAACTGTCATCGGTCCAACACCGCCTGGTACTGGTGTTATGTAAGATGCAACCTCTCTGACAGCTTCAAAATCTACATCACCCACTATCTTTTTTGTAGCTTCATCCCTGTTTATTCCAACATCAATTACAACAGCTCCCTCTTTTACCATGTCAGCTGTTATAAATTTTGGCTTGCCCACTGCCGCAACCAATATATCTGCGGTCTTGCATATGTCTTTTAAATCCCTTGTGTAAGAGTGGCATATTGTCACAGTAGCATTTTCTCTTAGAAGTAGGAGGGCCAAAGGTTTTCCTACTAAATTGCTGCGTCCTATCACAACCACATGTTTCCCTTGGATTTCTATATTTTCTCTTTTCAAAAGTTCTATCACACCAAATGGTGTACATGGTTTGATACTATATTCAAAATCTATACCTGTTGCAAGCATACCAACATTCATAGGATGAAAACCATCCACATCTTTTTGAGGCAAAATCTTTTTACAAACTCTTGACTCATCTAAACCGTTTGGTAATGGAAGCTGTACTAAAATACCGTTAATCTTTGGATCTTGATTTAGCTTTTCAATGAGATCTTCAAGCTGCTCTTGAGTTGTAGTGGTATCCAATGCATACTCTACTGAATTTATTCCCAGTTCTAAACACGTTCTTTTTTTTGAATTAACATAACTTCTTGAAGCCGGGTTATTGCCAACAATTACAACCGCCAGTGTTGACTCTATTCCTTTCTCTTTTAACTTCTCTATTTCACTTTTTACCTCCTCTTTTATTCTCTGTGCCATCTTTTTTCCGTCGATTATCTTGGCTGACATCTTTCTTACCCCCGTAGTGTTTTTTTTGGAGCAATTAGGCACTTTTTCCCATAGCCAATCAAATCTTCCCTATTTGCAAGTTTTAATGCTTCATACACAAGATTGTAATTTTTAGGATCATGAAAATGAAGTAGTGCTCTTTGCATCATTTTTTCTTTCAAGGTTTTGGGTACATATACCTTTTCTAATGTAAAAGGATTTAAACCAGTATAGTACATAGTAGTTGAGACTGTTCCTGGTGTTGGGTAAAAGTCCTGAACCTGCTCAGGTATAAAACCGTTTTTCTTTAAGTAAAGAGCAAGTTCAATTGCATCATTTAATGTACATCCCGGATGTCCTGACATTAAATAAGGAATTATAAACTGTTTCTTTTTAAGTTTCTTGTTAGTTTTAAAATATTCTTCTACAAATTTTTCATAAACCTCTCTTGGTGGTTTACCCATATATTTTAACACATTATTGCAAATATGTTCAGGTGCAATTTTTAACTGTCCAGAAATATAATAGCGACAAAGTTCTTCAAGATATTTTTTATAATCCTTATCAAGCAAAAAATAATCGTACCTTATTCCCGAACGAATGAATACTTTCTTTACACCTTTTATTTTTCTTATCTTCTCAAGTAGCTCAAAGTATTCCCTATGGTCCACAACCAAGTTTTTACAAGGTGTCGGAAACAGACACCCTCTGTCTTTGCAAGCACCTCTTTCAAGCTGAAGACTGCAAGCAGGATTCCTAAAGTTTGCAGTTGGTCCTCCAACATCGTGAATATACCCTTTAAAATCAGGAAGCTTGGTGAGCTTTTTTACCTCCTCTAAGATCGACTTTTCGCTTCTCTTTTGAATTATTCTTCCTTGATGAAAATGCAGCGCACAGAAATTACAACCTCCAAAACATCCTCTGTGAGAAACAATACTAAACTTTACCTCTTCAAGTGCTTTAATTCCACCATCTTTTTTGTAGATTGGATGGTAATTCCGCTCGTACGGCAAAGAATATACATAGTCCATCTCTTCTGTTGTAAGTGGCTTCGCAGGTGGATTTTGAACAAGATATAGGTTTTTGTGAGGCTGCACAATTATCCTGCCGGTAAAGGGATTTTGTTCTCTGTACTGAATAGCAAATGCTTTTGCATATGCCACCTTGTCTTCTTTTACCTTTTCATAGCTGTCAATAACTATATAATCCTTTCCTTCAAGATGAGAAAGGTCTTTCGCAACATAACAAGTTCCTTGCACATCCTTAATTTGTCTTAAATCCTCGCCTTTTTTTAACCTTGGTAAAATTTCAAATAAAGGTTTTTCCCCCATGCCAAATATCAGAAGGTCAGCTGCACTGTCAATTAAGATAGACGCTCTTACCTTATCAGACCAGTAATCATAGTGAGCAAACCTTCTGAGTGACGCCTCGATTCCTCCAATTATAATGGGAATATCACCATATTCCTTTCTTATGAGATTACAATACACAATTGTAGCCCTGTTAGGACGTAAACCCATCTTCATACCAGGTGAGTAATAATCGTGGCTTCGCGGTTTTTTGAATGATGTATAATGTGCAACCATTGAATCAAGGTTTCCGCTTGATACCAAAAAGGCAATACGTGGTCTTCCTAACACTGTAATACTCTTTGAATCTTTCCAGTCTGGTTGAGGTATAATTCCTATTCGGAATCCAAAATCCTCAATTATTCTCGAGATTATAGCATGTCCAAAAGAAGGATGGTCTACATATGCATCACCACATACAAACACAAAGTCAAGCTCATCCCAGCCGCGTCTTCTCATGTCTTCTTTGCAGATTGGCAAAAAAGCCACAACACCATCACTCCATATTCATAAGCATCTCGTCAAATTGCTCTTTTGTGATTAAGACCTGGCGCTTTCCACCACTATCCATTCTGCTCACAATTCCTCTTTCTTCCATCTGATCGAGCAGACGAGCTGCTCGCGAATACCCAATTCTAAGTTTTCGCTGCAAAAACGAAGTTGAAGCATTTTGTGACTCAACAACAATCTGTATTGCTTTTATCAAAAGTTCATCTGTCTCTTGTTCTTTAATATTCGAAGTCTTATTGTTTATCTCATCGATTACCTCCTGATTGTACTCAATCTTAAAATTCTGTTTTAAAAACTCCACAACTTTCTCAACCTCAGATTCAGATACATACGCACCTTGAACTCTTATTGGTTTTGCTAAACCCATTGGAAGATAGAGCATATCCCCTCTTCCCAATAACTTTTCTGCACCTGATTGGTCCAATATAGTTCGTGAATCAACCTGTGATGAGACAGCAAACGCAATTCTTGACGGTATGTTCGCCTTTATAAGTCCTGTTATAACATCAACAGATGGCCTTTGGGTTGCCACAACCAGATGCATTCCAGCTGCTCTTGCCATCTGTGCAAGCCTGCAAATTGCATCTTCAACCTCAGCCGGGGATACCATCATAAGGTCAGCAAGCTCATCAATCACAATTACAACAAAAGGAAGCTTTTCCTGGCCATTTTCATCGCACCATTTATTGTAACCAAAAATATCTCTCACACCTGCTTGGGCAAAGAGCTTGTACCTATTTGTCATCTCAGACACAGCCCACGAAAGTGCATTTGCTGCTTTTTTCGCATCTGTTACAACAGGTATCAAAAGGTGCGGTATTCCGTTATAAAGGCTCAGTTCCACAACCTTTGGGTCAATTAAAATAAGTTTCACCTCGTCGGGTCTGCACCTATATAAGATGCTTATAATGAGCGAGTTTATACACACACTTTTGCCAGAACCAGTTGCCCCAGCAATCAAAAGATGAGGCATTTTGGTTATATCACCTATAATAGGCGTACCTGCAACATCCTTGCCTATTGCAAAAGGAATCTTAGTAGCCTGTGCATAAAACAGCTGGTCTTCTAACAGCTCTCGAATTAAAACAGGTTGCGGTTCTTTATTTGGAATTTCTATCCCAATTGCAGACTTATTAGGAATAGGTGCTTCAATCCTCACAGAGGGTGCTGCTAAAGCCAAGGCTATGTCATCTGAAAGACTGACAATTCTGCTCACTTTTACACCTTGTCCAGGCTGGATTTCGTATCGCGTTATGGTAGGTCCAACATTTACTTCAGTAACCTGGGCTTCTATTCCAAAATTCTTTAGCGTCTCTTCAAGTTTTCTGATGTTTTCGTTTATATCCTTTTTAGAGACAGGAAGATTTTCACTTGGCCTTTTTAAGTATTCAAGTGGCGGATATAGATACTCTCCATTTTCTGATCTGTTCTCTTTCTTGCCCACAGGCTTTGGCTTATTATTTCTTGGCTTTGGCAGGTTAACAATTATCTCCTCCATTTTTTTTTCTTGGTTTTCTATATCCTCTTGATAGTTATAAAAGTTCTCCATTTTTGGCTTGGTAGCCTCTTCATTTTCCTTGTCTTGGTTATTTCTATGCACATTTTTTTCCTTTCTGTTTTTTATAAAGTTTCTTATCGAAAAGCTAAAAACTACCATGCTCAAGATGACCAATATCGAAATACACACAATAATCGTGCCAGTATAGCCAAACAAGGTGATAAAAGGGTATGTAAGTATACTTCCAAAAACTCCAAACCCTTTAAATTCTAAGCCTTTAAAATAAGAGTCTTTCAAAACCTTTACAAAAGAATTAGACATTGGATACAGTGATGCTTGTAAAAAGGTTGTCCCTAATATAAACGTAAGAATTATGTAAGTGAAAATTGTGATATCAGTTTTTGAAAATACTTTTGGTCTTTTAAGAATAGAATCAACAGAAACATAAAGCAAAAATGCAAGTATTATTAAGACTCCTACTCCAAAACAGCCAAGAAATATTTTTTTTATAAATTCACCAATTATTCCCATTTTGTCAGTAAAAATGGAAAATGTACAAAAGACAAAAATAAAAAATAAAAATGTGCCGAAAATCTCGGCATTCAATCTATCAAAAACTTCTTTTTTTATTCTATATTTCTTTTTTTTCTCCACAGTCCTTGCTCTCATGAAAAACTCACTTCACCATAAAGAGCATTCTCATAATTTTCTAAGTATATTATAGCCCTTTTCTAAAAAAATAAAACCCCCAAAATTGACAAGGGGTTTTTATACCTTTTAAACCTTAGGACCAAGCAAAAGAGGTTGGATTTGCTTTCCAGAAAGTGCTTGAACTACTGTTGGTATTAAAAGGTCATAATCGGCAACAAGTGAATTTGGCTTTGAAATAGGGTCATCTTGCCCAAATGGCACAAAGTAGATATTTTTGCTATTTATAAGAGTTGCAATGTTTTTGCAATTTAGCCCAAGTGCATCATTTGTTGATATAGCAATCACTACAGGTTTTTGATTTCTAAGTTGCGCTTTTGCACACATAACAGGAGTCTCATCAATAATACCATTTGCAAGCTTTGCAATGAAATTACCAGTTGCAGGTGCAATTACCAATACGTCAAAAAGATTTTTAGGTCCAACCGGCTCTGCTTCGACAATATTTGTTATTGGCTTATTTTTACAAATACTTATTATTTTTTCCATAATCTCTGTTGCCTTTCCATAACGAGTATCAGTTGTCTGTACCTTTTCACTAAAGATTGGGGTAATCAAAGCCCCTTGTTCTTTTAGCTTTTCTATAATAGGTATTACTTTGTCAAATGTGCAAAACGAGCCTGTAAGAACAAATCCAATTTTGACATTGTTAAGACTCAATTTTCTCTCCCTCCAATTCATCTAACAAATTTAAAAGAACCTCAATTACATACTGGGCAGCTGTTTTTGGTGCAACTTTACCAGGAAGAGAAAGCGCATGGACCACCTCTATCCTCTTTTGTTTTGCATATTCAAAGTCAACACCACCTGGTTTTGAAGCAAGGTCAATGACAAGAGTACCTTCTCTTATATTATCTATAACTTCTTTGTCAATTACCTTTGCTGGAATAGTATTTACAATTAAATCCATGTTGGCAACATATTTTTTTAACTCAGATAATTTAACAGGTGCATAGCCTAATGCCTTGCACCATGTCAAATCTGAAATCTTTCTGGCAGCCACAAACAGATTACATTCAAACCCTTTTAATATCTTTGAGAGTATTTTGCCTATTCTTCCGTATCCTAATATCAACACATTTGAAGAATGAAGGGTTATTGGCATCTTTTCAATAGCAATAGCAATAGCTCCCTCAGCTGTGGGAATAGCATTTAAAATTGCCAGCTCTTCTTTTTCATACAAATCGTAATATTTCACATTTTTTAGCTCACAAAATCGTTTTGTATTCTCTGGTATTACACTTGCAATGAGTGGAATACCCTTTTTGCACAGTTTATCAACAAGTTCATCTATTTCTATTAGACTCTTTGAAAGAGGCGAAAATATATATTTCCCATCCTGTGAAAACGGAATAGGTCCAACTATTACATCTGAACTTTCTACAATCTCTTCTAAATTCTTTGCAATATTGAATTTTGAGGTCTGATTTTCTTGCTCTTGGTCGATTGCACACACCCAAACATCAAAACCTTTTTTACTTAAACTCTCAGCCACATTTAAAATTCTCTGGTCACCACCCACAAATCCTATATGTTTTTTCATTTTCATCTTCCCTTTTAAATCTTCAATAAAGCTAATATAATCTATGTCTCTTGCTAAAAAATGGTGCTTGTCTAAAAATAAAAAATAAAAAGCCCCCAGTATAACCACTTCCATTTGAGAAAAGTTATACTGGAGGCATTTAACACAACAACTTTATTTTTATATAGCGATCTTTTTTCACTTACCCTTTTACAATCTCCTTGCCAAGCTCAAACGCCCTTTCCAAAACCTCTCTTCTGTTTTTCACAGCGCCTAACTCATTCAGTCCATTTCCACCAATAATACCTTTTACATCCATATTAAGTACAGACTTAAAGAACATGGCTAAACTTTCCATAACTGCTTGTCCTGTATCTCCACCACCCTGCGAATAGACAAGAACACATTTTTTACCTGCATGTAAACGACATCCCTCGCCAATCTTCATTAGGGCAAAAAGCCTGTCTAAAAACAGTTTAGTTTGAGCTGTAACATAATCCATATAAATAGGTGAACCGATAACAATACCATCTGCCTGATGTAACGCATCATATAGTTTTTTCATATCATCTTCTTGCTGACAACTGCCATGTTCCTGACAATAGTTACAACCTTGGCAACCATTAATAGTAAGATCATTCAATCTATAAATTTCAATTTCAGCACCAGCGCGTTTTGCTCCCTCTAATACACTTTCAACTAAGATCTCTGTATTCCCACCTTTTCGTGGACTTCCAACAATTCCTATAACCTTCATTCTTAAATCACTCCTTTTTGTATTCTTTAAAAAGCATCTTTAATTAAATTTATATCTATCACCTCATTTTTGGCATTCATATATACCTCAATAACATCAAATCTAAATATACAATTCTTCATTTCTTGCCTTTGAACAAAATATTCAGCAACTCTTTTTAAATGTCTTTGCTTTGTCATAGTAACAGATTCAGAAGGATAGCCAAATTTAAGACTCCTTCTTGTCTTTACTTCAACAAAGACAATCACATCGCCTTGCTTTGCTATAATGTCAACCTCTCCAAGCCTGCAACGAAAATTCCTATGTAAAATTTCATAACCTATTTTCTTTAAAAACTCTACTGCCTTTTGCTCACCGCTACTTCCCAATTCTTTTTTGTTCATGACTTTCCGTCTCCATTTTGATTTATTTTATCTAAATACCCCATGAAGACCAAAATCTGTGCTACCACTTCATAAAGGTCTTCAGGAATATATTGCTGAAGCTCTAAATTAAATAACCTCTCTGCTACATAGTTATCGTGGTAAATAGGAATGTTTTCCTCTTTTGCCTTTTCTAAAATCCTCTCTGCCACAAGCCCTTGGCCTTTTGCAATGATTCTTGGAGCTATCTCTTTGAAATCATACTTTATAGCAACCGCTTTTTTCCTTTTCTTCTCATTCATTATTTTACACCTTCATATCAATTTTTTGAATAGAAGCTTCAAATGTTAAAAAATCTATGATTACACTTGCACTGGAGGTGTCGTCCATTTTATAATCTATCTCAAGCTTATATCCTCTCTCTCTTAAGACATCAACAAGCTCTTTTTCTTTGCTCTTTATTAACTTCAAAGTAAAGAGTATATCTGAAATAATTACTGCCTTGAAAGTATTTGAAGAAACCTTTTTTATATAAATGCCTATACAGCCCAAACTTTCTGTACTTAGTCTTATCATAACCGAATTTACTTTCACATCAACACCCTTTTTTCTGTTAACAAAAAATTGAAGTTCAAAAGGAAAATTAGCTATATTTAGTCTGAGATTAAAAACATTGAGATAAAAATTGCCAAAATCAAATTCAATGTGTTGTTTTTGATTAAACTTTATGTCATTTAATACCTGAATGACCTTTTGCTCAAAAACCTTGTCTTCTTCCCCAAGAAGCTTAAATAAAAAAAAGCCCTCTTTTGTGGTTATACTCGACTCCTCTTTATTCAAACCTTCATTGTGATGTCTGTCACTAATAACCTCAGTTAGTTTATCTAAAAATTTACTGAGCTGTACTCTTTCTTTCATGAACTCCTCTTTAGTAATTGGTCTTCTTGAAAGTATCAAACTCAAAATAGTCAAAAATTCTTTTTCCTCTTTTGGCGCAATTTGGCTACCTGAAAGTATGAATGAAATAATGTCTTTAAACTCCTTGTTTACAACCATCTCCTTAGGAATCAAAATAAGCCCTTTTTTCTTATCAAATACAAACATAAAAAAGCTTCTATTAGGATTAAGGACTTTTTCCTTATTTGTTTCCTCTTGAAAATAAAACTTGCTCAATTTAGCATTTATTTCAAAAGCCTTGTCACCTACTCTTATGATTAGCTTTTCATATTCACCTTCTTTTTTTGCTGTAGCAACCCCTAAAAATACTTCGGTTTTCTTGGCAAATTCTAAAAGAGAACTTGGAATTTTATCTGTTTCAATATAAAGAATGTCCTCGGGCTTTGCAAACTTGATTATAGTTTCTATTTGATTTGAAACCATATTTTTAATATCTGAACGCCGAAATTTAACAGAGTCAATGTTATATAAATTATCATTTGAGCTAACATTGACGGTATTCTTAGTATTTTTTGAGATCAAGTCGACAACCTTAAAAGTCAATCTACCTTCTTGGTACTTTGGATTGCTTAAATATACTTTATCGCCTTCTTTGAATGAAAATGAAGAGTTGTTTGTTGCCACAATGGTGTGAGAGTTTATATTAAGAACTAAATTATTTCCCTTTACCTCTATAACCTCACCAGTTACTTGTTGACTTGAATTGGTAATTAGATCTAAAATTTCATTTATAAAGTTTTGCTTATGAAGTATTATATAGTTATTTATTTCACTCATTTTACTCACCTTAGAATGTTTTTCAAGAAAGAGCGCCTGTGAATCTCGCATGGACCATACTCTAAGATTAGCTGTATATGCTCTTTTGTACCATATCCTTTGTGCTTTTCAAACTTGTAAACAGGATATAACGAAGATATTTGAGTAATAAACCGATCTCTTGAAACCTTTGCCAAAATAGATGCACATGCAATAGAATATGATTTTCTATCACCTTTTATCAAAGCTTTTTGAGGAAGATTTATGTCAGGAATCTCATAGCCATCAACTAAAACTATGTCAGGGACAAGCTCCAAAGCTTCTATTGCTTTTTTCATTGCTAAAAATGTTGCATTGTTTATATTTATCTCATCAATTGTTTTGTTGTCAACCATAGCTACAGAATAAGTAATGCTTTCTTTCAAAATCTCTTCAAAAAGCTTCTCTCTTTTTTTAGGTGTAAGCTTTTTTGAATCTCTCACACCTTCAATTATCCTCTTTCTATCCATTATAACAGCTGCAGCAAATACGGGACCTGCTAACGGTCCCCTTCCAGCTTCATCAACTCCACAGATGAACCTATATCCTTCTTTTAGTAAGCTCTCTTCAAGCTCAAAATAGTTTTCATCTATCCCCAATTTCATCAAGGGTAATCCTCCCAATTTTAGCCTTTCTCAAATCGTCTAAAAACAAATTAGCAGCTTTTAGTGTATCAATTCTGCCTTCTTTCAAAATACAGCCTCTTTTTTCCCCAATCTCAAGAAGGTACTCATCTTCAGACATATTTAAGAAATCAAGAGAGTATTTTTTATTCAAAAGCTCGTAATAATCTTTTTTGATAATTTCTATGACCTTTTTTGCGACAAGTTCTTTGTCATATAGTTCATCCTTGATACTTCCTATTGCACAAAGCTTTATAGCAACCATGTTGTCTTCTAACTTTGGGACTAAGATTCCAGGAGTGTCCAATATCTCAAAATAGTCATTTATCTTTATCCACTGCTTGGATTTTGTAACACCAGGTTTGTCTCCAGTTTTCGCCTTAGAAGAATTTGTTATTTTGTTGATAAGTGTAGATTTTCCGACATTCGGGATTCCAAGAACACCAAATCTTATTATTTTTCTTCTTCCTTTTTGTCTTGCCTCTTCAATTTTATCTTTTAATAAGTTTTCGGCAGTTTTGAATATATTCTTTATATTTGTGCCTTTTAGAGAGTCAATGCAAATTGCTATTTGATTTATTGATTCAAAATATTTCACAAATTCATTATTTTTCTTCTCATCAGCCAAGTCAGACTTGTTTAAAATGTAAATTTTTGGCTTGTCTTTTATGAGCGCTTCTAATTGCTCATTTCGAGAACTTAAAGGTGCTCTTGCATCAAGCAAGATGAGATACAAATCTACATATTTGTTCAACTCAGAAATTTCTCTTTTTGCCTTTTGCATATGACCTGGGTACCATTGAACAATCAAATTATAAAGCCTCCTTTTTCCCTAAAAAACATAAAAAAGAGACTAAGCTTAAACTCTTAAGCATTAGTCTCTTCTTGGGTATTATTCTCTTTCTGAGGTGTTTCAACAAGCTCTTTTATCTTTGCTGCTTTACCTATCTTTTCTCTGATATAGTAAAGCTTTGCCCTTCTCACTTTACCTCTTCTTACAACTTCAATCTTTTCAATCCTTGGTGAGTGAAGAGGAAAGACTCTTTCAACCCCAACACCATAAGAAATTCTTCTGACTGTAAATGTCTCTGAAAGTCCCTTACCTCTTCTTTTTATAACAAGCCCTTCAAAAGCTTGTATTCTTTCTCTTCCACCTTCAATAACCTTAAAATGAACTCTTACTGTATCACCTGGTTTAAAATCTGGAATGTCTTTTCTTAGCATTTCGCTTTCAATTTCTCTAATGATATCCATATTCTCATTTCCCTCCTTCCCGTATAGATGTTCATGCAATTAAATATTAATTGCAGAGGACCATCCGATTTGAAAAAAAGCCTCAAAATGAACATGTGTAATTATAACACAATTTTTTGAGTCTCACAATATTTTATTAAAAATTCTATATCCTCCTTTGTCAAATTAACAGTATTTATAAGATCTGGCCTTGCTTTAATTGTCTTTAAAAGGCTCTGATACCTACGCCACTTTTTTATCTTTTCATGATTTCCCGAAATAAGAACATCAGGAACTCTAATTCCCATAAATTCATACGGTTTTGTATACTGTGGATATTCTAAAAGACCATCAGAGAAGCTTTCTTCTTCTGCTGACTCCTTTTCAATAACACCTTCAACAAGCCTTGATATAGAATCAATTAAAATCAGCGCTGCATACTCTCCTCCACTCAAAACATAATCCCCTATCGAAATCTCATCTGTCACAATCAAATCAATAACCCTTTGGTCTATCCCTTCATAATGCCCACAGATGATGACAAGCTCATCTTCTTTGGAGAGCTCTTTTGCTATATCTTGCGTGTATCTTTTCCCCTGAGGTGTGAGATAAATTACTCTGTGAGGTTTAGAGGACTTTATACTCTCATATGCGTCAACTATCGGCTGGGCAGTCATAACCATTCCATATCCGCCGCCATAAGGATAATCATCTGTCCTTTTGTGTTTATCTTTGGTATAATCCCTTATATTTATTGCCTCAATCTTTATTAAGCCCCTCTGTTGTGCCCTTTTCAAAATGCTAAAGTTTGTTGCTTGCAAAATCACTTCTGGAAACAGGGTCAAAACCTTAAATACCATCTTTAATCTAACAACCCTTCAATAACCTTTATTTTCATATACCCTTGTTCGATATTCACTTCTTTAACAATATCTTTTAAAGCTGGGATTAACAAATCTTTCTTGCCTATATAGCTTTGGCAGATATACACATCATTGCTTCCCGTCTGCAAGACGTCTTTCACCTTGCCAAGCTTTCTCCCATCTAAATCATAAACCTCAAGCCCAATTATGTCGCATATAAAATAAGTATCTTCTGGGAGTTTTTTAGCCCTTTCTCTTTCGATTACCAAAAAACGGTTTTTAAGCTTTTGAGCTTCATCTATACTTGAGATTTCTTTAAATTTCATTATCACAATATTGTTTTTTACTCTGTACCTTTCAATTGTAAGCTTGAAAGAAAGATTGTCTTCTAAAAGAACATAATCAAGTTCAGAAAATCTATCAACATCATCGGTAAGAGGTATTACCTTAACCTCCCCTTTTAGACCAAACGTATTTACAATTTTGCCAACTTGGAGGTACTTGTACATCCTCTACCTCCTTTTTAAAAAAGAGTTAGGCAAATTACGCCTAACTCTTTTATTGTAAAATCTCTACAATAACTCTCTTATTGTCTTTATTTGCTGCAGCTCTGACAACTGTTCTTATAGCTCTTGCAATTCTACCTTGCTTACCAATTACCTTGCCCATATCTTCAGGAGCAACCTTTAATTCAATTATAACAGATTGCTCACCATGGATTTCACTAACCTTTACCTGGTCTGGATTGTCAACTAATGATTTTGCTATGACTTCAACTAAATCTTTTAGCATGTCAGGTTCTCCCTCCTCATAAAATGGTTTATTCAATTACCCCAGCTTTTTTAAGCAAAATCTTTACAGTGTCTGTTGGCTGAGCACCATTTGAAAGCCACTTTTTTGCTTTTTCAACATCAACTTTGATATCAGCAGGATTTTTGAGAGGATTGTAATATCCTATTTCATCAATTGTTTTTCCGTCTCTTGGACTTCTTGAGTCTGCAACAACAATTCTATAAAATGGATTGTTTTTTGCACCCATTCTCTTAAGTCTAATTCTTACCGCCACACATATCACCTCCCCTATTCAAAAGTTTTTATATATTTACATGAAAGGAAATCTAAATTTTCCTTTCTTAGCTATGTGAGGATTTGATAATTGTTTCATCATCTTTTTCATATCCTCAAATTGTTTTAAAAGTCTATTAACATCTTGAACTTGTGTACCTGAACCCATAGCAATCCTTCTTTTTCTACTTGAATTTATAATACTTGGGTCCCTTCTTTCTTCCTTTGTCATAGAGTTTATAATTGCCTCAATCTTTTTCAATTCCTTTTCACCAGCGTCAATATCAACATCACCTTTTATCTTAACTCCAGGAATCATTGAAATTATTTGCGAAAGTGGCCCCATTTTTTTTATCTGCTTGAGCTGCTCTAAAAAGTCTTCAAGTGTAAATTCCATGGTTCTTAGTTTTTTCTCAAGCTCCTCGGCTTTTTTCTGGTCAATTGCCTCCTGAGCTTTTTCAATTAATGTCAAAATATCTCCCATTCCCAGTATCCTTGATGCCATTCTGTCAGGATAAAATACCTCCAAGTCTTCCATTTTTTCGCCCATTCCTGCAAATTTGATGGGCTTCCCTGTTATAGCCTTGACAGAAATTGCAGCTCCTCCTCGTGTATCACCGTCAAGCTTTGTCATAATTATACCATCAATACCAAGCTGATTATTAAATGCCTCAGCAACATTTACAGCATCCTGTCCTGTCATACTATCTAGTACCAGCAAAATCTCTGTTGGTTTGATGGCACTTTTAATTGCAACAAGCTCGTTCATAAGCTCTTCATTTATGTGAAGTCTTCCTGCTGTGTCCACAATTGCAACATCAAATCTATTTGACTTTGCAAAGTTCACACCCTCAACAGCAATCTTTACAGCATCTTTTTTATCATAATCTGCATAACAGCTAACTCCTACTTTTTCTGCTACCACTTCCAGCTGCTTGATAGCCGCTGGTCGGTATATGTCACATGCTATAAGCAGCGGTTTTTTGCCTTGCTTTTTTAAAAGCGCTGCAAGTTTTCCTGCAGTTGTAGTTTTACCTGAACCTTGCAACCCAACCATCATATAGATTGAAAAACCACTCGGAGAAAATGTAAGTTTGGTATCATTTCCTCCTAAAAGGCTTACCATCTCATCGTACACAATCTTTATTACCTGCTGGGCAGGAGTAAGGCTCTCTAAAACCTCTTTACCAATAGCCTTTTGTGTAACATTGTTTATAAAATCCTTTACAACCTTATAGTTCACATCTGCTTCCAATAGAGCAAGCTTTACCTCTTTCATCGCCTCTTTGATATCCTTTTCTGTGAGCTTGCCCTTACCTCTCAGCTTTTTAAATACATCCTGCAACTTTTCAGAAAGACTGCTAAACATCTTTTTGCCACTCCTGAATACTATTTATTATACTCATAATCTCTTCATCTTTATATCTCTCGTATATTCTCCTTAGTTTCTGTAGGACTTCTTCAATTATGCTCCTGTTTTTATAATACTTGTCTGCCAGCTTCAGCTTTGCCTCATACCTTTTCAAGGCTATTTCCGCTTTTCTGAATGCATCAAAAACACCCTGCCGTGATATGCCAAGTTCTTTTGATATTTCTCCCAAGGTTAAATCTTCATTTACATACAGCTCAATAATCTTTTTTTGTCTTTCGGTCAAAAAGTCTTTATAAAAGTCATAAAGAAGACTCAAATATACCTTATTTTCTTGCTGCATTTTTAATTTCATCTCTCTGTAAAGCTTAAAAACTTGACACTTATATATAATAATTGATCTATAATGTTTTGTCAAAAATTTTTTAAAGATTCATTTTAAAAAATCAAAACTCTCTCAACAGCATTTTGTGTTATAATACAATCTGTTATAAACTAAACAACTTATAATGCCAAACCAAAACGCAATTTAGCATGAAAGGAGTAAAAAGATGGTAAGAGTCAGATTTGCACCAAGTCCGACCGGTCAGCTTCATATAGGTGGTGCAAGGACAGCACTTTTTAATTATCTATTTGCCAAAAAACACAATGGAAAATTTGTTTTGCGCATAGAAGACACTGACCTTGAAAGGTCAAGAAAAGAGTGGGCAGAAGGTATTATGAGAAGTTTAAGATGGCTTGGAATTGAATGGGATGAAGGACCTGACATTGGTGGAGAGTTTGGACCATATTTCCAATCTCAAAGGAAAGACATTTATATGGAGTACATCAATAAACTATTAGAAGAAGGTAAGGCTTACTATTGTTTTTGTTCACAAGAAGAGATTGAAAAAGAAAGAGAGATTGCAAAGCAAAATAAGGTATCTTACAAGTATAGCAAAAAGTGTAGAAATATAAGTTTGGATGAAGCAAAAAAGAGAATAAAAAACGGTGAAAAGGCAGTTGTCAGAATAAAAGCACCACAAGAAGGTGTTACAGTTGTTCATGACATAATTAGAGGAGATGTTGAATTTTCTAATGACCAATTAGATGACTTCATAATATTAAAATCAGATGGAAATCCAACTTATAACTTTGTGTGTGTAGTTGATGATTATCTTATGAAAATATCACATGTAATAAGGGCTGAGGAGCATTTATCAAATACTCCAAAGCAATTAATTATCTATGCCGCTCTGGGAATAACTCCCCCTCAGTTCGCCCATGTTCCAATGATTTTAGCACCAGATAGAAGCAAGCTTAGCAAACGCCATGGTGCAACCTCTGTGGAAGAGTTTTTTGAGAATGGTTACTTAAAAGAAGCAATTGTCAACTACCTCTTGCTCCTTGGCTGGTCACCAGGTGAAGACAGGACAATAATTAGCCTTGACGAGGCTATAGAGAAGTTTGAACTTGAAAAGGTTTCAAAAAATGCTGCCATATATGATATAAATAAGCTCACATGGATAAATGGTCATTATCTGAAAGAGATTCATATTGAAGACTTGTATGAAAGAATGAAATATTTCTATTCTAAAAAAGGTATCGAAATTGAGAGGTTTGATAAAGAGTATGTAAAATCTACTTTGAAACTTGTTCGTGAAAAGGTAAAGACTTTAGTGGAGGTTGTGGATGCAAGCACATACTTTTTTGATGATAGCTACGAATATGATCAAAAAGGAGTTGAAAAGTACCTAACACCTGAAAATCTCAATATCGTTAAATCTCTTTCAGATGAGCTAAAAAACTTAGAACCTTTTTCAGCTCCTGAGATTGAAAGTCTTGTCCGCAAAAAAGCCGAAAGCTTAAATGTAAAGGCGGCAAACATTATTCATACAATCAGAGTTTGTATAAGTGGAAGAACAGTCACTCCCGGGCTTTTTGAGATGATGGAGGTACTTGGTAAGAAAGAGGTTGTAAAAAGAATAGAGAGAACTTGTGAAAAATTTTTGAATAAGTAGAATAAAATTGGTTTTGGTAAATGTTTTGCATGCGTAGTAATAGTTATTTTTATTACTCTAAAAAATAAAAACCTCACCAGCTTTGTTCCCTGGTGAGGTCATTTTTTATATTTTCTCATTTGGTGCGGATGGGGGGATTTGAACCCCCATGGGGAGAGCCCCACAAGATCCTGAGTCTTGCGCGTCTGCCAATTCCGCCACATCCGCAAAAGCTTATAAATTCTTCTTTACATTATAATATTTT
>Ga0207430_10019_pt1 | contig 102741 bp, 107 predicted proteins | sample YelNatsi3bottle8_FD_187544 | JGI IMG/M metagenome (GOLD analysis project Ga0207430, IMG submission 187544) | Hot spring thermophilic microbial communities from Obsidian Pool, Yellowstone National Park, USA - site 3 bottle 8 (SPAdes) (version 2) | ecosystem: Environmental > Aquatic > Thermal...
TATATATAATAATTCGACAAATGGGAGGGGAAATCCTACATAAAAGATAAAAAATTCAAGAGTGATAGGAAAAAAGTATGTCTGTAGAATGGCTTAAATTAAGGCTTCTGAATTTTGCACAAGTCTATATCGTAATTTTATAAAGAGGTGATTTGGATGTCAAAAAAAGAAATAAAACTTGGCTTTATAGGGCTTGGCTTTATTGGGACAATCCATTCTATAGCTTGTTTTTCAATGCCTTTAATATTTAAAAACCTTCCTTTTGAAGTGAAACTTGGACCTGTGTACAAGAATAACATAGAAGATATACCACATTTTTTTGAAAAAGGTGTAAAAAGTATTGAAGAAATGCTGGAAGAGGGCGGCCTTGATGCTGTCGACATATGTACCCCTAATTACCTTCATTATGAACAGGCGATGAAAGTGATAGAAAAAGGCATTCCATTATATCTTGAGAAGCCAATGGGAGTTAACGGCAAAGAAGCCTATGAAATAATGGAAAAGGCAAAAGAAAAAAGGATAATACATCAAACAGCTTTAATGTACAGGTTTATGCCCGCTGTAAACCAGGCAAGGGACATGATAAAAAATGGAGAGATAGGTGAAATTTTAAATTTTAAGGCGTTGATGCTTCATTCGGGCTATATGGATCCTAAAAGGCCTATGTCCTGGAAAATGAAAAAAGCTACTTCTGGTGGTGGAGCAATAGTTGACATGGGGATACACCTTGTGGATGCAGTAAGATTTATGATGGGAGAAATAAAGTCTTTAAGATCAAATTCTAAGACATATTTTAAAAAAAGGCCTGTATCCAAAGGCTCTGAAATTTATGAAGAAGTGGATGTAGATGACTGGACAAATGTAGAAATAGAAATGAAAAATGGAGGATGGGGAAGTATCGAAGCCTCAAGGATATCTGCCGACCTTGAGGAGGAGACTCGATTTGAAATATACGGTACAAAGGGCTCAATAAAAATATCTACAAAACATCCTCGTTATGCTGTATTATATAAAAAGCAAGATAATATCCAAATAATTGGCGATTACGATAAAAAAAGCAAATTTAGCGAGTATGTGGAGTCAATATATCCTACAGAAAAGTATTCTCTTGGATGGATGGTAGATTTACACATGGCAAGCCTTATAAATTTTTTTACAAATATAGTAGAGGATAAAATTGTATTTAGTGAGACACCCACTTTTGAGGAAGCCTACAAAGACCAGGTTATTTTGGATAAAATATTATTATCAGCTGAAAATAATGGGAAAGTTATTAGTAATCTAAAAGATTAGTTGTCAGTATATTATTCAATCAATAAGATAGGGGTAGTAATAAGATGAAAATTACAGTAAAAAAAGAGTTTTTGAAGAGAATGGAGCAATTACTTAAAGAAGAGTATGAAGATTTTTTAAAGGAATACGACAAAAAGCCTCAAAAAGGCTTAAGAGTGAATACATTAAAAATCGGTGTAGAAGAGTTTAAAAAAATTGTTCCTTTTGAGATAACCCCAATTCCTTGGTGCCCAACTGGGTTTTATTATGATAAAGAAGAAAAGGCGGGCAACCATTTGTACCATATTTTAGGACTTTACTATATTCAAGAGCCGACAGCGATGGCAGTTGTGGAGGTGTTAGACCCTAAACCAGGGGAAAAGATTCTCGATGTAAGTGCAGCGCCGGGAGGTAAAACCACCCACATAGCTACGAAAATTGGCGATGAAGGAATAATTGTTGCTAATGAAATAGATAAAAAAAGAATAAAAGCACTGGTGGAAAATGTAGCGAGAATGGGAATAAGAAATATTGTCATAACAAATGAAACTCCTGAAAAGTTGGCTACCGCATTTGAAGGATATTTTGATAAAATTTTGGTAGATGCTCCTTGCTCAGGAGAGGGAATGTTTAGAAAAGACCCTACAGCAAGGAAAATTTGGTCTTTAAATAATGTCATGAGTTGTTCTATTACACAGAGAAATATTTTGCGAAGTGTAGCTCCTTTATTAAAAAAGGGAGGCATTTTGGTTTATTCTACCTGTACTTTTGCTCCTGAGGAGGATGAAGGAGTTATAAAAAAATTTTTAGAAGAACATCCTGAATTTGAAATTGAAGAAAGTGAGATTAGCAAATTCTTTGACAGAGGGCATCCCGAATGGGTTGAAGGTCCTGAAGATTTAAAAAAATGCATGAGATTATGGCCACATAAGGTGAGAGGAGAAGGACATTTTATTGCGAAACTGAGAAAAAAAGAGGAAGAAGAGCCAGACTCTAGATTAAAAAAAACAAAAGGCAGAAAAAAGCAAAAAGAATTACAACTATTTTACGATTTTGCTGATAAATATCTTAATTTAGACTTAGATAATCTAAATATTGAAGTGCATAATGATTTTGTTTACCATGTACCAGAGGGTTTACCGGATTTGAGTAATATAAAGGTATACAGATACGGTTGGCAGTTAGGAGAGCTTAAGAAAAACAGGTTTGAGCCTTCTCACTGGTTGGCAATGGGAATTAAAACTTTACAAGCTAAAAGACTTTTGGAACTTGAAAGAGAACAAAAGGAAAAATATTTAAAAGGAGAAACTTTTGAATTGGACTTAGAAGACGGCTGGATTTTTTTTACTATAGAAGGGTTTCCTGCGGGATGGGGCAGAATTGCAAAAGGGGTAGTTAAAAATTATTATCCTAAGTGGCTTAGAGATATAGAAGTATGGGAGGAATGAAATGATTAGGTGTTTATCATATTCACAAGGGGAAATTGTCAGTATTTCCCCTAATACTATTACAGAAAAAATTAACAATAAAAATCTTTTATGGGTTGATTTAGAAAACCCAACTGATTCTGAAATCAAAATATTAAGCGATGTTTTTAAGTTTCATCCTCTTACTATAGAAGATTGTCTCCATAGGAAGCAGCGGTCTAAAGTAGAAAACTACAAAGATTATTACTTTATAGTAATGAATGTTTTTAAAGGGAGAAAATTGGAAGAGGAATTTAGAATTTCAGAAATTTTTCTTTTTGTTTCTCAAAATTATATTGTTACAGTTCATTGGGGTAATATGGAAGTTGTGAATACTGTTTATGAAAAAGCAAAGAGCGCAGCGAATATTTTTGAGAGAGGAATTGATTTTTTGTTTTATAATCTTGCAGATGAAATTATAGATGATTATTTTCCTATTGTAGATGAAGTGGGAAATAAAATTGATGAAATTGAAGCAGAAATTTTTGAAAAAGAGAGTAAAGAAATTCAAAGTAAGATATTTCTTCTAAAAAAGAACATGTTGAAATTGAGAAAAATCATAACAGCGCAAAGAGAGGTTTTAAATACGCTTTTAAGGCATGACTTCGTTATAATAAAAGAAGAAAACAAATTGTACTTTATGGACGTTTATGACCATATAATGCGCTTGTTTGACTTTATTGATACTTACTATGACCTTCTCACTGGTACTTTAGACCTTTATATGTCTTACATATCAAATAGAATGAATGGGGTTATGAAGACTCTTACAATTATAGCGACTATAATTATGCCTCTAACCCTTATTACTGGTATCTATGGGATGAACTTTAAAAATATGCCTGAACTTAATACAGAATATGGTTATTTTGTTACTCTGGCGGTTATGGGAATTATAGCTTTTGCAGAAATTTTGTATTTTAAAAGAAAGGGATGGTGGTAATAAAAGCCTAAATATTAGGGGCTTTTATTTTTTTATGCTTTAAAATTTCAAACTTGAGGGAATAATATTTTTAGCACTAAATTGCAGTGAGGGAGTTGACATACTATGGAGTATGTGTTGATAGGAGCTATCTTGCTTTTAATAGCCGCGTTTGTTGTACATATTTCAAAAAAGCCTACATGGGGTAAGGAAGATTCTATAGGAGATTTTGACGATATTATTTTAAGTTCGGAGGAAATGGAAAAACATGCAGCAGAAATAGCGCAGAATCACAACATAATGAAGAGAACTAAATTATCCTATTTGCTAATTCCGTGGATGAATAAAAACTACAACTACATAAAGAATGTTTACAGAAATTTGAACAGCATTTTAAAAGAAGAGGATGTCTATATTTCTCAAGAAGAGGAGTGGTTGTTAGATAACTTTTATATAATCGAAGAGCAAGTTAAGGAAATAAGGAAAAGTTTGTCAAAAAGTTATTATTCGGGGCTTCCAGGGCTTAAAAATGGTTTATTCAAAGGTTACCCAAGAATATATGCTATAGCCTTTGAGCTAGTTCTTCACACTGATGGGAAAATTGATGAAAAAGCCATAATTAATTTTATAAAGGCTTATCAGACAAAGGCTTTGCTTTCCAGCTCTGAGCTGTGGGCTTTAAGCCTTATGATACGTATTGCTTTGGTGGAGAAAATAAAAAAGATTTGCGAGAAAATTGTAGAAACTCGCCACCAAAGGGAAAAAGCAGAAAAGATACTCACATTGCTTTTGGAAAAAGAAATGAAATATGAAGAAGTGAAAAAGCTTATAAGGAACAATATCAATGTTGCAGACAGATTCCCTCTACAATTTATTGAACATTTGGTAAGTAGACTTAGAAAAGAAGGGAGTAATTCTGTTAATGTCATACAGTCTATAGAAAAAATTTTAATGGAGTATGATACTAGCATTAACGATGTAGCAGAAAAGGCTCATCAAATACAGGCAAAAAGGCAAATTTCTATAGGCAATGCTATTACCAGTTTAAAAACTGTTTCCTCTCTCGATTGGGAACAAATTTTTGAAAGTTTGAGTTCCGTAGAGCAAGTTTTGAGGCAAGACCCGGACGGTACATATCCTAAGATGGATTTTGAATCAAGAGATTATTACAGACATGAAATAGAAAAAATAGCTAAATATTATAATACTTCAGAAACTTATGTTGCTAAAAAGGCAATTGAATGTGCAAAAGAAGTGACAGAACAAGAGGGAAAACTAGGATATATAAACCATGTAGGATTTTACCTTGTAGGCAAAGGAAGAAGTATTCTTGAAAATAAGCTGAGTAACAAATCAAAAAGGACAATAAGCTGGGGAAAAATTGCCAAAAAATCTCCAGAGACTTTGTATGTAGGTTTAATTTTAATCTTCCTATTGGTAGAGGAGTTTTTTGCATTAAAATATATAGCAAATTTTTCTAATAAATGGGGGCTATTATTTATCTCTGGTGTAATTCTTCTAATACCTTTTAGTGAAATGTCAGTTCAATTAGTAAATTGGATTTTAGTGCATATTTTTAAGCCAGTAGTATTGCCAAAAATTGAGTTAAAAGAAGGTATTCCTGAAGATGCTAAGACAATGGTAGTTATTTCTTCTCTTTTGCCAGATGAAAAAAGGACAAAAGAGCTGATTGAAAATCTTGAGGTGTATTATCACGCCAACAGAGAAAAGAATTTGTATTTTGGCTTATTAGGGGATTTTAAAGACGCTCCTTTTGAGATTATGTCGGAGGATGAGAAGATTGTAAAGTGTGCTTTGGAACAAATTGAAAAGTTAAACGAGAAATATTCTAAAAACGGCGAAAAGATATTTTACTATTTCCACAGAAAAAGAAAATACAATCAAATGCAAAAAAGCTGGATGGGCTGGGAAAGAAAAAGAGGTGCTCTTATCGAATTTAATGAACTTTTAAGAGGGAAGGAAGATACGAGTTTTTATGTAGTTAGTGGAGATGTTGCCAAACTAAATATAAAATATGTAATAACTTTGGATGCAGATACAAATTTGCCTATTGATACTGCTAAAAAATTAGTAGGTACTATGTTGCATCCCTTAAACAAAGCAGTGATTGACAGAGATTATGGTGTAGTAGTAGAGGGATATGGACTATTGCAACCTAGAATAGGCATTGATATAGAAAGCGCAAATGCTACACTGTTTTCTAAAATCTGTGCTGGAGAAGGCGGTATAGATCCATATACTACAGCAGTATCAGATGTTTATCAGGATTTGTTCGGAGAAGGCATATATACAGGTAAAGGAATATACGATGTAGATGTATTTAGAGAACTTTTAAGAGATACTATACCGGATAATTCTATTTTAAGTCATGACCTTTTAGAAGGGTCCTTTGTGCGAACCGGTCTTGTCAGTGATATAGAATTGATTGATGGCTATCCTGCTAAATACAATTCCTATATCATGAGACTGCACAGATGGGTAAGAGGGGATTGGCAGTTATTGCCTTATTTGAAATCTAAAATAAAAAATAGAAAAGGAGAAATGGTAAAAAACCCCCTTTCTTTAATAACTAAATGGAAAATTATGGACAACCTAAGAAGAAGTGTTGTTTCAGTTGCCTTGATGTTAATGCTATTTTTAGGATTTAGCCTTTTGCCGGGAAGCAGTTTTTTATGGTTAGGGGTTGCGATTTTAACTGTATTCTTCCCCATTCTACCTGCTTTAGTTGACACTATTTTTAAAGGCCAGTTCAGACACTATTGGGAAAAAAGACATAAAGCCGTGATAACAAGCATAGAAGCCGCTTTTTATCAATCATTACTTAATTTTGTGTTTTTACCCTATCAAGCTTATATGATGGCAGATGCAATAGTTAGAACACTGACGAGACTGTATATAACTCGAAAGAATTTATTAGAATGGGTTACGGCTGCTGACATGGAGAAGCGACTTAGAAATGACTTTGCAAGTTTTTTTAAAAGAATGTGGATAGTTTTAGTAGAGGGATTAGCATTAGTTGCATTAGTTATGTATTTTAAACCCCAAGATTTAATTGGGGCAATAGTGCTTTTTTTCCTTTGGGCAATTTCTCCCTACATTGCTTTTTATATAAGCCAGCCAATAATTTCAAAAGAAAAAACTGTGTCACAAGAGGAAATGGAGGAATTGCGCTTAATAACGAGAAAAACCTGGAGATTTTTTGAAGACTTTGTGACAGAAAGCCAGAATTATCTACCACCAGATAATTTTCAAGAAGACCCGCCTAATGGGATTGCAGAGAGAACGTCACCTACAAACATAGGACTTTACTTGGTTTCAGTAGTTGGAGCAAGAGATTTAGGCTATATAACCACAACTGAGATGGTAGAAAGAATCAAAAAAACCCTCACTACAATTGAAAAAATGGAAAAATGGAACGGCCATTTGTACAATTGGTACAATACGAGGACTTTAGAGCCTTTAAGGCCCTATTATGTGTCTACTGTCGATAGCGGAAATTTAGTAGGTTATTTGATTACAGTAAAGGAAGCAATAGGTGAATTTTTAAATAAACCTCTTATAGATATTGAATTGGCAAAAGGCTTAAAAGATACTATCAAAATGTTGGATATAGAAGGAATTACTGAAGATATTTTTAGAAACATTTTAAATAAAAAAACTTTAATGCCATCTGATTGGGAGGTATTCTTAAGTAAAATTAGTGAGAAACTTTCAAGTACAGAAGATGAGGTAGGAAATATTGAAAGGTTAAAGAATATAATTGGGGCTTTAAAAAGGGAGATGAAAGAATTTTTAGCATGGACAGAATTTGATGAAAGACAGAAAGAGCAAGAAATTTTTAAAAGATATAAGGAGGTTTTTGAAGAACATTCATCTCCAAAAGAATTGGAAAAAGTCTATAAAAACTATTTATTAGAAATAGAAGAAGTTTTTGAAAAAGCTACAGAAGAGGAGAAAGCTTTGTTAAAAAGTCAAAAAGATAAAGTTGCCCAGGCTCTGGAGAAAATTAAAAAGTTGGAGGCAGAGATTGAAAATATAAAGAGTACAATTGAAAATTTGGTAGAAAAAACAGAGTTCAGGCATTTGTATGACGAAAAAAGACAATTATTCTCAATAGGGTACAATGTTGAAGAGGAAAAACTTACAAAGTCTTATTATGATTTGTTGGCTTCGGAAGCAAGGCAAGCAAGTTTTATTGCTATTGCAAAAAGAGAAATTGATAAAAAACATTGGTTTAAATTGGGCCGGATGCTTGCCATTGAAAATCGTTATAAAGGCTTGGTATCTTGGTCTGGAACGATGTTTGAGTACTTTATGCCCCTTTTAATAATGAAAAATTACCAAAATACTTTATTGGATGAAACTTATGCATTTGCTGTAAGAGTGCAAAAAAATTATGCTAAAGAATTAGGAATTCCATGGGGTATATCGGAGTCCGGATTTTACGCTTTTGACATAAATTTGAATTATCAGTACAAAGCTTTTGGAGTCCCAAGTCTAGGTCTTAAAAGGGGATTATCCCACGACAAAGTAGTAGCTCCTTATGGGTCTTTGCTGGCTATTGGAGTAGATGTAGAAGGGGTGCTACAAAACATAAGGTTCCTTAAAAAAGAAGGAGTTGAAGGGAAATACGGTTTTTATGAAGCGATAGATTATACACCAGAAAGAGTTCCTTTTGGCAAGAAAAGTGCGATAGTCAAAAGCTTTATGGCTCATCACCAAGGTATGGCTTTTGTGGCTTTAGACAATTTTATAAATAACAATATAATGCAAAAAAGATTTCATAAAGACCCAAGTATAAAAGCTACTCAAATATTATTACAAGAAAAAATGCCAATGTATTTAGATATAACGAGGGAAGAAAGAGAAGAAGCAAGAAAAATTCAAAAAGTTCGCAAAGAAGATGGAGACTTTGTAAGGGTTTTAGGAGAATCAAAAACTTGGCTGCCAGAGGTTCATATTTTATCGAGCGGAAGATATTTTGTAATGCTTACAGAAAAGGGGACAGGATACAGTAAAAATAACAGAGGTATTTTCTTGACAAGATGGAGGAAAGACTTGGCGCAAGATTTTGGTACTTTCATATTTGTTCAAAATATAAACTCTAATACTGTATGGTCAGCCACTTACGCTCCCTTTTACGAAAAAGGTCAGAATTACAGGGTTGTTTTCTCTGCAGATAAAGCAGAATACTTTAAAAGAGTTGGAAATATAGATACTCACTTAGAGATAGTCGTTTCACCAGAGGATGATGTGGAGATAAGGCGATTGACTTTAAAAAATCATAGTAAACATCCGAGAATATTAGAAATTACAAGTTTTGGAGAAATAAGCTTAATAGATTTGCCAACAGATGTGGCACATCCTGCTTTTAATAAACTTTTTGTAAAAACAGAATTTTTAAAGGAAGAAGATGCAATTTTAGTCTGCAGAAAGCCAAGGGAACAAGGAAAAAATAAACTATGGGCTGTGCACAAGGTAGCAGTTTTAAGTGGAGAAATTGTGGGAGATACTCAGTTTGAAACTGATAGAGCAAAATTTATAGGAAGAGGAAGAAGTCTAAAAAATCCAATTGCTTTAGAAGCTGATCAGCCCCTTTCCAATACAGAAGGAGCAGTCCTCGATCCTGTTGTAAGTTTAAGGAAAAGAGTAAAAGTAATGCCAGGGGAAGTAGCAAAAGTAGTATATATTTCTGCAATAACTGAAACTAAAGAAGAAGCCATAAAAATTGCTGCAAAATACAAAGAGGAAAATGTAGTAGAAAGAGCTTTTGAAATGTCGTGGACAAGAAGTAGGGTAGAGTTAGATTATCTTAATTTAAAACCCAGAGAATTAGGCCTTTTGCAAAGAATGCTGGCTCACATTTTATTTGTGAGTCCTCAGCGTAAGCTTAGAGAAGAGATGATTTTGAAAAATGTAAAAGGTCAATCTGGTCTGTGGGCATATGGGATTTCAGGAGATTTGCCAATTGTGTTAGTAGAGATAGAAAAGATGGAAGAAATAGAAATGGTAAAGTGGTTTTTAAAAGCTTATGAATATTGGAAAATGAAAGGGATAAATGTTGACCTTGTGATATTAAACAAAGATAAAAGCGGTTATCTACAGCCCTTACATGATAAGATAAAAGAATTAATTAATACTACCTTTTCTTATGACATTTTTGGCAAATATGGAGGCGTATATTTGTTACAGCAAAATAATTTAAAAGAGGAAGATGTATATCTTTTAAATACTGTTGTTGCCCTTAAGTTTGAAGGAGGAAATGAATCTATTTACGACCAGATAATGATTAAAGAGACAAAAAACGCTCCAAAACTTAAAAATCGGGTCAAAAAAGTACAAAATTTTGAAGAAATCAAATTAGAGGAATTACCATTAGATTATTACAATGGTTTTGGAGGATTTAGCTATGATGGAAAAGAGTATATCATAAAGTGGGAAGGCAAAAGTACTCCTGCTCCTTGGATAAATGTGATTTCCAACCCTTCTTTTGGCTTTCAGGTGTCAGAAACAGGAGCAGGGTATACTTGGGCAGAAAACAGCAGGGAATACAAATTGACTCCATGGTACAATGACCCTGTTTTAGACCCCCATGGAGAGGTAATTTATTTAACAGATGAGGAAACAGGGGACAGATGGTCAATTACTCCTTTACCTGCTGGTAAAGCAAAAGTTCATTATATAAAACATGGTTTTGGGTATACTTCATTTGAAACAATATGCTGTGGTTTAAGCCAACACTTAAAGATATTTGTAGCAAAGGAAGATTCTATAAAGATAAATTTAGTTACCATCAAAAATTTGGGAAATGAAAACAGGAAACTTACAGTAACTTATTATATAAGGCCAGTTTTAGGAGTAACTGATGAGATTACTTTTCCGTATCTATTTACAAAGTACGATGAAAAAATAGGAGCATTAATGATTAAAAATGTGTACAATGAAGATTTTGCTAACAGATTAGCATTTTTGTCAGCTTCAGAAAAGATAAATTCATTTACAGGCGACAGGGCAGAGTTTATAGGAGTTGCTTCAAGTTTAACTTCACCCCAAGCATTGGAATATGAGACTCTCTCAAATTCTACAGGAACATCATTAGACCCCTGTGCTGCAATACAATTTCATGTAGAAGTAAAAGCTAAAGAAGAAAAGCAATTTACAATCTTATTAGGACATGGTAAAAACGAAGAAGAAGTAAAAAGGTTGATTTCAAAGTATACAAATGTTGAAAATTGTCAGAATGAATTGCGAAGAGTCCAAGAATTTTGGCAAGAGCTTCTAAGAAGGATACAGATTAAAACTCCTGACAAGTCAATGGATTTACTTGTAAATGGATGGCTGCCTTATCAAACAATTGCGTGTAGATTGTGGGCAAGGTCAGCTTTTTATCAATCGGGAGGAGCTTATGGCTTTAGAGACCAATTGCAGGATGCTATGAATATGGTATATCTAGAGCCAGAATTTACAAAAAATCAAATAGTCAACGCTTGCCAGCATCAGTTTGTTGAAGGAGATGTGCAACATTGGTGGCATCCTGTATTAAATAAAGGTATAAGGACAAAATTTGCCGATGACTTGTTGTGGCTTCCTTACGTCACAGCTGACTATATAGAAAAGACAGGAGATTGGTCTATACTGGACATAGAAGTAAATTACTTAGAAGATTTGCCTTTAAAAGAAGAAGAGGAAGAAAGATATTCAACACCTCGTATATCTGAAACAAAAGGTACAGTATATGAGCATTGCATAAGGGCTATAGACTATTCGTTAAAATTTGGAGAACATGGTTTGCCTTTGATGGGGGCTGGCGACTGGAATGACGGAATGAATAAGGTAGGGAACAAAGGAAAAGGGGAAAGTGTATGGCTTGGCTGGTTTTTGTACACTATTCTTCAGAAGTTTTCGCCCATATGTCAAACTAAAAAGGATGAAGAACATGCAAAAAAGTATCAAGAAATAGCTAATAAATTAATAAAAGCTATAGAAGAAAATGCATGGGACGGAAGTTGGTACAGAAGGGCTTACTTTGACGATGGGACACCTTTAGGATCTGTAGACAATTCAGAATGTAAAATTGATTCCATATCTCAATCTTGGTCTGTTATATCTAAAGCGGGAAAAGAAGTAAGAGTAAAAGAGGCAATGAAGGCTGTTGTAAATTATTTGGTCAATGAGGAAGAAGGGATAATAAAGCTTTTAACCCCTCCCTTTGACAGTGGCGAATTAAATCCGGGGTATATAAAAGGATATGTCCCTGGAGTTAGAGAAAATGGGGGCCAATACACTCATGCGGCAGCATGGGTAATACTCGCCTTTGCAGAGCTAGGAGAAGGAGATAGAGCATGGCAACTTTACAACATGATAAATCCTATAAATCACACCAGGACCCCTATTGAGTGTATGAAGTATAAAGTAGAGCCCTATGTCATGGCTGCAGATGTGTATGCGGTAGAACCTCATGTAGGAAGAGGAGGTTGGACGTGGTATACTGGCGCAGCAGGTTGGATGTACAGAATAGCAATTGAGAACCTCTTGGGCTTGAAAAAATACGGAGAAAAACTTATAATAGACCCTTGTATACCAAAAAATTGGGATAAATATGTGATAGAATATAACTATAAAAATACCAAATATTTAATAGAGGCAAGAAATCCTAATGGTGTTAACAAAGGTGTAAAAGAAGTATATATAGATGGGGAGCTTGTTACAGATAAGACTATTGATTTAACAAAGAAGGGAAATAGTCATCAGGTTTTAGTGGTAATGGGATAATAAGAAGCTATGACGACTATTGTCATAGTTTCTTATTATCATTTTGCTTTAAGTTACAATCTTAACTAATGCTTAACAATTTGTACACAAATTTTTAATAATTTTGTGATATAATTTCCACACTATGTAAAATGGAGGGTTGAGACTGCTATGATGATAGAGCTAAAAAACGTCACAAAAGTTTATGGTACTCGTAAAGCAGTAGATAACATAAGCTTTTCTGTCGATAAAGGAGAAATAGTTGGTTTTTTGGGGCCCAATGGTGCTGGTAAAACTACCACTATGAAAATGATAACAGGATATATGCCTCCTACCAGCGGTACTATAAAAATTGCAGGATATGATATTGTTGAACAGCCCATAGAGGCAAAGAAACATATTGGTTATTTACCAGAGGTACCTCCTTTGTATTTAGATATGACCGTAGAGGCATATCTCCATTTTGTAGGAGGTATAAAAGGTGTTTCTCCAAAAAAGAGAAGAGAAGATGTTGAACGAATTATACATGAAGTTGGTTTGACTGATGTGAGAAAAAGGCTTATAAAAAACTTGTCTAAAGGTTATAAACAAAGGGTTGGACTAGCACAAGCAATCATAGGAGACCCTGATGTTTTGGTATTAGATGAGCCGACAGTAGGTCTTGACCCTAAGCAAATTAAAGAAATAAGAGATATTATAAAAGAGTTAGGGAAAAAGCATACAATAATTTTAAGCACTCATATATTGCCAGAAGTTAGTATGGTATGTGACAGAGTTATTATAATAAATAAAGGGAAAATTGTTGCAATAGATAAGACAGAGAATTTATCAGCTGCATTGCAAAATTCAAGGAGATATTTTATAAAAGTGGAAGGGCCTTATGAAGAAGTAGTAAATAGTGTAAAAGAGATTGAAGGAGTAACTAATGTAGAAGCAGAAGTTGATTCAGATAATACGATAAAGTTGACAGTGGAATCTTCTGCTGATAAAGATGTTCGAAAAGATATGTTTTTTGCTTTTGCCAAAAAAGGCTTTCCAATATTAGAACTTAAAATGCTAAATTATAGTCTTGAAGAAGTATTTTTAGAACTTACAACAGAGGAGGAAAGTTACGATGAAAATGTGGGAAATACTAAAGAGGGAGCTTAAAAGCTATTTCTTTTCCCCCCTTGCCTATGTGCTGCTAGGATTTTATCTTTTGATATCTGGATACTTTTTTTCAACCTATGTGTTATCTACTCATTATGCTATATTAACTCCAATCTTAGGTAGTATGGTCACTGTTTTTATGTTTATAAGTCCTATTTTGACAATGAGGCTTATCTCAGAGGACATGAAGACAGGGACAGATCAACTTTTACTTACGTCACCTGTTACAGTTACTGATATTGTTATTGGCAAATTTTTTTCCGCAATGTTTGTGTATTTAGTAGCACTTGTAATAACTTTTTTATACCCCATTTATCTTAAATTGTATTCTTCACCAGATATGGGTTCTATCATAGCAGGTTATATTGGAGTGTTTCTAATAGGAGTGACTTTTATATCAATAGGGCTTTTTGCTTCTTCACTTACAGAAAACCAAATGATAGCTGGAGTAATTGGATTTGCTTTAATTCTTGTGCTTTGGTTGATTAGTTGGCTAGGAGACGTGTTTAGTGGAAAAGCAAAAACTATTTTTCAGAATCTGTCTTTCTTTGACAGGCTAAATAATTTTCTAAATGGATTAGTGAATTTAAGTGATGTAGTCTTTTTCATAAGTGTAATTATATTCTTTATTTTCTTGACAATTCGTGTTGTAGACAAAAGACGTTGGAGTTAGGAGGATTAAAGAATGAATGGAACAAAGCTAAAATATGGAACTAATGCTTTTGTAATGACTGCACTTTTGTTGGCTATTCTGATATTAGCAAATGTTATTGTGGCTCAAAAACCTATAAAGTGGGACCTGACTAAAAACAAGCAATATACCCTTTCTGACCAAACAAAACAAGTTTTGAAAAGTCTAAAAACAGATGTAACTGTCTATGCCTTTTTCAAAGAGGGTACTACTTCAAGAGACATGGTAAAAAGTTTGTTAGATCAATACAGAAATGTTTCAAAGAGAATAATTGTCCATTTTGTAGACCCAGATAAGGAGCCGGCAACTGCTCAAAGATATGGAATTACGGATTATGACACAGTGCTTTTTATTGCAGGAAGTGGTGCTAATGAAAAAAGACAGATAGTAAATTCTTATGATATTTTTGGCATGGGTAGTCAGCCTAATACTGCTACTTTTAATGGAGAAGAACAGTTTACACAGGCTATAATTGATGTTACACAGCCTAAAAAATTAAATGCGTATATTCTTCAAGGACATGATGAATTAAACAGTATTGACTATTTGGTGACTTTTAAAAACGCTTTGAGAGGAGAAGGATATAATGTAGAAGATTTAAATATAGGACAGGCAGGAGGAATACCAAAAAATACAGACTTATTAGTTATTGTTAACCCAAGAAGAGACTTTACTGACAAGGAAATGGCTGCTTTAAAAGAATACTTTGACAAAGGCGGAAAAGCAATCATTGCAATGGGGGCAGAATATGGGCCTTTGACTCAAAAATCTGTAAATGAGCTTTTGTCTACTTGGGGTGTAAAATTTGACAATGACGTTGTAGTAGATCAAGGAAGGAATTATTTTATGGACCCGCTTTCTCCAGTTCCTCAGTACAAATTTCATACTATAACTAATAAATTGGATTTATCAAACTTGTACGTTGTAATGCCAATGTCAAGAAGTATTTCTTATCCTGATAAACCAACAGAAAATATAACTATAGAGCAATTGCTTTCAACCAGTGATAAAGCTTGGGGTAAAACCGATTTTAACTCAAAAGATGCTAATTTTCAAAAAGGTGATATCAAAGGTCCTTTAAGCTTAGGCTTAGCTATATCCGATTCAAAGACAGGAATGAAGATTGTAGCTATTGGAAGTAGCATGATGTTTACTGATAAAATAATTACATTGGAAGCTAATAGAGACTTTTTAATGAACAGTGCTAACTGGTTAGCGGATAAGACAACACAGATTTCTATACGTCCTAAATCCCTTGAGTTTAATCAGATTTTCCTAACCGGCAAACAAGCTGCTATACTCTTTTATACCACAGTTGTAACTATTCCACTGGTAATGTGGATAATTGGAGGATACATGTGGTATAGGAGGAAGACATTATGAAGATTTTTAAAACCACTATTGTTTTGCTGGTAATATTCGCTGTTCTTTTTGGCTACTATTTTTATGAAAGTAAGACCAATAAACCTGTTAAAGAAGACAACAAAATTTTTACCTTCAAAAATAACGATGTAAATTCTTTAAAAATAGAAAAAGAAGGGAAAACTTTAATTGATTTTAAAAAAGAAGGCGATACATGGTTTATAAAAGAACCTATTGACTACAAAGCAGATAGCATTTATGTTGATGAATTATTAGACAGCTTGACATCTCTCACTTTTGATAGAACGTTAGAAGGTGATTTATCCACTTATGGTCTTGACAAACCTTCTTATGCGATAAAAGTATCTTTGAAAAATGGAAAAAGCTATTCACTTTTTATAGGTAATAAATCTCCTGTAAAAGAAAATTACCAAGAGGGTTATTATGCAAAAACTGATAGAGATAAAATTTACAGAGTCAATGCTTCTTCTTTAGAGAATTTCTTTCTGACAGATGATTACGTATATAAATATATGGAAAAATTTGTAGTGTCTATTCCAAAGAATGAAATAACTAAATTAGTTTTCTACCAAGATGGAAAAGAGTATCAAATACAAAAAGGTGAAAAAGATAACTGGAAAATTGATGGGAAAGCTATTAAAGCTGATGATGTGGACAATCTCTTAGACGGAATAGTGTTACTTCAAATTAGTGGATTAGATGAAGGAAAAAATATTTCACAAGCAGATCAACCTTTTGCTTTTGATGTGTATGGCAAGGACAAAGTAGAAAAAATAAGCTTTGCTAAAAGAGATGCAGAAAATAAATATGTGCTTATTAATGGACATTGCATAGGACAATATGTAACTTTGAAAGACATAAAAAATCTGCAAGATACTTTTGATAAACTTATTAAGTAAAATTATAGAAAGGCAGAAACTGCATGTTTCTGCCTTAGATTTATACTAAGCTTTTAAATGCAAAGTGCGTTGTAGGAGTATTTAATGTAATTTTTACTGCGAACAGTAAGTAGTTTGAATATGTTGAGTTCCATAGAAGAGTTTAAGGCATAAAAAGGTTTTCGAGGAGTTTAAAAATTTTTATAAATTTTTTCTCTATAAAAGAAGGAATTTTAAAAAAGATGTCGAATATATAATATAAAAAGATAGTTACCGATTACATAAATTATTAAAAATATCCTAAAATATCGCATTTATCATATATGTAACAGGTTTCGAAAATGAACATGAAAAAATAAGTTTGGAGGATAAGTTATAGTTTTTAAGAAAAATAGGGGCTGATATGAGGGGGAAAATTTTTTTAAAAATAAAGGAGGAATTTTTGAAAAAGTGTCGAATATATAATTATATAAAAATAGTTACCGATTACATTAAACGATAAAAAATAAGTATATTTGCGATTTAATACTGATGTAACAGATTTCATTAACTAAGTTTAAATAAACAGTTGTAGGAATCCCAGACAATACACAAATTACAGGTTTTGGCATTCAGAAGCATGAAGGAATTTACAAATTCACGTCGAATATTTATATTATACAAATAGTTACCGATTACATATACAATCGGTAAATCATATTAAAATAAGTCTTTGAATCATACGTAATAGATTACAAGGAGTGTGAGTAAATGGCTACAATAAGGGATGTTGCAAAGTTGGCTGGGGTTTCTACAGCTACAGTTTCAAGAGTTTTAAATGAACAGGGAGGTGTGAATAGCGAAACAAAACAAAAAGTTTTGGATGCAATTAAAAAGCTAAATTACAAACCGAACACTATAGCTAAAAATTTTAGACAAAATAAGACTGACACGATTATTGTTGTGATTCCCGATATTACTAACACTTTTTTCTCAAAAATACTTTTGGGTATGCAAGATGTTGCAAATGCAAACGGATACAATGTGCTTTTATGCAATACCAATAATGATGTGGAGAAAGAACTTGAATATATAAGGTTTACAGAAAGAAGAGGAGCAGATGGAATTATCTTTTTAACAGCAAGAGTTAATTATACTAACATTTTGGAATTAACTAAAACTTGTCCAGTAGTTGTGGCTTGTGAATATATAGACAATTTAGACATTCCTACTGTTTCTATCAACAATTTTAAAGCTGCTTATGAAGCTACTGAATATTTAATAAAGCTAGGCCATAAAAAAATTGCTTATATAAATGGTCCTAAAGGTATTGTATTATCCAGAGATAGATTAAGAGGATATAAGGCGGCTCTTGAAAGATATGGAATAGAAATTGATGAAAAACTTATTTTTGAAGGAGACTTTTATTACGAAAGTGGTTATAAACATGCAAAGCAAATCTTAGAAAACGAAGCAACTGCTGTATTTACTGCATCGGATGATATGGCTGCAGGCTTTATAAGATATTGCATAGATAATAACATTAAAGTACCGGAAGAGGTTTCAGTGGTAGGATTTGATAATATTAAATTAGCTTCTATTATAAAGCCTGAATTAACTACTATAGCTCAGCCAATGTATGAAATTGGGACTACTGCAATGGATATGCTTATCAAATTGATTAAAGGGGAAAATGTTGTGAATAGAAATATTGTATTAGAACATCGTTTGATAATAAGGGAAAGTTGTATGAGGAAGTGATAAATATGAATATGAATAAAGAAAATTACATTGTTATAAAGGGTATTACCAAATCTTTTTATAACGTAAAAGCTCTTGATAATGTATCATTTTCAGTAAAAAAAGGCGAAATTCATGCTATAGTAGGTGAAAATGGCGCAGGCAAGTCTACATTGATGAAAATTTTAAGTGGAGTTTATACAAAAGATGCTGGGGAAATATTCATTGATGGAAAAAAAGTAGATATATTAAGTCCAGATCAAGCTCAAAAACTTGGCATAGCCACAATTTTTCAGGAATTTAATTTAATTCAGGATATGTCAGTGGCAGAAAACATTTTTCTTGGAAGAGAGCCAAGGAAGGGACTATTTGTTGATTATAATTTAATGGCAGAAGGGACAAGAAAAATTTTTCAGCGTATAGGTTTTAATGTCAATCCGTATGAATTAGTAAAAAACTTGGGTATAGCAGAACAGCAAATTGTTGAAATTGCAAAAGCGCTTTCTTTAGATTCAAAGATTTTTATAATGGATGAACCTACAGCTGTTTTGACAGATAAAGAGATAGAAAAGTTATTTGCTTTAATGAAATCGTTAAAAAATTCGGGTGTAACTATCTTGTATATTTCTCATCGTCTGAAAGAAATAATTGAAATATGTGATAGAGTTACAGTATTGAGAGATGGAAAATATATTGCAACAAAAGATGTAAAAGATGTGGATGAAAAAGAAATTGTTAAGTTAATGGTGGGTAGAGAGCTGAATGAATTATTCCCTCGGCATGAATTAAGTTCCAAGATGGAACTATTAAGAGTTGAAAAATTAACTAGTGAGAGTGTTAAAGATATAAATTTCAAGTTGTTAAAAGGAGAAATTTTAGGCATTGCTGGACTGGTTGGAGCTGGTAGAACAGAATTAGCTGAAACAATTTTTGGCATTAGAAAAAAATTTGATGGGCAAATATACGTAAAAGGTGAATTAACTGATATCAAATCACCGATAGATGCTTTAAAAAAAGGTATATGTCTTGCAACAGAGGATAGAAAAAGTACAGGTTTGATACTCGAAATGGATGCAAAGTCTAATATAACTATACCTAATTTGGAAAAATATGCAAAATTAAAATTTTTTATTGATAGGAAAAATGAAATTTCGGATGTAACAAATATTGCACGTGATTTAGCGATAGATGTGGGAAGTTTAGTTAAGGAGGTGAAATATCTAAGTGGAGGAAATCAACAAAAAGTTGTGTTAGCAAAATGGATTCTAAAGAATTCTGAAATATATATTATGGATGAACCAACGAGAGGTATTGATATCGGTGCTAAAAGAGAGATTTATTACTTAATAAAAAAACTGGCTGATATGGGAAAAGGGATAATTGTTATATCCTCAGAGATGCAAGAACTTTTAGGGTTATGTGACAGGATACTAGTTATGTGGCAGGGAAAAATTACAGGAGAATTCTATAGGGGAGAAGCTACAGAAGAAGAGATAATGCTATACGCTACAGGATTAGCTGAAAGGAGTGTCCTAGGTGAATAGAGAGTTAGCCAAGAAGAAGACTTTTCACTCTTTCTATCAAAACAATAGTGTTTTACTAGCATTGATTCTTTTAATTATATTAGCTACGTTTGTGAATAAATATTTTTTAACTTTAACAAATATCATTAATATTTTGAGACAATCATCTATTATAGGTATCATTGCTATAGGTATGACGTTTGTTATTTTATCGGGTGGTATAGATTTGTCTGTTGGGTCAGTTCTTGCTTTAATAGGTGGAGTAATACTAACTGTACAAAATTTTGGTAGTGGTATATTCTTGTCAATTGTTATAGGAATATTAGTTGGAATTTTTATAGGATTAATAAATGGGCTTATAATCACAAAAGCTAAAATAGAACCATTTATTGTTACTTTAGGTATGATGACTATTGCGCGGTCTTTAATCCTGTATTATGCAAATGGAGGCAGTGTAAATGGTTCTATTATGGCTTATTCAAATATTGCAAATAGCCGGATACTTTATATTCCAGTTCCAGTATGGATTTTCTTGATAGTATATCTAATTGCATATGTAATACTAGAAAAAACACCGTATGGTAGATACATATATGCAGTAGGTGGAAATGAAAAGGCTACTTTATATTCTGGTATTAATGTTGATAAGGTTAAACTATTTGTATATATGTTTTTAGGCTTTACTGTATCAGTTGCAGCAATGATAGAATCATCACAATTAAATTCAATATCCTCTTCTAGCACAGGTACTTTTTACGAATTGGATTCCATAGCAGCAGTCATAATTGGAGGAACAAAATTATCAGGTGGCAGAGGAAAAATTTTTGGTACTATAGTAGGTGTTTTGATTTTAGGTGTGTTAGCTAATTTAATGAACTTGTCTAATATCTCTCCTTATTTGCAAGGATTTGTAAGAGGTGTAATTATCATAGGTGCGGTTTTACTACAAAAAAAAGAAAACAAATAAAAAGAGGATTAATTTTAATTTAACCGATAGTGATGTGCCAAATAATTTTGAACCCCACTTTCTCCTAAAAACGCTCTTTATGTATTTTAGCATAGAGATAAATGGGGTTCAAATAAAAAATAATGCTATAAAAAATAATATCGAGAGGAGGAATTTCAAATGAGAATTGTTAAAGTTTTTTTGGCGAGCTTTTTAGTGGTAAGCTTAGTTTTTAGTATGGTCGCATGTAGTTCAACATCTACAACTACTAATCAACAACAAAATGCAAGTACTCAAAACCAAACTACCCAAAGTGCAGAGCCTCAAAATACAGCATCTGAAAAAACGTATACAATAGGTCTTTCTTTTCCTGCTGCAGACCATGGATGGCTTGGGGCGATCATTCAAAATGCTAAACAAGAAGCAGAACGTCACAAAAATATAAAATATATATTAACTACTGCTGATAACCCCATGAAACAAACTGCAGATATTGAGGATTTAATAACACAAAAAGTTGATGCAATTGTAATGCTTCCAATAGAGTCTGCAGCAATGACGCCTGTTGCCGATAAAATTAAAAAAGCGGGGATTCCTTTAATTATTGTAGATAGGGCTATAAATAGTGAGAATTATGATGTTTATATCGGTGGTGATAATTATCAAATAGGTAGAGAGGCAGGAGAATATATTGCTAAAAGACTAAACGGTAAAGGGAATGTAGTTGTTATTACTGGTGTTCCTTCCTCAGTTACTACAGAAAGGACACAAGGCTTTAATGATGTTATAAAAAATTATCCTGACATTAAAGTAGTTGCAATGCAACCTGGGGATTTTCAAAAAGAAAAGTCTTTTAATGTGATGCAAAATATATTACAGTCACAACCAAAAATAGACGCTGTTTATACAGAAGATGATGAAATGGCATTAGGGGTTATCCAAGCAATTAAAAATGCTAATAGAGAAAATGAAATGTTTGTTACAGGAGTTGGTGGCAATAAACAAGTTTATGAATTGTTAAAAAACCACGATAAATTAATGGCTGCTACTTTTGTATATGCTCCTACGATGAGTGGAAGTGCTGTAAGATTAGCTGTAAATTATCTTGAGGGTAAAGGATTAAGCGAATTATGGGAGAAAACAATACCGAGGAAAATTATACTTGATGCTCCCACAGTAACATCGGAAAATGTAGATAAATTTTATGATCCCAATGCTAATTATTAATAGTTGATATTTAATAGTTAAAGGGGTAGGTTTTTATTAACCTATCCCTTTAAAGCAAAGTAAAAAGGAGAAAAAGTTAGGGATTAGAAATGGGCAAGAATTTTAGCACGAAAATAGATTTAGAAATCTATTTTCATTCCTGGTTGTGCTTGCTTAAGCATGGATGGTTAACTAAAAAATATATGTCTTATATGTCTTATCTAAATAAAAGAGGAGGAACTCATCGAATGAAACTGGGTTTTGTAAGCGCAATATTGGAAGAATTAAGTTTTGAGGAAGTTATAGATTTTGCTTCGCAAAATGAGTTTTCATGTGTGGAGATTATGTGTTGGCCCAAAGGAGAAGCTGAGAGACGATATGCAGGAGTGACTCATATAGATGTTTCTGATATTGATGAGGGAAAAGTAAATTATATTAAGAATTACCTCAATAAAGCAGGTATAGAAATTTCAGCGTTAGGATACTATCCTAATCCTTTAGATCCCGATCCGGAAAAGCGTGAATTTTATATAGAGCACATAAAAAAAGGAATAAAAGCGGCAAATAAACTTGGCATAAAAAATTTCAATACTTTTATTGGAAGAGATCAAACTAAAAATGTTGAAGAAAATTTAAAAATGTTTGTAGAGGTATGGAAACCAATAATCAAATTCGCTGAAGAACACAACGTGAGAATTTTAATTGAAAATTGTCCTATGCTTTTTACAAATGACGAATGGCCTGGTGGAAAAAATTTAGCAACCACTCCTGCTATATGGCGAAGAATGTTTGAACTTATTCCAAGTGAGAATTTTGGGTTAAATTACGATCCTTCACATTTTGTATGGCAACAAATGGATTATATAAAGCCATTATATGAGTTTAAAGATAAAATACATCATATACATTTTAAAGACACGAAAATTTTCAAAAATAAATTAGATGAAGTTGGAATCCTTGCGACACCTCTCGAATATCAATCACCAAAAATTCCGGGTCTTGGCGATATAGATTGGAAAAAATTTATATCAGCGCTTTATGACATAAGATATGAAGGTCCTGCTTGCATAGAAGTAGAGGATAAAGCTTTTGAAGATTCTTTAGAGCATAAAAAACGTGCATTAATAATGAGTAAGAATTATCTAAAACAATTCATTGTATAATTTTACGAAACTTACGTTGCATGAGGTTAAATTTTCTTAGAAAATATAACTAACAAAAATAATAAAGGTGATGAGAAGAATGAGAATTGGCGTTGACCTTGGAGGCACTAACATAGCTGTTGGATTGGTGGATGAAGAGGGGCAAATTTTGGCTACAGATAGCAGACCGACAAAACCAGAAAGAGGTTATGAGGCGATTGCCAAAGACATAGCGGATATAGCTCTTGAACTTATTAAGAGGAGTAATCTAAGTGTAAATGATATTAAGTCAATGGGAATAGGAGTCCCGGATGTAGCAGATAGCGAAAAAGGCATAGTAATACGAGCGGTGAATCTCTTTTGGACAAAAGTTCCTCTTGCGAAGGAAATAAGAAAATATATTGATTTGCCAATATACATGGATAACGATGCAAATGTGGCGGCTCTGGCAGAAGCGGTATTTGGAGCAGGAAAAGGTTCCAAGTCATCTGTCACTATTACTTTGGGAACAGGAGTTGGTTCTGGTTTTATTCTTGACGGAAAAATATACAATGGTGCCCATCATTTTGCTCCTGAGCTTGGACACATAGTGATAGGAGACAATGGTATAAGATGTAATTGTGGCAAAATTGGGTGTTTAGAGACATATGCTTCAGCTACTGCTTTAATAAGAAAAGGTAAAAAGGCAGTAGAAAAAGACCCCAACTCCCTCATTTTAAAATTGGCAAATGGGGATATAGAAAGCATAACAGCTAAAAATGTAATTGATGCTGCAAAGCAGTATGATGAACAAGCGATGAGGATTTTCAATGATTATGTCAAATACCTGGCTGTTGGAATTGTCAATGTCATAAACATGTTTGACCCTGAAGTGATAATATTGGGTGGCGGTGTTGCAAACGCAGGAGATTTTCTCATAAAACCCCTCAAAAAAGAAGTGGCACAGAATATTTTATTCAAAGACTTACCGTATGCTGACATCAGAAAAGCAGAGCTTGGAAATGATGCGGGAATAATTGGTGCAGCTATATTAGATTAAATTAGGGTAGAGGAGGAGATGTAAAATGAGAAAAATAAAGGTTGGAATAATAGGTACGGGTTTTATAGGACCTGCGCATATTGAGGCTTTAAGAAGATTAGGGTTTGTAGAAGTAGTAGCAATTGCAGATGTTAATCAAGAGGTAGCAAAACAAAAAGCAGAATTATTAAATGTAGAAAAGTATTATGGTGATTACAAAGAATTATTGAAAGATCCAGAAATAGAATCGGTTCATGTGTGTACTCCTAATTACCTCCATTATAAAATTGCTAAAGATGCTTTATTGGCAAACAAACATGTAATATGCGAAAAGCCTTTAGCTATGAATTCTTCTGAAGCTGACGAACTTATTAGAATTGCAAAAGAGAAAGAACTTGTGAATGCGGTACATTTTAATTTAAGATTTTATCCTTTAATGCATCATGCAAAAAAAATGATAGAAGAAGGTGAATTAGGGCAGATTTTTGCAGTAAATGGTTCATATCAGCAAGATTGGCTTTTTTATGATACAGATTTTAACTGGAGACTTTTGCCTGAATTTAGTGGAGATTCTAGGGCGGTTGCAGACATAGGTTCCCATTGGTTGGATCTAATCGAATTTGTTACAGGAATTAAAGTAAATGAAGTGTGTGCGGATTTTGCAACATTTTATCCTATAAGGAAAAAACCACTAAAACCTGTTGAAACCTATGCAGGGAAATTGTTAAGTCCAGAGGATTATGAAGAAGTAAAGATTGAGACTGAAGATTATGCTACAGTGCTGCTAAAATTTAATAATGGAGCACATGGATCAATGACTGTAAATCAGGTTGCAGCAGGCCGAAAAAATAGATTATATTTTGAGATTTATGGTTCTAAAAAGTCTATAAGTTGGGATTCAGAGAGACCTAATGAACTTTGGATTGGAAGAAGAGATGGGACTAATGAAATTTTAATGAAGGACCCTTCGTTATTAAATCCTTATGCTAGAGAAATAACTAGTTTCCCTGGAGGACATAACGAAGGTTTTCCTGATACTTCTAAACAGATGTTTAAAAAAGTTTACAAATATATACTTCAGAATGGTCATCTTAAAGGAGAAACTCCTGATTTTCCAACTTTTGAAGATGGACGTCGCGAATTATTCTTATGTGAACAAATAGTAAAGTCTGCGAAAGAAAATAAGTGGATTGTAATTGAGTAAAATCAAGTGGGAGGGAGGCGAATCATCCCTCCCACTTGATAAAATTTTTAAAATTACAAATTATACATTATACGCTATGCGAAAACCTTCGTGAATGGCATCTATAAATTTTCTAGGCTTGACACAATCTCCAATAGTATAAACAGGTATATTTTCTTCTTCAATGGACTTCAATAAATCATTTTTGGGTTTAGAACCAACTGCCATTACGACTGTATCTATACTAGTTATTTCTTGAATTCCACTTTTACTTTCTATAATAACTTTATCTCCTGATATTTCTCGAACTTTGCTCTTCGTCAATACGGTTATTTTTTTCTCAGCCATTCTATTTAATAAGAGAACTCTAGTCAATGCTCCAACATCTATTGCTATATCATCCAACATTTCCACAACAGTTACTTCTTTATCTTGATCAGCTAAAAATTCTGCAGTTTCACAACCCACCAGTCCACCACCAATGACAACTACTTTTTTACCGACAATAACCGCATTTTTAAGGACATCATGCGCTGTAACAACGTTTTTCTGATTAGCTCCAGGAATTTCAGGAATTATTGGTTCAGATCCTGTTGCTAAGATTACCACATCTGGTTTAACCTCTCGAATTGTGTTCATATCTGCTTCCTTGCCTTTTACAATTGCAATGCCAGATTTTTCTACTTGATTAATAAGATAATTAGCCAAATCATTTATTTCTCCTTTATAAGGCGGTACAGCAGCAATTCGCATTTGTCCACCCAGATCTGTTTGCTTTTCGTAAAGAATCACTTCATGTCCTCGCAAAGCGGCTACCCTGGCTGCTTCTAGACCACCAGGTCCACCACCAACTATTAATACCTTCTTCCTTTTCTCTGCCGGGTTTTCTATATCAAATTCTGTTTCATGTCCAGTTAATGCATTAGCTATGCAAGTAATATCAAGGTCTTGGAATAAACGATCAATACAACCTTGATTACAACCAATGCATTTTCTTATTTCTTGAATTTTACCTTCAGAAACTTTTTGAGGCAAATTTGGATCTGCTAGTAGAGCTCTTCCCATAGATACTAGATCAGCTTTACCTTCACGGATGATTTGTTCTGCCATAAGAGGATCTTTGATTCGACCAACAACAATTACAGGTATTTTGCTATTAATTGCTTTCTTTATAGCAGCTGCGTTTTCTACAAAACAACCCTGAGGAATGGCTGCGGGCTGGATAATCATTGCCGAAGATTCATATACTCCACCTGAAATATGCAGGGCATTAACTCCTGCTTCTACCAGCTTTTGAGCAAATATCTTAGTATCTTCAATCGTAAGTCCTCCAGGAACATATTCTTCGGCACTCATGCGATATATAATAGGGAAATCTCCACCAACTTCTTCTCTTACTCTTCTGACAACTTCCAATGGAAATCTAATTCTATTCTCAAAACTTCCACCGTATTCATCGGTTCGTTTATTGCTATACGGCGATAAGAATTGGTTAAGTAGGTAACCATGGGCGCCATGGATTTCGACAGCATCAAACCCTGCTTCTTTAGCACGTCTCGCAGCTTGTCCAAATGCTTCCACCAATTCTTTTATTTCGTCTACTGATAATTCTTTGGGCATTTCTTGCTTAACTGGGCAAGGAATAGGGGAAGGGGCAACCACTTTCATTCCAGTAACTTTCGAAGTTGTTTGCCTACCAGCATGATAAAGTTGCACGGCAATTTTTGCTCCATACTTATGCACCGTCTCAGTCAATTCTCTCAAGCCAGATATTAATTCATCTTTGTAAATACCAACTTGATTTTGAAAACCTTTACCACTTGGATGAACATATGTTGCTTCTACAATAATTAAGCCTACTCCACCTTTTGCTCTGGCTTGGTGATAAGCTTTAAAACGTTCGGTAACTGCACCATCAGCAGCTGCATAATTTGTAACCATTGGAGGCATGACAATTCTGTTTCTCAGTTTCATCGGTCCAATTTGAATTGGCTCTAAAAGCTTTTCGAACTCTAATGATGAGTTCATTTTAAACCCTCCTCCATTTTTGATTTTTGGGGTTATTGTTAAAAATATAACTATACCTACTTTAAATATAATGATACTCCAATTATTAGTAATGTCAAGAGCTTTGTGTAACTTTAGTAAAACTTTGTTTGCTTTTTATGGGTTCATTCCATTTAATACACTAAGCTGAGGAAGACGACCATTTTCTCTTACTGTTAGACTTAGCATCAACTAATCTCAAAATTTCAAATTCTTTGTCCAAGTTTATACACAATTCTAACAAAGTGATCAAATTGTGTACTTTAGGAGGATTTATATTATTAAAAACCAAATAGGCTTTTAAAGCTTTTTCTACAGCTTGCTGCGAATGGACACAAACAATAAGTTTTTAACAGTTCTTTTGCTGCCATCAAATCGTCATTAGCATAATCTAGCCACTGACTATATTTATGAACTTCTGTCATACAATATGACCCCCTTCTTGAGTACCTCTTCGGTATAAAATAGGTCTCTATTCTTCTTAAACAACTCTTCTTCTTCTGGTGTATATACTAAAAAATCAACTCCTACTCTAGGATGGGTAAGTCTCATTAAATATAAAGTTCTATCAGCAAATCTTAAATCTGTATCCATTATCACGACTAAGTCAATATCGCTCCATTCCTTAGCAGTACCATTAGCCATTGACCCGAAAAGTATTATCCTCTCTGGATTACACTTTTCAATAATAATATTCGTTATCCTCTTTAGCTCATCTTCTAAGGAATACTTTAATAATTCAGTGGCTTCTATCATAAAAAACACCTCTTTATTAAACTCTCCCTTTTATCCATCAACGTTTGCCAGGAGTAGCGACTGTAACATTTTTAGTTCCGGAAGAAATGTTAAAGAAAAAAGGAATTCAGTTTACACAAAATTTTCTACAGTATCAGTTTCTATTCATATTAGTACTGTTTTTAAATCAATCACAAGATCTTCAAAAATAGAAACTTTAACTTTATCATCTTGTGTATATATGTCTGGTCGTCCATATCTTTCATTATCCTGTAAAATAAACACACTTAGGATTTTGTTTTCGGGTTCTACTATCCAATATTCTTTCACACCATACTTTTCATACAAGTTAAACTTGTGGAGTTTATCTTTCTGCGCTGTTGAAGGCGAAATAATTTCGATTATCAAATCAGGGGCTCCCGTACATCCCTTCTCATCAAGCTTGGATTCATCACACACAACAACTATATCAGGCTGAACTACAGTATTTATATTTTCCTCGTCCTTCTCATTTCCGTCAGGAAACCTTACATCAAAAGGTGCCATATATACTTCACACGATTTATCTTTGAGATAATCAAAAAATTGGTAAAAAAGCTGTCCCAAGATCCTTTGATGAGTTCTTGAAGGGGTAGTCATCAAGTAAATTTGGCCATCAACCAGTTCTATTCTTTCATTTTCTGGCCACGCTATATAATCTGCATAAGTATATATTTTATTTTCTTTTGGCAAGGGCATATTTAACACCTTCTTTCAAATTAGATTAAAAGCTTTTATTCCTCTTATGTAAATTGCCAAAAATCCACACCTTTTTCATCTAACAGCAAATACATTACTCACATTTACCCATTTAACTCCTTTTATATTTAATTATACCACAACAACCTTAAGTCTTCTTCAAATAATGTAAAATTTCACTTTTTTGATTTTGCGCGTGGATTTACAATGCAAGCAGGATAATATTCAGTACGTTTCTGCCTATTTGTCTATGCTTGACATACATTGAAAATTAGGATACAATAAAAGAAGTACAGTTTATTACTTTATCACGTTACAAAGACAGAGTAAATTGTGGGGTGTTTTAATGATATATTTGCCTGATGGTGTACAAGATTTTTTGCCGGAAGAATATAGAGTTAAGCGCAAAATAGAAGAAAAGTTTAGAGAGGTTTTTATAAAATTTGGCTATCAAGAGATAATGCCTCCTACTTTTGAATATAACGATAATTTTTCTGTTTTGTTTGATGAAAACAATTTGTACAGATTTTTCGATAAAAAGGGAAATATATTAGCTTTAAGGCCAGATGTGACTACTCAAATAGCGAGAATTGTGTCTACAAAGTTAAAAGGTAGTTTCCCACTTAAGTTATGCTATGTCGCTAATGTCTATCGCTATGATGATCCCCAGGTAGGAAAAATGAGAGAGTTTACTCAGGCAGGGATTGAACTTATAGGTACAAACCATGAAGAATCTGATGCAGAGATAATAGCAGTTGCGATAGAGGCTTTAAAAAGTATTGGAATAGAGGACTTTAAAGTGGACGTGGGACAGGTGGAATTTTTTAAAAGAGTAGTGGAAGATTTAGAGCTACAAAATGAAGAAATAAACCTTTTAAGAGAGTTTTTGCAACAGAAAAATCAATCTGCGATAGAAGAATTCATAAATGATAAAGGAATTAGGGGCAAAAAAGCAGAGTTTTTAAGTGAACTTCCTCTTTTATTTGGTGGCGAAGAAGTGCTTAAAAGAGCAAAAGAGCTTTATGATACTCCTAAACTAGGTGAAACGATAGATTACCTTGAAAGAGTATATAGAATATTAAAAGATTTTGGTATGGAAGAGTATATAAGTTTTGACTTAGGAATGGTGCAAAATCTTAATTATTATACTGGTATCATATTCAGGTGTTTTGTTAAAGGGATTGGTTATGCTATATGTACCGGAGGAAGGTATGATGGTCTTTTAGGGATTTTTGGAGAGCACATTCCGGCGACAGGTTTTGCTATAAGTGTGGAAAGGTCAATGTTAGCACTTCAAAAACAGAAAAAAGATATTATTGATAAATCCTGGAGAGTTTTAATAAAATACAAGGAAAACTTAAGAAGTAATGCTTACAAGAAAGCCACTTTGTTAAGAGGTGAGGGAAAAATTGTAGAGATGTATAGCTATGAAAAAGCGAAGCATGTTGATGAAAATAGCTTTGACGAAATTATAGATATGGAGGAATAATATGGAAAATATTTCTATTGCACTGCCAAAAGGTAGAATGGCAGATAGTGCTATAACTTTGTTTGAAAAGGCAGGAATTGCTGAGAATATTTTAAAAGATATTTCTCGAAAACTTGTTGTTAATGACCATAAAAATTTAATGAAGTTTATGTTGGTGAAGCCAATGGATGTGCCCACATATGTAGAACACGGGGCAGCTGATTTAGGAATTTGTGGAAAAGATATTCTCTTAGAGCAAAAAAAAGATTGCTATGAAGTTTTAGATTTAAAATTTGGTTTTTGTAAAATGGTGGTTGCGGGGCCTAAAGAGGCAAAGGACAGTTTTCTTACTAATAAAAGAGTTGCAACAAAGTTTCCCAATATTGCAGAAGAATTTTTCAGGCAAAAGGGAGAAAATGTAGAAATAATTAAGCTGAATGGTTCTGTGGAGCTTGCTCCTATTGTGGGGCTGTCAGAGGTAATTGTAGACATTGTAGAGACAGGCAATACTTTAAGAGAAAATGGTCTTATAGTCATTGAAGAAATTTTTCCTTCCAGTGCGAGATTGATAGTGAATAAAGCCAGTCTTAAAACTAAAAGCCAGAGAATAAAAGAGATAATTATAAAATTAAAAGAGGTTGTGGAAACTTTTAAGGAGGTCAAAACGGCTGAAATTAGTAGTAAAAAATGATATAATTTTAATTGGGTGATAATAAATGTTACTAACTATAAAAAAAGTTAAAGAGCTATATGATATAAGCAGGATTACTCTAATAAACTGGGAAAAGGAAGGATTAATAACCCCAGTTAGGACACCGAAGGGGAGAAGAAGGTACAAAAAAGAAGATATAGAGAAGTTATTAGGCATGCTGGGAGAAAAACCAAAACCCAAAGTAGTTTTATATGCAAGAGTATCCACAAAGAAACAAGAAGAATATCTTAAGAATCAAATTAGAAGGCTTGAAGAATACGCTGATTCCCAAGGATGGCAGTATGAAGTCATATCCGAAATAGCAAGTGGAGTAAATGAAAATAGAAGAGGCTTATTAAAGCTTTTAAACAAGATAAAAAGAGGAGAGGTTGAAAAAGTTGTAATAGAATATCCTGATAGACTAGCGAGATTTGGCTTTGAATATCTCAAATTTTTCATGGAAAGCTTTGGGGTAGAGCTTATAGTTTTAAATGGGAAAGAAAAGGAAGAAGATGCAAATAAAGAACTAGCAGAAGACTTAATAGCAATAGTCACCTCATTTGCAGCAAGAATTTACGGATAAATGGGTGGTAAAAAGCATGATAGCAATACAGGCTAAACTCATTTTTCTAAATCAAGAAGACAAACAAATAGTATTAGACTTAATGAGAAGATGGTCATCCTGCATGAGATTTGCATACAAAAGGCTTCTAGAAGGCTATGATAGAAACACATTAAAAAGAGACCTTCAAGGAACTTTCAATTTAAACTCAAGATACGTAGATGATACAATAATGAAAGCAAGAGGTATATTAGAATCATCTAGACAATTAGACAACAATCCAAAGAAAGTCATTTTTGGAGGAAGAGACTTATTTAAAAAACTACAAAAGCGCCATATAAATGGGAAAGAATATCAAAAGCTAAAAACAAAGTGGCAGGAGAAAAGAAAAGGAAATCTCTATTCAAGAGGAGATAAAAGCAAAAAAGGAAATCTCAACACAAGGATAGAAATAAAAGAAAATGGTACTTTCTTAAGGATAAATGTAGGGGAAAGAAAATATGTATATGCCAGAATAGAAGCAGGCTACAAAAAGAATAAGAGCAGAGAAGAACTCCTGCAGGAAATTACAGAATCAAACATACCTTACTCTGTAGAATTAAAACTTAAAAATGGCAGCATATACGCCTATTTTGCTATTGAAGAAGAATATCCAGAAATAAAAATAACAAAAGAAAAAGGGGTCATAGGAATAGACATAAACGCACATCCGGGCAACATATCATGGGTAGAAGTAGATGAAAAAGGGAATCTAATAAGCTATGGCAGTATACCAATGCCAGAGCTTGCAACTGGAAATAAAGACAAAAAAGAATATTTCAGATGGCAGTATGCTCATGAGATAGTAAAAATAGCGAAAGAAAAAAGAAAAGCAATAGTAATTGAAGAGTTAGACATAAAAGAAAAAGGAAAAAGAGGAGATTTTTCAGGGAGAAAATCAAGGAGAATAAGGCAGAGTTTTAGCTATAAATCACTTCTTTCAAAAATAAAAACACTAGCAAAAAGGGAAGAGATAGAAGTAATAGAAATCAATCCTTCTTACACATCAATAATAGGCATGTTAAAATATGCACCGCAGTATATGATAACAAAAGATATAGCAGCGGCCTATGTAATAGCAAGAAGGGGATTAGGACTACAAGAAAAGATACCAGATAATTATATAAAGTTTCTCAACGCATTGACTGTAGATGAATTAGAAGAATTAAAAGAGCATGTAAAGAAAACAGTTAGAAACAAGCATATAAATAAAAAGCATTTAAAGGAAATAGATAAGGCAATAAAATTTTTACAAAGCCTTGAGAGTAAGCCAGGAAGGGTGCTAAGACCTCTGGATGGAACAAGTTTTAGTACCTATGATTTCTGGCGAGTTCTCAAGGCAGCGGTGGTGACTCCACTCTCTCCTGAGAAAGTACCAAGAGACTTCTCTGCCCTGAAGGAATTACTAATTCAGGGCAAGTGGGGAGATCCGTAAAGGCGCAAGTTCCTGCTTCTTGGGGCAGGGGCTATGGCTTTCCCAAATACCGCCTGCTGGGGCCGGGAAAGTCTGAAAGGCGGACTACAAATACCCCAGCTATCTAAACTGTACACTTTTGTACAGTTTGGGTAACCAGGTTTAAAATGATTGAGATATTTGATTTTCGAAAGGGAATTGACAATGGTATTTTACAAAAGCTTCACAACAGAAGTAAATTAGAGAATAAAGAAATAGCAAAAAAAGTGGAAGAAATAATTTCAAACGTAAGAGAGAGAAAAGACAAGGCTTTGTTTGAGTATACTTACATGTTTGACGGAATAAATCTTGACAAAAGTACTGTAAAAGTTACGAAAGAGGAAATAAAAAATGCTTATAAAGAAGTGGAAGGAGAATTTTTAAAAGCGATTGACAAAGCTATCAAAAACATAACAGAATTTCATGAAAAGCAAAAACAGTCTACATGGATGGATTTTAAAGAAGGTATAGTTTATGGGCAAATAATAAGGCCCCTTTCTCAAGTTGGAATTTATGTGCCGGGGGGAACCGCTTCTTATCCTTCTTCAGTTGTGATGAATGGAATACCTGCAAAGGTGGCTGGTGTAGAGAAAATAGTGATGGTTTCTCCGGCTGGTAAGAAGGGAATAAACCCTTATGTGTTAGTGGCTGCAGATAGGATAGGAATAGAGGATATATATAAAGTTGGCGGTGCACAGGCTATTGCAGCCTTGGCCTTTGGTACAGAGTCAATACCTAAGGTGGATAAAATAGTTGGCCCGGGAAATATTTTTGTCGCAATGGCTAAAAGAGCTCTTTATGGATATGTAGATATTGATATGGTGGCAGGGCCCAGTGAAGTTTTGGTAATAGCTGACGAAACTGCTAATCCTAAATATGTGGCGGCGGACCTGCTGTCACAGGCGGAACACGATGTAATGGCATCTTCAATACTTGTAACCACATCTTTGGAGGTTGCGCAACAAGTAAAAATAGAAATTGAAAGGCAAATGGAATATCTTGAAAGGAAAGAAATAATTGAAAAGTCTTTAAAAAATTTTGGCGCGATAATTGTTGTAAATAATTTAAAAGAAGCAATTGGTATTGCAAACGACATAGCTCCGGAGCATTTAGAGCTTAACATTTCCAATGCCTTTGAAATAATTGGTGAAATCAAGAATGCAGGAGCAGTCTTTGTGGGAGAATATTCTCCAGAACCCTTAGGGGACTACCTTGCTGGCCCTAACCATGTGCTTCCTACCAGTGGAACAGCAAGGTTTTTCTCGCCTCTTTCTGTGACGGACTTTATCAAAAAGATGAATATTCTCTATTATTCTAAGGATTCTTTAGAAGAGGTAAAAAAGGATGTAATCACTTTTGCAAATTCAGAAGGGCTTACCGCTCATGCTAATTCTATAAAAGTGAGGTTTTAAAATGATTGAGAATTTGGTGAGAGAAGAAATTAAGGGATTTAAAAATTATGAAGTGCACAGTATTCCCTACAGATATAAGATGGACGCAAATGAAGCGCCTTTTGAACTTCCTGAAGAAGTGATAAAAAATATTCAAGAGATTGTAAAATCTTCTCAAGTAAATGTATATCCAGACCCTACTGCAGAAAAGTTAAAAGAAGAATTGGCACGATATTGTGGAGTAGAGCCTACAAACATATTTGTGGGAAATGGCTCGGATGAGATAATCCACCTTATTATGCTGGCTTTCATAAACAAAGGTGATGTGGTAGCATATCCTCATCCTTCTTTTGCTATGTACAGTGTATACAGCAAAATTGCAGGAGCCGTTGAAATACCTGTAAAATTAGAAGAAGATTATACTTATGATGTGGGGAGTTTCACGGAAGTTATAGAAAAATATCGGCCTAAATTAGTGTTTTTGTGTAACCCTAATAATCCAACAGGAAGTGTTATAGAAAGAGAAGATATAATTAAAATAATACAAAAGAGCAATGGAATTGTAGTTGTTGACGAAGCTTATTTTGAGTTTTATGGTAATACAATTGTAGATGCTATAAATGAATTTGAAAACTTGATTGTTTTAAGGACCTTATCTAAGGCTTTTGGACTTGCCGGTTTGAGAGTAGGATATGCTGTAGCTAACGAGAATATTTTAAAGTATTTAAACCTTGTGAAATCACCTTATAACATTAACTCTTTATCTCAGGTAATAGCTTTGAAGGTTTTAAGGACAGATGTTTTAAAAGAAAGAATTAACTACATTTTAGAAGAAAGAGAGCGTCTTATAAAAGAGCTAGGCAAAATTCCTGGCGTTAAAGTTTATCCCTCAAAAACGAATTTTATATTGGTAAAATTTAAAGATGCAGATTATGTGTACAAAGGACTTTTAGAACGAGGAATTTTGGTGAGGGATTTTTCAAAGGTAGAAGGGCTTGAAGGAGCTTTAAGGATAACAGTGAGTAGTTGCGAGGCTAATGATTATTTAATAAATGGGTTAAAGGAGTTATTGCTATGAGGAAGGCGGAAGTTAAAAGAAAAACTAGAGAGACGGATATATACGTTGAACTTAATATTGACGGAAAAGGAAATTATGACATAGCTACAGGAATAGGTTTTTTTGACCACATGCTTTCTTTATTTGCCAGGCATGGACTTTTTGATTTAAAAGTGGTGGCAAAAGGAGATTTAGAGGTAGACACTCATCACACTGTTGAAGACGTAGGTATTGTATTGGGTAATGCTTTTTTAAAGGCTTGTGGAGATAAAAAGTCTATAAAAAGGTTTAGCACTTTTTATGTACCCATGGACGAAGCCTTAGTGAGAGTTTCTGTAGACATAAGTGGAAGGCCTTTTTTATACTGTGATTTGCCTTTAAAAGCTGAAAGAGTTGGAAATTTTGAAACGGAAAATGTGGAGGAATTTTTGAGAGCCTTTGCTTACAACTTTGGCATTACACTGCATGTGGAGCTTTTGCACGGCAGTAACAGTCATCACATTATAGAGGCAACTTTTAAAGCACTGGGGAGGGCTCTTGATGAAGCGCTAAAGATAGATGAAAGGGTAGAAGGGATACCTTCTACTAAAGGGATTTTATAAAGATACAGTTTAAGCGAGATTGCATATACTTTACACGTAACTTAAGTGAGGCGGTGAAAAATTGATAGGGATTATTGACTATGGAATGGGAAATTTAAGAAGTGTAGAAAAAGCATTTGAATACGTAGGCTATGAGGCAAAAATTATAAAAGATGTAGCTTCGGTAAAAGAGGCTCATGCATTAGTTCTTCCTGGAGTGGGAGCTTTTCCTGATGCGATGGATACTCTCATTAAAACAGGCATGTTTGAAGAGATAAAAAGACAAATTGACAAAGGTAAGTTGTTTCTTGGGATATGTTTGGGGATGCAGCTTTTATTTGAAAAGGGTTTTGAGATAGAAGAAACTGAGGGCTTTAAGATTTTTAAAGGGCAAGTAATAGAACTTCCAAAGCATAATAAAATTCCTCACATGGGATGGAATAGTCTTGAAATAAAAAGAGAAACTCCACTTCTTAAAGGAGTGGAGAATGGAGATTATGCGTATTTTGTCCATTCTTATTATATAGCCAACAATGAGGAGAAATATGTGTATGCAGTGACTGATTATGGTGTTCAGATTCCTGCAGTTATAATTAAAGACAATGTTTTTTCTTGTCAATTCCATCCTGAGAAGAGCGGAAAAGTGGGACTTAAAATCTTAAAGAATTTTGGAGAGATGGCAAAATGATTTTAATACCTGCAATTGATATCATGGAAGGAAAATGTGTAAGGCTTACAAAAGGAGATTTTAATACCAAAGAGGTTTATTATGAAAATCCCGTTGACGTAGCTAAAATGTGGGAGGAATTAGGAGCAAAGAGAATTCATGTGGTAGATTTAGATGGTGCAAAACAAGGTCATTTGGTAAATGGTAAGGTCATTGAACAGATTATAAAAAACTGTAAAGCCGAGATAGAAGTAGGTGGAGGAATAAGGAATAGAGAAACTATCGATTATCTTTTTTCTGCAGGTGTTAAGTATGTAATTTTAGGTTCGGCGGCAATATATGACAAAGACCTTCTTCTTTATTCCCTTTCCAATTACGGAGAAAGGACGATAGTGGGTATAGATTCAAAGAATGGAGAAGTTGCCGTAAGTGGATGGCTTGAAAAGACTAAAATAAAAGATATGGAGTTAGCTAAAAAAATGAAAGAAATAGGAGTAAAAACGATAATTTTCACTGATATTTCTAAAGATGGAACTCTTAATGGACCAAATTTTAAAGCTTTAGAAAATATTTTAAAAACAGGTGTTCAAGTGATAGCATCAGGAGGAATATCCTCAATTGAGGATTTAAAAAAGCTTAAAGAGATGGGAGCATATGGTGCGATAATTGGAAAAGCCTTATATATTGGAAAAATAAACTTTAAAAGTGCTTTGGAGGTAATATAAATGCTTGCAAAAAGAATAATTCCTTGTTTAGATGTGAAAGACGGCAGGGTAGTAAAAGGAGTTAACTTTTTAAATTTAAAAGATGCGGGAGACCCTGTCCAGATAGCATCAGAGTACAATGAATTAGGAGCAGATGAGCTTGTATTCTTGGACATTACTGCTTCTTATGAAAAACGAAAAATAATGATAGAAGTTGTAAAAAGGACTTCTGAAAAAGTATTTATTCCTTTAACTGTTGGTGGTGGAATTTCAGACCTTGACGATATAAAAGATATTCTAAGAGCAGGGGCTGATAAGGTTTCAATAAATACCCAAGCTGTGAAACAACCAACTCTTATTCGTCAGGCCGCTGTACGTTTTGGAAGCCAATGTGTGGTTGTAGCAATTGATGCCAAGAGGCGAAGTGATGGCTCGGGCTTTGATGTGTATATAAACGGCGGAAGGGTAAACACAGGGCTTGATGTGATTGAGTGGGCTAAAAAAGTAGAGTCTTTAGGAGCAGGAGAAATACTTCTTACAAGTATGGATAAAGACGGTACTAAAGATGGGTATGATATAGAGCTTACAAGAATGGTAAGTGAAGCTGTCAATATCCCCGTTATAGCTTCTGGAGGTGCAGGAAATAAAGAGCATTTTAAAGAGGTTTTTACTGAAGGCAAAGCTGATGCTGCGTTAGCGGCTTCTGTGTTTCATTACAGGGAGTTGGAAATAAAAGAAGTTAAAAGATATTTAAAAGAAGAAGGTATACCAGTGAGAATTTAAATTTATCGAAAGGATGTAGAGAATGATTGATATAGAGGAATTAAAGTTTGATGGAAAAGGACTTATTCCTGCGATTGTGCAAGACTACAACACAAAACAAGTATTAATGTTGGCTTATATGAATGAGGAAAGTTTAAAATTAAGCTTGGAAAAGGGAGAAACTTATTTTTTTAGCAGAAGTAGAAAGGAAATTTGGCATAAAGGGGAAACTTCAGGTAATACCCAAAAGATAAAAAACATATTTTATGACTGCGATGGAGATGCTTTGCTAATTGAGGTGGAGCCAAAAGGGCCGGCATGCCATACAGGGAATGTAAGCTGTTTTTATAGAAGCTTTTTAGGTGAAGTTGAAAATTATGACATGGAAATACTTAAAATGCTATATGAACGGGTAAAAGATAGAAAGACAAACCCGGCAGAAGGGTCTTATACTAATTATTTGTTTGAAAAAGGCATAGATAAGATTTTAAAGAAAATTGGCGAAGAAACTACGGAGGTAGTGATAGCTTCCAAAAATGACTCCAAAGAAGAGATAGTGTATGAGGTTTCAGATTTACTTTATCATTTAATAGTTTTGTTAGTTGACAAAGGTATAAAGCTCGAGGATGTATACGGTGAGCTTGGTAGAAGGTATTATAAGCCAAAGGAATTTAAAGAAGAACATAAAGAGAGAAAGAAATAGGGAAAGTCAGTAAAAGACTTTCCCTATCTTCTTTATATGAGGTCCTCATAAAGAGGGTATTTTTTGAGCAGATTTGCTACTCTTTCTTTTGCTTTTTCTTTATAGTTTTCATCCATTATTACATTGACTATAATGTCCGCTATTTCTACCATGTCTTCAGGTTTCATACCTCTTGTCGTAACAGCTGGAGTTCCCAGTCTCACACCAGAAGTTATATTTGGCCCTAATGGGTCAAAGGGTATAGCATTTTTGTTGCAAGTTATGTTTACTTCATCTAATCTTGTTTCTAACTCTTTGCCTGTTATTCCTGTATTTCTTAAATCCAACAACATCAAGTGGTTATCGGTTCCACCTGACACTAAATTTATTCCTCTTTCCATTAATGCATTTGCTAAAGCTTTTGCATTTTCGACAATTCTTTTTTGATATTCTTTGAATTCATCGGTGAGAGCTTCTTTAAAACAAACGGCTTTTGCTGCTATTATATGCATTAAAGGGCCACCTTGTGTGCCCGGGAAGAGTGCTTTGTCTATTGCTTTTGCGTATTCTTCTTTGCAAAGAATAGCTCCTCCTCTTGGGCCTCTTAAAGTCTTATGGGTGGTAGTCGTAACGACATCTGCATAAGGAACAGGATTAGGATGAAGACCTGCTGCTACAAGACCAGCTATATGAGCCATATCTACCATTAGGTAAGCTCCAACGCTGTCTGCAATTTCTCTAAATCTCTTAAAATCGATTATCCTTGGGTAAGCGCTAGCACCTGCGACAATCAATTTGGGTTTGTGCTTTTTTGCGACTCTTTCTACTTCATCGTAATCTATATATCCTGTATCTTCTCTTACTCCGTAAGATACGAAATTATAGATTTGGCCTGAAAAATTGACTTTGCTTCCATGAGTGAGGTGCCCTCCATGGGCTAAATCCATTCCCAGCACAGTATCTCCTGGCTTTATAAGAGCAAAATAAGCAGCCATGTTTGCCTGTGCTCCTGAATGAGGTTGTACATTTGCGTGTTCAGCACCAAAAAGTTTTTTGAGCCTTTCTCTTGCTAACTCTTCAGCTATATCCACATATTCGCAACCGCCGTAATACCTTTTATTTGGATACCCTTCTGCGTATTTATTAGTAAGAGGGGACCCCATTGCTTCCATTACAGCTCTACTTACAAAATTTTCAGAAGCTATAAGCTCTATTTTATTTCTCTGCCTTATAAGCTCTTTTTCAATTGCGTCTGCAATTTCTGGATCAGTTTTTCTTATTATTTCAATATCCATGACTTTACCCCCTATGTTTCATTTATATTTCTATTATAAATTTTTTGTATACTATATTCAATAACAAATCTCTCATCGCAGTGTCACAATTAACAAAAAGTTAATATAAATTTAACAAAATTAACGAGATTTTAATTTTAAAACTCACAAATTTGGTTATAATATAAGATGAGCTCCCTTAAAGATACCCCCTATCCCTCAAAAAAATTTTATTGAGGTCTTGATTTTTTTGAAAAAGGACTGTATAATGTATACTTGGTCAAAACAATGACTCCCCCTTTAACATATGCAAGCCCTTGGAATATTCCAGGGCTCCTTTTGTTTTTATATCAAAATTTTCTTTATGAGATTTTCAAAATTTTTGTGAGTAATTTTAGCAATTTGTTCTTCAGTATATCCTCTTTTTATTAGGCCTTCTACAATTTTAGGAAAGTGTGATATATCTTCTAAACCTTCTGGTGTACTGCTAATCCCATCAAAGTCAGAACCAAAACCTACATAATCTTCTCCTACTAATTCGCATATATAATTTATATGATTTAAAACATCTTCTAATGTAGCTTGACCTTCATCTCTTAAAAATTGTGGAGCAAAATTTATTCCAATTACACCGCCTTTTTGAGCTATCGCTTTTATTTGCTCATCTGTCAAATTTCTTCTGTGGGAGCATAGGGTTTTAGCATTAGAATGAGAAGCTATAATAGGTTTCTTACTAAGTTCTACTACATCCCAAAATCCTTTTTCATTAAGATGAGATACATCTACAATCATTCCTAGGCGATTCATCTCTTTTACAACTTCTTTGCCAAAGGAGGTAAGCCCCGATTCTTTAACACCGTCTACTCCGTCCCCTAAATCGTTTCTCAAACTCCATGTTAAAGTGAGAGCTCTTACTCCTAATTTGTAAAACATCCTAAGAAGAGAAATTTCACCTTCTAAAACTTCGCCGCCTTCTATAGAAAGCAATGCTCCAATTTTTCCTTTTTCTTTTGCTTTATCTATATCTTCTCCTTTTAATATTAATCCAAATTCTTTTGTTTCTTCGATTACTTCATGCATTTTGTCAATCATCTTTAAAGCCATTGTAGCAGCATTTTTTCTCATCTGTGTTGGGTCTACAAATACAGCAAAAACCTGTAAGTGAACTTTACCTTCTTTCATCCTTTGTAAATCCACATGACCTTCTTTTGACCTTTCAGTGAAATCTATTTTTTTGTCCACTAAATGATAAAGAGTATCACAGTGAAAATCTACAAACATATTCATCCTTCCCCCTTTTTATTTTTTCTTCGTAGTATGATTGTATCACAACAAAATATTTTTCAAAATTTGAGATAATTAATTAAAAATTAATTATCATGTAATAATTTGTTCATAAATGTATAGTACAATAATAGCATGAATGGAGGCAGAGTAGCATGATAAATAAACGGACTATTTACTTTTCTTTGTTTATTGCTTTATTAATAGGAATATCCTATATAATGAATTGGGAAATGGCTATTGCAAACTTCGCAGAAAAAGGTACACTGCCAACTTTTGATGACCCTGGGCAAAGAATCCTCATTATAGTTCCTCATCCTGATGATGAGACTTTAGGAATGGCAGGAATTATTCAAAGAGCTGTAGAACTTAAAAGGCCTATTAAAGTAGTAATAGTCACAAGTGGAGAGAGTTACAAGAAAGCTGCAATGTCATTTTGTGGTAAAACAAATCCTACTCCTCAAGATTTTTATCGTTTTGGACTTGCAAGACAGCAAGAAAGTATTGTTGCCATGAGAGTTTTGGGATTACCGCGACAAGATTTAATTTTTTTAGGGTTTGCTGATGGAAGCATCAGATTTTTGTGGAGCCAATATTGGGATAATGGCCGTCCAAGAGTGAGTGGCGGAATTCATGTGGCATATGCTCCTTATGATACAGTTTATAAGCCGGGTATTCCATATACAGGACAAAATTTAGTTAATGAACTTACGGAAATAATTAAAGATTTTAAACCTACTGATATATATTATCCTTTAGCAGATGATATGCATCCCGACCATTGGGCAGTAAGCAATTTTGTGAGATATACTATTACCGCTGTGAATATAAATGTCCGTGAGCATATGTTTTTAGTCCATCATCCACAATGGCCAGTGCCATGGATGGCGGAGAAAAATAGGCCCATGTTACCTCCTGTAGATATGAAAGATAGTAACACAGAATGGCAATCTTTTGACTTAACTCCAAAAGAAATAGATTTGAAACAAGTGGCTATAAAACAATATAGGACCCAAATAGATGTTATGGAACCATTTTTAATGGCTTTTGTAAGAAAAACCGAATTATTTGCTACAAAACCTGTCATCACTATTCCTGTAGTTGATTCAAAACCAGATTTACAAAGTAGAGCTTTGCCTCATACTCTTTTAAAAGTGTATACTGGTGGCATGTTAAATGAGGAAATATACAGAAGTGCAGCTTTAACGCGATTAGGAGCTTTTTATTACGACAATAAATTGTACATCGGCTTAGAATCGGCAAGACCAATATCTAAAAAAGTAATTTACCATGTTGAAATGAGGCTATTTTATAAAGATCAAAATGATATAAAACGTATTGATTTAGGAATTGTAAATGGAAAATTATATCAGTATAAAAGGGCAGAAAATTCTTTGACAGATGTTATAGCAGCAAAACCTACAATTAATGGAAATAAAATTTGGGTGGAAGTAAAAATACCACAGGTGGACAATTTAAGATATATATTTATGGGAGCGGATTCTATTTATAGGAATCGTCTTATAGATAAAATACCTTGGAATATGTATGTCATTTCCAAGTAGTTTATAATTTCCTATAGTGCCCTAAAACCCGCATGAACACTAACTTTTTGTACTTTAACGTACTAAAACAAACTATATCTATATAAAACTTTTGTGGGAAAAGTGTGGGAATAAAATAAAGCCTTAAAACAACTATTTTCTATATAAAAAGGTCATTTAATGTTTCTACTGCGTTAATTTTTTCTTTGGGTATTACATGAGTATAAATATTTGCTGTAGTAGAAATATCAGAATGTCCTAACAATTCCGATACTGTTTTGAGAGGTACACCTCTTTCGAATAATTTTGTAGCAAATGTGTGACGTATAGCATGAAATTTTTTATATTTTACTCCTGCTTTATCTAAAATTCTTTTATATGTCTTTAAAAGGTTACTTGCATCTATAGTATTGCCTAATTCTGTTGTAAACACATAACCTTTTTCAATATCGTTGAGGTAGGCTGAGCCTGCCTTTAATTTTTCTTCTCTTTGCATAGCTTTATGCTCTTTTAGCACTGGTATAAGCGATGATGGAATTGGGACAGTTCTTATACTGTTTTTTGTTTTTGGTATTTGTTCAATAGTTTTATATTTTCTATTTCCTTTTGCATCGATAATAGTAACTTGTTTAATTGTACGCTGGACTTTTAATTCTTTTTTTTCAAGGTCAATGTCCGTCCATTTCAATCCCAGCAGCTCACCCTGTCTTAAGCCTGTTCCAAAAGCTAATAAAAATAATGCTTTTAAGCGATGACCTTTTAACGTTTCAGTGATTTTCTTTATTTCTTCATCAGTAAAAGTCTCAATTTTTGCCTCAATTTTTTCTTCTGGAGTGCCGGGTATAACTATCTTTTTCCCTGTGCATGGATTTTTAACTAAATATCCTTCATCTACTGCGTAATTAAAAAACGTCTTCAAAAAGTTATTCAAAGTTCTTATTGTTTTACTACTTTTCCCTTCCTGGTATAGTTTATTGTAATACCTTTGTATTTGTATCGATTTTATGAGGCTAATTTTCAGCCCATATAGTTCACTATCTTTTATGTAATTTCTATAATGCCCTTCATATTTCACAAATGTAGCAGGCTTTCTTGAGACTCTCACCACTTCAAAAAGCCATGTATACATTAAATCTCCCAAAGTAACATCTTGAAAATCAACATTCAATCCATTTTTTATTCCATTTAAATATTCATCTCTTTTTGCTTCAGCCTCTTTTTTTGTTTTTCCATAAAATTCTTTACGTATTAGCTTTCCGTTTGCATCCCTTCCAACAGTAACCGTTACACGGTAATACTCCTTTCCGTTTTTAACATAATTTGTTTTCACGGACATAAACATCCTCCTCCACAAAATTTTCATAAAAACTTTAAAAGTTTATATTTTACAAGTCCTTCATTGACACCCAAGACAGCAGCAATATGAGGTACTGAAAAGTATTTTAGTTCTTCTATATCACTATCATCAATTAATAATTCTGCAGCGAATATGTTTGCTTCTTCCTCATACGCTCCAACCGGGAAAAGAGTGTATTCTCTGATGAAGGAGATAGGTTTACCAGAATGGAGTACAGCATGTCCAAGCTCGTGCGCTAACACAATTTTCTTCTCATTTTCATCCAGCTCATCATTAACAATGATAAATTTGTTGCGCAGGGTTTTAATAAAATAACCTTTTGTGTATAAAGAGTAACTTTCATATACTACATGGATTCCTAAATATTCTGCAAGTTTCTGAGGATCTCTTGTTTCATGTTCTTTTACAAGGTGCTTCACTTTTTTGGAAATCTTTTTAATGTACCTTCCTTCATACATGTGAAGCACCTCTCTAATCAGTTTTCTCTTTTTTCTTTTTTCTTCCATATTTTTCTTTGTTCATTTCTTTGGCTTTCCAGAAGAGTTCAGATATGTCTTTAAAAAGCTTTTCTTTATCTTCGTCTGCAACTTTATCATCCATAAAAAAAGCGTTAACATGTTTTACAAAGTCTTCATATTGAAGCATATCTCGTTTGGTAACTTTATATTTTTGAGAAAAACTTTCAGGTATGTGGATGTTAGGAACATCTGTTTTACCGAGAAGATAATCAATGGAAACATTTAAGACATCCGCTATTGCTTTAAGCATTTCAGGATCTGGTTTTCTTATACCTTTTTCATATCTATTAACAGTTGCATCTGTTACATTTAATATTTCCGCTAATTGTTTTTGCGTTAAACCTTTTGCTAATCTTGCTTTCCTAATTCTCTCTCCTAACAACTTTTCATCCCCCTTTTTGTTTTTACCATTTTGGTAATATAATTATACCACAGCGGAAAATTTTTTAAAGCAAAATTACCAAATTGGAAAATTTAATATTGACATTTCCATCACGGTAGTTTATAATATATGTAGACTACCATTAAGGTAATAAACTACCAATATGGAGGGTTTATTTATGCAAATAAATTTAGAAAAAATCAAGGCTCTGCGTAAAGCAAAAAAAATATCACAAAAAGAGCTTGCACAAAAAATAGGATACAAAAGCGGAACAGGTTACCATTACATAGAAAGTGGAAAAAGAAATATAAAAGCAGAAACTTTAGCAAGAATAGCGAAAGTCTTAGAAGTACCTATAGAAGAATTGTACAGCGATAAAACAAATAAACCAGAAATTGCATAAAAATAAAATATCCAAAATTCACTATCTAAAGGGGGATATCACAATATGCCTTCAAAGGTGACCGAAGGAAACATCCTTGAACAATTGCAAGAAACTATAAAAGAAGCAGTTAAGGAAGCCATGAATCCTAAAATGACTCTAACAATAGACGAAGCAGCAAAATACACCGGAATCGGAAGAGATAAATTACTAGAACTAGCCCATAACCCGGAATCGGACTTTCCAGCCTTTCGGGTGGGCACAAAATTTTTAATAAATAGAGAACTGCTTAAAGAATGGCTCAAAAAAGTTGCAGAAGAAAGAAAAGTTTTATAACAAAATTTTTACAAAAGGCACATAGCCTTATATAGGCTTTTTATGCCCAAAAACCTGTACCCAAAAAGTCAACCAAGTACATAGCACATAGTACATAACAAGGGGGAATGTACAAAATGTGTGATAAAAATAAAATTTATCGTATGTACATAATAGAAAAAATGACTATCACAGAAATAGCAAAAGAAGAAAATATAAGCAAACAAATGGTCTCAAAAATCTTAAAGGAATTTCCGGAATATGAAGCGGAAAAAAAGAGACGCAAAGCGGAAAATGACTTAAAACGTAAAGAAAAGAAACGTGAATATGTCAAACATAAAAGAGAAATAGAAAAACAAAAAAAAGAGGAAGAAGAAAGAGACTGGTGGGCAATGATAGAAAAGCAAGAAATACATGCATTTATAATTTCAAAAAAAAGAAAAATCTCTCTGGCTCAATTGGTAGAACTTTCGTTGAGCCAGTATGTTGAAGTAGGAGGCAAACTAAAATACATAGATCCACACCACAAACCTGCTGACCTTCCCAGAACTTATGATGTACATAATACTATTCTTTCTCAATTTAGAGATTATGCAAATGAAATAGAATCCGAAAAATGGAATTCTAAAGTAGAAAAAGAAGCACTGAAATAAGCAGTGCAATTTTTTTTGTCGGGCAGCGGTGTGGTAGGAACACACCGGATACTGCGTGTTGGATAGAGGCGTTACCTCGTGGCTGCCGGGGGTGAACCCAGCGCACAGGCACGCAGCTGCGCAGCACAGCAGGTTCAAATCCTGCCTGCCCGTATAAAGAATTAAGCTCATCTGCCAAACGAAAGGACGTGAGTATAATGACAAATAATATCTCTACAACAATAGTAGGCATATTTAACAATCTGATACATACCATAACACATTTTTTAATTCTTTTTGCTGAGTTTATTATAATAGCAGGAAGTTTTGTTATAGTTATAATTATTATTTTAGGTCTTCCATCCATAACAGACAAAGAAAAAGAACTTAATTTATCTGAAGAAGAAAAAGAAGTTGTAATTGAAAAAGTTAAAACCAGATGGGCCCTTTCAATTCTCTTTGGACCAATACTGTCCAGTCCATTATTCTTATACTTATTCTTATACACAAAAAACCTGAGTAACCTGCTGTATTCTATACCGGCTAGTATAGCAATAAGTATTTTAGCTTTTTTGTACTGGTTATACGTAAACTTTAAGGATTATAAAAAAATACATTTTTTATTAAGCAGAATTTTTATCGAAGAATAATTGTAAATAAATACTATCGGATGGAGTTGATTAAAATGTTAGGGCGCACACACATGGCAGTAGCACTGGCAGCAACAGCAGTTATAATAAAAAATCCTGCTCAGTTGCCTCTCAGTTTAACTGTTGCTGCTGCAAGCTCACTTCTGCCTGATATAGATACACCTGACAGTACATTAAGGCACCAACTAAAAAAATATACCGGAATACTAACTTTTCCTGCCTTAATAGCTGCAGGATATTTTTTATTTACATACAGGTACTTTTCACTGCCAAGCCTAATATTATACCTGTCCTATATAATACTTGCCTTTATAGGCCCTCACAGAGGCTTTACACATTCTCTGGCAGGCTTTGTATTTTTTACACTTATTTTATTTATGTCAAACAAAGCAATTGTACTGCCTGCCATAACAGGCTATGCTACACACCTGGCAGCAGATTTGCTTACTCCATCAGGTATTCCTCTTTTTTATCCCTATAACAAGAGCTTTAAAATCCCTCTAATACGTACAGGCTCACTGTTAGACATTTTAATCGGCCTTATATTTGGCCTTATATTTGCAGCGGTACTTTTTCAAAAATTCATATAAGACTTGCAGGGACGTTTCGCTACGTCCCTTTTTTATTGAGGGAGAGTGCACTGCATGGGCTGTTCGTTCCCCCTTGGGCCTGTGTATCACTCTCCTGCGGGTCAAAAATATCCCTCCTGATTCCCCCTTTTTTGCAGCCAATTGGCTGCCTTTTTTTATGAGGTCTTTCTTGCGCACCATGTAAGGACAGTTTAAGCTGTCCTAAACATTTTATACAAAAATGGAGGAGTTCACCATGGATATAAATGAAAGAGAAAAAGTTTATAAAGAATTAGATGACCTGCTTATAGAAATAGAAAAAAGTGATGGACAACAGAGAGATGTATTAAACACTTTATTTTTAGAAAAATTTGAAAACTTATATAAAGAATTTGATGTATGGATAGAAGAAGAAAATAAAAAAATTGATAGAAGAATTGAGGAGGGTCTAGAAAAAATGATAAATAAAAAGACTAATCCTGAAGTTCTTAAAAAGGATAGAATTAAAAAATTTTTAGAATGGGAACAGATATCAAGAGATACAATAGACGTGAAAAGAATTTACATAGACGTTGCAGGAGACCTTATTACAGGGGTATTACTGTCTCAAATTGTATACTATTTCTTACCAAACAAAAATGGAGAATCAAAACTAAGAATAATATACGAAGGAAAAGAATGGCTTGCAAAAAGAAGAGAAGATTGGTGGGAAGAGTGCAGAATAACTCCCAAACAATTCGACAGAAGCATAAAAATTTTAGAAGAAAAAGGTATTGTAGAAACAAAAATAATGAAGTTTAAAGGTAATCCGACAAAACACATCCATTTAAACATAGAAACACTCTTAAACGAAATAGAAAAGATGTTTAATAAAAATAGTCAGAATATTCTTAATAATGAAACTGATATAGTTGACACAGACGAAACCGAAGAAGAACAGGAAAATTCGTTTTTACCCAAAGGTAAAAAACCAGAAGAATCAAAGGTTTTAGAGGATAGCAGCCTAGAATTTGAGGAAACAATCCCTGCAACCATTGACAATACTGGTTTTTCCCCAAAGGTAAAAAACGAAATTCCCCAAAAGGGAAAAAACGTTTTTGCCCTTTGGGGAAGAACCATAACAAAGAACTATACTGCAGAGAGTGAAAATAATAACCTGCAAGAGATAACTGCAGGAGTAACTCTCTATAGAGAGAGTACATCCCCTATAGAGAGTATATATCTCTGCAGCAAAAAAGTAAACAATAAATCAGTAAAATTAATAAAAATTAATACTTACAGACTTTTTTTAATTTATGATTTTCTAGAAAATAACATTACTATAAAACCATGTAAATATAGAATACTAAGATATAAGGATAATAACGTTTACTCTATAATAAAAAATAATAAAAACACTAACTCTGAAGATCTGTACTCTGTATCAGAGTCAAACACTGACACAAAAAAAGATATTGTTACCTGCAGCAGTAATAAAAATATCTCTTCCGGTAGAGATAATATCTCTCATGTAAGAGAGTTAATTGACAGGAAAGATCATAACACAAATATTGACTGGGACAGTAATAATAAAAAATTAACTTACGTTCAAGATAATATCTCTCATGTAAGAAAATTAACTGACAGGAGAAATACAAAACCAGTTAGGGACAGTTATAAAAAAAGCAATATATACGCACTTACTAGAATTAATGCTGGGATTAATAATTTAAATTTAGGCACCAGCAAAAAAGTTTACGAGTGCAGCAGTCTTCAGAGAACTAGAAATGACATGACTACAGCACAGCAGGCAGAAGAAAAGCCTGACAGCTGGGAGAAGGTCAAAAGCGATGAAGAAATCAGATACAGCTACGGAGAATGGAATGATTACAGCATTGAGGAATTTGATGATGGCATAATATACACTTCACCAAGAGCTCCGCATGAAATTTTCGTCGATCCAGCTGCTGCCTGCAGTGATAATAAAGCCGACGGCAGTGAAAAAACTGTTTCTGCACAGTCAAAAATAAACTGTCCTGCAGTTACAGCTCAGCAGATTTTAGATGCAGGAGAAGAACAGAGCAGCAAAGCTCAAGGAAAAAACCTTATGCTGAAACAGCAGCGGAAGAATTTGCAGGAAGTTCTTAATGCTGGTACAGCTGAAGAGGTCAGTACGGTTTTTGAAATCACAAAACTGAAGATTCCGGACGAGACAATGAAACCCTCCAACAAAGTTTTTCTGCTAAACCCGGACGAAAATATATTAGCCCCTGAAGTAAGTGCTGTACGTGCTCTCTGCGGAGATGACAGCAGGGATGAACGTACAGCCAGCAGCAGGAATAAAAATACAGAACCAGCAGCAAGAACCGGTTTTGAAGTAATAAACTGGCAGGTTTCAAAATCAGTTAAAGCCGGAATTGGAACAGCAGCTAAGCATAAAAGCGAGGTTCAGCAGTTGATTTGCTTGCTGAGCCGACAGCAAAACCTGCTAATGTATGAGGCAGCAGTTGATAAGCACGTTTTTCCCAGAGACGGGCCTCTTTGAGGGTTTAAAATAAAATTCAAAAAGCTTGTCAAATTCGTGTGAGAAAGGAGTGCTGCTGAAATGCATGAGGTACACAGAATTGCTCTTTCTAGATCTCCAAAAGACTGGCAAAAACTTGCAAAAAGTACATCAGACTTAGACAGGGCTTTTTATTACAACGCTCTAAAAAGGCTTGCAGAAGCTCTCCAAAAGGGAGATAAAAGCGAAATAGAGACATGGACTTTCAATGCAGAAGAGTTGAAGAAACACCTTGAAGCGAAGGGACTTTTCAAAATTTGAGTACTTTGAGGTAAGCACACTTAAATATTGTCAAAATCAATTAATGAGTGTATAATAAAACCGGAGAGGTGATAAAAATGTCTCAAACACAAATTTTAACACGTGCATTGTGGTACGCAGTTTTCACGTACTACAATGCAGAAAAAAGAGTGAAGGAGCATATAAACAGCCTGGCAAAAGATGAGAGATACAAAGGCCTGATTATCAGGGCAGAAGTTCCCACACAGAAAAAAACTGTATCCAGAAAAGGGAAAATAAAGCAGGTTGAAGAAAAAGTATTTCCCGGATACGTGTTTGTTAAAGCCGTTATGACTCCTGAAGTCATGTCAGCAATTAGAAGAGTGAACGGGGTAGCACACTTTGTAGGGGGAGGAAATATGCCGGAGCCGATTACTCCGGCAGAAATAGAAAGGGCGGGAATAACAGACACTGCGGACGAAGAATTTAAAGCAGGAGATGCTGTCATGATAATTGACGGGCCTTTTGAGAACTTCATTGGCAAAATCACAAAAATTAACAGCAGCAGCATAAAAGTCTGTCTCAGTATATTTGGCAGAGAGGTGGAAATAGACTTTTCTCCTGAACAGCTTGCGAAAATGCAGTAGTTTGAGGAAGGTGAACAAGCTATGACAGAAAACCTGCAGGAAATTAAAAACTGCATAGTCGAAAAAATTATTTTTTCCTCTCCAGACGGCTATACAGTTGCAGCCGTCCGAACAGAAGACAATAACTTTGTTGCAACCTTCCAGGGCAGTTATAAGCAGGGACAGAAGCTCGACCTGATAGGAGAATGGTACGTCCACTCGAAATACGGCAGGCAGTTCAGAGTCGTGTTTGCAGAAATGGCCAGAGACGTTGAAGAAAGCGATATAGAAATTTTCCTGCAAAACATAAAAGGGATAGGCCCGGTAAGAGCAAGAAAAATAGTTGCAGCATTTGGAAAGGACACTCTGCAGGTTATTGAAGAAAGCCCTGAAAAACTTAGAGAAATTGGGATACCGCAAAAAGTAGTTGATTCAGTAAATGCTGAAATCACACAGAACAAAGAATTCAACGAAATAAAGCTTGAGCTTCTGCCTTTGGGCTTTTCACTTAACATGATAAAAAAGCTTTATGACCGCTACGGCAGCAATACACTGATTCAGGTGAAAGCGAATCCCTACAAAATTGCGGAAGAGGTTGACGGCATTGGCTTTATTAAAGCTGATGAAATAGCGGAAAAGTTCGGAATTGAGAAAGACAATGCCTACAGGATTCAATCAGGCTTAAAATATACACTGTACCTTGCAGAAACAGAAGGGCACTTATACCTTCCAGTAACAACACTGTGCAAAGCAGCATCGGAGAAAATTTTAAAAGTAGGGTACACGAAAGTTTTAGATCAGGCTCTGTATTTAACAGCTACACAGGAGCTTTATGACGATGAAGGAAAAGTGTACCTGCCCAAAAACTTTTACAGCGAAAAGTACACTGCTGAGAAAATTGCTAAAATGCTCAATGAAAAGCCCTGGAGAATAAACGGCATTGATGAGCTTATCAAGGAGGCAGAGGTTGCACAAAACATCAGGTACAGTCCAAAGCAGAAGGAAGCTATAAAAAAGGCGGTGGAAAACAACATATCCATCATAACTGGAGGGCCAGGCACAGGGAAGACGACGATTGTCAGCGCTCTTTTATATATCTTCCAGAAACAAAATAGGTCTGTAGCTTTAGCATCTCCTACAGGCAAGGCAGCAAAAAGGCTTGAAGAAGTAACAAACTATCCGGCAAAGACAGTTCACAGGCTGCTGGAGGCAAAATTTGATAAAGAATTCAGAAGTGTAAGGTTTTTTAGGAATGAACTCAATCCGCTTGATGAGGATGTGGTTATTATTGATGAATTTTCAATGGTTGATAATGAGCTTGCTGCAAGCCTTTTTAAAGCCCTGAGAAACGATACAAAGCTTGTCATAATAGGAGACATAGATCAGCTTCCATCAGTAGGCGCAGGAAACGTCTTAAGAGACTTAATTGAGTCGGGCATAATACCTGTAACAAAACTTGATGTTATTTTCAGGCAGGGAGAAACGTCAGGGATAATCCTCAACTCGAAACTCATAAGAGAAGGCAAAATGGTGCGCTTCAACAACAAAGATTTTATCTTTCATGAACTTGTAAGTCCGGAGCAGGTTGTAGATGAGTTTGTAAAAGAGCTTGAAAGTGGCAAAACATTAGATGATGTGCAGATTTTAACACCAATGAAAAAGACAGACATAGGAACGCTGGAATTAAACAGGCTGATACAGCAGCAAATAAATCCACCACATCTTCAGAAAGAAGAAATAGCGTACGGCAGCAAAATATTCAGAGTTGGAGATAAAGTTATGCAGACGCAGAATAACTACGAAAAAGAAATTTTCAACGGCGACACGGGATACGTGAAAAGAGCTTACAGAGATGAAGAAGGCTTAAGGCATGTTGTAATAGACTTTGATGGACGCTTAATTGATTTGATAGAAGAAGAACTAAAAGAAATAATTCCTGCTTACGCAATAACAATACACAAGTCACAGGGCAGTGAGTACGATACCGTAATCGTGGTGCTTGCAATGAATCACTACATCATGCTGAAGAGAAACCTTCTGTACACTGCTGTTACAAGAGCAAGAAACACAGTAAAAATCTTTGGAGACATGCAGGCAATAAAAATAGCAGTAAATACAATCGACAGCTCAAAAAGGTACACAGCCTTGAAAGAAAGGCTTAAGGAACAAAAAGAGCAGATGGAAAAGGGGATTTTATATGCTCTGGAGATATAATCCAAATACAAAAATTGAACTGCAGAGGAAATATCCTGTAACTCCCAGCGACTTCCCCCTTTCTGATATTGTAAAAACTATTTTAACCAGCGAAAGAGTTGCTGTATTTGGAGATTATGACGTTGATGGAATTGCTTCTTCACTTATACTCAAAAATGCTTTGGACGTTTTAGGGATACGGAATGAAATATTTTTACCGGAGAGAAAAGAAGGTTACGGGATTAAGCCTGAGCACGTATGGCAGATAAAAGAAGAAGGTTTTAAGACAATTATCACTGTAGATAACGGCATAACTGCCAGAGAGGCAGCCATAACAGCTAAAGAGCTGGGTATTAAGCTGATTATAACAGATCACCACGAACCGCAGCATCCCCTTCCCGATGCGTACAGAATTTTTAATCCCAAGCTTTACAAGGGCAAATATCAGGACTATGCAGGAGCAGGAGTGGCATATCTGCTTGCAAGGGAACTTTTAAAACAGAAAAACCTTTCAGTAACTCCTGCAATGATACAGCTTGCAGGACTTGCCACTGTTGCTGACGTTGTTCCTCTGGACGGGAACAACTGGTACATTGCAAGAAAAGGCCTTGAACTTATGAGGAAGCAGCCTATAAAAGGCATAAAAGAAATCTTGAGAGTTGCAGGAAGGAATCATGAAAACCTTACAGGTTTTGATATAGGATGGATAATAGCTCCTCGAATTAATGCTACAGGGCGTTTAAAAAGTCCACAAATGGGCTTAGAACTTCTTCTAAACGGTACAAATGCTGAAGAAGTTGAAGAGTTGAACAGAAAACGCTTAGAGCTTGTAAATCAGTATTTGAGCCGTATAGAAGACAGCGAAAACAAATTTTTAATATATGCCTTTAAAAACTGCCCCAGAGGCATAACAGGACTTATTGCGGGACGAGCTGCTGAAAAATACAAAAAACCTGTAATGGTAAGCAGTGTAGACGACAGTGGAAAGGCAGTCTCTTCTGTGAGAACTTATGGAGATTTTGATTTAATGGAGGCTTTTAGGTACGTATCTGAACATGTAGATATAACTTTTGGAGGCCATAAATCAGCAGCAGGTGTTTCATACAGCATTAGAGATTTAAAAAGGATCCAGAGCTTATTGAACAAATACACAGAAGAGAATCCGCCTAAAGAAGAAATAAGGGATTTGGACGGCATTTTAACAAGAGTACCATCTTTAGAAGAAATTAAAAGTTTTGACAGTTTTGAACCTTTTGGTTACAAAAATCCAGAACCTGCTTTTCTGCTGGAAGGCACAGTTACAGACGTAAGGATAGATCAGGACTGGCAGCTGGTAATTGTCAACGAAGAATTTGGATTCTTTTTGGATGGTACTTACAGAAAAGGCGATAAAGTGAAATTTGTTGTAAGCCCGTATATAAAAAGTGGTTATGTTAAGTTATGGGTATTGGACAAAAATCCCAAAATTTTAGAAGAATAATTTAAAAAATGCTTTTTATACGAATTTTTAAAATTTTGTATTTTAAAAACAGATAAAAGAGGTGTCAAATATGCACATTTTCAAAAATTTTATAAAAGATGAAAGGGGAATGGCAGAAGGGCTGGCAGCGGTAGCAGTTTTGGCGGTAATATTCATTATGATAACAATGTATAATTCATATTTTGACAATAAAATGTTTGGCAAGGAAAGATATTTTGAAACAAAAGAATATATCATTTCTCTGGAGGACAATTTAGCTTTTTCGAATTCGCCTTTTGTATTGGGAATAGGCAGCATAGATCAAAACATATATTATTTTGTCAGAGTTGTTAAATCTGAAAATCCACTGAGGACTACTGTTTACAAACTTCCTGCCTCTGAATGGGATTTAATTGAAAAAGATAATCTTGATAAACCTTATTTATACAAAAAAGTGAAAAAAAGTTATGATCTGCTTGCTGGAGGAGTAGTAGAAAAACCACTGGAACAATACATCGTAGTTCCAAAAGGAACAATTAAGAAGACATTTAACAGCGATTTAAAATAAAAAAATTATTAAAAGGAAAAGGGTGTTTAATATGATAATTACTGTAGTTATAGCCTTTTTTTGTCTTATATTAGTTCAGATTTATATTGATTTAACACTGTTTAATGCAATGGAGAAAATTGTAAAAACAATGCAAGCCTATAAGGTAACCTTTAATTTTGATCACACATTTATCACTTGGAATTTAAAAATAAACCTTTTTTTACTGATTATATTTTTGTTTTTATTTGCTGCTGTTTTTTTATATTACAAAATAAAGCAAGAGGAAGGATGCTGAAACATGCAAAAAGGTGGTGCTCTGGAAGAATTCATAGAAAACATTGCGGTGAAATTGAGACTGTCAGGACAGGGAATTCTCTTAAAGCAGAATGTTCTATGGGTCAATTATGGAGGCAGAGTTTTCCCCAGAAAGGGTGCTCCTGTGGATTTTCTGGGTGTCATAAAAGGCATTCCAGTTGCACTGGAGTGCAAAGAAACCACTTCAGACAGAATACAGCTTACCGAATCTCATTTTTCTGAAAAAGAGAAAGCTTTCCTTGCAGACTTTGAAAAAGCCGGTGGAAGGGCTTTTTTAATTTTTGCTTTCTGGAAGCATAACTCAATTTATCTTATCGGGTATAGGGATTTTATTCGATTTGATAAAAAGAGCATAGTAAACGAAGAAGCTAAGGAGTTAGGGCAAAAAATCAATTTAAATACTCAAGACTTTATTTTGAAGATTACAAACAAAATCAACGAAATGCAAACAAAGAGGGGGTATTAACCATGGAAGAATTTAAGACAGTCAAAAAAATTAGCAGAGAAAAAATAGAAGAAGCCAGGAAAAAACTTGATAAATCAATAAAAGGAACTGATGAGGATTATTATACTAATCTCTTAAAAGAGTATGAAGAATTTACAATTTTAAAAGCAAAACTGCTGTGTGGGAAAGATAGACTGTAAACCTGTTTTTCAAAAGCGAGGTGATGATATGTGAACGTGCTAACTAAAGAAAAAACCGATGAATTTGAGCTTTTTGAAAGATTAAGAAATGGAGACAAAAAAGCTAGAGACGAAATAGTTGAAAGAAATACGGGCCTTGTTATAAACATTGCTGTTAATTTTTCAAAAGCTTACGGAGTAGAATTAGATGACTTGATACAGGAAGGATTTATAGGCTTACTTGCAGCAATAGAAGGTTTCGATCATACAAAAGGTTACAGATTTTCTACTTATGCAGTTTTTTTCATAAAACAGAAAATCCAGCGCTATATATGGGGACGTTCCAGAACAATACATTTGCCTGTAAAAACTTATCAAAAGCTTAATCAGGTGTTGTTGGCTCAGCTAAAGCTTGAGCAGGTTAAAGGAGAAGCTTTTCCGGAAGAAATTGCTGAAGAAACAGGAATGAAAACGGAGGAAGTCGTAAATCTATTAAACTTAAAAAAACCTGCAGTAAGTTTAAATCAGCAATTAAATGAAGATTATGATATAGAACTATTAGATATTATTTTGGATGAACAGAGTAAAGATGAAATTGACAGAAGTTATACATTAGAAGAATTAAGAAGGGTCTTAAGAGAATGCTTAAAAACCTTACCTGAAAAAGAGCGCAGTGTTTTGGAAATGCGTTACGGCTTAAATGGAAAACCCATGACACTAAAACAAATAGCAGAAATTCTCAATATTTCCAAGCAGCGTGCTGGGCAGATTGAAAAGAGAGCTTTACAGCGATTGAGAGATAACAAAAAAGTTAAAAATGCCTTACTGGATTTTCTACATGACTAAAATTCAAAAAGGGAGATGATAGATATGTATCAGTTTGCAGCAGGACTTGGAACAGGCCTTTTTATAGGTTTAGTGTTTGGAATGGGATTTATGTGGTTTTTTAACTCTGCAGCAATTTTTAAAGAGAAATAACACCGAGTTCATAGACAGGCTAAAAGCCTGCATTTTTATTTTTAAGGAGGTGATGGAAAATGCCTCAAACTCCCATTCAACCTGCAAACATTCATCCGGTAACACCTCAGGAATTTGCTGTAAAAGTTGCACATGCACTTGCAGTGCTAACTCAGGTTATTGGCAGCATCATTATGCCTCTTGCGGGATTTATATTTACAGTGTCAATCATAATGTTCATATTAGGCAGCATATTTCATGCATCTACTTTAAGGCGTGCAGGGGCAGGAGGCATGATAGGAGTTGCAGTGGGAGTGCTTCTGTACTACGCAATTCCGACTATTTTTGGCGTACTGCAGGTCGTGAGCCAGTCATTTAAATAATACTTTCAGGAAGGAGTGAGAATATCCATGCGAAAAAAAATAAAAGCATTTTTTACTTCTGCCACAGCTTTTATGTACTCTTTAATGACTGCTGCATATGCAGATAATGGCGTTACGGCTGTGGACACAAGTGGAATAAAAAACTTTATTTGGAATATTGTCAATGCCCTTATGGACGTTGCAGTAGTTGTCGCAGTAGGCTTCATTGCATGGAACGGTTACAAAATCATGTCAAGCTCTACAAACCCTGCAAGGCGCTCCGAGGCAATGACGGGACTTCTGTGGTCTATACTTGGAGCTATTGTTGCTCTCGGGGCAAAATGGTTTGTGGGAATTGCACTTGGATTTAAACCGCAGTAATAAAGTGTTTACTTAGTTAGGACTATCGTTTATGATAGTCCTAATTTTTTTTACTAGAGGTGATGCAGATGAGAATGTACCCGGTGCCATTGGATTTGATGAAAGAGGATAAAATCTTTGGCGGGAAACTTTCATTAAGACAGTTTATTATCCTCGTAATAGGCATAGGTTTAGGAATAGCTGTTTTTATAGAAATGTACAAATACTTTAACATACGAATTGCGGCAATTCCAGCAGTTTTATTTGGTTTGCTGGGGCTGTGGGGAGCAAACTTCGATAAAGACGGAATGACTCTTGATAAATACATTTCTTACAGCGTTCAGTTTTTTCTGCAAGAAAAAAAATATGTGTGGAAGGGGAGTGTAGAAATTGAAAAGGACAACTGAATTTCTGGACATTGAAGACATAAAAGACGGCCTCATTATTCTGAAAGGCCACAGGTATAGAGCAGTAATCACGTCTGATCCAATAAACTTTGCTCTGCTTACTCCTGCAGAGCAGAACGCTTTAGAAGATGCCTTTGGCTCAATGCTTCTATCCATAACTTTTCCCATACAGATACTTTCTTTAACGCAGAGGATTAATTTAAAAGACTCAATACAGGCATTTAGAGCTAACAGACATAGAATGCCAGAATCAATGCTGAGGTACGAATACGAACTTGAAAGGTTTTTGTCTTTTTACGCAGAAAATACGATGATAAATCAGAACTATCTCATAATAACCTACGACGATAAAGAAAACGACTATGCGAAAGTAAGAGGAGAAATGTCAAGAAGGATTCAGTTAGTCATGGATGGTTTAATGAAATGTGGATTAAACCCAAGGCTTTTAGACACAAATGAACTTATAGACTTAATTCATGCAGTGCTTAATCCTTCAACTAAAATTTATGCTTCTACTCTTATAGAAAATGGAGCACTAAGCTTCATGAAGGAGGGTGTGGAACTTGAAGTTCAGCCTATTTAATAGAAAGAATGAGAAACTAAAGGATGATGAAAATCTGAAAGAACAGCAGCCAAAAACACGGGGACAAAAAGATGAAAAGCAGAAAAAGAACGATTTTCACGACCCGTTTAATCACGTATCAGACATAAAACAGATAATAGCTCCCGACGGGATATATATAGACAGAAACTATATGCAGATTAATAACAAATATGTGAAAATCTATTATTTCACAGACTATCCTGCATCAGTCAGGGTTGGATGGCTCGACGACTTAAAGCTGTTTTCAAATGCAAACATTTCAATCCATATCTATCCAGAAACCAGCGGGAATGCAATAAAAAAGCTGACTAACAAAATAGTACAGCTTCAATCACAGCTTATGCTGGACGAAGAGGAAGGGAATATCGCAGAACTGGGGATACTGCAGAGAGCTTCCGAAAGCCTCGAAAGTTTGCGTGAAAACATTCAAATGAACAGGGACAAACTTTTTTACGTAACAATTGTTGTAGCCATATACGGGGACAGCCCGGCAGAGCTGGAACACAACTCAAAAACACTGGAAGAAGTGCTTGCAAGCAAATCAATAAAAGCACGTTCAGCAGTATTCAGGCAGGAGCAGGGCTTTAAAAGCCTTGTACCGACAGCTGAAAACCACCTGGCAGACTCGTCAAGAAACTTCAATGTAGGAGCAGCTATTTCACTTTTCCCGTTTGCGTCTCCGGAGTATTCTCACAAGCAGGGCATACCTATTGGGATAAATCTTTTTACGGGTTCTCCTGTAATATTCGATCCGTTTATAGGTCCTCCGATACTGCCTAATGCAAACATAGCCGTGTTTGCGCAGTCAGGTGCAGGAAAGTCTTTTATGATGAAGTTAATTGCTCTAAGAAGTGCTCTTTTAGGAATCAGAACGGTTTTTATAGACCCGGACGGGGAATACAAGTCTGTTGTAGACAGAGTCGGGGGTGTTCATATAAAGCTGGAACCCAACTGCAAACACATTATAAATCCCTTTGATATAGAAGTGGACATTGATGATGAAGGTATAGAATTTATAGATCTTTTGCAGAAGGCAAATGAAATAAAAGGACTTGTAAGCATGATAATAGAGAAAATCAGCAAAACTCCACTTACTGCCTATGAACTTTCACTAATAGAAGAATCAATCCTGGAAGAGTACAGAGCACGTGGAATAACAAGAAACCCGGAAAGCCTGTATGAGCAGAGCTCCCAGGAAATAGACGGAAAGTACTATATAGGACTTCGTCCAAAACAGATGCCGACGCTTTCATCTTTTACAGAGAGACTCAGCAAAAAGCCCGGAGGAGAAAAACTTGCACAGATTTTAAAGCCTTATTTAAGAGGAGGCACAATGGGGCTTTTTGATGGGCAGTCAAATGTTGACTTAAAAGATGCCCTGTTAATTTCTTTTGACGTATCAGGAATTATGGATGAATTTTTAAAAACCTATGCTCTTTATGTAGTAACAAACTGGGTATGGGAGAAATTCGTAAAAAAAGATATAAAACAGAGAAAATTTGTCATAGTTGATGAAGCCTGGATGTTTATGAAGTATGAGCATACTGCAAACTTTCTTGAAAACCTTGCAAGAAGAGCAAGAAAGAGAAACACATCTTTAACACTTGCCTCACAAAGTTTTATAGAATTTGCAAATTCCCCTCAAGGTAAAGCAGTTTTAACAAACGCAGCAACAGTTTTTCTTTTAAGGCAGTCACCAACAGACATAGACGCAGTACAGGAAGTATTTCATCTCTCAAGAGGAGAAAGAGAGTTTCTTATGTCTTCAGGCATAGGTGAAGCTTTGATGAAAGCAGGCAGAAATTCTACAGTTGTAAGGGTGGTGGCATCTGATTATGAAAAAGAATTTATTTCAACGAATCCGAACGAACAAACTTAATATATTTCTTTTTGTGCTTTTTCTTTTTTTAATGGTCCCAGCTTTTGTATTTGCTGATACATTTATTGACCGCATACTTGCCGTACCTTTTAATGGGATAGTGGATGCAGCAAGAGCTTTGGGCTTTAAAACTATTGATGAGCTGGTTTTTTATTTGCCGAACAGCACAACGGCTCCTTTCACTAAAGATGAGTGGGATCTTGCAATGAAATGGTATCACATAATAGAAGCTGCAACAGGCGGGCTTGCAGTAATATCAATGATTGTGGCAGGGTTCAGGCTTATGGCAGCGGGAGCTAACCCTTCAAAAAGAGCTGATGCAATGCAGAAAATGGGCTTAACTGTTTTGGCTTATGGTATTATATGGTTTTTACCTGTCCTGTCCCAGCTTGTTTTTATGGGCAATGCCTATTTAACAGAGCTTTTTAAGAACCTGCTTACAGCATACGGAGGAAGTAAATTTGCACAGGCTGGCTGGGACTTTATTGACAGCATACAAACAAACAGCGTCTTTACAACTGCGCTTGTAAAGGCAGCTTTTGTGGGATTGATGATATATTTCAACATTCTGTACACCATAAGAAAATTTGTATTGATTTCCATGCTTGTGGTCGTTCCCATAGCAGTATGGGGCTGGAGTATATCGAGTTACAGCGGTGGTTTAAGCATAGTGGTCAGTGAAATTGTTTCAAATGCTTTTATGCAGTCTTCCCATGCTCTTGTTCTGGCGCTTTATGCTGCTTTGATTTCTCCGGGTTTATCTTCTGATTTTTCGTCATGGTGGGCCCAGCTCTTTGGACTGGTTGCACTGATACCCACTGCAGCAGTTTTAAGGCAGCTTTTCATGGGCTTTTTAAGGTGGCTTGGAGTCAATGAAGAGTTTTATGCCGGACTTGCCATGAGCGGACTTGCGGGCATGGCATCCATTATTTCTCTTGCAGGGCAGGGCTTTGGCTGGAGAAAAAGGACAGGTCTTAAAAGCACTTCAAGAGAAAGAAAAAGAGATAATGGTGCAGGAAGCAGTGGAGGAGGCAGCAGTGGTGGTGGTAACAGCCTGTTCGGAGGGCAAGAAATAGAAGCTGAAACTTCTGCTCTTTTCAGCCACAGAAGAGATTCAGAAGTTTACTCCACTGTACCTGAGGCTCCTTCTCCTGCAAGAGAAGATATATCGAATACAGGGGCTTATCCTTCCGCTGTTACGGGAGGTTATCCTACTGCTCCATCGGCCAAAAGGCTATCAAGAAGAGATGTGCTAACTCAAAAAGGCGTTCCGGGAGAAGGGTATCAAAAAGTATTGTCCACTGCAGAAAAAGCAGGAGATATACTGAGCGGAGCAGGATACGCATTAGGTTCAATAGTAGGAGGTTCTATGGGACTTGCACTGGGTGGAAGTGCCGTAAGGGACTTTGGAACCATAGGCGGAGGTTTGGTAGGAGCTGTAGGTTCAGCAGGAGGCAGGTTAGCAGGCACTGTCGGAAGTTTTGGAAGTCAAACAGTGAGATACAGGTATGCAACGGATGATCCGAATAGATTGTACGTTGATGAAAAAGGCAACGGCCTGATAAAAGGAGTAAAGCTTGAAGATGGAACTTTAAAATATTACATGCCTGATGATGAGGGATATGACAGTGTTCAGCCTGTCCAAACCTTCAGGACAGAAGTTGAAGCTCAGGAGCACGGCTACACTCCATACAGAAGAGCAGGTCTTGGAGACAGAATAAAAAACATAACAGGTACCGAACATGCAGCAGATGGAACAGGTAAAATAATTGGTACAACACTGCTCTCTCCTCTAGGCACAAAGGCAGCAGAGATCGGAGGGAAGGCAGGAGAAACAGCAGCAAAAGGCATGAGAGCAGGAGTGCAAAAGGGATATGAATGGATAAAGAATATATCAAAAAATCCCGATACTTTCAGATGGAAGCAGTAGGTGATTGATGTTGAGTGATTATTTAAAAAATTACCTGAAAGGAACCATAAAAAGATATATACTTCGCTCTCTCATCACAAATCCTTATTTCTGGATGGCAGTGATTTTTCTGGGTCTTATTTCCCTTGGTGCATTTACTGCTTTAGGAATTTTTGGTGCTGCCTATGGAGATAATACTGTTGCAGCGAACGGCAGAACAGTTCAGCAAATGATGCCTGCATTAAACCCTCCCATACTGTCTACGGATAAAATGGAAAAAGAATTTTTTCTTCCATGGGCAGTGCCTTATGCTCTTCAGCTTTATGCAAGAGACTGGGATGATACTCTGGACGAGGATATGGTACGGGCTATTGTCAATGATTTAAACCCACGGTTTCAATATATAGATTACACAAAAGTGGTGAAACACTGGGAAAAAAGATGGAATGAAGAGCAAAAGCAGTGGGTTACGTATTACTGGGAAGATAAAATCCCTGAAAAGTTCATAACAGTAGCAGACACTTATGCCGGAGTATATGTGTTAAGATACAAGGAAGTGACAAGAACCTATGATTCAGAAGGAGAAACTTATAAAAGACATATTGAAGTTACGGATCTCGAAAGGGTGTGGATTGACTTTTATCCGGACTGGACAAGACTTGATATGGCCATCGCAAAATATGTTTATAACAATAACAAAGAGGAAAATATTTTTGACGTGAAAGAGTATGATGTGAAGGCTTCGTCCATGACAAAGCCTTTTGATGGAAATTATCCTGTCACATCTCCCTTTGGTATGAGAGAAGATCCTATGAATCCCGGAAGCAGGGAATTCCATCCGGGGATAGACTTTGGTGTACCTTCCGGCACACCAATAAAAGCTGCAGCTGATGGGGTTGTTACTGTCGCAGGAAGTTATGGAGGATACGGCAATGCAGTGATGATAAATCATGGAAATGGAACTGTTACGCTTTACGGCCACCTTTCTGAAATAAAAGTAGAAGAAGGTAAAGAAGTAAAACAGGGAGATGTTATAGGCCTATCCGGAAACACAGGGCGCTCAACAGGCCCGCACCTTCATTTTGAAATTAGGGAAAACGGTCAGCCTGTAGATCCGTCACTGTATATTGCAGGCATTAAAACTTTTTCCGGTGGAGAAGTTTATTACGTTGCAGAACTTAATAGAAAAATGCTTCTGGAAACTGCGGCTTCATTCATGGAGAACAAAGAAAATATTGAGTGGCTGCTGGGCAGTTCAGACTATTCAATGGGAACAGGAGTACCTCCATGGCAGAAATATGATGTGAAGCCGGGTGAGATACCAAGCGAATTAATTCCTGTGCTCAAAGCAGCAGGAGATAAATACGGCATTCCGTGGACTGTACTTGCAGCAATAGCTTACAGAGAATCGAGCTTTAACCCAAATGCTGTTGGGCCTTATTTACCTGATTACAACACATCTGCTGTAGGGATGATGCAGTTTTTACCTGAAACATTTAAAGCTTACGGAGTCGACGGCAATGGTGACGGCATAATAAGTCCTTTTGATCCTTCTGACGCAGTTTATACCGCTGCCCATTATTTAAGTTCAAATTACAATCTGTATAAGAAGCAGGGCTACAGTGATACAGATGCATTAAGAAAAGCAATATGGAATTACAACCACGCATGGTGGTATGTGGATCAGGTCATGTCAATTGCCGAAAAGTACAAAGAAAAATATTGACACAATTAACAAATAGGTGTATAATGTAAGTAAGCAGTTAGAATGAATTTTATTAAGGAAGCGAGTGGATAAGCATGAAAAGAATCAATTTAATTGATACTTTAATGTTTATGATAAATATACTGTTATTTCCTTTTGTGTTTGTATATTATGCGGGACTGGAACTTTTCAAAAAAGCTGCCTATGTGATAGCGGTCATTTTTGCAGGCTGGTTTGGTCTTTTTCTGTTCACAACAGGGCTTATAGCTGTTCTAGGAGACTGGAAAGAAGCTTTAAAGCAGGCAGTCGATTTAGCAGATGCAATAAAAGGAGCTACTTTAATTGAAATACCACAGAAGATGCCGATATGGACAAAGGAAGTTGTGAACTATCTTCACATGCATCCATTAGTGAGAAATCTTTTAATAATGTGGTTAATAGGTTTTTTAATTCAGCAGTTTTTTAGCCTGCTGGGACGCTACAGCTATTCTGCTTATGCATATAGAGTCAGAAGGATGTCTTCAAATCAGCAGAATGAACCTCCACAGGAAGTTGATCCAACAGACGGCTTTACAAAAGCTCATTTTGATGCCTATTTTCCCGAAGGCTGGCAGGAAAGGCGACAGAGCTTTTTTAGCCAGGTAAGAGAAGCTAAAGAAGAAATACAAAAAAGGTTGAAGAAAAAATAAGGAAGGTGGCAGCAATGGATGACATAGAAGCTGCTTTTTTCTACAAGCTGTTTGAGAAGATAAAACGGCTTGAACCTTCCAGCAAGAAAGAGAAACTCTTAATAAAAGCTCTTGTCATATCGGAGATGGCAGGGCTGGGGTACTCTAAGGAAATAGTGGATAAGCTTATAGAAAACAGAAAAGAAATGGAAGAAAGATTTTCATACAATAAGGCTGTATAAAATTGTGTGAGGCTTTTAAAAGCCTTACAATAAAAGTTATTTTCTTAAGACACATTTTTATATGTCAGCACATTCAAAAAAGGCTTAAAAACCTTTTAAAGCCGTCTACGGGAGTGCTGTAAAATGGTATTTATATGCACAGGCATAGAAAAACTGGATGAACTGTTAAAACACGAACTGAAGGAAAATAAAATAGAATCAGAAATAATCTTTTATGCAGATTATCTCTTAGAAGAAAAGAGCAGAGACTTATACGATACGGTTATTCTGGCACCACGTGAAGACATAAAACTCCCCTTTAAAGATTTCTTGTTTGCCCTGAGGCAGAGGGACAAAAGAGTAATACTTTTGCCGGGAAATGAAGAATCAAAGCATTTAGGGTATGCACTGGCACTTGGCATATACGACATTGTATTTGATCCGGTAACTCCTGAGAAAGTTGTGAATGCTGTAAAAAATCCTGCAAAATTTTCGGATGTGCAGAGGCTTTTTCTCGGTTTAAAAGAAAAAGTGAGCTTTTCGGGAGAAGTAGTAAAGGAGGTGGGTAAACCAGAGCAGGATATTCCTGCTGGAGGAAATATTGAAATAACAGTAACAAAAATGGATGAAACAAAAGAAAAAACTGCTTTAAATCAAATAAAAGGCATTATGAAACTTCTGGGGCAGAAAGTAACAAAAGATGACATAAATGAAGCTCTTGTTGAGCTTGAGGATGCTGTAATAAGGTTACTTTTTTGAAAAAAGTATGATAAAATTTTAGTGGAGGTGTTTTTTTAAATGAAAAAAGTTTTATCTTTTCTGCTGGTTATAGCTCTTATGTTAGGAGTGTCAATACCTGCGTTTGCAGCAGACTTTTACGGTGTACAGGACTTTTACAAATACACAGAGCCTGACGGACAGTTTTATTGGGCAATGCCTGACTTAGAGCTGGCTGTAGCTGCAGAAATAATAAGAGGTTATCCTGCAGATCCACCTACAGCTGAACGAATATATCAACTAACAGGAACAGTTACATGCAAAGTGGTAGGCCCGTTAATGCCTGAGAATACATTGACAAGAGCAGAATTTGCAGCAATGCTTGCAAGAGCATTGGGACTAGAACTCACTGCACCTCAAAATCCTTTTAAAGATGTAAAAAGTGATGCATGGTATTATACACCTGTCATGCAACTTGTAAACAAGAATATTATACCGCTTGACTACTACAATGGCACATTCAATCCAAACGGTAATATAACAAGGAAAGAGATAGCTATATGGCTGGCAAATGCAGCGACGTCATATCAAATACCTTTAGCAAACGTACCGTTACATTTTAAAGACTACTCAAGTAATGACACATATTCGGCAGCGATTTCCGATGCAGTAGGATTAAAGATATTAAGCGGATATCCTGACGGCACATTCAGGCCAAACGCATATGCAAACAGGGCAGAAGCAGTTGTAATGATTATGAGGCTTATGAGGCTTTTACCAAGTGATCTGACAGAGCAGGAAGCAATAAATGTAATTTCAAATGCAGAGCAGGCTTTTGCAAAGCTTTCACAGGCATGGATACCGTCAACTTTACGTGATGGCAAGATGTATCTTTTAAGCGATCATAATCCTTATTTTGATAGTGGCTTAAAAGAATATCAACAGGAAGCTAAAGATTATGTAACAGAATATAATTTATATCCATGGACAGAACCTACAGTTATAAAAGATGGTATGCATGATGACCAATATGGTAGACTTGTTTCAAAAAACAACTTTTTACCGAACATGGACAAATACTTCTATAAAGGCACCAAGATGGGCGTATGGGACACAGACGGACATAAAGGGCCTATTATTGGTGGAGCTTTTGGTAATAGAGCTGAATATGGTGCAGTTGATGGAATTTTGCTGAGAGGCGGTAATCTTTCAGATGGAACTTATGTATATCCTTTAGGTGCTATCTGGATAAAACCTGATTCATATAAAGTCATAAGAATATCAACAATGGGCAATATTGCAAGCGTATATTATTCTCTAACTCAAAAAGCTGACAGACCTAATGACCCCGGAGTATGGGGAACAGTTTACAGGCACGCATTGCTTGTGAAGCAAGATGGTAAGTGGAAATTTGCAGCTCTTGATGGAGCATACAACCCTGCAACGCAAAAATGGGATCTGGAATGGATAGACACAATAAGGGACAGGCTTTAAAAATGTCTGTCCCTTTCTTTTTAAGTGTGGTATAATTGTAATAAGGGAACGATGGAGGGAGAAATCGTGGGAAAATATGATATTACACTTAAAAACATGTTTTCTGATTTAACGGATGATATATTAAGTTATTTTTTAGGAATGCAGTATATTAAAACAGAAGAGCTTAATATAGAATTTCCCAGAGTTGAAACCAGAGAAAGCGATATGGTTTTTAAATGTAATACAAAAGAAGGGAATCCCATTGCTGTACATGTAGAATTTCAGTCTGATAATGACGATAAAATGCCTTACAGAATGCTGAGATATGCTGTTGAAATAATAGAGAAATATAGTTTAATACCTTATCAGGTTGTGGTATACATAGGGAAAAATAATTTAAATATGGTTGATAAAATTGATTTTGACTTTGGAAAAGAAAATTTTTTAAGTTATAAATATAGAATAATAGATGTAGGGGAAATAAAATTTTCTGAAATAACACAAACTAACTACTATAAATTGTACGCACTTCTCCCTTTAATGGATAAGGAAAAAAGACAAAAAGAAAAGGAATTATATCTAAAAGAATGTGCGGAAGCGATAAGAAATATTCCTTTAGCAGCAGCAGAAAAGAGAGAGATAGCTGCTAGGGCCAAAATACTGGCAGAATTAGTATACAAAAGGAATATTGTTGAAAGAATGTTTGCGGAGGTGATAAGGATGTTGAGATTAGAAGAATCTGAAACTTATAGGGAATTGATAAAAAAAGGAGAAAAAGAAGGCAAATTGGCAGTAGCTAAAGAATTGTTAAAAAGAGGAATGAATATTGACGAAATTGCAGAAATAACCAAGCTTCCTAAAGAAGAAATAAAAAAGTTGTTAAATTAAATAAAAATTGTTAAAGAGGGGATAGGCAACAAAAAACCTATCCTTTTTTATTAGAGAAAGCTTTTAATGGGAGGTGAGCTTTTTTGAAAAAAATTGCAGCAGCAGTTTTAATTATTTTCCTGCTTTCCTGCATTGTGCCGGCATATGCCGACTATGTAATGTCTGACGGTACAACTGTAAAATGGCTTGGAGGAAATCAAATACAGGTAACCGATCCCACAACGGGACAAACATATGTAACAACGGGAATAATGACGGACAACGGACACCTTGTTCCTCCGCAAAAAGTTGCTTCAAGCGGAGGGCAGTTAAATACCTCAGTTACAACAGGATCAGGTCAAACCGAAACACTGGCAGTAACTCCCGGCTACTCAATAAATGGAACAAACTACTACTATGCAGGTACAGACAACACATTAATAGCAGTATCCAACGGACAGGTATCTACGGTAAGCGCAACAAGAATGGGAGACAGAGTAATACCTACTTCCGCTCTTTCTGACTCGAAACAGATGCAGGCTGTAAGTGATGCAATCAGTGCAACGGGAGGCTGGTGGAACTACAGCGGAAGCACCTACAGCGGATATAACGGCAGCGGAAGTGAAGGGAATATTAGTTCATATTATAGTAATACTACCAACTCCACAATGTTAGGTAACGCAACGTTGATAGGGGACGGACGTACATTAAAAGTGGAAAAACCCGACGGTTCAACACTACTTTTGAACGCAACGGAATTTCAGGGCGGATGGGCAGGTGCTGGAGCATACGTAGTAGCATATAAAGATCTTACCCAAGATCAGATTGATTATTTAAAACAATCAGGTTTTGTATATGACGATAAAACCGGGGTATTTATTTTGCAGTTTACAAAACAAACAAGTCAGTATGCAAATGAGTGGGATTGGAACTCTCAGGTTGGTAAGGTTGTAACAGGTGATCCTTCAATTGATAATGCTATTGATGAAATTTTACAGGAGCATGGAATAACTGTTCCAGATAACGTAGTAGGAACTTTAGATCCGGGGGCTCCTGTAATGGTAAAACTACAACAATATTATCAAGATTTAAAAAACTATTTTGGCTCAGATGCTTTTAGCGGTGTAGGAGATGCAGCTATTTTCCTGGATCAATTTGATAATTACCAAGATTTCATAAACACAGTTTTAAATTATGCAACACGTTCGGGTATAGCAACGTTCAGAATACCCGGGGACAATTCTGACGGAACATCTCCGACACCTCCGCCACAAAACAACAATCCTCCTACAACAGGAACACAACCTTCCAGCAGCAGTACGACAACAACTTCTAATAACACACCTCCTGTAAGACAACTCACAGCAGATGATGTACACGCAACCATAACAATAAACAAGACGCCAAACTTTGTATACACAAAATGGCATACTGATGCAAACAACTATCCTGCATATATGGATATAACAATCAAATGGAAGAACGTAGAAATAGGTTCAATAATAGATACACCTGATGGCCCACATGAAGTAAGGACGCCTGCATACGTAACAAACGTGGTAGCTTTCCACAACATACACAGATATACGGACTATATATTGGCAGATGACAATTGGGAAACAGAATATCCAGTTATGCAGAACATAGACATAGCAAATCAACAGGCAACGTTCAGGTTTATGTACAGGAAGGCAGGGCAGGAAGATTCAACACTGTATTTTAAGCTGTATCTTAACGGGACTGATAAATACTTCTGTGTGTACGTTCATATACCTGTAAACGGCTTTAATGCAACGTATTTCCAGGATAATCAGAACTCTTCTAGTAATCCCGGCTTTAAGACATCCAATCCAAACTGGCAGCAGACAAATATACAGACAGAGACAATTACTTTTTAAAGAAAAGGCAGGGATGCTCATATGAGTGTTCCTGCCTTTCATATTTGAGGTTTTTTATACAAAATAAAAGAAAAAGGAGAATCATTTATGAAAGTTGCTGATTTTATTAGAAAATATTCGCTTGATGATCTTATTAAATTGGCATCTGAAGAATGTAACAGTGATATTTCCAATTTTTTATTTTTCATTCTTGATGACAATAAACAAGTCAAAAAAGAGTATAAAAAATTCTACAATATGTTAAAAGAACTGGAACCTGACAAAGACATAAAGGGCAGAATAACTGTGGATCCTTTTTTAAGTGAAATAACAGGAACAAAAAATTCCAAAAATGAACGTCTGGAGTTTTTAAGCTGGGAAGAAGTGCTGGCACTTGAGATAAACTGTGAAGATCGTTCATATCTTGAACTGCTGCAAATTGCTGACGGTCTTCTGTTTTTCATGACAATGCATGAGAGAGCTTTTGATAGAGAAACAAAGCATAGAATTGAGTATGAAGAAAAAGTGAAGCAGAGCCTTGTCCCGCAAATAACATCTGCCAGAGAAAAATTCTTGTACTTTTTAAGAAATATATTGGATTTTAGTGTTTTATTATTGATACCTTTGGTATTTACTTTTTTGATAATAACAGCAGCTTATAAAAAATTTTTCGCAGTTCTAATTGAAACAGATCTACATTCACTTTTAATCAAAGCTGCTATTATATTAGTGTTCCTTCTGTCTTTCACAATTTTAAAAATTCTTTCTGTTAAGCTGGACAGCTATCTTGACAGAGAATTTAAAAGAAAGTTCAGACAGAACATAGAGCAGTACCTGAAAGAGCATCCGGAAGCATCCTCTTTTTTAAATGCAAAGCGGATAGAAAGTTTCGATTATGTTTTAGAACTGGAATAAAAGAGGCAGGAAAAACGCCATTTTTTATTTTTAAAAACAACAGCAGAGAGGAGGAATTTTTATGCAAATGATAGATATTAATCTCTTAAAAGAACATCCCCGCAACAGGGAATTTTTTGACGACATAGAGGGCGAGCGCTGGCAGGAATTTGTAGAAAGTATAAGAACAAGTGGGATAATAGTACCCCTCATAGTAACACAGGACTATGTTGTTATATCCGGCAACCAGAGATTAAAAGCAGCAAAGGAAATAGGTTTAAAAGAAGTACCATGCGAGGTGCGAACCTATGAGGACAGAGATGGATTAACAAAAGAGGACTGGATGCTAAAAGATTTGATTGAGACAAACTTAAGGCAGAGAGGCATAGGCAATTTAAATCCTATGAAGCTGGCAAGATGTATTTTAGAGTTGGAAAGGATATATGGTGTAAAAAGAGGTGGAGACAGAAAAAGCATAGTGGTAAATTCTTCATATCAAAGCGAAACTGTTTCGCATTTAATTTCTGGAAATTCACAAAAAGAAATTGCTCAAAACATAGGATTAACTGAACGTCGTATACAACAGCTCAAGAAATTAAATGAACTTATTCCTGAACTTCAAATTTTAGTAGAACAGGGCAAACTGTCGTCGTCTGCCGGAGAGCAGCTTGCATATCTTGAACCTGAGCAGCAGAAAGAACTTTATAATACTCTCGGTGATGCAGTAGCTGATCTTAAAAGAAGTGAAATAGAAAGCTTAAGAAAGCAGATGGAGGAATACAGGAAGCAGTATTTAGACATGCAGAACAAAATCACAGCACTTGAAAAGCAGAAGAAAGAAGCAGAGGAAATAAAAGAGGAGCTTGAGAAGAAAATTGCTGAAATAAAGCCTGAAGTAATTGAAAAAGTACCTGACGATTATGAAGAATTAAAAAGCACATTAAAAACAATTAAGGAGCAGTCAGAGCAGTTAACAAAGCGCCTCAACGAACTTGAGCAGGAAAAAAACAGGCTTGATGAACTTCGCAGAAAGGCCATTGAAGAAAAAAGGCAGGCGCTGGAAGAAAAAGCAAGAGCAGAAGCAGAAGTTAAGAATATAAGATACGAACTGGAACAGCTGAAGCAGCAGTACGGAATTGAAGCAAAGAAACAGTGTGAGCTTGCAGATAAGCTTATTGAAGAAATCAAAAAGGTTATTGCAAATGCAACAGGCATATTGGAGCTTATGGACATTGAGAAACTGCCTGATTACAAATACAACGACTTTTCAACCACTTTGCTGATTTTTATTGATAAACTTGAGAAGCTCTATCAAAGCGCAGAGCAGAAAGCCAGAAGTGGTAAAATAGTATTTTTCAAAAGAAAGGAGGAATAGCATGGTTTCTCTAAAGGCTGTAAAAAAGCAGGTAACAGAACTGAGCAGTTTGCTGGAGAAAGAAGCAGAACTGGAATATCGGCAGCCTTAAGATTTGCCGAATACAGGTACAAGAATTATGTTCCTCTGTCACCAAATCTCATACCAACATTATCAAAAATTGTAAAAAATGTACTGGCAGAAAATGACGATATAATATTTCTCAACAAATCTGAATTCATGAGCAGTGTTATTAAAAATATCAACAGCATGAGCAGTAACTCCAAATTAAAGCAGGAATTAAAAACCAATCCGGACAGTGTTATGCAGAGTATAGATTTGCTGTTAGAAAGGCAAATCGCAGTAATTAAAGTAAAGCGTGGACAGGCAGAAACAAAAGAACTTCAAAAAGCAGTGGCGTTGTTTCTGATAACCACCTATTCAGAAAAGGCAATGTACGTAATTGGACATGGAAATGATGCTGAATTGACTTCAAAAGAAATAGCAGAAAAAGTGCTGGAGCTGATTAAAGGTGAAGAAAACATTTCTGACGATGAGCTGAGGAACATAGCACTGTAAGGCTAAACAGGCCCAATGCCTGTTTTTTATATAACTTTTAAACGAAAGGCAGGTGAAATGCAAATGGAACAGATGACTTTAAAAGAAAAACTGGCATTTTTGAGAGGGTTTACAGCTGCCTCTCAGCTTTCCACTGAGGAAAGAGAAATTTTTAAAAAGTTTTTTGACTTTTTAGAGGCAGTTGCCAGCAGCATAGAAGAACTCAATGATAAAATAGATAACCTTGATGCAGTGTATGACTATCTTGAAGACAGAATAGAAACAGTTGAAGATGAACTTTACAGCAGTAATGAAGAAAATGGAGAAGGAAAAGAGGAGGTGTAAAAACTTGAGAAAAATAATTTTGCTGTTAATACTGCCTGTATTTGTACTTTCAATTCTGTCAGGATGCAGTTCAAAGCAGATAGCGAGCGTTCATGGAATACCAATAACACAGGCTGAGCTGGAAAAAGAAAAAACATTTTTAAAAGACAGCTTTAAAAACGTGGATGATAAAGAACTATCTAAAACGGCTTTAGAAAATTTAAAAGCTAAAAAAGCAGTTGAGTACGAAGCGCAGAAAGAAGGAATAACGGTAACTGACGAAGAGCTGAATAAAGCATGGCAGAATATTAAAGACAAAACAAAGCTTACAAAAGAAGACTTAAGAGATATTCTCCTTTCAGATAAGCTTTTCAACAAATACACAAAAGACATTACAGTAAAGCCCGAAGAAGTAAAAGAATTTTATGAAACACACAAAGACTACTATACAACAGTGAAGGTATATGAAATATCAGTTAGAGACAAAGATACAGCGGGTATGGTATATCAAAAGCTTAAAGACGGAGAAGACTTCAGCAAACTTTTTAATCAGTATTCGATAGACAGAATAAGCGGAAACGGCGGCTTCATGGGAGACATCCCGGTAAGCCAGAAATTTTTTGGTATATCTTTAAAGCCGAACACAGTTTATGCTCCAATACCTGTTAACAATGACGGATATATAATCCTGAAAACAGCAGAGCAGACGATCAAGCCTTTTGATGAAGTGAAAGACGGCATTGAGCTTTACCTCTTAAACCAAAAGAAGCTTGAATTTTACCACAAAAAAATAAAAGAGTGGGTAGGTGAGGAAAGTTGAGCAAGATAATCAAAATAGGCATTATCACTGCGGTGTTTGTCTTTCTTGCAGCTTTTTTAGTGCTTAACAGCACGCAGGGAACTGTAAATGTTGTTGTGGCAGCAAAGCCGATAAACGCAGGAACAGTAATAACTCAGGACATGCTTACTACAAAAAGCATTCCTGCAAGCCTTGCAGCAGATCTGGTGAAGAAACCTCAGGAGATAATAGGCAAAAGCCTTAGCACCACACGTACAAAAGGAGACTTCATACCACGCAGCATAGTTATGCAGAAGGGACTTGAAGTAGCTCCCGGCAGTGTTTTAATAAGCATAAACGTTCCTTATGAAGACGCAAAGCTTATTTCTGTCGGAGATACAATAAGTCTTGTCCTTTTATCAAACACTGCAGGAGGTGCAAATCAGACAGTAAGCGGGCTGAAGGTTTACTCAATAGAGCAGACAACATCAGCAGTCAACGGCACTGTAAACACAATTGCGGTGCTTGAAACAACACCCGACAAAGCCTCACTGATAGCCCCTTATGTCAAGTCGAACAGCTTCAAAATTTTCAAGGAGTGATGTAAAAATGATAATTTCAATCTTCTCCCCCAAAGGGGGTGTTGGCAAAACGACAATAGCTCTTGCACTTTCGAAGACAGCAGCCAAAAAGCTGAAGACATGCACTATTGAATTTGACTTTTCTCCCGGTGATTTTGTCTCAATACTGGATTTAGACCGCAAGAAAAATATTCTTGAGGCTGTCAATGGAAACATTGACTGGGCAGTACAGAGGCCATTAAAACAGAGCTTTGATGTGATAGTCGGAGGCTATCCTGACACATATGAGATGATAAAGCCTGATAAATTAAGAAAAATGATGGAGGAGCTGAACAACCGGTATGAGCTTGTCATAGTGGACATACAGCCTGCATTTGTGGAAGGCTGTATTGATATTTTTGACATGTCGAAAGACATACTGTTTATCGTAGAAGACAATCCCTCTGTCAGCAGCCGTGCTGTAGGGAATATTGACTGGGCAAGAGCAAACGGGTTTATAGACTTAAGGAAAGTGAAAATGGTTGTAAATAAAGTGCAGAGAAAAGAACTGACGTACGTAAACATAACTGAGCTCAAGCTGCCTGTTATTTACAAAGTTCCATACATTAAGAATCTGGGCAGTTTTGAAAATCCCAAAATGCTGAAACATGCCGAAAATATTTTAAATATTTTGTATCCGGACATCTTTTATGAAGAAAAAAGAAAAGGCTTTTTATTCTTCGGGAAAAAACAGACAAAACAAATTTTTGCTGAACCTTTAAATGTTGAAGAAGTTCCGGAAGAACCTGAATTACTGCCTGCTGCTGAAAATATACCCGAAGCAGCAGAAAAAACACCCGAAGAAATCAGCCCTTTACCTGCAGCTGAAAACATGACGGAACCGGAATATGAAACTGCTGAAGAATCCAGTGGTGTTGAAAAAGAACAGGAAAAAATATCCAAAGAGAGGAGTGAATATTATCCTATGAAAGTTTACATCAATACCGGTTATAAAGACCTTGATGACATTTTTAAATCAAGCTTTGAGGCGGTAAACAGTCTTGCGGAATGTGATGCAGCGATAATTTCATATATTTCAAATAAAGATTACATCAGAAGTTTAATCTCTGCAGGGAAAAAGATAATCCTCCTTGCAGGAGACTCAGACTACAGCCTTGTGGAAACTGCTAAAGAAATTGGGATTAAGGACATATATAGAAGTCCTATAGATCCCGGAGAGATAATTGATAGTTTAATTAATGCTGAAGGAGGCAGAGATATGTTTGAAGAAGAAAAAGCGGAATTAGAAAGAGAATCTGCAGTACCGGAACAAGACCAGCCGGAAGCTTTTGAAATTTCACAGAAGCAGGAATCAGAAAGTGAAATTGATGCCATTCTTAATGAAATTAAAAACATACTTGCCAGAAACAAAGAAATATATGAAAGAAGACTTTCAATGCAGGAAGAGATAATAAGGCAGAAGGAGGAAGAAATAAAAGAGCTCCAGAAGGTGATTGAAGAATACAAGGAGAAAGAAGAAAAGAGAAAGAAAGTGCTTATGGAACTTCAGGAACTTTTACAGTAAAGGGTGATGACTCATGAGCCTTTCAGAGCGCTCCAAGTTAATAAATACTGCCCGGAAAGTAGATATAGACCTAATAGTGAATGCAGTAAGGCCTCAGATGTTAAACTATCAAAATCAGAACACAAATGATTTAAAAGGGCTTTTGAGGCTGGAAGTAAAAAAATATCTTGAACAAAATTTTCCACACTATCTGGACAACCTTTATACCATTGCCGAAGAAGTATACAACAAAATGTACATGCTTGGGCCGTTTGAAAAGTACCTCAAAATGGATGGAGTAACGGATATAATAAGCTTCGGGACAAGACTGATGTACGTAAAAAACGGAGTAAAATACGATGATGAAAGAGGATTTGCAAGCATGGAAGAAGTCAGAGTAATATACGAAAGAATAATAGCAAACTCAGGACAGAACATTTCCTATGCGGAGCCGTCAAAGGACGCTGAGCTTTATGACGGCTCCCGTGTAAAAGTAATAATTCCCCCGGAAGCTCTGGAGCCCTATATAATCATACGAAAACATACAAGCTTAAATAAAAACCTTGATGAACTCATATATGGACTGCGGGGATTGAATGACAGCGTAGGCACAATAGAAATGGTAAAAAAGCACACAAAAGAAGAAGAAAACTTTAATGGCACTCTATCAGAGTATTTCAAGATGTGTGTCAGGAACAGAAGAAACATTGTGGTTATAGGTGAAACGGGAGCAGGCAAAACAACATTTGTAAATGCTCTGACATATTACATTCAGCCCAAACACATAGTAGCAGTGCTTGAAGACACAAGAGAGATGGAGCTGCCTCTCCCTTATGTTTTTTACCTGAAAACAAGGGAAGAAAAGGAAGGGGCAAAAGCTATTACGTACGAAGATATACTTTATGACTGCTTAAGGGCAAATCCGGACAGAATCATTTTGACAGAGATAAGAACACCAATATCAGCATATACCTTTATAAATGTCCTTAACAGCGGTCACAAAGGATCTTTTACAACCATACACGCTGACAATGTTGAAATGGCTCTGGATAAGCTTGAAATGCTCATAAAAGAGTTCAAAAACATAGATGACAGGACAATAAGAAGGCTTATTTCAAAAGCAATTGATGTGCTTGTATTTATAGGTCTTGAAGAAGATGAAAAAGGTGATGTAATAGGACGTGCAGTAAAAGAAGTTGCAGAGCTCAGGGGTATTGATGAAAAAGGAAACTACATTCTCGATTATAAATACATTAAGTGGTGAAAAAGGGGCATACTTCAAAAGTATGTCCCTTTTTTATTGAACAAATTTTTACAGGAGGTGATTCTGCATGTACAATGAACTCACATTCAACATTTACAAAAAAGTAATGACAGCGCTGGCAGACTTAAAGAAAGACGTAAGAGGATTAAATGAGTACGTCGCAGTTGCATCACTTTTAGCACTTGTAGCAGGGATAGCAGTTCTTGCAATACCGCAGGCAAGAACTACAATATCCAACCTCTGGAACAATACATTGAGTTCTATGTCGACCATGTTCACAAACCTTGCAGCAGGTAAGTAAAGACTTTCTTTTTCTTTTGAGGCAGGTTAACTGTCTCTTTTTTTTTATGCAAATTAACATTTTCACTAATTTGCAGGAAAGGGGAATGCAAAGATATGTCTGAAATTACTTTTCAAAAAGTGCTGGATGTTCTTGACAGAGAAATTAAGTGGGCATTTGAAACAAGAGCACAGTCAGAGTCGCAGTCAGCTGTTAATTACTGGTCTGGCTACTGTTCAGGGCTTAAAAGGGCTTTAGAGCTTTTATTAAAGCTTCAGCATTTAAAATAAAAAAATTCAAAGGAGTGTGCAGCTTATGGAAATGATAAAAATTGAACTGTTAAAAGAGCATGAACGCAATAAAGAATTTTTTGACGACATAGAGGGCGAGCGCTGGCAGGAATTTGTAGAAAGTATAAGAACAAGTGGGATAATAGTACCTCTCATAGTAACACAGGACTATGTAGTCATTTCAGGGAACCAGAGATTAAGAGCAGCAAAGGAAATAGGTTTAAAAGAAGTACCATGCGAGGTGCGAACCTATGAGGACAGAGATGGATTAACGAAAGAGGAATGGATGCTAAAAGATTTGATTGAGACAAACTTAAGACAGAGAGGCATAGGCAATTTAAATCCTATGAAGCTGGCAAGATGTATTTTAGAGTTGGAAAGGATATATGGCATAAAAAGAGGTGGAGACAGAAAAAGCGTATTGGTAAATTCTTCATATCAAACGGCACTCGGTGCCGATAGATATGAAGAAAATTCCAGTTATTCTAATAATATTTCTCAAAAAGAACTCGCTGAAATAATGGGTTTAAAAGAAAGGAGATTGCGTGAACTTAAAAAGCTAAATGAACTTATACCTGAACTTCAAAAACTTGTCGAAGAAGGCAAATTAACGACAAAAGCTGGTGAACAACTCGCATATCTTGAACCGGAACAGCAGAAAGAACTTTTCGACGTACTTGGAGAATCAATAGCAGAACTCAAAAGAAATGAGGTGCAGGAAATAAAAAAGCAGCTGGAGGAATATAAAAACACATCTTACAACCTGCAGAAAGCTGTAGAATGGCTTAAAAAAGAAAAAGAAAAACTGGAACACTCCAAAAAAGAACTTGAGGAAAAGCTTAAAAACATAAAGCCTCAAATTATAGAGAAAGAGCCGGATGACTACAGACAGCTAAAGGAAGCTCTAAAAGCGATAACAGAGCAGTCAAATCACATAACAGAAAAACTCAATCAAGTGCTAAAAGAGAAAGAAGAGCTAGAAAAGAAAAATCAAGAATATCTAGAAAATTTAAAAAGACTTGAAGAAATGAATAAAACACTGAAAAAAGAAAGAGACAAATTTATAGAGCTTTCACGTGAATATGAAAGATCATTTGAAGAAGAAAAATGGGGCTTTGAGCTCACACATGCTCTTTCAGATCTCTCAAAGGAAGTTGCGGGCAGAATTGCAGCTGTAGAAGTTCTTTTGGAAAAGCGCAACCCTGTTAATGAAAAGAACACACAGATGCTTTTAGAAAGGGCAATAAAAACCCTTGAGGAAGGTATAAAAAAGCTTTCAAAATGGAGAATAAGGGAAGATGAGGTGATAGAAGTTGAGTACACAACATACTCCGGCAGTGATTTATAAAGAACCAGAGTTATTTTATGAAGCAAAAATAAGAGAAGAAATACTTAAAAGATACAACATTGCATTTGAAGTTTTTATGGCAGAGCAGTATTCGAGAATACACTACTCAGAACTCATGGATGACAGTACAGATGAGTCTTTTGCCTCCAAGCAGAGACTTATAAGCTGGATAAACGACAACACCAAAGGGAAAGAAGTAAGAGCAGGAGTGCTTACAAGGTACAGGCTTGAACACCCTGAGCACTTTGAAAGCGGCATCTGGCAGGCAAGATACTTCAGCTATTTTGTTCACTACGCAAAAAAGCTCCTGACAGATGAGACTTTTGTGAAGAAAAAAGAAATAGCTGATGAATTTAATAAATCCTTCAAAAATGAGCAGTGGTACTGGCAGGCAGTTGCAGTATTAGGTGCAAAACTGCTGGAGTACCTTTATGATATGAATGCACTTCAAACAGACATAGCAAAAGCCTATGTGAGGCAGATAAAACTTTCAAGACAGCTTCTTAAAAGCATTGGCAGAATAACAGGAAGAGTCGCAAAAAATTATGGAGAAAACTATGGATATGACAACATAGAAGAAGTTAAAGAGGCAATTCTAGAAATTAGACAAAATATAGAAGAAGCTTTTAAACAGCAGATGAGAATGTCCTATGAAATTTTTAAATCTCAAAAAGAGTACCAGATCTATCTTGCGTACAGAAAAATAATAAAAAATGACATTCTAGAAATTTACAGAGAAAATTTAAAACTGCCTGAACCTTCTTTTTCTGTTCAGGAAAATAAATTAAACCAGCAGGAAGTGAGGTGCCTAAATTGATACTGCTGCTTTCACTGATAACTGCTTTGAGTGCTTTTTCCATCATAATGTTTTTGTACCTGCTGAAAGAGTACAAAAAACAGGAAATAATAAGAAGAATGGAGAGACAGCTCATAGCGCCAAAGGAAAGAAAATTTAACACTTTAGAAGTCTTAGGTTTTGGGAAAGTGTTAAATAGTTTTGATATTCTCCTCAAAAGAGCGGGAATTAAAAAGATTGATGCTGAAAATCTTATTTTGATTTTGCTTATTCTAAATGCATTTTTATTCGCCTTCTTTATTATCAAAAATGAAATTTTATGGGCATTTTTAGCTCCTGCTTTAATTTTTATATCCGTACCGCTTGTCCTTGAAAAAATCGCCCAGAAAAGATACGTTAAATTTAATCTGCAGTTTGCCGAAGCAGTTCAGGACATAGCAGACTATCTAAAAATATCGGGAAACATCATAAATGCTCTGGAAAAGGTGATAGATACCACAGAAAATCCTCTGAAAGATGAAATCAAAAAGATTGTAGCAAAAGTTGATGCAGGGATAAGCCTGTATGAAGCCTTGAAAGATTTTGCAAAAGAATCTGGAAGCCCTCTTGTGGAGGCATGGGTGGACTCAATGGTATTTGCAGGACAGATGAAGGCAAACACGGCAGATATATGTCAGAAAATGTCTGCCAGGATAAAAGAAAGAATAAGGCAGAATAATAAAATAAGCTCATTTATGAAAAGCACAAAAAGCACTGTAATAATGATAATTGCAATTACAATTCTTTTAATGCTTTCCACCTACACATCGGGTCCAATGTACGCAGAAGCATTTACTACTACAGCAGGAAAACTGGTACTGCTTTATATAATTTTAAGCTATGTAATAACTACAGTTTTTGTATTCAGAGCTATTGATAAACAGGTAAGTTCTATATAAAGGGAGAGATGAAAAATGAAGTTCTTAAAAGAAAAAGACATCAAAAAGATAACCGGAGAAGATCTTTTTACAAGAATAGACAAAGAGATAAAAGCTGTAGGGAAAGTCAAAATATTATTTATCAGTGTAACTTCTGCCGCTGAGCTGTTTTCGACTTTTTCGCTTGCCCTGGGGTTTTCTCTAATTCTTTCTTTAGTTCTTTTTGTTTTAAATCCTGTTTTACTGAAACCTGCTTTAGCATTAATTATCGGTTTAATCTTCATAATGTACCTGAGTTACAGAGATACCGTTAATAAGTATAAGAAGAGGCTTATGGCAGACAATGAACTTCCTGCTGTTCTTGAAACTTTTGTATCAGGCCTTTCTGTAGGAATGCCCGTAGAAAACATAATGAGGTACATTGCAGAGAACAAAAAAGGGTATATGAAAGAAATAATACAGGAAGCGCTGCATAAAGCCGATGCGGGCATACCTCTTTCTTTAAGCCTTGAAGAAGCTGCTAAGAAAAGTTTAAACAAATACTTTCAGCGTGCCGTAAAAATACTCATAAAGACTTCAGAAACGTCTCAGGGCCTTGCAGAGCAGCTTGATGAACTTTTGAGAGACATTGAAGAAGACAGAATAAACGAAAAGACAGCAAAAGCATCCGTACTTGATAACGTAATAGCAGTTCCGGTGCTTATAGGCTTTTTTATTCCTCTTATTGTGTTTGTAGTTTTCCCGTTTATAATAAGCTTTTCAAACGTCTTTGGAACTCATTAAAGGTATACCTTTTTGAAAAGGTATGCCTTTTTTTATTGAACGCCATTTTTAAGGAGGTGATTCTGCATGTACAATGAACTCACATTTAACATTTACAAAAGAGTGATGACAGCATTAACAAATTTAAAGAGAGACACAAAGGGATTAAATGAGTACGTCGCAGTTGCATCACTTTTAGCACTTGTAGCAGGAATAGCAGTGCTCGCAATACCTAATGCAAGAACTACAATATCCAACCTCTGGAACAATACATTGAGCGCTATGTCATCCTTATTCCAGAGCGTCGCATCGGGACAGTAAACAAAGGATGGGGGGAAGATATTTCCCCCCTATTTTTTATCAGGAGGTGCATAACTTTGATTAGAAGGCTTTTAAAAGACAGAAGAGGAATTTCTGAATATGTTGCAGCTGCCTCTTTAATACCGGTTCTTATGCTTTTATTTGCAATGGCCATCCAGCTCACTGTCCTTGGAGTGCTTCAGCTTGCTGTAAATGAGGCAGCATTTGAAGCAGCCAGATCAGCAGCAAGGAGTCCAACCCCCTATGCAACAGCGGTACAAACTGCGCAAAACTTTGCGAATGGATTTATTCTGGGATGGAAGCAGAAAGTTCAGGTTACTATGGTGCAGACACCTAACAAACCCGGAGATCCGGTAACAGTTCAGGTTTCATTCCCTGTACCGCAGTTCTTCTCTGCACTTCAGACTAAAACAGTTTACGGTTCAAGCAGTCAAATATGGGAGGAAAGGCCATGAAAAGTTTTTTAAGAGATAAAAAAGGCAATGGAATGCTTGTATTTTTCTTCCTTGTTTTTGTAACAGCATTGATGCTTTATATGTACCAGACCAATACTACCCGCCTTCTTTTAGAACGAAGCTATTTGTACACAATTGCAGACGAGGCAGCAAATAAAGCAGCCTGGGAAATATATCAGTACCAGTCTCAAAATTTAAATACAACAGGACAAATAGATGTTAACCTGCTTCAGGCAGCAGCAAACAAAGCTGTAGAATTTTTTAACTCAAAAGGCTACACACTTCAAAATGCCTCTGCACATATAGAAGGTAAATATTTAGTAATTACAGGAGACGTGGTAACAAAGTACAAAGAGCCTGTTTTGCCGGGAAAAAAGCAGGTTTTAGTAAGGTCAGGGTACTACACAAACAACTATGTACCTCAAACAGGCTACAATCAATCAGTTAATGTATATGGGACGGGCCCTTGGGGAGTAATACAAAACTGGAAAGACAGTAACGCAAAATGGATCTGGGGTGTTGAAAATGTCGGTGCTTACTGGTTTAAGCAGAGCTTTACCCTCTCTAAACCTCAAACAGTAACTATAACTGCCACTGCGGATGACGTTTTTACCTTGTACGTTGATGGTAAACAGGTTCTAAGTGGTAACAACTGGCGTACAGGTTATTCTACAAGTATTTTTCTGCCAGCAGGTACTCACGAAGTGAAAGCGTACGTGCAAAACCTGTATCAGGGACGGCCTGCTGCCAGTTTTTCTTTTACAACAAGCAGTAGAAAAGACAATCCCGGTGCATTTATAGCTTCAATAGCAGATTCAAGTGGAAACGTGATTCTTCACACTGATGAAACATGGCAGCTTTCTCAGGATGGGCGGGACTGGCAGGATGTCGGCATGATTGCTCCTAAAAATATGCCTCTCAACTATTCTTCTCCTCAGTGGGTTGACACATCACACTACGAACTGCGGGATGCCCAGCCGGGAAATAACTATGTAGTATTTTCTATAGAAGGAAGAGCAGCACTTAAGAGAATAAATAAATAAAAAGGAAGAGGTGATGATAAAATGAAGAAATACGTAATTTATGCTTTAATAACAGTTCTGGCTTTAAGCCTAATAGGCTGCGGACAGACAAAAAAGATTGAGACACAAAAGCTTCAGGAAATAAAAGAGGTAAAAGGCAGTGAAGTAACAGTAGGCAGTGAAAAAGTAAATCTCAATGATGTAATTATTGGAGTAGGCAGTACTTCAGACATTAAAAGAGGAAATAAAGCGTACGTTGTCTCAGCAGGTGATAAAAAATATCTTGTAGTTTATACAGGACACAAAGAAACAAAAGAAAAAACAGGTACTGAAATAATAGATGTTGTAAAAGAAGTCAACAATAACGGAATTACTTTAGGTAACGGGAAATTTTATCAGGCTACACAAAACACAACAGAACAAACTATTGACGACCTTAAAGACATTAAAAAATTTAATCCAAATGATTTTAAGGCAGGCGACATTGTAAGAATGCTTGTAAAAGATGACAAAATAATTGCTATTGTAAGATATTAACGCCCTGCAGGGTGTTATTTTTTTGTAAGGAGGTGAGCTTTTTTGAAAAGAATAGCTGCAATAGCAGTGATTGTTTTCCTACTTTTATTTCATATAACAGCTTTTGCAGACACATCAAACGACACCAATCTTATCCCTGTACCTGATTCAAGTGTACAAAGTTCCGGTTGGTCTAATTATATTCCTGCACAGGGCAATGGAGTATCCGGTGCTGCAATAATGCAGGACAACAGTACAAATCCGTCTTTAACAAGACAGTGGGTATATGAAGGCGGATATACTTCTGTGTCACAGGAAGTTCCGGTAGCTCAAGTGGTATGGGTACAGTCGCAGGAATGGGTACCACCTGTAACTCATCAGGAATGGGTTCCTCCAGTAACTCATCAGGTGTGGGTACAGCCACAAGGATATTATCAACTGCAATCCTTTCAAATAATATTAAGGGAATATGCATTTACATGGAATGTAGATAAACAATCTTATGTATATGATGAAAGAGGTTATATAACATTAGGTACAATTGACATAAATTACAAATGGACACAAACTGTATCAACTACTTATCCTTTACCAAATCCTACAACAGTGCAAGATCTAATTGCACTCTTAAATAAAATACCAAGAACGGTTTTTTCTCTTCCTTCAGTAGGGAACAATACAATTCCTTCCTATATAGTAAATAGTTTTACCCTAACAGGCATAAAAATTCCTTGGCAATACTTTGTTCAATCAAGATATGGTTTTTATCAAGTTTATATATCTGATGGTGACAATTTTCATGCGTCATTTGTTGGAGCATTTTATTGGACAATTAATGATTGGTGTGGAGGTGCAGAATTTAGACTTCTACCAGTATATACATGGGTTCAACCGTCGGGTTACTGGGAAACAGTTGTAGACCAGCCGGGTTACTGGAAGACAGTTATAGATCAGCCGGGATACTGGAAGGATACTTCACACTGGGAGACAACAGTAACGTATGAGACAGTAAAGGACGTACAGTATACAAAATCTCCTCACTGGACAGATTATGAAAAGATAATACCGCAGTATCAGTTAAAGGATTAAGACTATGTTAATAACTTTATACTTATCCACAGGTTTATTAACAGCTTATTCACATGCAGCTAAAAGGAGTATAACGTTGGAGCACGTTATACTCCTTTTTTGTATGCCTTTTACAAAAGAGAAGAAAGGAGATGATGCCTTTGAACCTTCTTATATCAAACAATCCAAAAACAATTGAGGCAGTAAAAAATAAGGAGCCCTGCGATGCTGCTCTATCTCTTGAATCAGCTTTGATAAGGGCAAAACATAAAAAATATGACGTGATAATAAATGACGGATTTGATGTCTCAGGAATTTTTGATAACGCAATCAATGTTAAAGACTATTTGAAAAACACCACGATAGGCGACAAAAAAGTGAAAGTATTCAGGCAGGAAATAATTTCTGTCTGGAGCGTAAAAGGTGGAACAGGAAAAACCACTGTTGTAAAAAGGCTGATGGAAATGTTTGATAAAAACATAAAAATTCTTGTAATAGATTTCAATTTTCAGGATGGAGGCTCTGATTTAAGCTTTTTATTGGATTTGCCTGTTATTCCTCATATAGGAGTGTATTTGAAAGAAAGGACAAAAGAAAGCTTTTTTAAGAATCTCATTGAATACAGCCCAAATATTTCAATCCTGCAGGCTCCTCCTAAATTGAGTTTTATAAAAGATATAACTCCTGAGGATGTGGAAAACATTATAAGATTTGCAAGAACTGCTTTTGACGTTATAATTTTCGACTTACCCAATAAGGTTGACGAAATTGTTAATACTGTTTTAGAAAACTCGACCAGAAAAATTATAGTATCATCCGGTCTTGTAAGTGAAGCAAGGCGAATAAAGGAGCTAAACGGAGACTTCCTTGTCGTAATAAATTCTTCAAACAGGCAGTGGAAGCTTTACTACAAAGACTTTAATTGCATTACCGTAAAAGAGCTTGAAAAAATCCTGGAGGTGATAATGTGAGCAAGACAATTAATCTTGGACATGCAGACAAGCCTGTATGCCCTAAATGTGGCAAGCGTGATTATGACATTTTGGACTACAATGTTTCTGACAGACAGGAACTTGGTATGTATTGGTTTAAGGTTAGGTGCAAAAACTGCAAGCAAAAATTCAAGTATTATAAAGACTTGGATTAAAAATGTTTATTGGAGGTGAAAAAATATGAATCCGATAACACGCAGAAGACATTATATGAAATTAATATATTTAGTTTTATATTTTTTATCAATATTTTTGATTAATTTTATATTTATGTTGAATAATTTCTTTAATATAATATTTTTAGGAAAGATAACATTGTATTTTGATTTTTTGTTAACAATTTTAGGAATTGTTAAGGCTTATCAAATATTGATACGTTTATAGAGGGTGCGTATCATGTCTTCTTTTATTACGACTGTGAGTTCAAAGATAATGTGGAATATAATATGGTGGATTATAAGTATTATTATAATTCATAAATACTTCGGTACAAAATCGAAATTTGGACGATATGTTTTTTACGATATCGAATCAAATATAGACAATTTTTTAAAAGAACATAATGTTACATGTTTAAAGGCAATTCAAGATATTTTACAATTAAAAGGAATTGAAAAAATATCTATTGTCATAGATAGGAAAAATGTTAATAATGCTGAATATAAAAATTATAAGATTATACTTGGAAGTAAATTTGCAGAAGAATGCTCGTTAAATGCTGTTATAACAGCAGCACATGAAGTAGTGCATTCAATGCAAGACAAAATTAATTATCAAAAATATTTTGTTATTTTAGCCCTGATATTTTCAATAGTGGCAGGTATTTTTGATGCGTTTAGCTATAGATTTTTAGTAATGATAGCAAATACTATGAAATATTCATTATCATTTGTGAGTATTGCATTTGTTATGTATACTGAGGTTAATGCTACATATAGAGCAAGAAATTTAAGTATAGAATATGTTAATACTTTAAGAAAAGATAGTAACTTTGTTGAATTTGTTGATAAGTATACAGAAAATTCACTTATATGGTATAGTATTAATAATATCACATTATTAGCAACTTTGTTAATGTTACTAAATGTAATGTCAATAATAGTAAAAATCGTGCTATTTTATTATTTAAAGGAAAACTTATATCTTCATTAAAATAATAAAATTATTTATCAAAACAGGTTTAAAGCCTGTCTTTTTTTGTGTCCAACAAAAATCATAAAAAATTATAGAAAGGATGATATGTGTGCAGATCACAAAAAAGAATTTTTCACTTCTATAAGTGAAGAAGGACGTTACCATAAAAGAGCTTGAAAAAATCTTGGAAAGGTAGGCGAAGCAAAATGCATTCAATTGTTCTAAGTCTTCCAGTACTTGTACTGACAGCCTATGCAGCATGGACGGACTACAAAAGAAAAGAAATAGACAACTGGGTACCAGCTGCAATATTAACTTATGGAATAATTTTAAATGCCTTTCTAAATCCAGCAAGGTTTATAGAAAGTATTGTGTACATGCTTGCTATGTTTGTAATACTTTTTACAATATATATCATCACAAATGGGAAACTGGGAGGAGGTGATGTGAAGCTACTCACTGCACTGGCCTTCTTTTTTGGAAGCAGCATTATGGTTTTACTTCTTATTGCTGGAATAACGGCAACTGCATACGGAGTATTTAAAGGAATTAAGGACAAAACCTATCTTAGAACAGAAACGATTTTTGCGCCTGCAATCTTTGTTGCTGCTGTTTTAACTTCAATTTTAACATTTTAAAAAAGTGAAAGGAGTTGGCATTTTTATGAAGATAACAAAAACTACGTTTAAAAAGTATGAAAATGGCAGGTTAAAAGGTTTTGCGAGAATAGTGTTCGATGATTCTTTTGCAGTGATAGCCCGTGTAGTACAGGGTAAAAACGGTTTAATTGTGGCACTGCCGGACCATATTAACAAAGAAGGTAAGCGTTCTCTTGTGGCGTTTCCTTTAACCGGAGAGCTAAGGCAGGAAATAGTAGAAAACGTAATAAAGGCGTACAAAGAGGCGGAGTAACCGCCTCTTTTTTATCAATAAAAACTGGAAAGGAGGGGCGGTTTGAAGCTGTATTCTGCAGCAGCAAACACAACAAGTATCGAAGAACAACTAAGACAGCATCAAATGCGTGTATCAAAAACATGTGAAAAAATTGCAAGAGCCCTAAACATGCCATACAGCAATTTGATAGAACTATTGCTTGCAGCACAGCTGCATGACATAGGAAAACTGTGGATTCCTCAACAAATCCTCTGCAAACCTGAAAATTTAAGTAAAGAAGAAATGGAGATTATGAAGAAACATGTTTTTTTTGGCTTTGAATATGTCAAAAGCAAAAAAATGAATAGCAGCATTGCTGAAGCAGTTTTATACCATCATGAACGTTTTGACGGACAGGGTTACATAGGTTTAAATGGTGAAAAAATCCCTTTGTTTTCTCGTATCATTTCAGTGGCAGATGCTTTTGATGCAATGACAAATGACAGGTCTTATAGAGAGGCTTTGAGCTTTGAAGAAGCTTTGGAAGAAATAAAGAAAAATTCCGGAACACAATTTGATCCAGAAATTGCAGACATTTTTATAGAATTGGAGGTATACAAAATCAACAAATGAGTATATAATCTTTATAGAACCAGAAAGAAGGTGCAAAAGATGATTCGTCCAATAAGATGCCCAAAATGCGGAGGAGAGCTTGTAACTGTATACAAAACATTTGAAGTAGACGGACACAGAGCTGAAAATGTACCTGTGCTTACCTGTCCGAGGTGCAATATTTTTCTTTTCGATACGCAGCTTTTTATAAACATAACAGAAAAAGCAGAAGATTTTGAAGGCAAAGATGTGCTTTTAGAAGAACTAAGAGAAATAAAAAAGGACAAAGAAATAAGGGACATACTGAAGCAATACACATTCCAGAACCGTATAAAAGAGGTTTTAAATGAAAAAGGTATATCTTTGAGGCGCCTTGCAAACATGCTTGACGTATCTCCAAACTACATTCACATACTCACTAAAAATCAATCAACAAGTATAAGAACGGCCTTAAAAATGGCCTATGCGCTTGGTGTAGACGTGAATAAGCTTTATACCCTTGAAAAAATTGACAGTGAATACAAAGAACCCGAAAAAACACTTTATATTAGAGCAACTAAGGAAATAAAAGAGCAGGATGAAAAAATAAAAGAAGAACTTAAAAAAATGGATGTGAAAGTATATGTAGATAATGTACTCAAGAAGAAAGGTTTAAAAAGGGTACAGCTTGCAACAAGGTTGGATATGAGTCCTCAGGAAGTGTACAACATAGTAAAAATAAGGAAAGGCAGTACGGGTATAGAAACTGCGCTGAAAATGGCTTATGCCCTTGGCACTGACGTAAACGAGCTGTTTAAGCTGGAAAAAGTAGAAAAAGAGGCAGGAGAATAAATTCTGCCTCTTTTAATTTTATTTATTGACAGTAGCAATAAATAAATGTATAATCTTAAGTGAAGAAAGGAGATGTATAAAATGAGCCTTAACAAAGTCATGCTGGTAGGAAGGACAACAAAAGACTTGAAAAAGCTTATAACTCCTTCCGGACATCCTGTCGTCCATTTTTCACTTGCAGTAGACAGAAACTACATCAATAAGGAAGGTAATCGTGAAACGGACTTTATACCAATTGTGGCATGGAACAGACTTGCAGAAATACTGGAGCAGTATGCAGTAAAAGGCACACTAATCGCAGTTGTAGGAAGATTACAGACAAGAAGGTATACAGATAGCAAAGGGAAAAATGTGCGTATACTGGAAGTTGTTGCAGAACAAATTTCTTTACTTGCAAGACCCAAAAGCGGAGATAACATCAAAGCCCTACCTATCACTACAGTTGTAGAAGAAAAAGCTGAGCCTGTAGAAGAAACTAACTTTGTTGACGAAGACTTTGAAGAAATCACAATAGAAGATCTGGAAAATCTTTTCAGTGCTTAAAATTTTTCATTTGAGGAGGGTTTTACACATGAACATTGGCCTCGATTTAGGTTTTGGGTACGTAAAAGGAGTAAACAGCCAGAACAAAAGAATACTTTTCCCTTCAATTGTATCAATAGGCTTCGACAGACCTCTTGCGGGTATTTTCAACACAAACGATATAATAGAAAACCTGCACGTTAAAATAGTTGACAAAACAGGCGAAAATTCTTACTACGTAGGCAATCTTGCAAGAAGAGAAGGCTTTTCTGATTCTTTCACATTAGACATAGATAAATACACTCAGCCGGAAGCAAAGGCACTGCTGTCAACAGCGGTTATGCTCCTGACGCTGGATAGTGAACCAGAGGAGCCTATTAACCTTGTAACAGGACTTCCTTTAAAGCAGTTCCAGGCACACAAAAAAGCTTTTGAAGAAGAGCTGAAAAATTACAAAGCATTAATATCACTGCCGGAGCACAAATTAATGAAAACAATAGAATTTGAAAAGGTTGCTGTTTTCCCTCAGGCAGCAGGCGCAGCGTACTATGCTTTGCTTGAAGATTTAGACAGATACCTCTATACAGACTCTTATATAGTCTTAATTGACATAGGCTTCAAAACAACAGATTACATTGTTTTCCTAATAGAGGATAGACCTCATTTTCTTCCTGATTTATCAGGAACTATTGATACAGGAATTTCCAAAATATTTACTGCGATAGAACAAATATACCTTGCTAAAACAGGAGCAACTATTGATACGGCAGGGCTTATGACAATTTTCAAAAAGGAAAGTATTTATTTTAAGGGAAAGTACGTTGATTTTACAGAAGAATTAACTGCGCTAAAGAAAGAGCTCGCAAGATTGATAGAAAAGAGAATATATGCAACCTTGAAAGAAGTTTTTGATAGAGTGAGCACTGTGTTTATTGCAGGTGGCGGTGGCAGTGATTTATATCCTTACCTGAAAAATATTCATGCAGATGTAGTACTTGTCAAGGATGCTCAGTTTGCAAATGCCCTGGGCTTTTTAAAGATAGCAGAAATACAAAAATAATTTGTAAAAAGAAGCTGAGTAAGGTGGTACCAGCCTTAAAGCCTTTATTAGAGAGGATTATGCGGCTTTCTAAAAAGAAAATGGAACCACTGTTAAACAAAAGTGTCCCCATCCTCAAAGGCTTAAAAATCAAGCGTTTGAAACACTTTTTCTAAAAAAGTGGGGACACTTTAACTTGGTTTTAACTTTGTTGTTTTAAAACTGGAACCATTTTTTAATAAAACAACCTTTAAAACATTGAAAAATCAGGACTTGTGGGTGGTTCCATTTAAAACCTTAAGGAGCTGGTATATATGAATAAATATAGTTTTCGCATCAACAGCAGCGAGGATCCACAAATTATAGAAATTCTTTCGACTCTGCAGGGAAAAGAAAGAACAAATTTTATAAGAGAAGCACTCCGATTTTATGTAAAAAATGGAGAAATAATAAATAAAATATCGGATAACATACAAAAAATCCAGAAAGAAATGGAAAAACTCTCAGCAGACATCGCAGAAATAAAAGAAATGATTAAGGCTCAACCTGTAGACACAGGTTTGAATAAAAATACTGTACCATTAGAGTCTGATAAAAATAACAAAAAGAAAACCAATGAAGAAATCCTGAGAGGCCTGGTGAATGACTTTCTCAACATGTAAGCATTCACTGGCCTCTTTTTTTATCAGGTATTGCAAGTTTTAGCAAAATAAAGTTAATACATTACATGAACTAAAAGAGAGGTGTAATACGATGGTAAAAAGAAAGGAGCAGAAAAGAAGGCTGAACATTCGTGTAGACGTTGATTCACCTATCTGGAACGAAAGGAACATGAGCGAAACTACAAGAAAAGCACTGGATTTTTATTACAGATTCTGGGACAGGACTATTCTGGCCTTAAACAAAGTGGATTTCTTAATTAAAAAATTGGAAGATATAGAAAGGAGAGATTTTTGTGAAAGAGAAAGAGATGATGAGTAAGATAGAGGTTGAAACAAAACATCTTTTAAATGCATATAGCGCTGTTGAAAAAGCAAGAATGGAACTTTACTGGGCATTGAATCATCAAATTAGAGCAGGAAAAGAACCTAGCAACATTCTTCCTCCAGATGATGTAAAAGTTGAAATTCTGGACAGCGGAGAAATCGTAAAATTAACTGTAATGGATTACCCTGCAAGATTTAAAACAATCAAAGATAAAGAGAAAGAAAGATGGATTAATAATGTAATGTTTGCCTTAAAAAGAATAAGAGATAAGGTTTCTTTTGATCGTGTTTTTATTTTTATCAAATTTTATTTCCCTGATCAGCACATAGATGTAGATAATCGTGATATAAAGTCCATAATAGATGGAATAAAATATGCTGGGGTAATTGCAGATGACAGCTACAAATATGTTTCTTACGGATTTAATGCCCGATTTAGCAGTAAACCTAAAACAGAAATTTTCATTATTAGGTATGAAAATTTTCCAGAAAAATTATACAAAATTTTAAATGAAGGCTAGTTTTTGGCCTGTCTTTTTTTATGTCCAAAACAGCCTTAAAAATACAGCAATAAACGTATCTAAAAAGTACATTTTAAAGACAGGTAGGTAAAAAGACAGGTATCCAGTCCATTGTAAATCATTAAAAATACAGCATTTTTTGTAAACAAAGAAAGCAAAAAATAATCAATGGAAGCTTTTTGATAGGGGTTTTCATCAAAGTAGGCAAGGGTTCGATTATTTTTAATGCAGCAGTTTAAGAGAATCAGGTAATTATTTACTGGGAATAAAAGTAGCCATTAGGCAACTGTCTGCCTGCTGATAAGCAGGCGGGCAGTTGCCGAAGTTTAGGGCAGTAAAAGAACAGCACTAAATAGAAAGAACTGCACTAACAGGACAGAACAGCACAAACGAAAAGGCTCAGCAGGTTTAAGGCAGAGGAAGAAAAGTAGCAGGTAGAAAGAACTTTTACAGCGGTGTAGTGAAAAACAGACAGGAAGGCTGTAGAAGGTTTTGGGCAGGTAAAGGAAGGTACGAAGTGAGAAGAATTTCATTGACATGGCACAAAAAACACAAACAGGAAGGCTCAGAAGGTTTTCAGGCAGTGAAAGAGAATTTTCATCAAAGGAGAAGGTGCAAAACCACGGCACATGAGCATTCAACAAAGTACAGCAGAAGAAAAGCAGACTTTTCAAGAGCCTTATAAAGCTTTCATTGAACTTTTGGCTTTTCTGCTTTCTTTTTTGAACGTGCTGAGAATATATTTATACCAGTTCATAAAACATTGAGGTGATGTTTATGAAGAAAGAACTGTACAGACAAATAGGCAGACGGTTAAGGGAATTGCGCAGCCAGAGAGGTTTTACTCAAAAACAGGTTGCAAAGTATCTGGGAATCAATCAAAAACAGCTTGCATGTTATGAAAGAGGCACAGGAATAATCAGCATAGACATTTTAGAACGACTGGCAGGTTTGTATGGCTGTGATTATAGATACATATTGGGTGATGATAAAAGTTCAGGCGAACAGATTACAGCAAGCTTTGGAACGTACAAAATATCTGATGAAGACTTAGAAGTAATTGCCTTTATCAATCAATTTGTTATGAACTTAGATGCAATGTACAGGGCCATAGAAAGGAGAAATTGAGGTGAAGAAAAAACTTGCTCGTTCCAAAAATAACAGAATAATAGGCGGTGTTTGCGGAGGAATAGCAGAATATTTGGACATAGACCCAACAATAATAAGGCTTATCTGGGCATTCATTTCACTTTTTTGGGGCACAGGAATTATTTTGCACCTGGTTGCATGGTTAATAATTCCCGAAGAAAAATAAAATTAAGACTTTGTTAAAAATTTAACGAAACTTATTTAAGACCAGAAAGGAGAGTGCATAATGCCTGTAAATGTAGAGTTAACAGAACGTGACAAAAAGCTTTTAGAAATGCTAGCGGAATTGAGCATGATAAAAGTAGAAAACCTTTCTCACATATATGAAACAAAAGCCTATTACTTAAAAAGAATAGCCCTTTTAAGAAAAGCCCACTATGTAAGAAGGCTGAAAGGGTACGTAATGCTGGGCTCAAAGGGGATAGAGTACGTAAGGAGCATAGGCTTAAAGAGGAAAGGGATACCTACAGCGCATGGACAGAAAGAACGTGTACAGAGGATAAGCGACCTTTATTTTGACTTTTTAGGAACGGCCTGGCACTTTGTAGACAGCCGCAAAATAAAAGAGCAGAAGGCTTCAATATACAGAAGCAGCATTTTTCTAGGCTTTTTAATAGGACGTACAGAGTACGCAGTGTACAGCATAGGGAAAGAGCCCAGCAGAGAAAAGATAGACGCAGTAAAAAGCGAACAGGAAAAGCTGCACAAGTTAGGCATATACAGGAGCATAGTATTTTACGAAAGTCCAGAAGCAAGGAAGAGATACGGCGTAGAAGGACTGGGATTAAAGGAGCAGCTGTTGCTACCCTATCCGTACGGAGTGGAGCTTTTAAAAGAGCATGGAAAAAGAGACTTAATAAAAGAAGCTGCGGCAAAAACTTATGGAAGCAGCTTAAAAGAGCCAAGCTGGAAAGAAGCAGATTTCAGCGCAGATGATAAAGAGGTTGTGGTATTGATTCTGAACGACATAGAAAAAATAGCAAAAATAAGGAATTACTTAATACTTGCCCAGTACCGCTACACAAAAATAACAGAAATAGAAATATTGTGCTTGGAAGAACAACAGGAGATGTTCAAAGAAATGTTTCCTGAATGCAGCATAAAAACGATAAAGGAAGAGGATCTGATTAAGGCTTAACGAAAGGAGAAGAAAAATGGACAAATTTCTTTTAAATCTAATACACAGGAACATGAACAACAAAAGTAAAATTGCCGTTGTATGTATAAGTACTGACAGGTTTTTATTTGACGCATACGGGCCTCTTGTAGGTTATCTGTTAAAGACCAAATATAAGCTTGATAGGTATGTACAGGTTCTGGGCGACATGAAAAATCCCGTACATGCACTGAACTTAAAAGAAGTGGTAGAAAACCTCAACAAAGAAGATATGCTTGTAATAGCAGTAGACGCAGCTATAACAAGGAGAAAAGACATGCACAGGGCAGTAGAAATTATCGAAGGCCCTATAAAGCCCGGAACTGCGGTAAGAAAAGACCTTCCTTTGGTAGGTAACATTTTCATAAAAGGGCTGATATATGCCAGAAACATTTTTGTAAAAGAGCCAGTGGTGACATTTACAGAAATTGCAGAAATGGCAGAGAGGACAGCAGGGGCAATAAACAGAGCTGTAGGGGCCTACATAGTAGAAACCAAAGTGGTTTAACAGAAAGAGGGTGGTAGTGTTAAATAACAGAACACAGGAAATAACGAGGAAGCTCTATGTACTGGTACTTGCCAGCACAGCAGACGCTTTTTTCACGTACACTGGAGTTGCAGCAGGCAGGATAGAAGAAGCGAATCCTCTCATGAAAAATGTAGTTCACAATCCTCATCTGCTGTTCGGCATAAAAGTTTTACTGCCGCTTACGGCAGTTTTTATTATTTTAAGGTTTACAAAAAAAGGCAGCAGACACCTCTCAAAGTTCACAATTTTGTTAGTTAACGCTGCAGTTTTTATATATGCAGCAGTCCTTTTTCTTCACGTTTACTGCCTTTTTATAACGTCCTAAAAAAATTAAAAATTCTTATTGACGTACGTTTTTATGTACGTTATAATTATCTACAGAGGTGATTTAAATGAAGACAATGCCTGTAACAAAAGTAAGGCAGAACATATATAAAATAATTGAGCAAATAAGGAAGAACAGCGAACCAATCCAAATAACTTCTAGAAAAGGCAACGCAATTTTGATTTCTGAAGAAGACTGGAACGCAATTCAAGAAACATTGTATTTGTTATCAATACCTAACTTAAAAGAAAGTATTATGGATGCAGATAAAGCTCCATTAGATGAATGGAAGGATGAGGAAGACTTAGGATGGGATATAAACTAAAGTTTTCAAAATATGCTTTAAAAGATGCAAAGAAACTAGAAGAATGCGGATTGGATAAAAAAGCAAAAGAAATTTTAAAAATATTAAAAGAAAATCCATACCAGAATCCTCCTCCTTATGAGAAATTAAAGGGAGATTTGCGAGGAAAATTTTCAAGAAGAATAAACATTCAGCATAGAATAATATACGAAGTTTTGGAAGAAGAAAAAGTTGTAAAAATCTATAGGATGTGGACACACTACAAATAGATGGTAATATACTAACAGGCAAATCCAAAGCCTGTTTTTTATTTTATCAGCCCATGTCATATAACTTTCCAATGTGGTATAATAGTGGTAGATAAACAAGGAGAAGGAGGCATTAACGATGCCTGAAAGAACGAAAAAACTATGCATTATAGACCGCTTTGAAGGGAACTGGGCAGTAATAGAATATGGAGACAAAACTTTCAATTTTCCCAAAGAACTCCTTCCTAAAGAAACAAAAGAAGGTGATGTGCTTAAGTTTGATATTACAGTGGACAGAGAAGAAACAGAAAAGCGTAGAAAAGCTATTGAAGACCTTGCTAATGAACTTTTTATAGACGATTAGAAAGGAGCAGTTTTGATGATTAAAAGAAAACTGTTAGTATTCCTTCTGGCAGCAGTATTAATATTTTCTCTAGTAGGCTGTACACTTCAAGATAGCCAGCAGTCTCAAACAGCAGCACAAAAACAAGAGCATGTAAAGAGTGTCTCTGCACAGTCACAGCAATCTGTAAATGAGCCTGTTCAATCCACAGGTACAGCGAAACCTGCAGATTTACCGGATAAAAACAGCAATAAAAAACTTACAGTAACCTACATAGACGTAGGACAGGGAGACAGCATATTCATTCAATCACCGTCAGGCAAAACAATGCTTATAGACGCAGGAGTACCCGAAATGGGAAGCAAAGTGGTGAACTACATAAAAAGCCGAGGAATTAACAAAATAGACATACTTGTTGCAACTCACCCTCATGCAGATCATATAGGGGGCATACCGGCAGTAATAGAAAACTTTCAAATAGGCAAGTTTTACATGCCCAAAGTAACAACAACCACAAAAACATTTGAAAATGTATTAAGAGCAGCAAAATCAAAGGGACTTTTGATAAACGTCGCAAAAGCAGGAGTTGTATTAGATTTAGGAAATGAAGTAAAAGCTGAAATGCTGGCACCGAACAGCAGTCATTACGATGATTTAAACAACTACAGTGCAGTTATAAGAATAACTTATGGAAATACTGCATTTTTGTTTACTGGAGATGCAGAAAAAGAATCAGAACAGGAAATGCTTGATAAAGGATATAACTTAAAAGCAGATGTGTTGAAAGTAGGCCACCATGGAAGCTCTTCAGCTTCAACATGGGCATTTTTAAAAGCAGTAAATCCAAAGTATGCAGTAATATCCTGTGGTAAAGGCAATGACTACGGCCATCCCCATAAAGAGACAATGGAAAAATTAAAATCGCTGAGGATAATAGTATACAGAACAGATGAATGCGGTACTATTGTTGCAGTAAGCGACGGCAGGACAATTTCATTCAATGTTAAACCGGGAGATTACACAGCCGGCAGTAGTGGAAACAGCAGTACATCAAATACATCTTCATCGAAGACTTTTCAAAGCCTACCATACGGCTATTATGGAGAACCGGGTAAAGTGTATGTAGACAGCAGCGGTAGGGGATTAATTAAGGGTAATATCAACAGCAAAGGAGAAAAGATATACCATATTCCCGGAGATCCATGGTACGACAAAACAAAAGCAGAAGTGTGGTTTAAAACAGAAGCAGAAGCACAAGCAGCAGGATTCAGACCGCCTAAGAAATGATTTTGGTGTTAGTATTATAGTACTGTCCAAGGCATTTTCAAGTATGCTGTAAACAGACTGCCACTATATTCCTGTGCTTTTTACAGCAATATAATAGCAGTTTCTGAATACAACCCTCTGCTTTTAATTCTTTACTATATGGGTTGAAAAATTTTTCTCGCAATTTTCTTCTTATAAAGGGCAAAAACTTACCACAGGCAGGCTCAAAGCCTGTCTTTTTTTATTTTATGTACGCACAAAACCCAAAAAGGAGCTGATAAAATGGACTTTAAAGGCTTTTCTCTCTCTAATGAAGGCCCTCAAAGTACCCTGGCAAAAATTATACTAGGTTTAACAGCATTCCTGCTGTACCTTTTTCTCACAGCATGGCTGTTTGTCCCCTTAATCAAAACATTCCAGCTTCTCTCACAGCTGAACCCACAGACCAGCTCAAAAATAGACTTTACACCCATAAAGCAGATGTATGCAAACCCGCTGCTGAGCTTAAAAGAACTCACAAACCCAGCAGTATTAAAGGCTTACCTTATCTTCCTGCTAATCTCCATACCAGCAATAATAGTGTTGGTAATACTTGCTAAAACAACTGACTACAGAGCACATGGGGTAAAATACCTGAAAGATGACGGAACTCACGGCACAGCAAACTGGATGACAGTGCAAGAAGCAAAAAAAGTATTAGGCATAGGCACAAACAAAGGCTTAATACTGGGGAAAATAGGCAGCAAAGTAGTTACACTGCCACCTGACAGCTTTTTAAACAGAAACGTAGCAATATTCGGATCTCCCGGTTCAATGAAATCAAGAGCATATATAAGGACAAACATACTGCAGCTGGCAAAAGAAGGTCAGAGCATGGTAATAACGGATCCAAAAGGAGAAATATTCAGAGACATGGCGCAGTTTTTAAGAAACAGAGGCTACACTGTCAAGGTATTCAACCTTGTAAACATGAAGCACTCTGATAGGTGGAACCCAATTGAAACCATACAGGACGACATAGATGCACAGCTTTTTGTAGAAGTAATCATAAGCAACACGAAAGTAGCATCAACAAAATCTGGAGACCCTTTCTGGGACAGAGCGGAGCAGAACCTTTTAAAAGCACTCGCACTGTACGTGGCAATGGAATATCCAGAACATGAAAGAAACCTTGCAAGCGTATATTCACTTTTAGCAAGTGCAGAACCTAAAGCGGTAGATTCTGTCTTTAAAACTCTGCCCAACAGCCATCCTGCAAAAATGCCTTACAACATATATGCACAGGCCAACGAACAGGTTCGAACAGGTGTCATAATAGGTTTAGGCACAAGGCTCCAAGTTTTTCAGAACAAGCTGGTACAGAAAATAACAGAAACAAGCGACATAGACTTAGAACTTCCCGGAAAACAAAAATGTGCATACTTCTGCATATCAAGCGACACAGACTCAACATTTGACTTTTTAGCGGGCCTGTTTTTCTCATTCCTTTTCATAAAGCTTACAAGATACGCAGATATGAACGGAGGCTCACTTAATCCAAACGTATACTTCCTTTTGGATGAATTCCCAAACATAGGCGCTATACCTGACTTTACAAAGAAAATAAGCACAATGCGCTCAAGGGGAATACACTCAAGCGTAGTATTTCAAAACATATCACAGCTTAAAAACAGGTACCCGAACGATGCATGGCAGGAGATAATAGGAAACTGCGACACAAGGCTTTTTTTAGGCTGCACGGACGTTGCAACAGCCCAATTTGTCTCAGATTTACTTGGACAGGCAACGGTTGAAGCAAAGACACACAGAAAACATGCAGGATTAGAAGGTATATTTGATTTTGGAGACATATCAATAAGCGCACAAAAAAGGCCTCTTCTCACTCCAGATGAAATATTAAGGCTGGATCACAGAAACGCAATAGTAATATTGAGAGGGCAGAAACCTCTAATGGTAAAAAAAATGGACTATACAAAACATCCGCTATCAAAAGAAATCAAGCCTGCACCAATTACTGAATATACACCTGAATGGGCAAAAGAAGAAACAAAAGAACCTGAAACCAAACCTGCAAATGAACTTAAAAATGAGCTTAAAAAAGGCCACAAAGATGAATCTGCAAACAAACCAATAAATAAGCCTGCAGAGGCAGTTGAAAATAACAGCGAACCTGCCGGCAGTAAAGAACCTTCTGAAAATATTCCTGCGGAAGACGAAGTGTTTTTCATATCAAACGCATTCAGCACAGCAGGAAATGGACAGATCAAAATAAGTGAAGCAAACAAACCGGGCAATCTGTCAAACGCTCAAGGAAACCCTGCTGCTGAAACAGACAAAAAAGAAGAACCAAAAAGAAAAAAGAGTAAAAAACAATTCTGGTAAAAGGAGGTTTTTACCTTGAAAATGATAAATGTCAACCTTTTAAAAGAACATCCAAGAAACGGCGAATTCTTTGACGACATACAGGGACAGGCCTGGCAGGATTTTCTGGAAAGCGTAAAAACAAGCGGTATAATAACTCCTCTGATTGTAACCAGAAACGAAGATGAAACCTACACAGTAATATCCGGTTCACAGAGATTAAGGGCTGCAAAAGAGCTGGGCTTACAAGAAGTACCATGTGAAGTAAGAACGTACAAAGACAGAGACGGAATTACAAAAGAAGACTGGATATTGAAAGACTTAATAGAAACAAACCTGAGGCAAAGGGGTAAGGGCAATTTAAATGATTTAAAGCTTGCAAAATGCCTTGTAGAATTAATGAGAATATATGGAATCAAGAGGGGTGGGGATAGAAAAAGCGAATTGGTAAATTCTTCATATCAAACGGACAAAATGTCCGATTCGACTATAGAATTTTCTCAATCATACCTGGCAGAACTGATAGGTATTTCTGAAAGGCAGTTAAGACGTATTACCAAGCTAAATAACTTAATTCCCGAAATACAGCAGCTGATAGAAGAAGGAAAGCTATCAACAACAGAAGGCATACAGCTTGCAGCCCTTGACGAAGAAGTACAGAGAAAGCTTTACTACGCTTTAGGCGAAGACATAAACAAAATGACAGCGGAGCAGATAAGAAAAATCAAAGAAGAATCAGAAGAAAGCATAAAAAAGCTTGTAGAAGAAATAAACAACCTGCGCAGAGAACTTCAATCCAGAGAGTATATGCTGAAGCTGAAAGAAGAAGAAATCTCCAGAAAAGAAAGTCTGATAAAGCAGTACGAAGCAGCAATAAAGTTCAATGACGAAAAAATAAAAAGACTGGAAAATGGAGTAACAAAGACAATAGAAATAATCCCTGAGGATGTAAAAAGGGAACTGGAGAGGCTGAAAAAGGAACAAGCAGAAGCCGAAGAAAAACTGCACCTGCTTCAGCAGGAGCTTGAAAGGACAAAAAGAGAATATGAAGAGCTGAAACTACAAACTACAGCAGAAGAAAAAGCAAGAAAAATAATTGACGAAATTATTAGGCTGAATGACAGAATATCTACCTTCAAAGAAATCACATCCTGCAGTAATGAAGTAAAAGAACAGTTCAAAAATTCCCTTTTAAGCCTTAAAAAGGGCCTGGAGAATATTCTGGGCTCTTTTTAAAATAAGAAAACTAAAAAATGAAAGGAGAGGGTAAAAATGACAGAGGCATGGCAGGACATTTACGCATCAAGGCAGTCAAACAAAATCCTGACAGGTACTTTAAGCGCAATAGAAAGTCAGAACGATAAAAACTTTGCAGTCGTATTCTACGGCGGAGTAAAAGTAATAATACCCTTTGAGGAAATGGGAATAGAAAACATAAACAAGACAATTGTACGCTCAATGATAGGAGCTGAAGTAGACTTTGTAGTGCGTGGAATAGACACAGAAAAAGAAATAGCAGTAGCCTCAAGAAAATTTGCAATGAACTTAAGGAAAAAGTACGAACTTCCAAAGCACGAAGTAGGAGACGTAATACTTGCCCGTATAGTTGCAATAGGGAAAAACCATGCCATTGCAGAAGTATACGGGATAGAAACAAAAGTACCGAAGGAAGAAATAGGATACGGCTATATAGACAAAATAAACGACCTTCTGCAGGTTGGAGACAAAGTACCTGCTAAAATAACAAGGCTTGATATAGAAAACAACCTAGTAGAAATTTCAATAAAACAAACAAAACCTAATCCATTCGAACAAATAGATTCAAAATATAAAAAAGGTGGAGAATACCTAGGGACAGTAACAGGCTCACAGCCTTATGGGTACTTTGTCAATTTAGAGCCTGGAATAGACGTATTATGCCCTAATCCGTACTGGAAAACAAAGATAGAAAAAGGCGATAAAGTTACAGTGCGCATAACAAGAATAGACCACAAAAAGCAGAGAATAACAGGCGTCTTAAAAAGGCTTGTCAGAAAGGCGCAGTAAAAGGGCAGGGAACAAATTAACTAAACTATGATAATAGATAGGCTACACAGTATTTTGTGTATGCTCTATCTATTATTTTTATACATAAGTAAATATTAATATATATTGAATAATTGTAGTATATTTAGTATACTTGGTATATT